>ENA-OFCE01000999-OFCE01000999.1-metagenomes-genome-assembly--contig:-NODE-999-length-15846-cov-2.977266_pt1 | contig 15846 bp, 14 predicted proteins | sample MGYA00153388_OFCE01 | MGnify analysis MGYA00153388
TTTTGTCGTTCGGCGTGCGTTAGGCGCAAGTTCTAGCAATATCGAGATGTTGCTAGAACTTGCAACGACACGCACGACGATGCCACGAAATTTTGAATGCACATATTCTCACAACTAAACACTAGGCGGCGAACTTCAACGTCGACGGCGGCACCGATACAAGCGGCGCTTTGAGCACCTCCATCGCCGCAACCACGCCGCTGCCCTTAAGCGCCACGCCTGCCAGCGAAAGCCCCATTTCCACGGCGCATAGCGTGCCCATGAGTGAGCCGTCGCTACATTCGCCCAAGTGCCCAATGCGAAAAAGTTTGCCCTTGACTTTGCCCAAACCCATCCCGAGCGAGGTGTCAAATTTTTCGTAGATCACTTTGCGCACCACGTCCGCGTCAATGCCCTCCGGCATCACCACGCCGGTCAACACCGGTGAGTACACGGACGGGTCTGCACATTGAATCTCCAGCCCCCAACCGGTCACCGCCGCGCGACACGCCTTGGCTAAGCGCTGATGGCGCGCGAACACATTGTCGAGACCTTCGCCCAAGATCATCTCCAGCGCCTCGTGCAAACCGTACAGCAAATTGGTGTTCGGCGTGTACGGAAAGTAGCCGGTTTTGTTCACTTCCAACATTTCGTCCCACGCCCAAAACGCGCGCGGCATGGTGGCTTTTTTGCTCGCGGCGATGGCCTTCTGAGAGAGCGCGTTAAACGAAATTCCGGGCGGCATCATCAGGCCTTTTTGCGAACCTGCGATGCTCACGTCAGCGCCCCACGCATCATGTTTGTACTCCGCGCTTCCGAGTCCGGACACGGTGTCGACTAGCAACAACGCAGGATGTGCCGCGCGGTCAATCGCATCGCGCACGGCTTTGATGTTGCTGGTCACGCCAGTGGATGTTTCGTTGCGCACGACGCACACCGCCTTGATCGCATGCGCCGTGTCGGCACGCAACCGCGCCTCGATCAAATCGCTCTGCACGCCCTTGCGCCAGCCTTCGACACCGGGCAATCCGATGAACTCGGTCTTGAGTCCCAGACTATCCGCAATTTTCTTCCACAAGGCGGCGAACTGGCCCGTTTCGTACATCAATACGGTATCGCCCATGGACAGCGTATTGACCAGCGCCGCCTCCCATGCGCCGGTGCCCGATGACGGATAAATCACCACCGGATGCTGCGTTTGAAAAATCTTCTTCATGCCCGCGAGCACGGTCAATCCGAGCGGCCCGAACTCCGGCCCACGATGATCGATGGTTGGCATGGAGAACGCCCGCGAAATGCGATCCGGCACCGGCGACGGGCCTGGAATTGACAACTGGTGACGGCCAGCGGGGTGAAAATTCAGTTTGAGCATGGTGGTTTCTCCTTCGAACACGGTGCAAAGGATAATAGGAAGTGCCCCTCGTTCTGCCGCGCACGTTCGCTATTAGAAAACCCTCATGACCGACCTCGCCGCCAAGCTACGTAAACACACTCAAGGCGAAGTCCTTTTTACCGATGCCGACCGTGCCCGATACGCCACCGACGCCTCGATTTATCAGCAAATCCCGGTCGGCGTGTTCGCCCCCAAAACCGCAGACGATATCAAGCACGCCATCGACATCGCGCGCGACGCAAAAGTGCCCGTGCTCGCGCGCGGTGGTGGCACCAGCCAATGCGGGCAGACAACCGGCGTCGCGCTTGTTCTCGATGACAGCAAATACTTTCGCAACGTCGTTCATTTCGATGCGGAAAAACGCACCGTCACCGTCGAACCCGGCGTGGTGCTGGATCACCTGAATGCGTTTCTCAAGCCGCATGGTTTGTGGTTTCCGGTTGATGTGTCGACCAGCGCGCAGGCCACGCTGGGTGGCATGGCGGGCAACAACGCTTGTGGCTCGCGCTCGATTGCGTACGGCAATATGGTGCACAACGTGCTCGGCGCGGACGCATGGCTGGCCGATGGCAGCGTCGCTACGTTTGGCGCACTCGATTCAGCGAGCGGACGCGCAAAGCAAATCGGCGAACTGGGCCAAACGCTTGCCACCGAACATCGCGCTGAGATCGAGCGCGTGTGGCCAAAAGTGTTGCGCCGCGTCGGTGGCTACAACCTCGACATTTTCTGCAATCAGAACGAGCGGCCTTACACGACCGACGGCAGCGTCAATTTATCGCATCTGCTCGTGGGGTCTGAAGGCACGCTCGCATTTACTAAATCGCTGACGTTGGCGCTGTTGCCTTTGCCCACCAGCAAAGTGCTTGGCGTCGTCAACTTTCCGACCTTCCATCAAGCGATGGACGCGGCGCGACACATCGTGAAACTGGGGCCAACGGCGGTCGAGCTGGTTGACCGCACGATGATTGAGTTGTCGCTCACCAACCCCGCGTTCGCACCGACCATTCGCACCGCACTGGTCGATTTGCCCGATGCGATTTTGCTGGTGGAATTTTCAGGCGATGACAAAGCGGCGCTCAAGCACAAGCTGCAGCAACTCATCGAGCTGATCGCCACGCTCGGGTTGCCCGATGCCGTCGTCTCAATGACTGACGATGCACCACAGAAAAACTTGTGGGACGTGCGCAAGGCCGGGCTCAACATCATGATGAGTTTGAAGGGCGACGGCAAGCCTGTGAGCTTCATCGAAGACTGCGCCGTGCCGCTGGAAAGCCTCGCCGAGTACACCGCTAACCTCACCGAAGTATTCGCAAAACACGGCACGCGCGGCACGTGGTATGCGCATGCCAGCGTGGGCACGCTGCATGTGCGGCCCATCCTTGACATGCGTCGTGGCGATGCGACGAAGATGCGCGCGATTGCCGAAGAAGCGAGCGCCTTGGTTCGCAAATTCAAAGGCGCGTACAGCGGCGAGCATGGTGACGGTCTATGTCGCGGCGAATGGATCGAATGGCAATTCGGACCGGCTATCAACGGCGCGTTTCGACAAATAAAAGGCGCGTTTGATCCAGACAATTTGTTCAATCCGGGCAAGATGGTTGACCCGCTGAAGATGGACGACGCGTCCCTGTTCCGCTTTGCTCCGGCGTACAAAACCATCCCCATCAAGACTGCACTCGACTGGCAAGCGTGGAACGTTCAAAACGATCCAGTGACGGAAAAAATCACCGCGCCGGGCACTGGCGGGGACGACGCGGAAGGTTTTGGCAAAGCCGTAGAAATGTGCAACAACAACGGCCATTGCAGGAAGTTTGATGCGGGCACGATGTGCCCAAGCTACCGCGTCACGCGCGACGAATCAGCCAGCACGCGCGGTCGCGCCAACACGCTGCGCATGGCCATTTCAGGGCAACTCGGCAGCGATGGCATCGCGTCACGCGAAGTGCACGAGGCGCTCGAACTATGCGTCAGTTGTAAGGGCTGCAAGCGCGATTGTCCGACCGGTGTTGACATGGCGAAGATGAAAGTGGAGCACCTAGCGCACTACAAAGCAAAACATGGTTTCTCCATCAAGGACAACCTGATCGCGCGGCTGCCGATCACCGCACCGATCGCTGCAAAATGGCCACGGATGTTCAATCTGCGCAACCGGAAACCGTGGCTGGCAAAGATCGGCGAGCGGCTTTTCGGCATCTCCGCCAAGCGCTCGTTGCCCGAATGGCGCAGCGATACGGTGTGGTCGACGTTGCCGGTAAAACCAGTGGGCCCGACATTGGTGAGCGCGAACGCATTGCTCGAAGCGCAAGCGCGCAGCGAGCCGTGCGTCGTGCTGTTCGTCGACACCTTCAACGGCGCATTCGAGCGCGAAAACGTTGACGCAGCGATTTCGGTTTTGGCCGCTGCTGGTTACGCCGTTCACATCCCTCGCTGGAAGGCCGAAGGCGATCGCGATGACCGCAACCTGTGCTGCGGTCGCACCTTCCTCGCGGTTGGCATGGTGGATGAAGCGCGCCGCCAAGCCGAATATTTGCTCTCTGCATTGGTGCCGTTTGCGCAAGTCGGTATCAGCATTGTCGGCCTCGAACCCAGCTGCTTGTTCACCATGAAAGATGAGATGCTCGCAATGCGTTTGGGCGACGACGCGCAGGTTGTCGCCGATCACGCCATGATGATCGAAACGTTTCTCGAACGGGAAGCAAATGCCGGCAAGCTCGAAGGCTTACGCAACAAACTCAAGCCCGCTGTATCGCCCATCCTCGTTCATGGCCACTGCCACCAAAAAGCATTCGCCGAAATTACGCCGACCCTCGCGTTATTAGCGCTGATTCCAGACGCCAAACCCAGCTTGATCGAGTCCTCTTGCTGTGGCATGGCTGGCGCGTTCGGCTATGACGCAAAGCACTACGACGTCTCTTTGCAAATGGCCGAACTGTCGCTGCTACCGGCTATCCGCAATGCGCCCAACGCGATCATCGTCGCCGACGGCACCAGTTGCCGACACCAGATTCACGATGGCACGCAGAGAAAAGCGCAGCACGCGGTTGCCGTTTTCGCAGCACACTTGATTTAACAGTTTTCTGCAAATGATGATCCAAACAGGGCTAAGCCTCGTTCATGCGGTTCATGCAATGGTCGGCGCGGAACCATTGGCGGGTGCTAATTTCCCCGGATGCACCGCGCCACAATGCGGGCATGTCCGCAATTTGTCGTTCGCGTAAAACGCCTCAAACAACGGCGGCAAATCGTCCACGATGCTTTTCAATTGCACTTCAACGCGATGCACCAGTCCATCGCATTTTAAGCAGTACCACTCAAACCCATCGACTGCGCCTTCGGGGCGGGTGCGCTCGATCACGAGGCAGCGGGAATCGGGCTCGGGGCGTTGCGGTGAGTGGCGTAGATGCGGTGGCATGAGATACATCGTGCCTTCTTTGAGCTCGATGCGATCACGTTGGCCGCGATCCATGATTTTTAAGAAGGCGTTGCCTTTGAACTGCCAAAAATATTCTTCAAACGGATCGTCGTGAAAGTCGGTGCGGGCATTGGGCCCGCCGACGATGGTGACGATGAGATCGGTGTTTTTCCACAACTGCTGATTGCCGACGGGCGGCTTGAGTAGGTGCGCGTTCTCGATGAGCCAGTTAGGGAAACTGATCGGTGTGTTCATAGCGGTCTATTCGGGTTTATAGGCCACAGCCTTCATCTCAATGCGCAAATGCGGATGCGGCAGCTGATGCACGGCAACCGTCGTTCTTGTAGGCCCGGTGTGGTCGAAATATTCGGCCCACACTTCGTTGTAACCCTGGAAATCATTCATATCGACGAGGTAGCTGGTGATCTCCACGCAGTCGGCGAGCATTGCGCCCTCAGCCGCGAGGATGTCGCGGATGTTCTCAATCACGGCTCGGGTTTGCGCGCGAATGTCGAGGTTCGTCGCGCCCATCGTATCGACCTCGACGCCCGCAAACGAATTGTCCTTTCGTCGCGAGCTGGTGCCGGAGACAAACAGGAAATCGCCTGCACGGCGAATGTGCGGAAACATGCCGCGGGGTGTGGCTTTGAATTCGAGCGTGGTGGCGGTCATGGCGGACTTTTAGCGAGGTGATTCGCGAAGTTTAACGGGCTCGTTCGCCCCAATCTTTGCCAATACAGCTTTTCGTTGAAAGAGCCATTTAATGGGGGCTAAGGCTATAAAATTTTGTAAGTCGATAAATCAGTAAATGCGCGCTTATCCCAAGTAAAACAAGGATCTCAGGATAAAGCTGTATTTGCTTCCGCTGCACAAAACAGCACATGCGCCCAATCTGCTTTTCGCACAACTCGTCGCGCCGCGATACCATCACAGTGCGCACCCCCGTCGCGTCAATTTGATAAACAACATGCGCACTCTCAGGCTCACCATTCCGCTCTCGCTCATCGTTGCAATGCTGCTGCTTGCGGGCTGCGCCACGCCGCAGCGTTCAATCGATCCATCGGGCTTGGCGCGGCGAACGGTGCCTGAGCTTGCAGCGTTGCGACCTGCTGCGTTGAGCGCTGTGATCGCATCACACGTGGGCGAGCGTGCCGTGTTTGAGGCGGAGCTGGCATCGCTGCGAGCGGCGCTGGCGTTGCCGCCTGGCCCGAAGGCCGACGAAAAATTACCCGGTGCTTTACGCGCCGCTGCGTTGTTTAATATCGAAAAAGATGCGGTGCTCGCGCACTTGCTCAGGGTTTTGCCGAATGCCGCCGAGAAAAGCGCGGCGTATCAGCGCGAACTGCTCACCGCAGCGCACACGCTGTATTGGAAGGAGACCGCGCCGCTCATTCCCGCACTATTGCCGCAGATCAGAACGCCGCGCGAATTTGCCATCGCTGCCTACACGCTGCTGCGCGCTGACAATGCAGCGATGCAGCGGCAAATGTTGCTCGCCGCAATGCTCGTGAACTTTCCCGACTGGAATGAAGAGCCGCGTTTGCGCGCGTTGGAGCGGCGCTTGCGCGTTGATCCGCTTGATGATCTGGCGCAGCGTCCGCCGTTGGCAGATTTGCTTGCAGCGCCGATGCTCGCAGGCTATCCAATCGTGTTCAGTTTTCAGCGTCGCGATCGCGAGCGCTTTGGGCTGGCGCTGGTGCGTGGTGCCGATGGGCGCTTTGTGAAAAACGCTGACGGCGGCTATTTCAACATTGCGCAACTCGCTCTCGCGCGCAGCAATCTGCCGGGCACCATAACCAACGGCAACACTCCGCAAGGCGTGTTCGTCATCAAGGGCACCGGAACGGCCACCAACCGCTGGATTGGGCCTACCCCCTACCTGCAGTCGATGCTGCCAGTGGAGGCGCCTGTGGCCCTGTTTGACGCGCCTTATGCGGGTGCTGAGTTGCCTGCGATCACCCTTGAGGACAACAGGCGGCTGTGGACTTTGCTGACGTACGAGCGCTTTTTGCCTGTGTCGTGGCGTGGCTATTTTCCGATCAAAGAAGCGTTGCTTGCGGGGCTTGCTGGCCGCGATGAAATTTTGGCGCATGGCAACACCGTGAACCCGGCGTACTATCGCGGCCAGTCGTACTTCTCAGCCGCGCCGTCGGCGGGTTGTTTGGTAGCGGCTGAGTATTGGTCGAAGGACGACGGCACGCTCGTTCACAGCGACCAGCTGGCGTTGGTCAAGGCGTTTGTTTCGACCGGTAAGGACGTGGGTTATCTGGTTGTGGTGGACATCGACGATCAACCGCGCGCAGTGTTGCTGGGTGACGTGATTGAGGCGGTGCTTGCGGCAGAGCGGGCGCGGTAGGCGCGCCTACAACTTCACCACAATCTTGCCCATCGCGTGCCGTGACGACAGCCGAGTCAGTGCGTCTTTAGTGCCTTCCAGTGTCACCGTTTCGGTGATGCTCGGCGCGATTTTTCCGCTCTCGAACCATGCGGCCAGTTGCATCAAGTTGGCCATGTGGCCCTTCGGGTCTGCAACCGTGCTGTCGCCCCAATACACGCCGAGAATTTGTCGTTCTTTGAGCAGCGCGAGGTTCAACGGAATCTTTGGAATCTCGCCCGCCGCAAAGCCCACGACGAGATACCGTCCGCGCCAGCCGACGCATCGCAATGCGGGTTCGGAATACGGCCCGCCGACCGCGTCGTACACCATTTCAACGCCTTTTTTACCGACAATGGCGGTGACCTGATCGCGCCAATCGGCGACGGAATAATTCACGCAATGATCGGCGCCCAGCGATTTGCACAGCGCCAATTTTTCGTCCGTTGATGCCGCCGCAATCACCGTCGCGCCCATCAGTTTCGCCAGTTGAATCGCGGTCGTTCCCACACCGCCTGCAGCGCCGAGCACGAGCAGCGTCTCGCCCGGTTGCAAGTTGCCCACGTCTTTCAATGCGTGCAGCGAGGTTGCGTAAGTCAACACGAATGCTGCGGCCTGCTCAAAACTCATGCTTGGTGGAATGGGCATCAAGATGCGTGCATCGGCCTCAGCATATTCCGCAAAGCCGCCACGACCGGTGCTGATTACACGATCGCCCACCTTCACGTTGGTCACGCCGTCGCCCAATGCGTGAACAACGCCTGCAAATTCAGCGCCGGGTACGAACGGGGTTTGTGGCTTGACTTGATACAAACCCTGCACGGTTAATGCATCGGGAAAGTTGAGCGACGCGGCCTTGATGTTGATGGTGACTTTGCCGGGCCCAGGCACTGGAATGGGCAAGTCCTCAATCGTCAAATCATCGATAGGGCCGAACTGTTTGCAGACGAGGGCACGCATGTTTTTTTGACTCAGTGAACTGGGAAACAGTACCGCCGTCATCCTCGCCCCTTCGACAGGCTCAGGGTAAACCGAACTTCGTTCAGGCGTGGATTCAGAGGGCGTCACGAGCAGAAATGACGTTCAGAGAAAAGGCACGAGCCTGCACTCCCGCCTGCGGCGAGTATGACGCCAAAGAAAATTCGCTGCGGTTACGCGGCTATTAACTTTCGTGTCCCCACCACCACCGGATAATCCGGTCGCCCGGTTTTCGCCCAAGTGATGAGATTCCTCGCTGCCTTGGTGCGAAGTTCGATTTCACTTTCCACCGAATAAAACGCCGAGTGCGGCGTGAGCACCACGCGCGGATGCTCGGTCAGGCGTTCACCGGGGCGGGCGGGCTCTATGGGCAGCACATCCAGTCCCGCTGAGTCCAGTTGTCCCGAATCGAGCGCATCAAGCAGGTCATCAATGTTGATAACTGCACCGCGCGACGTGTTCACCACATAACTGCCACGCTTCATCGCGGCGAAACACCCCGCATCGAGCATGCCGCGTGTTTCATCGTTCAGCGGTGTGTGCGGCGACACTACATCGGCCTGCGCGAACAGTTCATGTAGGTCACGCACCCGCTCGACGAACGCTGGGAAATCGCCGTCAATGAGGTATGGGTCGTACGCGATCACGCGCTTGAACAGATTGCGCGACACATGCGCCATGCGTTTGCCGATGCGGCCCAAACCCACGATGCCGAGGGTCATTTCGGTGGCGCGACGACGCTTGCCGTTTGATTCGTAATGCCATTTGCCAGCGCGAATGTCCGTGGTGTGAAACGTGGTGCCGCGAATGATGTCGAGCGCGAGAGCCAACGCATGCGTTGCGACTTCGCCGACGCCGTAATCGGGTGAGTTGGCGAGCCACACGCCGTGCTTTTCACAGGCTTTCGGATCAATGGTGTCAAAGCCCGCGCCGATGCGCGAGCAGATGCCCACGCGGGGCAGCGCAGCCAACACCCGCTCGGTCACCGGCGCATATTGCACCAGCAAGCCGTCGGCGTTGCACTCGGTCGCGGCGCGAATGACGTCATCGTCTGTTTTCGCTTGCGCGATGACAAAGCGCATAGCCGCATCAGCGAAGAGTTTTTCTTCGATCGCGAAGTGCGAAGCATCGAAATCGGTGAGAAGAAATGTGGGCATCGTTTTAGAAAGGCAGCTCGGGATTAGAAAGTGACGAGGGTGACGAGGGTGACGAAGGTGACGAAGGTGACGAAGGTGACGTTGTTGCGCGCGACGATGTCGCATTGGTCACCCATGTCACCTTCGTCACTTTGCGCGTCAACTCATGTACTTCACCAGCCACAACGAAATCTGGGGAAAGATCACCAGCAGCGCGGTTCGAATGAAGTCTGTCACAAGAAACGGCATCACGCCGCGATAACTCTCTGCCAGCGGAACATCTTTAGCCATGCCGTTGATCACATAGACGTTGAGCCCCACCGGCGGCGCAATCAAGCCGATCTGCACCACCATCAAAATCAACATGCCAAACCAGATTGCCTTGCTCTGCGCATCGAGCCCGTGGACGTCGAGCCCCATCACAATCGGGAACACGATGGGCAGTGTGAGCAGGATCATGCTCATCTCGTCCATCACGCCACCGAGCACGATGTAGAACAACAAAATCATCACGATGATGAACACGGGCGACGCGCCGGACGCCGACACCCACTGCGCGAGTTGCGCGGGCATTTGCGACAGCGCGAGCGCAGAATTAAGCAAATCCGCACCCAGAAAGATCAGGAAGATCATGCCAGTGTTTGATGCGGTGCCGAGAAAGCTTTCCTGAATGCCCTTCCACGTCAATTCGCCCTTGGCGAGTGCCACCAGAAATGTCGCCAGAGCGCCTACTGACGCCGCCTCCGTTGGCGAAAAGTAGCCTCCGTAGATACCGCCAAACACCACGATAAATATCAGCACAATCGGCCACACCGGTTTGCATGCCGCAATGCGCTCCTCGCGCGACATGCGCCGCGCGGAAGGGCAATGGTCGGGATACTTGCGGGCAAACCACGCGATGGCGAACAAATAACCGATGGTGGCAATGATGCCGGGAATGATCGCTGCGGCGAAAAGCTTGGCGATGTTTTGCTCGGTGAGAATGCCGTACACAATCAAGATGACTGACGGCGGAATCAGGATGCCCAGCGTGCCACCCGCAGCAAGCGTTGCAGTGTAAATACGTCCGCTATAGCCAAGTCTTTTCATCTCGGGAATCGCTACCTGACCGATGGTGGCAGCGGTCGCCACCGACGAGCCGCAGACGGTGCCAAACATCGCGCAGGCGAGTACCGCAGCCATCGCCATACCGCCGCGCACATGGCCGATAACGGCGTTCGCGGCACGAAATAAATCGCGCGACAATCCGCCTTGCGTCGCGAAATAGCCCATCAGCAAAAACAGCGGAATCACCGACAGGTCATACACCGAAAGCCGCGCAAAGGCGACGCCTTTTAAGTGCGCTAGCAGTGCTTCGGGGGACGCCAATATCCAGTAGCCAATGAAGCCCGGTATGAGCATGGTTGCTGCAATTGGCACACGTACCACCATCAGCACGAGCATCAGGCCCAACAGACACAAGCCAATAATCATCGGCGTCGTCATGTCGCGCCTCCGGCAGTGGCTTCACCGCGCCAAATTTTTGCTGCTAGCGCCAATGCCGCAAACGCGGCTAAGGTGAAGCAGGGAGCCATGCCCAGATAAACGATCCATAGCGGAAATCCCACTACCATCGATGTTTCACCGGCTTCTTTGACTGCCCACATGCCCACCATCGTGCGCCAAGCGAACAGTGCCATCGAGAAGGCCAGCGTCAGGGCTCCCAGCGCATCAAGCCGGCGCTTGGTTTTGTCGCTGGCTTTGGCGGTAAAAAAATCAACAATTAAGTTGCCGCCGTTGAACAGGCAATACGGAAAAAATGCCGAAATGGCCACCGCAATGGCGTACTGAGTCAGCTCAATGTCGCCCGGTACGGGTTGCGCGAATGCGGAGCGACCTACCACTGACGCCACGGTACCCCCAGCAATCACCATCAGCAACGCGCCACCGAACATGGCGCACCCCAGCGCGCCGCGCTCAACCCATCGTGTCCACATCATGTTCCCCCATTCTGAACGCGTACTCGTAGAGGAGCCTTTCGCTGCTCCTACGGTTGAATGCTGTTTGTGAACAGTCGACTTACGCTCGACAGCGCTGTCTATTTCTTTTCGTATTTTTTAATCAAGCCCTGAGCCTTGGCCAGCAACGCTTTGCCGTCGTTCCCTTTGGCGGTTACGTCGGCAATCCACTCGTCATAAAGTGGCGCGGACGCGGTCTTCCAATTGGCAAGTTCAGCGGCGGGAATCATGTAGAACGTGTTCTTATGATCCTCGGCTGCTTTGCGCCCCGGTGCCGCTGATTCGTCCCAAGTCTTGCCGATTTGTTTCACCCACGCGGCACCCGAATTGTTGTCGATCACCTTTTTCAAATCAGCGGGCAGCGAATCATATTTTGCGGGGTTCATGGCCATGATGAACACCGCGCTATATAAGGCACGCTCTTTGGGATCGGTCTCGGAATGAAACTTCACCATTTCTTGCAGCTTGACACTGGGGATGACCTCCCACGGCAGCATGAAGCCATCGATCACGCCCTTGCTAATTGAATCTGGAATGGCCGGCAGCGGCATTGAAACCGGTGTTGCGCCTAGCTTGCCAAGCAGCTTGTTGGTCTGGCGCGTGGGCGCACGCATTTTCAGGCCCTTGAAGTCCGCGAGCGTTTTGATCTGCTTGTCACGGGTGTGCACATAGCCTTCGTCGTGCGTGTGAAACGCGAGTGGCTTGACGCCCGCAAATTCCTTTTGCGCCGCCGGAGTGGTCAGGTAGTAGTCCCACACCGCCTGCGACGAGGCCTCCGCGTTTTCATTCATAAATGGCAGCTCGAACACCTCCATCAACGGGAACCGCCCTGCGGTGTAACCTGGCAAGGTATAGACGATGTCGGCGACGCCATCTTTCGCTTGATCAAATAGCTGTGCCGGTGTGCCACCGAGCGACATCGCAGGAAAAATTTGGCACTTGAGTCTGCCAGCCGATTCTTTGTTGATCTTGTCGCACCACGGGCCGATTAACTTGGTCGGTGCCATCGCAGTGGGTGCCCAAAAGTGCGACACTTTGAGCGTGATTTCCTGAGCTTGCGATGGTGCCTGCGCCGCAACGGGTGTCACCGCGAGCGCAGCAGCGATGGCCGCAGTGGCGGAACTAAATACATGCTTCATGTGATCCTCCTTTGGTTGCAAAACGTCATGATGCTAGCGTGGCGACACGTTCGTCGCAGTAGCAATAACCCACGGCAAGCTGCGCTTTCCGGTGGCCGCTGTTACAGCGCTAAATTAGAGGGGTAAGGCCGCCAGCACCGTGCCTGTGCAGATACCAAAACCGACGCGCACAGCGCCCGACTTTTCGCAGTGCGCACGCAGCGTGATGCAGTCGCCGTCTTCCAGAAACGCGCGTGACTCGCCACTCGCCAATGCAACGGGTTGGCTCCCACCGACCGTGAGTTCGATTAACGCGCCCGCCTCTGAAGGCGTGGGGCCCGACAAGGTGCCTGTACCGAGCAGATCGCCCGGTTGCAGGTTGCAACCGTTGACGGTGTGATGCGTGACGAGTTGCGCAAGGGCCCAATAGGCGTGGCGGTAATTAGTCAGGCAAATACGCTCGGGCGGCAGCGACTGTTCACGCATGAGCGCCGTCTCGATCAACACTTCGAGTTGTATGTCGAATGCGCCATCGCTGCGCAGGCCGGGCGAATCGAGGTAGGGCAACGGTTGCGGGTCGGACCCATCGCGTGTCCATGCGTTGCGATACGGCGAGAGCGCTTCCAGCGTCACAATCCACGGCGAAAGGGTTGACGCAAAGTTCTTCGACAGAAACGGTCCGAGCGGCTGATACTCCCAGCCTTGAATATCGCGCGCTGACCAGTCGTTCAGCAAACACAAACCGAACACATGCGACTCCGCATCATCCATTGCGATGCGCGTGCCCGACGCGTTGCCTCGGCCAATAAAGATGCCTATTTCTAGTTCGTAGTCCATGCGCTTGCAAGGGGCAAGCGTCGGTGCGTCAGCGCCGGGTGACATCAGCTGGCCCACCGGACGTGGAAACGATTGCCCCGAAACATCGATTGACGAGGCACGTCCGTGGTAGCCAATCGGCACCCATTTGTAGTTGGGCAGCAGCGGGTTGTCGGGCCGCATCAGGCGGCCGATGTTGGTGGCGTGGTGGATGCCGATGTAGAAATCGGTGTAGTCACGCACCGTGCAGGGCATGGCCATGCGCAGCCCGGCGCGCGGACGCAGGCAAAGATCAAGGAAAGGCCCCTGATCACTGCCTTCGGCCAAGGCCGCCGACAACGCCGCGCGCACGGCGCGCCAGGCTGTGCGGCCCATCGCCATGAAGGCCGTCAGGTCACCTTCGGCCAGTGGTTGAAGCAGCGGGTGGACGTCTTCGGCCCACGGGCACTGCTGCGCGGCCTTCTTCAAATCCAGCACCTGGTCGCCAATGGCCACACCCACACGCAGGCTGCCATCCACCTCGTCGGCCGGCGGGCGGAAGCGGCCGAGCGGCAGGTTCTGGATCGGAAAATCAATGCCGGCGACATTGGCGCTGGGCACCCAGCTGCGCAGCCCAGGGCTGTGCGTCGCGTCGGTTACCGCGAGCGTGTCTTTGCGGGTGCTGCTTTCGGTACTGTTCGAATTCATGCCCTGATCATCGCGCCTTCAGGCCCGCAATGGCACCAACCCATCAGGGCTGAAAGTGATTTTCCAGGCCGGCCCAGCACTGCGCATAGGCCGCATCCAGCAGCGCCGGCTGCAACGCCCAAGCCGTGGGGCGCATGCGCCAGCGGCTCTCGAACATGAAGGCCAAAGTGTTGTCGAGCTTGTGCGGCGCGAGCTCTGCGCTGCTGGCCTTGGTCGCCTGAAAATAGGCCTCGGTATCCGGGCCGTGCGGCACATGGCTGTTGTGCAGGCTCATGCCGCCGGGGCGAAAGCCCTCAGGCTTGGCGTCGTACTGGCCCTGGACCAGGCCCATGAACTCGCTCATCACGTTGCGGTGGTACCAGGGCGGGCGGAAGGTGTCCTCGGCCACCAGCCAGCGCGGCGGGAAAATCACGAAGTCGACATTCGCCACGCCCGGGGTGTCGCTGGGGCTGGTGAGCACGGTAAAGATGCTCGGGTCGGGGTGGTCGAAGCTGATGCTGCCGATGGTGTTGAAGTGCGCGGTGTTGTACTTCAGCGGGCACAGGTTGCCGTGCCAGGCCACCACGTTGTAGGGGCTGTGGTCCTGCGTGGCCTGCCAGAGCCGGCCACCGGCTTTCTTGATGATCTGCACCGGCCCCGGCGTGGCATCGAAAGCGGCAACAGGCGCGAGGAAATCGCGCGGGTTGGCCAGACCATTGCTGCCAATGGGGCCGAGCTCTGGCAGGCGAAAAGGCGCGCCGTGGTTTTCGCAGACAAAGGCGCGGCATGCGCTCTGCACGCCCTGCACGCCCTGCACGCCCTGCACGCCGTTTACGCCGTGTACGCCCTGAAGGCCCTGCAGATCCACGCTGAAGGCCATGCCGCGTGGCACCAGCGCCACCTCACCCGGAGCCACGTGCAGCACGCCGAGTTCGGTGGTGATGGCCAGCGCGCCTTCCTGCGGCACCAGCAGCATCTCGCCGTCGTTGTTGATGAAGGCGCGGCGTGTGCTGCCCGTCATGGCGCCGTCGAGCATGCTCCGGTTCATCAGCACGATGTGCGCGGCCATGCCCATCTGCGATTCGGCGTCACCATTGAGCACCACGGTGCGCAGGCCGTCGATGAAGTCGAGCGCCTCGTTTTTGGGCACAGGCACGGGGTGCCAGCGCAGCGGGTCGGGCGGCGCATTCACGCCATCGGCCAAGCCTGTCTTCCACAGCGGCTGCGCATAGGGCGTGTAGCCGCCCACCACCACCGAAGGCTGGCGGCGATAGAGCCAGGTGCGACGATTCTCAGCGCGCGGCGCTGTGAAAGCAGTGCCGCTGATGAGTTCGGTGTAGAGGCCGCGGGCCACCCGCTGCGGGCTGTTTCGGCCCACCGGCAGCGCGTCGGGCACGGCCTCGCTGGCGAAATGGTTGCCAAAGCCGCTTTGGTATTGCAGCGCGCTGACGGGTTGGTTCATGGAAGATCCTTCTTGGCCAGCGCCAGCGCTTCTTCAAGCACACACAGGTCGCCGATGTGGTTGGCCAGCAGCAGCACCAGGCGCGCGTTGAGCTGTTCACTCTGCGCGTCGCTCAGGCCACGGTGACTGTGCACCAGCTGTTCGTAAAAATGATCGCCAGGCTCGTACGCGTGGCGGTGACGTTCACCCGGCACGCCGAAGTTGGGCTGGGTGTTGAGATGCGCGGTTTTCATGCCGTGGCTTGCAGTGTGAGCGCGCGGCGGTAAGCGGCCTGCACGGCCGCAATATCGAGCTGGCGCCAGCGCGCGGCCACGTGCTGGTCGGGCCGCAGCAGGTAGACCGTCGCGGCTCGGGCATCACAACGCCTGGCCACCAGGCCTTGAATGTCAATGACATGGGGCAGCGCGTCGTCCTCCTCGGGCGCCAGCACCAGCAGTGCCTGCACATCAACGAGGTCTTGCAGCGCCACACGCTGGGCTGGGCCGGGCTGGCCGAAAAACAGCAGTGTGAAACCG
>ENA-OFCE01001000-OFCE01001000.1-metagenomes-genome-assembly--contig:-NODE-1000-length-15834-cov-7.076811_pt1 | contig 15834 bp, 14 predicted proteins | sample MGYA00153388_OFCE01 | MGnify analysis MGYA00153388
TTTTACTACCAGTAATTATGACTGGCTTACAAATCCCTCATCTAAATTCTTGCCACTATTTACTTGCTCTTGCCAACTCCTCTCTTTATTTTCATTATACTTTGTGAAAATCTTTTAATGGGGGTTTCCTTACCATTAAAAAAGTAGTGAGCCACAGCCAGTGGCTCACTACTTTTTTATAAATCCTCTACCGAAGGCTTCAGCACCTTGGCCCCCGAGGCAAGAAACACCAGAGCAAAAAGAAGAAGAATCCATAAATTTATACCTACCTCCGAGAGAAGCTTCCCCTTCGCCATTTGATCAAAGGCTTCCATAGCCCACTTCTGCGGCATAAAATTAGCCAGCTTCCTTAAAACGCCATCCAACATGTCCGCAGGAAAAAAACTCCCCCCCAGCATACAGGTGCTGGTCGATAGGATGGTAGTGATTACGGAGTGTGCCTGGCTGCTTTTTGCCATGCCCGCCACTCCAATCCCCAGGCCAATGGCGACAATAAGGAACATCACCATGATAACAAATACATTGTATAAAGGCATTCCCCAGTCAATGCCTAGAAGATACTTTGTAGCTCCCAGGAAGAAAACAATTTGCAGCAGTCCTAAAAATAAGTTCGCCAGCAGATTCCCCGCTACCACCTCCGCCTCTCGAACCGGTGCACAGAATATGCGCATGAAAGTCTTTTCCCGCTTATCTTCCAGAATCATTCCAATTCCCAGGCTGATAAACATCATCATGAACATGGTTAAAAACCCCATGGCCATCCTTGCCGTTTCCTTTCCCTCCTCCATGGGGAGATTTGCCTCTGGGACACCGATGCTCTTCGAATTGTCTGCCGCTGCCAAGCCTTCAAGAATCCCTTTCAACTCGGAGACCTGGGTATCGTTGCTGTAGGCAATGAGTTGTATTTTCCCTGAAGCATTTTCCGGTGATCCGGCTTTCTCCAAGGCAGGAAATCGTATCACCGCTTTAAATTTCTTGCTGATGATTTCTGCTTCCACATCCTTTTCCTCTATCACTTCTGTCTTATACTTCCCTGTACCTTCCAACGCTTGCACTACCTGTACAGTTGCCGGATTCGGATTCACAATGCCAATATCGGAAACCGGGGCTTTGCCCATCATGGAAATAGCCAGTATTCCACCCAAAAAGGGGAAAACAAATAAAAATCCGATGGCAGTAATATCCTTCATAAGACGCCGCATGATATTCAGCGCTATAATGATGCTATTCATAGATATTTTCCCTCCTGTAAAGCAGAATGGCAGATACCAGTAAAGCAGTGCCCAAAAGTGCCATTACCATAAGGTTCTCCCTGATATCACCCAGGGATTTCCCCGCCTGCAACTCATTATAGGCAGTGAATGCCCATTTATTGATGGTAAAGTAGCTTGCTTTGTCAAAGGATTCGTCCAGTGTGAACCCGCCACTGAGAAAGGTCATGATGAGAATGATAAAGGTCATTACCCCTGTAGCCAGGTTTGCTTTTTTAAATATGCCTGAAAGGACAAATCCCAGAGAAGTGGAAACAAATAGAATCAGCAGCGTCACAACCAGCAGGTTAAAGTAGGAATTTCCCCATTCTATGCCGAAGAACACTCCTGAAATCAGCATAATTGCCACAGCCACCAGAAGTATCACGAGGCACTGACCCAGCAGATTCCCGAGAATCACACTCCATTTTCCTACGGGTGCCGCCAATACTCGCATCAGGGTATTTTCCTCCCTCTCAGAGATAAATTGGGAAGCGGCAACAGTGCCTGTAATCAATAAAAACTGTACAAGAGTGGAAGCGGCAATCAGGCTTGCGAAAGAGACATTCTGCGGATTGGACAGCAGAATCAGGTCAACCGCACCGGAAGAGGGTACCGCCGTCGTTTGCTCTGCGATGGTATTGGAAACCCTTCGCATGATAAAAATTTGGAAGATGGGTAATCCCACCAGCATGGGGATCAATATAAAGCTCCTCATAAAGGTCTTAACATACTTAAAAGCAATTTTAAGAACCACCATTTCCTCTCCCCCCTAATTCCGAAGCTGTCTTCCGGTGAGGGTCAGAAATACACTCTCCAGATCCGGTTCCTTCAGGCTGATGCTGCGTACCTTCACATTGGCCCTGGATAACAGGAGCAGTACCTCCTGCAATATCTCCTGTGCACAGGAAGTATTGATTTCAATAGTGTTCTCATTCACCAAGGCGCTTCTTACCAAGTTCATTTGTTTGATCTCCTCTACCGGATTGTAGCGGATGTCCAGTGCTTCAATGATGATTTTTTCCTGGGTTCCCACCTGTTTTTTCAGTTCATTTTTATTCCCCATCGCGATCAGCTTTCCGTGGTCAATAATACCTACTCTGTCACACAGGGCTTCCACTTCATCAATGTAATGGCTGGTATAGATAATGGTAGTTCCCTGCCTGCTGAGTTCGCGAACAGATTCCAATATGTGATTCCTGGACTGAGGATCGATGCCTACTGTAGGTTCATCCATGATGATGATTTCCGGTCTGTGCACAATGGCGCAGGCGATGTTGAGCCGTCTCTTCATACCGCCCGAAAACTGTTTTGGCTTTTCATGCTTCTTTTCCAGCAATCCTGTGAATGCAAGGGCCTGTTCTGCCATTTCTTTCAGCTTCTTTCCCGAAAGTCCGTATAAGCTCCCGAAAAACTCTACATTTTCCCGGGCAGACATACTGGTGTATATTGCCAGGTCCTGTGGTACCAAGCCCAGTAATTTCTTTATTTTTCGTTCCTCTTTCCGAATGCTTTGGCCCTGTATGGTTATTTCTCCGCTGGTCGGTTTTAAAAGTCCCATGATCATTTTAATAGTGGTGCTCTTTCCTGCACCATTAGGGCCTAGAAGACCGAAGATTTCTCCTTTGTTTATATGAATACTGATGTTATCCACCGCCAGGTTCCCGTCATACCGTTTCACCACATCGGATAACTGGATATAGGCCATTCCCTTCAACTCCTTATCACTGCTTCTATAGGATTCCTAAGAAAAACATAGGGGTTCTTTTGTGCGGACCGCTTGTAGTGCGCTACACGCGGTGTAGCACAATCTATAGAACCCCTTTTTTCTTAGGAATCCTATACTACTATCCTACTCCATTCTTCAGACCCATTCCATGCCGTCAAGTCATTTCCTTCCGTGACGAAAGTCATTTTTTTCCGCCCTTTAAATAAAAGATGGCAATCTGCGTCCGGTCCCGCAGGTCCAGCTTTTCCAGGATGGCGGATATTTTATTCTTCACCGTTCCCTCGCTTAAATACAGTTTTTCAGCGATTTCCTTGTTTACATACCCTTCTGCGATGAGCTTCACAATGTCCGCTTCGCTCTCGGAAAGCCCAAATCCCCCCAGGTTGATGCCTTTATTTCCTGCGAGCATGCCTGTGAGCTTTTCTGCCACATCCGGATGCAGCAGCAGGTTCCCCTGATGCACAACCTTCACCGCTTCTGCCATTTTATCCGGAGAAATGCTTTTCAGCAAATATCCCTTTGCACCTGCTTTGATGGCCTCAAAGACATACTCGTCATCATCAAAGGTGGTCAAAATAATGATCTTTATATCCGGCCGGATCTCCACTATCTTCCGTGTAGCAAGAACACCATCGCAAACCGGCATCCGTATATCCATCAGGATGACTGAAATACCCGGGTTGGACAAAACTTTCCGGTACGCCTCATCCCCGTTTTGGCAGGCCTCCACTACTTCCAATTCCTCATCCATATCCAGTATGATTTTTAATCCGGTTCTAACGAGTGGATCATCGTCCACCAGCATAATTTCTATGGGCATATCTACTTCACTCCTCATATTGCATTGGAAGGACTGTTACTACTTCGAACCCCTGCTGGGAGAAAATCTCTACAGATCCCCCCAGCAGGGCGGCGCGTTCTTCCATCCCGCTGATCCCCATACCCTTACGGATTTCCTTGCAGCCTATCCCATTATCCCGCACTCGCAGCTCCACCCTTTGAGGCAGAAAGCTCAGTTCTACCTGGATTTTCTTTGCTTTCCCATGCTGCACTGAATTTGTAACCGCCTCGCAGGCATTTTTATATAGCGCCAGCTCAGCGCCGCTAAACAGCTTTACCGGTGTTCCTTTTATCTGAAATTCCATATCGGTTCCCGTTTCCTTTGAGAAACTTCGTAGCATTTCCTCAATGGAGAGCGCCCTGCTGCTGTATTCCTTTGGCCGCATCCCTCTCACCGTCTGCCGCAGAATATCGATGCTCTCCCGCAGATTATCCCTTACGGACTGGAGCATTTCGCTCCCTTCTTCCCGGTTTACTACGATGACTCGCATGGCCGCTTCCAGGTACATTAACAGCCCTGTCAGACGGTGCCCCAGGGTATCGTGGATTTCTCCCGATATCCGGTTTCTCTCCTCTAGCTGGGAAAGCTTTTCCACCCTTTTTGAATAGTCCTCCAGCCTTCGTTTTGTATCTTCCAACTGGTAGCTGTATCTGCGGTTCTGATCATACAAAGTTTCTATTTCCTCTACCTTCGCAGCCAGCTTCCGGTTCTCCCTACCCAAAAGAAATACGACGGTAATGATACAGGTACTCAGCAGCAGTAACTCCATACCGCTCTCCCTAAGCATAAAAATCATCGCAGCAAGGCCAAGAGCAAACAGAGGATAGGCTTTGCCTTCCTGCAGCTTCAGGATATCAAGGATGGTGAGAATAAAAAGGAAAAAGGCTGAGGAAGAAAAATTACTATGCAGAATATAGATGATTCCGAATTCAATAAAAATAGAGAGTAGAAAAAGATAACCTTTGAGGTAGTTTATTCTCAGAAGAGAGTTCAGCAGAAATAAAAGAATGGCAGCTACATAGTACTCATACCGTATTTCCCGGCTCCCAATACTTGTTCCCAGGATAACCGCCAGAAGTATCAAATATTTACAAAGGGATAAAATCCCCCCTTTACCGGTCTTCATATCCACAACCTCATATTTCCAGTTTCTATAAATACGAAGCTATTATACCATAAAGTGGTTCAAAAGTAATCACCTGTGGATGCTGCTCTCAACCCCCTACTGTCCTATGTGTTATCTACAGTGTGCTTTTACCCCTCACCCTCCAGCTCCCTCTCCCAAAATCGGCAAAGGGAGAGCGTGGAAAAGATCCGAATTTCCCTTTCTCCCAAGCTTGGGAGAAGGGGCTAGGGGATGAGGGTTAGTCCCACTATGTTTTTCTAAACACAGCACAAAGGACCCTCCGGTATCTACCGGAGGGTCCTTTTAAAAGGCTCTTAGCCGTTGTATTTTACGATCTTTTCGAAGTCATCCAGCTTCAAGCTAGCTCCGCCAACCAATCCGCCGTCGATGTCGGACATGTTGAACAGATCCTTTGCATTGGCAGCAGTCACACTTCCGCCATACTGGATTCTTGTAGCCTGTGCAGTTTCTTCGCCATACAGTTCTTCTACTGTATTTCTGATGATAGCGCAAACTTCATTTGCCTGCTCGTTAGTAGCAGTTTTGCCTGTACCGATAGCCCAGATTGGCTCATATGCGATAACAACCTGCTTCACCTGCTCTTCATTGAGGCCAAGGAGTGCAATCTTAACCTGATATCTTACCAGGTCGGCAGTTACTCCCTGTTCTCTCTGTGCCAGAGATTCACCTACGCAGATGATCGGAGTGATGCCGTATCTGAATGCAGCATGCACTTTCTTGTTTACAGTTTCATCGGTTTCATTGAAGTACTGTCTTCTTTCGGAGTGACCGATGATTACGTAGTCTACAGCCAGGTCTGCCAGCATCGGACCGGAGATTTCGCCGGTGAAGGCGCCTTTTTCTTCCCAGTGCAGGTTCTGTGCAGCTACCTTGATGTTGGAACCTTCTACTGCCTTTTTAACGTCAGCAATGGTAACGAAAGGTACACCTACAACTACTTCTGTCTCAGCATCTGCAACTTTAGCCTTGAGCGCTGTTACGAAGTCTACGGCTTCGGATGCAGTCTTATTCATTTTCCAGTTGCCGGCAGCGATTTTCTTTCTGGGGTTCTTGTCCATGAGGACGGCAATTCCGGGAAGAACTTTTCCTTCGAGGTACTCGAGGGATGCACCGCCACCTGTGGAGATGTGTGTAATCTTATCTGCAAAGCCGAGCTGTTCAACTGCCGCTGCAGAGTCACCGCCACCTACGATGGAGATAGCGCCGGATTCGGCAACCGCTCTTGCGATTTCCTTCGTACCTGTAGCAAAGTTCGGGAATTCAAATACACCCATCGGTCCGTTCCAGATGATGGTCTTTGCTTTCTTGATTTCCTTGGAGAACTTTTCTATGGTCAAAGATCCGATATCCATACCAGACCATCCGTCGGGCATATCATCGGAAGGAACATATTTGAATTCCGTATCGTTCTTAAATTCCTGTGCTACGATACTTCCGATAGGCAGCATCAGGTTTACACCCTTCTTCTCTGCCTTCTCCATTAAGGATTTAGCGAGATCGAGCTTGTCGTTTTCGCAGATGGAGTTACCGATCTTGTAACCCTTTGCCTTCAGGAAGGTATACGCCATACCACCACCCACGATGAGGGTATCTACCTTCTCAATCAGGTTTTCAATAACTGCGATCTTGTCGGATACCTTTGCTCCACCCAGGATGGCAACGAAAGGTCTTTCAGGGTTTGCCAGCGCCTTACCCATGAATTCGATTTCCTTTTGAATGAGGAAACCGCAAACTGCAGGCAGGTAATCTGCCAGGCCCGCTGTGGAAGCATGTGCCCTGTGTGCTGTTCCGAAAGCATCATTTACGTAGATTTCGGCCAAAGTAGAAAGTTCCTTTGCGAATGCAGGATCGTTCTTTTCCTCTTCCTTGTGGAATCTTACGTTTTCCAGCATGAGAACTTCACCGCTTTTTAATGCTGCAGCCTTCGCCTTTGCATCTTCACCGATAACATCAGTTGCCATGATGACTTCCTTGCCGAGAAGCTCGCTCAAACGAACCGCTGTAGGCTTCATGCTGTATTTTTCTTCCGGTCCGCTCTTCGGTCTTCCAAGGTGGGAAACCAATATAGTTTTTGCACCATTGTCAACGAGATATTTGATGGTTGGCAGCGCGCCAACGATTCTCTTATCGTCTGTTATGTTTCTGTTTTCATCCAATGGAACATTAAAATCAACTCTTACGATAACTTTTTTGCCTTTAACGTCGATGTCCTGAATGGTCTTCTTGTTCATCATACCCATGTGCGTTCACTCTCCAATAAAAAATTATGCTATCCTAAAATTCTCCCCAAAGGCTATGATGCTTATTCCGGCTGTGGGGGAATTTTTCGTCTATGTATTTATTGCGGCTTTAAAGGTGAGTATACCTATATAGCCGCTTTAATTTTACATCTTTTTACCTGCCATTTCAATAGGCGAAACGAAAATTTATCTATTTTTTAACAAAGATTGACGAGCCCTCCTGACAGGCACATAACTCTTCCCTCTGCTCATTCCGTACTGTACCATAGAATTTTTTTATCGCGTTCCACCCTGGACTGCTGCCAGAGCCTGGCGTACTCTACCGCTTCATTATAGTCATAAAAGCTTTTGAGGTATGTATCCGACTGATATACATTATACATTTTATCCTGGATATAGATGGCTTCCACCGCCAGCTGAATCCCCGTGTATTTCGCCTTTTCCCATACCAGCTCGTTAAACCTGTAATCGGGGTATTGCTGATAGGAATCCCGGTACAACGGACTTAATTCCAGACACATGGCAAACCGGTTGTACCGCTTCTTAAACCAGTTCTCGAACCCGCTGCCAAACACGGCAGGATCGGTGGATCCCGGCATGGGGGAGTACCCCGTCAAGCCAGCCATCCGGTTGATCAGCCCCGTATCCATTCCCCGGAAAACATCGTGCGTATCTATATCCGCCCAGTAGAATACTTCCCCGGAAGTGTGGTAGGATATGGCCATGGTAAACTTTTTGCGGTCACAATAATTCATAAGCACCTGGGTTTCCGGTTCGCTTTCCGGCTCAAACCCTTTAAAGCCTTCGGATGCCGGAACTCTGGAGGACTGTCCGGGTATGAATTTCACTTCCCAGTTCCCATCATTAAAGTTTGCATTCAAATCCACTCCACGGGCATTGGCTTTCCACCACTGATAGCTTCCGGCCCGGTCCGGTACTGTTCTTAAATAGGCGTAATTAGAGGACGCCCACAGACCGTTTTGTACAATATTGAGCCCATCGGGATTGATGGTAGGGATAAAATAGATATCCATCTTGTTTAAAATATCCTCGATGTTATAATCTCCCCAGGTCTTGTCAACAGAATGATAGAGGATGTGATTCAGTTCCTGCATGATGTACATCACGGAGAAGTCCTCCCTGGCATGGATTCCACCTACCAGAAGGATGCAGGGTTTATCCGCCTTCTGCTCCACGCCTACCTTTACAGCGTAAATGTCCCTGCCTTCCACCGACTTCCCTATGGATTCATAAGTTACCAGATTTCCGTAATTGCTATAGAGCGTAAGAATGTCTTTTTTTATGCTTTCCAGTTTGTAGGTCGTAGATGTGTCGATCAGATGTGCAGCCTCCACTTTTTTCAGCCGGCCGCTGTTCTTTATGGCAACGATAGGTTCCATTCCTTTTCGCAGATGGATTTGCTGATTCTTTGCATCATATCCGAACTCAACTCCTGCCAGTTTCATCATCTCCGGCAAGGGTACATATTTTTTCCCGCCAATATCCACAATGGGTTTGCCTATGTCTGCATACTCATCGTTTATGTAAATTTTACTCTGGTTTACAGGTAGGATTACCGTAGTGCTTTCTTTAAAACCAATGACCCGCAGGGAGTCTTCTTTTGCTTCCATTCCCAGGTATTGGACGAGATCCCTCCCTTCCATGTAACCGGTTCCTTCTATCAGATACACCGGATTGGCAAGCTTCAGCATGTTTGCCCCTTCCATGACAGCGATGCCCTCTGCCTTTACCGGGCTTTGACAGAACAGGAGCCATATAAGCAGCGCAAATACGGGTATTTTCAGATTCCTCACAAAATGTTTCATTCTCTGCTGTTTCCCTTTCTTGTTGAGTTATTGAAAATTTCATAATTTTACATAATTCTACACAATTATAATTATGCTTACGAAATTTGTCAACGTTTGCAACAGAAAGAAAAGAGGCTTGAGCCAAAGCTCAAGCCTCTTTATGGGCTAACACCCGTTATTTTACTTTATTGATTACAGAGCACCGTCAACCTTTGCCATATGCACGAGAAGGTCAACAACCTTGTTTGAATAACCCCATTCATTGTCATACCATGAAACGAGTTTTACAAAGTTGCCATTGAGTGCGATACCGGCTTTAGCATCGAAAATGGATGTACGTGCATCGTGGATGAAATCTGTGGATACAACGTCATCTTCAGTGTATCCGAGAACACCCTTAAGTTCAGTTTCGGATGCTTTCTTAACAGCAGCCTTGATTTCTTCGTAGCTAGCAGCTTTTTCAAGACGGCAAGTGAGGTCTACAACGGATACGTCCACTGTAGGTACTCTGAATGCCATACCAGTCAGCTTGCCATTGAGTTCAGGAATAACCTTTCCAACGGCTTTAGCAGCACCAGTAGAAGAAGGAATGATATTTCCGAGTATGGATCTGCCACCTCTCCAGTCCTTGTTGGAAGGAGCGTCAACAGTTTTCTGCGTGTTTGTAGCAGCATGAACGGTTGTCATCAAACCTTCAACGATACCGAAGTTATCGTTGATAACTTTTGCGAGAGGAGCCAGACAGTTGGTTGTACAGGATGCATTTGAAACAACCTTCATGTCGGAAGTGTACTTGTTGTTGTTAACACCCATTACAAACATAGGTGCGTCATTGGAAGGAGCACTGATAACAACCTTCTTAGCTCCGCCAGCAAAGTGAGCGCCAGCCTTTTCAGTTGTTGTGAATACACCGGTTGATTCAACTATGTATTCAGCACCGCAGGATGCCCAGTTGATTGCAGCAGGATCCTTTTCAGCGAAGAATGCGATTTCCTGGCCGTTTACAACCAGCTTGCCGCCTTCAGTAGATACAGTTCCTTCGAATTTGCCGTGAACTGTGTCGTAAGTCAGCATATATTTGAGATATTCGAGATCGATGAATGGGTCATTGATACCCTTGATCTGTACATCAGGGTTATTGATAGCAGCCCTGAAAACAAGACGTCCAATACGTCCAAAACCGTTAATACCTACTTTTACTGCCATGTGTTTCGCCTCCAAATATGTTTATTTAGCATAAATGAACTATTTGTCCATAGTAGAAAATAGTTCATCTATTGATAGCATGTTGTTCTTTTAAACCACAATAATTTTATACTATTTGAATTTACTTTTCAATAGTTACACATAAAATTAATTTATTTTTTAACAATGTTCACAATTTACCGGAAATCTGCACCAGATTCGCCGGCACCCGCCGTAAAGCCTTTGTCTCCTGTGTTTGCCACCCTTAACTAGACTCTCCAACTTTTCGGTAAATATGCATTGCCCCTGCGTCTCAGGCCATATGCACCGTATATTTGTTTACCAGCCGTACCGGATTATAGGAAAGCTTGGCTTTTCGCAAGCCTTCGATGCCCAAATCCTGCTCCCTGTTTATATATTGGGCATTCTGCCATTCATGTTCACAGAACTGCTGGTTTATGAAGGTGTAGAGCCCGTTTACCTTTGCATTTGCCTTTTCTATATGGATCACTGCCGTGTCCTTGTTCAACATTTCTCCCACCGTAAAGGCTTCACTGCTGCCGTTGACCTTAACGAGCGCACCTTTGCAGCCCAGCACCTCATAGTTGTCCAGAAGTTCCGAATTCGCTACCTTTTCGCGGTAGAAGTCATCATCGCCTGTACAGTTCCTTTCCCTGCACCAGGTCTCCATGATTTTATGGCAGTCCTCAATATTGGTTTTGTCAATCGCTGCATACTCGTACTCATACAGCTTCTTAAACTTGTTGATATGGTTTCTTTTGCCGTCAAACTTTTTTCCCTTCAGCCCAATCAGGTCCGAAGCCAGGTACACATAGTCGCTGCTGGCGCGGTCGTGCTGTACATCAGCTTCGAGAGATACAAAGGGTTTAAAGGCGTCCAATGCCTCTTCATACACTCTCTTAAACTGCAACTGCCATCCGTGCTCGCTGAAATAGCCTTTCAACTGCTCAATGGCCCCTGCCATCGCCTCGGGATTTGTGTTTCCCACCGGCATAAAGGCAAAGGGCTCTCCTCCTTCCGGAACTGCAATGATGCAGAGGAGTCCCTCGATCTCCGTATAACGGAATTTATAGGAATTCCTCCACATAAAAAGGTTTGTGAACGTCATTTCCGATGGCTGCGGATTGCTGGCTGCAAAGTATTGATCGAATAAAACCTTGTCATTTATATTTATTTCACTAAGTTCCAACATTACGCCTGAATATCCCCCCAATTTTTAGCCAATCCGAGTCCTTAGTCTCCGAAACCGACTCCCAGACTCTTTGCGATGGAGACCAGTTCACCGTTTGGATCGACTATTTTATTCTTTTCTACTGCCGTCTCCAACGGTACGGCTCCGATTCTGTTTCCCTCAAGGCTTACCATCATCCCGAATTTTTCCTGCCGGATCAGCTCTACCGCTGCCACCCCATAACGGGTTGACAGTATTCTGTCAAAGGGCACGGGCCTTCCGCCTCTTTGGAGATGTCCCAGAACCGTAACCCGGGTTTCAATCCCTGTGAGGCTTTCGATGTCTTCGGCAAGCTTGTTCCCGATGCCGCCGAGCCGAACGGGGTCCGGACTGTCCTTCAGCACCTTGCTTACCACAACATCTCCCTCTACGGTTTTTGCCCCCTCGGCAACAACAATGATACTAAAGCCTTTTCCGGCATTTTTTCTTTGCAATATTTTCTGAGCAACCTTGCGGATGTCATAAGGAATTTCAGGAATCAATATTACATCAGCGCCTCCCGCGATTCCGGCTTCGATAGCAATCCATCCTGCATACCGCCCCATAACCTCCAGAATCATGACCCGGTGGTGGGATTCTGCCGTGGAATGCAGTTTGTCGATGGCCTCGGTGGCAGTTTCCACTGCCGTCATAAATCCAAAAGTCAAATCCGTCGCCGAGAGGTCGTTGTCAATGGTTTTCGGTACGCCAATCACCTTCAGGCCTTTTCTTGCCAGGTCTCTTGCACTGGTGAGTGTTCCGTCGCCACCGATCAGGACCATGGCATCAATATCATGCATAGCTACATTCTCCAGCACCCGGTCGGACATATCCTTGATCTCCGTACTGCCATCCTTTTCAACCCGGAAGTGGAAAGGATTATCCGTATTGGAAGTTCCCAAAATGGTTCCTCCCTTATCCAGAATCCCGGAAACATCGCCCTCTTTAAACTGTATAAAGCGGTTCAATACCAACCCTCTATATCCATCCTTAAAACCAATGACTTCGTACCCATACTTATCCATACCGGTTTTGACAACAGCCCGCAAAACCGCATTTAACCCCGGACAGTCCCCGCCGCCGGTCAAAACTCCGATTTTCTTAACCATGAAAACCCTCCCTGCTGACAGCAAATGATGAATGATGGATCCATACTGCAAAATACAAAACACATTGTTATATACCACCCATCATTCATCTTTATAGCATAATTTTTATTTTTTTATTTTACATTTATAATAGTGTTTACCAAAAACTCCGTCGCCTTCACCATATCGTCGATCTTGATCTGTTCTTCCACGCTGTGCACCTTATCCATTCCTACACTCAAATCCACAGCCTGGATACCTCTGCTGTTGATGATGTTGGTGTCGCTTCCGCCGCCGGTGGCTTCGAGAACCAGCTTTATGCCTGTGGCTTCCGCACCTTTTTGAAGGAACCCGATGATAGGAGCATTCTCTGCGATGTTAAAGGGCGGGTATTCAATTTCCGATTTGAACTCGACGCTGCCTCCGAATTTCGCGGCCGCTTTTTCGAAGCACTCCTTCATGTGCTGGGTTTGTGCTGCCAGCTTTTCCGTGTTTCTACTTCTGGCTTCCGCTTTGATTTCGATTCTGTCACAGATGATGTTTGTAGCACGTCCGCCATTGATAATGCCTACATTTGCGGTAGTTTCTTCATCAATACGCCCCAGTTTCATGGTAGCAATGGCTTCCGACGCGATCTGGATGGCATTGATGCCCTTCTCCGGCTCCATTCCTGCATGAGCCGCTTTACCTTTTACAATGACATTGATTTTGTCCTGGGAAGGGGCTTTTACAGCTACACTGCCGATTTCACCGCCGCCATCCAGAACAAAGCCGTATTTGGCATTAATTTTTGAATAGTCCAGGTTCTTGGCACCAAAGAGCCCACCTTCTTCCGCAATGGAGAATACCACCTGAATGTCTCCATGGATGAGGTTCTGCTCCTTTAAGATCCGCAGGGATTCCAGGATGCACTCTACGCCTGCGAGGTCGTCGCCTCCGAGAATGGTAGTTCCGTCACTCTTGATTACATTTCCTTCTATGACAGGCTTCTTTCCCAGGCCAGGAGTCACAGTGTCCATATGTGCCATTAAAAGGATCGGTGCCACATCTTTCTGCCCCTTCACATTACAGATCAGGTTTCCGGCATTTCCACCGATTTTGCTCCCTGCATCATCTTCATATACGGAATATCCCAATTGCTCCAGCTTGGCCTTTAAAGTATCGGCCATCTGCCGCTCCTGCCTCGTAAGGCTGTCGATTTGAACCAAATCAATAAATTCATTTACCAGTCTATCTTTATTTACCACAGGTTTCACTCCATTCTGTAATTATTTTTTAACTATAGGTGTTATTCCCACTCATATCTTGTAAGCTTGCCTTCACCTTTCAACCCCGCAAAATCTTTCTGCCGCAGGGCTTCGTAAAGTACGATGGCCGCAGAGTTGGAAAGATTCAGCGACCGGATGGATTCCCGCATAGGGATGCGGATACACCACTCCTTGTTTTCCCGCAGAAGCTCCTCCGGCAGTCCTGCCGTTTCCTTTCCGAAGACAACAAAACAATCCTCCGGATAGCTTATATCAGTATATGTATTCACTGCCTTGGTAGTTGCATAATAAAAATTTTTGTCGGCGTACTTTTCCCGCAGCTCCTCAAAACTATCATAGTATTGTACATTCACACTATCCCAATAATCGAGACCTGCCCGCTTCAAATATCGATCATCCACCGAAAACCCCAGTGGCCTTACAAGATGAAGCCCTGCACCTGTTGCTGCGCATGTCCTGGCGATATTCCCTGTATTCTGAGGAATTTCCGGCTCCACCAGCACTATATTGATCGGCAATGGAGTCCCTCCTTTCACCCTGCTGCCTGTTTTTCACTTTCGTGTTTTATCCTGATTTTAAATCTTCCTATATATATTATCACAAAATAATTTTTTCAACCAAATAAAACGGTGGTAAATATCATTTTTTTCATACAATACAATAAAAGAGACAGCCTGAGGCCATCTCTTCTCAAAGATCGTCGTTTATTAGTCTTTTATGGATATGTCGATTTCCATAAGAACCTTGCCGTCGACCAACAAGGGAACACAAATGGTTTGCATGTTGGAATTGGAAATCTGCATGTTCTCCCCCATCAAAAGCGATGGCGGTGTTATTTCGATTCCTACACCCTTATTATATAGTAAGGTTGCCGTATTGCCTAGAATCATATTGGTCAGTTCGGATATGGCGCTTTTGGATATCTCGTCCAGCTCCGTAACCGGATAACCTCCCATCATCTGGGATGCGATTCCCATAGCCGCAGTTTTGTTCATGTTAAAAACAACTTGTCCGCGAATCTTACCTGTGATACCGACGATGATGATGACGGAATCACCCTGGTAGGGAGATGTCTTCAAGGATATTTTGCCGAGTACGGCATCCACACCTGCGATCTGCTTCAGTACTCCCTGACTTGCCTCTACAAATGGGTTAATATGTTCTGCATTCATGCTTCGACCACCTTTACTCTATATTTCTCTATCTAAGGGAGAATGAAAATAGAACTTCATCCTTTTTGCAAGCCCGACTCGGCCATCGAACTTTATCCATTACTTTCTGCGTAGCATCCAAATGACCGGTAGTTGGGTCAGTTGGATGCGGAGTAAATTCATATAAAGTTCGATGGCCATGGTATCCATGTCCGTTACCCGGGAAGAGTGCAGCAAAATGACAGATAAAGTTATGTTTCCACCTACCCTATTATACTGGTGTCGACGCTAGCCTTGCAATCGTAACATTAGCCGAAAGACACCTTATAGGATATAAAGAATTCTATAAAGGTTACAAAATTCCTTCTTTTTTCAACATTTTTTTACTTAAAATCTCAAAAATTTACTTTTACCTAATCATAAATTAATCGTGCATGGTAGGATAAAATAAGAAAACAGTTCTGCTGTCTCAGTAACCGAGGCCACAGAACCGTTTTCTTGTTTTATTCTCTCCCTTTACTGCTGGTTTCCATCCCTTCCCCAGGCCATCAACTCCTGGGACACTAACCGGACAAGAATCCGGAAGCAGTCGGCAAAGCCCTGTTCGTAGAAAAAGTCCTGGGCCCTGCCCTGCAGCAAGCTGTAGGCATCATCATACTGGAAGAGCATTTCCTTCCCCCCGCGCTGGATATACTCCTCCAGCCGGGCCAGTATCTCTTCCTTCAGTTTCACAGCCTCCCGGCCTTCCTCCCAGGCGGCAAATTTCCCTTCCAACTGCCGCATCCGGCAGTCTCTGGCCGCTTCCAGCACCTGGCGCAGCCATTCTTCGTTCAAAATTTCCTTCATATATATTCTCCCTCCCAAGTTTTTATTGAGAGGGAAACTAAAAGCGCGCG
>ENA-OFCE01001001-OFCE01001001.1-metagenomes-genome-assembly--contig:-NODE-1001-length-15829-cov-13.460822_pt1 | contig 15829 bp, 14 predicted proteins | sample MGYA00153388_OFCE01 | MGnify analysis MGYA00153388
GGGAATTGGGAATTGGGAATTGGGAATTGGGAATTGGGAATTGGGAATTGGGAATGGGGAATTGGGGATTGGGATGGGAGTTTTTTTTGTGATGTATATCAAGTCTTTAATTACTTATTTAATATTTTTTGTTGCCTATTGAGTTTAGATAAGCATTGAGTTTTGGTGGTAATTCATCAATTATTGGTTGGATTTTTTTTACTTGTTCATCTGCTAACAACTTTCTGGCATATGCCAATCTCAACCAACTGATTGTTTCATATAAAGAGCCTCTGGCAATTTTAACAAAACGCCGATTGTCTTGATGATTGTACCGGCCGCGTCCTTCTGCGATGTTAGCACAAACACTATCGGCGGAGCGTACAATTTGCTTGCCCATAGTATCTTTCGTGAAATAATCCCATTGTTTGACAATAAACCAAACCTCATTTGCTAGCTTTTCTGCTAACTTGTAAACATCCAAATCCTCAAAATCTGGTCTACTCATATCTACACCACTCTATTACCAATCCCCAATCCCCCATTCCCCATTCCCCATTCCCCATTCCCAATTCCCAATTACTTAGAGTATTTTTTCCAGACCATAAACGAGCGATCGCAATTCGAGCACTTTGCGTATAGACAATAATACTCCGGGCATATAACAAGCTCGATCGCTCGTATCGTGCCGCAAAGTATAAACTTGACCCTCGCCGCCAAAAATCACCTCTTGATGGGCAATTAAACCGGGCAAACGGATGCTGTGAATCCGAATTCCTTCATCGGCTAAAGAGCCCCGAGCTCCGGGCAATTTTTCGGTTTCCTCAACTTCTGGTACATTGAAAGTTTTTCCCATTTCTGCTAACATTTGGGCAGTTTGAATCGCCGTGCCGCTGGGAGCGTCGGCTTTTTGATTGTGGTGCAGCTCAATAATTTCTACGTGTTCAAAATACTGAGATGCCGTGACAGCAGCTTGTTGGAGCAAAACCATGCCGATCGAGAAATTGGGTATAATCAAACAGCCAATGCTGGCTTTGTCAGCGAATTGGGCCAAGTTTTCAATTTGCTTGCTGCTCAAGCCAGTAGTGCCGACTACCGGGCGAATACCGTAAGCTATAGCCGATCGCACATTTTCATAAACTGACTTCGGGTGCGTAAAATCTACCATCACGCCTAACTGCTTTTCTTGAGCTGCTAATGCCAGCATTCCTTGCAAGTCGTCAGTCACTGGAACTTCTAACGGGCCGCATCCGGCTAATTCCCCTGCATCGAGGTTGAGGCATTCAGGAGAGCGGTCTACAGCCCCAAATAAGGTCATGTCACTAGCATTGGCGATCGTCTTAATTACTTCGCGGCCCATCTTGCCGCCAGCACCATTAACAATCACCGGAATCGGAATTTGATTCGCCATAATCTCAAAAATATCCTGAAACTTCGATCGACTAAATTTTAACGCTTATGGGAATTTGGGGAAACAAGAAATGAAAGACAGGATTTGTCGGCAAATCTTGAGAAACCCGGTTTTCCATCCCCGAAATACTTTGCCAAATTGAGTAATTAGCTTAAATCAACTCGGTTTCGGCACAGTTTCTGAAAAAATTACACTCAATCTCATAATAAGCTCAATTCTGTGGGAACAGACTTGTGCTCCGTGAATTTGCACCCATATATTTTTTCCGTGACTGCCAAATTCTCTCAAAATCTTCGTTCTGTACTGTCCGCGGTCACTCGCCTCGATTTCAGTAAGTCCTCATCTCGGCGGGTCAGGATTTTGCCTGCAATACTGGCGGGTGTGACTGTGACGATGCTGCTGATGGGAGTCCGCAGGTTGGGAGGACTCCAAAGCTGGGAATTGGGGAGTTTTGACTCGTTAGTGCGCTTGCAGCCGGATGCAGACCCAGATCCGCGCCTGCTGATAGTAGGCATTTCTGAGGCTGATATTCAAGCTTTGGGGCGATTTCCGATTTCCGACGGTGCGATCGCTCAAACCTTGGCAAAACTGCAAAAATATCGACCAAAAGTCATCGGCTTGGACTTGTACCGGGATTTGCCACAACAACCGGGACACCAGGAATTGCTGGGTCAATTGAAAGCACCGAATGTGGTGGCGATCGCCAAATTGAGCGATTCTGAAAGTCCGGGAGTGCCTGCGCCTCCAGGAGTGCCGCCCGATCGAGTCGGTTTTAACGATTTTGTCCTCGACGCTGACGGTGTTGTGCGTCGCAATCTCCTCTCAGTCTCGCAATCAGACAAGAAAACTGCTTTCTCATTTTCTGTGCAAGTGGCTTTGCTGTATCTCAAAGACAGAGTGCAGCCGGAAAATAGCTCGATTAATCCCAACCAAATCGACTGGGGCCAAGCAAAATTCTTGCCTTTACAGTCTGACAGCGGGGGTTATGCAAATCTCGACGCCAGAGGCTACCAAATTCTGCTCAAATATCGTTCTGGCAAGCAGGTGGCGCGACAAGTCTGTATCAGACAGGTATTGAATGGAGAAATTGACCCAAGTTGGGTGAAGGACAAGATTGTATTGATCGGGACGACTGCACCGAGTACCAGAGATTTGTTTCTGACACCCCATAGCCCGGTTCAGAAGCAAAGCCCGAAAATGCCGGGGGTACTGCTGCACGCGCAAATGCTCAGCCAAATATTGAGTGCGGTTTTGGATGGGCGATCGCTCTTTTGGGTGTGGCCAGGATGGGCAGAAATTTTGTGGAACGGTTCTTGGGCGGTAGTTGGCGGGGCGGTAGCTTGGCGGATTCAGCACCCGGCGAGGGCGGGATTGGTTGGGGCTGTGGCGTCGATCGGGCTGTTCGGAATTAGTTTTGCGATTTTTATTGGAGGTGGGTGGGTATCGCTGGTGTCGCCAGCTTTGGGTTTGGTGGTGACTGGTGTCGGTGTAGGCGCTTACAGGAGAATTTATGATGCTTTTCACGACTCTCTGACAGGTTTGCCGAACCGGGATTTGTTTGTAGAGTGCTTGGAACGGGCGATCGTCAATACTAAGGGCCGCCCCAGTTATCTGTTTGCGGTGCTGTTTCTGGATTTAGACAGGTTCAAGGTAATTAATGATTCTTTGGGTCATTTGGTAGGGGATGAACTGCTGATGTCCGTTGTGCTGCGGCTGAGGGCGATTGTTGGCTCCCGGGATACTGTGGCGCGGGTGGGGGGCGACGATTTTGCGATTTTAGTCAGGAATGTTGATGTTGGGTGTGCGGTGGATTTGGCCGATCGCATTCACCAAGCTTTAATTGTGCCTTTTGAGTTGAGAGGGCAAGAGGTGTTTGTTACCGCTAGTATCGGGATTGCGGTGGGGGGCGAACCTGCGGCGAGTGTAAGGGAACAGCCGGAACACTTGCTGCGGGATGCCCACACTGCTATGTATCGGGCGAAGGCTTTGGGAACGGGACGCTATCAAGTGTTTAATGCTTCGATGCACGATTTGGCGGTGGAGAGGTTGCAGTTGGAGACGGATTTGCGGATGGCGCTGAAGCGTCGGGAGTTTTTACTGCACTACCAGCCATTTGTGTGTTTGGCAAGCGGGAGGATTATTGGGTTTGAGGCTTTGGTGCGGTGGCAGCACCCGCTGCGGGGTTTGATTTCGCCGATCAAGTTTATTCCGGTGGCTGAGGAAACGGGGGCGATCGTGCCGCTTGGTGAGTGGGTGTTGGAGGAGGCTTGTCGGCAGTTGCGGATTTGGGAGGTAATGTTTGAGGTCGATCGACCTTTGATCATAAGTGTAAATCTATCTGGGAAGCAGTTTGCTCAGCCGGATTTGGTGGAGCGGATTCAGGCGATTTTGGGAGCAACGGGTTTGAATGCCGAGAGTTTGAAGTTGGAGATTACTGAGAGTGTGGTAATGGATGATGTGGAGTCGGCGATCGCGGTTTTGAAGCAGATGAAAGCATTAAATGTCAAGTTAGGAATTGATGATTTTGGGACTGGCTATTCGTCGTTGAGTTATTTAAGTCGGTTTCCTACGGATACTTTGAAGGTTGATAAGTCGTTTGTGGGGCGTATGGAGGTGGGAAGTGAGGGGGAGAATGTGGCGATCGTGCGGACGATCGTGACGCTGGCTCACGCTTTGGGTATGGATGTGATTGCGGAGGGTGTGGAGACAGCGGCACAATTAGCTAAATTAAGGGCGATCGGCTGTGAATGCGGCCAAGGTTACTTTTTTGCTAAGCCGTTACCCAGCGATGAAGCTACTGCTTTGATGGCTTCTGGGCCGCAGTGGTAGTTATTAGTTATTCTTGTTCCTGGTTCATCTACAATAATCCTCATATCGTCGTTTAGAAAAGCTTTATGCCAGAAGTTGCACGATTTTACGGAATAATTATCAAAATTTTCTTTGGAGATAATCCACCTCCTCATTTTCACGCAGTTTACGGTGAGTATAATGCTTTGATCGGCATTGAATCTTTAGAAATGATTGAAGGAGATTTACCGAATCGGGCTCAAAAGCTGGTAATAGAATGGGCTACGTTGTATCAGAAAGAACTGCTGGATATGTGGAACAGTCAAGAATTTAGTAAACTTCCGCCATTAAAATAACTGTGATTGTTTTATGAAACCTGAGCGCATTGTTTCGGCTAAAGCTATCAACGATAACACCTTGATGGTCAAGTTTGCCAATCTTGAAATCAAGAAATATAACATCTCTCACTTATTAGACAATCCGATGTTTGCAATGTTAAGTAATCCTGGCTTTTTCAGAAATTTTAAAATTGAACCTGGTGGTTATGCACTGGTTTGGAATGAAGATATCGATATCAGTGAATATGAACTTTGGCAGAATGGAATTAGTTGCACGGATGAGGAAATTGAGCAATACATTGAATCAATCGATCATTCGTTCGGAGGTAAGCGCGATCGTGCCAGAATTATTTGATGTAGTCGAATTGTTAGTAACATTGCCTGGATCTAATTTGCACCCGGGTGTTAGAGCTATGCTTTATAAACATCTTTCTTAACAATTCTGAAAGCTTTGTAAATCAAGGCTTTTGGGAGCAATCACGACACAAGCATTGACAATTTAACAACCTTGTTTATTGAAAATAGCTGGCATTTATTGAGAATTGGCGATCGAGGAATAAGGGTTTGATAGCCTCGATCGCGATCGCTCTCTAAATGTTAAGAAAGATCCTTATAAGGCATAGGTGTTAGAGGGGCAATTGTAGATTGTTATGATGATGGAAATTACGAAGTAGAATTTAGCGATCGCTCTGGCGAAACGATAGCTTTGTGTACTCTGTCTACCCAGCAGTTTTTAGTTTTTTGGAAGTCGAGAGAAAGGCGTTGGTTGTCTGTATCTGAGCTATTAGCTGCGATGGTTGGACGTTTATCAGACGAACGTCAGATACAAGTTTTAGAGTTTGCGCGTTCTTTGTCTGGGAGATAGCGAGTTGTTGTGAGGCAAACTTCTATTTGCTTATCCAGCAGTCTTTGTTGTTCTGGAGTCATATCGCCAACCCTTCTTGACGAATGTTGCGAAAGAAAGCATTATTGTGGTGATGAAATTGCTCGTCAGTGGTAAATGCACAGCTAATCAGTACATTATATTCCAAACATAAATCGGCAATGAGAATACTAATTCGCTCGCTTTCTTGAGAGTAGTTAAAGGAATTTTTGAGAACAATTAAGATGTCGATATCCGAGTCTGGTGTAGCATCACCTCTAGCTTGGGAGCCAAAGAGAACAATTTTGTCTAATTGTTCGCCGTAAAGCTTTTTGAGACCTTGTTGAGTTTTTGTGATAATTATTTGGATTTGTTGGTTCATATTTTTGTAGCGGTTGTATTGAGGTGATTCGTGTTATTGAACAATTCTATTATATCAAAAAGGAACTCGCCCTTGCTTGAGAAAGAGGAGGAAAGGGCGATCGCCAAATTCACAACACTATCGTGCATCTGCGAGTTTTTGAGGAGAAACTCTGGATCAGTTTTGATTGAAAACAGTTTGCAAATTACGATAACCACTAATTACTCGCAAAATTTCAATACCTTCTCCAACAATTTCGTAAAAAATGATGTAGTCCATCAACGGTATCCCTCGCAAACCCGGAACAAGCTGAGCATAGGAGCGCCCCAAATACGGAAACTCGGCGAGATGCTGACATTTTTTGCCAAATCCTTCGACAAAGCGATCGCCTGCATCTATACTTTGCTATAGAAAATAATCATAAATTTATGATAAATCTCGACTCGCATCAATCGTAATAACGAAACGTTTCATACTGCTGCTTCTTTGGCGCTTTGGACTTTTGCTCTCAGTTGAGCTAGTACCACGTCTGCTTCTAACACTTCGCCATTTTGTGCTTGTTCTCGTGCCATGTCAATTTTTTTGCGAGTTGCTTGAACCCAGACCAAGTATTCTGGACTACGATCGGCATCGGGTAGGGCAACATCATCAATCAGTAACAGTAAGGCGGTGTTTATTGCTTCTTCTAAAGAGGGGTATTGCCCTTGTTTGATGAGGGTTTCGAGAACTTCGCTTTGGGCTTGGCTGAGGGTAATTTGCATCATCGTATTCGACCTTTTGTTGCAGGATAGTTCTACTGTATCGTAGCAAATCGGCAAGCGATCGCCCATCTGCAATCCCAAGCGTCGCACTATTTGAGTTATTCCAAAAGGGCGATCGCTAATCTGCGCTTACAAGCAAGGCGATCGCGCCATCTTCCCGCAGCCAAAAATGTTAAATAACAAAATTTGATAATTTTTGTTATTATGGGGTAGTAGTTGACTCAAATAGGTGACTCAACATCATGAACATATCCTTAACTCCTGAACTAGAGCAGTTTGTTCAGTCAACAGTCAAAAACGGTAGGTACTCATCAGCTTCTGAAGTGGTGTTGGCTGCATTACGATTGCTAAAAGAACGGGAAATTTCAGTTGTTTTGAATCCGGTTTCGTCCGACGAGAAGCAGAAAACCAGCTATGATTTCTCTGATTTAGTGGGGCGATTAACTTGGCAGGGAGATGCAGTAACGATGCAGAGGAATCTACGCGATGAGTGGTAATCGCTATGTTTTGGATACGAATGCGATCGTTGCTTTGCTGTCATAGGGAATATTCAACTCATTGAATTACTTAAAGATGCTGATTGGCTAGGAGTTTCAGTCATTAGCCAAATTGAGTTTCTGGTATTTCCTGGGCTGACTCAAGATGATCGTCAGATTTTTGAGCAGTTTCTGCAACGAGTGGAGGTTCTTGGTTTAGTGGCGATGGATGCTGTTTTGATTGAAAAAATCATTGAGATTCGCCAGCAACATCGCTTGAAACTACCGGATGCGGTTATTGCAGCAATGGCAATCCAAAATTCAGCTAGTTTGGTGACGGCCGATCGAGAGTTTGGAAAGGTAACAATTTTAACGGTAATTAATTGGTAGAGATCGCCCTTGGTTGAGAAAAAGGGGTAAAGGGCGATCGCACTTTTCGACTAATTCCAAAACGGCGATCGCCCTTGACTATGGCAGATAGAAAAAGACGATACCATAAGCCAGAATTTTCAATACACTTCATCATGACTGCCAATGTCGAGCAATAGAATTTCTTCATTTGGCAACTCTGGATTTTTAACAAAATCAAATACAATCCGACAGTCATATTCCACAGTGCAAGCCCAAGAGCCAGCTAATTGACCTTTGAGTTTGTGTGTTTGCAGTGATGGCTCGAAAGAGTTTTCTGCCAAAAGTCTCAAGACACCTTCAACTTTAGGCTGTAGTTCCGGGTGTTTGCGGATGAGGGTTTTGTAGGCACGTTTAAACGATGGAGCAAAAGTGATAATTTTCAACTGTTTAGCTCCGCGATCGCTTCATCAACTGTGCCTCGAAAGACATTTCCAGATTGATAGTCCTGTTTTCCTTGTGCAATGTTAGCGGCAATTTCGGTGCGACGGCGATCGCTAAGTCTGCGGTGCATGATGGTAAGTAGATTGGTTTGTTCGTCTACAGACAAGGTTTCGATCGCATCTAAGATGCTGTCAAATGTTAAAGTTTGCATGGTGAGTTAGATTTGGAGGCTCAGATGGCTTAGTCCTATTTTACTGAAGTTTAATTGAATTTGCGAAGAGCGATCGCACTTTGTGACTAATTTCAAAAGGGCGATCGTACTTTTCCCCAAAACCAAAATTCATCTCAACGAGAAAATCTTTGTTTGCGTTTGCGGACAACACCAACTAGGAAAGAACCGGAAGCAAACAAACCTAACATCACTGAAGGTTCGGGAACTGGTTCGGCTTCTTCGTTCAGCATTGCGTGCATATTCAAGTTGGCTTTAGGTGTATTGAATGCAAGTTTTATCGGAAACACAGCGGGATTAGTCGGATCGACATTCAGACCGGTGACGCTAAATTCTTTAACACCGCTACCGCCGACGAGCAAGTTGCCCAACAATCTGCTATAGTTGCTAAAGTTGACGCTATTTCCTGCTGTAAATTTACCCAAAAGTACATCTTTCACTAACACGCTAAAAGGTTTGGCAAAACCAGTAGGAAAATCAAGAATTTGAGTAAAGAGAGAGTCGGAAGTCATCTCGTAGCGAAAACCGTAAGCTGTTGGCGGATCGTTCCATATACCGCTAGGAAGATCGAAGAAACTCCATAAACCTGGTTGAGTTATATCTGGCATGATGGGATTTTGTTGAGATGAACCGGGTTCCCCTGGTATAAAAGGATCGCATTTAGGAGCACCATCAGGACAAGGGCGTAGCGGTGGACGAGATATCGGAGGATCGCCAATAGGGGGAGGATTGTCAGCAGGGGGAGTATTACCATCGTTAGCTAAAAAAGTTCTGGAACCATTGGTGTAATAAACCCATTTTTGTTCGCCGCTTCCTACCGTGACAATCCAACCATCAACTAGGGCCATTGTACACATTCTATTTGGCTCTCTCCGTCCCATACAACCATCTGTCCATGTGACTTGGCGAACGCTGGCAATTTGCAGGTTGGAAACTGGTAAACCTGATGTTTGAGAGGCATTTTGTAAGACAATACTGGCAACTGCTTCGGGTAATTCAGATGTTGGGATTGTGCGATCGAGATAAATTCCGTCATTGTTAGGTCTAGGTGTTGCTTCTGATATAGGAAGCGATTCTTGTGGTGCGTTATCCCACCGTCTTTGGGTGAGATTCAGGCTGGCGGCTTGAACAGATTGGGGTAGGGAAAATGCGATCGCACTTAGCAGACTTAAACCCAAGCTGAACGGATAGAATTTGTTGGTAAAAATAGATGCAGACATCAGGGTAATTTTTGTGAAGGATTAAAGGTTGACAGTTGGCGAGTGTTAAAGCCCATCCCACTCAGGACAGCCCGTCGCACTCAAAAGCCAACCGCTACTTATCTATCTGGAGGAAGGCGCTAGTTTTATGCAAAACACGACCTAATCTTCAGAAAACTTTACAAATCGGAGATTGGGATCTGGAAAAGTTGACTCAGGAAGGCCGATCGCCAAAACGTTCTCTAACAAGTCAAAAATTGTTTGCTTCGCAGCTAACAAAAGGGCGCAGTTTTGCGGGTTGAGACTCAGGGAATCCAACCACGGCAGGCTGGTTTCGCTAATAGCTTCCAGGTGGTGGCAAACCAGATAGGGGGCAATTTCGGCGGCGCTTTGTTTGAGGATTTTGGGAACCGCTTGCAGAAGGTTTGCTAGGGTGGCGGCATCGGGAGATTCCCAGACGTAATCTGCTAATGAGATGAGTTTAGGTGCGATTTCAGTAGGGGAAATTTCGCCGCCGCCCCCATAGGTGTCTAGCTGAATGATGCCTTGCTGCTGTGCTTGTTGCAGCAGGGTACAACAACGAAGATATGCAGATTGAACGCGATAGAGGCTATCTTGCGGGGTGGGTTGTCCTGCTGTGCTGATGTTAATGGGAGCAACTTCTGTGAGGGGAACTCGGAGGGAGTACCAGCGCAGTGCATCCATACTCACGGCTTTGAGCAATTCTGCGGGGGCGATGTCGGGGATGGGATGGAGTTGCTGGGTGGGTTTGTGGAAGGCGTAGAGTTTGAGGGGTTGAACGATGATGAATTGAAATTGCTCTTTGGTGTAGCCCAAGCATTGCATGGCGGCGGTGAGTTGGATGTCGTAGCCGGTGTAGGTGGTGGGACGGATGAGGATGATTTTGTCATAGCCTTGTTGGAATATTTGATGGTAGCGGGTGATGTCTTCTAGGAGTTGGGTGTATTCGCCGTCGCGGTGTTGGAGGACGCGATCACAGTCGTCGCCAAAGTCAGCGGTTTTGATAAACCAGTCTTTTGGTTCGTCTTTGAGGGAGGTTTGTTCGATGTCGGGAGGTAAGTCGGCGGCGAGTTGACGAGAGAGAGAGGCTTTGTAAACCATTTGGCTGGCTTGAATGAACTTCAAAAACTGTCCACTATCCGGTAATAGCCCCTGATTTTGGCTGCTGTCTGAGATGACAGAATTTCCAGAATGTTGCAGCAAATTTTTTAACGCTGCTGTGGGACTACAACGAATGTAGGGTAAAGGAGCTACTTCTGGAGGAGGGTCAGAAGAACTGAACCAAATCTTGATTTTTTCACTTTGCATAAATAACTACAGCCCCTTCTCTGCACTAATGTTTTGCAAGCAATTTTTCTAATTCTTTCAGTGCTAATGATGCTCGTTTGCGTAAAGAAGCCTCTGATATCCTGAAACTATTTTCTTGATCGGGTGAGCAGTATGGTGAATAAGCATCCACATCTGCAAATAGCTGATCCAGGATTTTGAAAATATCAGGACTCATGCCTTGTGGCTCCGCCTTGAAAACAGCCAAGTAACGAGTTTCAAAGTCACTAACTGAAAGCTTTTCATCTAGAAAAGATTCGAGCAGAAATTGATATTTTTTAGCCGTCATTTAGCCACCTCCTAAACTACCTATTTGTGTAACCGCGTTGAGTTGATCACTATTAAGCTTCCATCCACTGATGAAATTCCCTGAAGAATCAAGGATGACATTTAATCCTGTTGTTGAATCTAGTTTGTGAATTACACTTTCTCCACGATAAGTACCCAAAATTGTTTGGGTTGTAGATGCTTCCACATGAGCTTTCAATGCCATTTCAAATTTAGCAGCATTTTGCTTATTGTAGTTGTCCAAAATACCAAAGTCAGGTGCGTGTTTGAACTTTGCTTGTATCTGCTGTGGGTCAAAAACAGCTTTTATATTTTTAGCTAATTTTTGCGGTTCCTCCATCACTTCCAGAAAATGTTTCTGCGTTGGAGTCAATTCTGCTGCAACATCATCGGCTTTATTAGTAAAAGTCAACATCGTATTATCAACCCCCGCCAATGCTGGCTTCAAACCAGGAAGTGAGTTGATAATCCAACCAGCAGCATCATCAATAACGCGGCGGAAGTCATCCCATTTTTTCTGAAAAGCACCCACTACATCTTTGAGAAGTTTGCGGAAGTCGATTTGTTTAATTCCTTTGATGACTGCATCAGTTGCCTTTGGCCCCATCTTAGCTAAGAGTGAAACCAAAGCCCCACCAGCATTTACTGCCAATTTAGCAACAGATTTAATCGCGTCACCTACACCCGGAACCCAACCTGCAAGTGCACCAATCAGACCAATAAATTCGCCTACATCCCGTTTGCCTTTGATAAAAATATTATCAAAAGCAACAAAAGTGTCCTTAACGTCAATAGCTTGACCAACTACTGGGATCAGTCCAAGGAGAACCTCAAGCGCCGCCGTCCCAATTTGACCTGCGGGGGAGTTGGCAAAGTTGAGAATCGTGTCCAGAATCTTTTTACCATCAAATTGCAGATTATTGAGCATTCCGTCAATGTCAGCCTTGATCTCAACAGCTTTTTGAACAATTTTCTCCTCTACAGCCCTCGTAGTTGCTGCAATCTGCTGGTCAATCCCATTAATCTTGTTGTAAAGATTTCCTGTTTGATCTCCCAAAAGAGCAGACAAGATATCAGCCACAGTTTTCTGAGCGCGAGGCTTGACGTAATCAACCGTTCCTTTAAGAGAATTGGCGATCGCACCCACACCCTTCTTAACCAAGTTTGCTATGTTATCGGCTTGGGGAACAACTAGATTATCGTAGAAATTCCAATTCCCTAGACCAACATTGCGAAGAGCGCCAAGGTTTTTAATCGCTTCAGTCTTGAACCAATAAATCCCATTATTGATATTTGTGACTTGAGCGTCTATTTTGCCTTTAAATTCCCGTGCTAACCCTTCAATTGCACTATTGATTTCGCCTCCAGTTCGGTAGGCATTTTTCAGAGCTTCAACAAACCAAGAAACAGCATTCTTAATTTCAGTGCGAGCAGAGTTAACTTTGCCTTTGATCAAACTCAGCGCACCATTAAATGCTCCTTTTGCGGTGTCCTTGGCAATACGAAGAGCATCTCCAATGCCCCATACGTTGTTCACCCAAGATGGAATCTTATCGAAAATTCCATTGACAAAGTTATCAAAACCGTTAGGTTCGCCCAGTGAATCCAGCCAGCGGAAGGCATCATTTCGTACTCCATCTAGGGCAGTATAAACCTTGTTGCGTTGCTCAGCATTCATCCGAGCAAGCAGATCGTTTAGCTCCTTCTGATACTGCCGTTTCTCAGCTTCTAAATCCCGAATTCGAGCATTGGCTTTTCCTCGTTCAGCACTCTCAAATTGATTCAGAGCAGTGTTATATATCTGCTTAATTCGCGGGTCAGCAAACGTTACACCAGGGCGAGTACCGCCGTCGCTACCGCCACTATTGCCACCACCACTAGGCCGCCAACCCGGAGGTAAAGGTTGAGTTTGAGTAGCAGAAAGTTTGTGCTGGAACTTAACAATCAGCTCGTAGTCAGTGGTCACACCTTTAGGACTATTGACTCGCAGCATATAAGTACCGGGAATCAAGTCAGCAATAATTTGCTCATCGGTAATTCCCTCCCGCATCGAATAGGCAATAGGTTCATTCCGCACATCGTACAGAACCAAATCTGCATCAGCCAAAAGCTTTCTCAGTTCAGCCGTAATCCGACCACCGCGAGACAGAGTAAACCGATAGTAATCATCCGGCACCAAATTTCCAACTGTTTCACCCGTGAGAGATGTCTCAAACGGATCGACAGGCCCAAATTCAGGCATAGGCTTGGCAAGATACCAATCCAATCCTCCCTTACCTTGTTGCCGCGCAATTTCCGCTTGCCGCCGCAGTTCCGCCAACCGCACCTGTTCCCGTTCGTACTCTTCCCGTTCGCGACGGCGGCGTTCTTGTTCTGCTGCTAGTCTCCGAGCCTGCTCCTCTAGCGCCCGTTGATTAGCCTCTGCTTCTCGCCGACGGCGTTCCTCATCTTGCCGTAGCCGTTCTTGTTCAGCCTGGTCGTTCCTGAGTCGGTCTTCTTGTTGCTGGCGATCCCGTGCTTCTCGTTCCTGCCGCTCCCGTAATTCTTGTTCGCGTCGCTGCCGTTCGGCCTCTTGCTCTTGCTCGTAATTAGGACGGTGGACGGGAATTTTAATTGTGTTGCCCAAATAGATCCAGTATGGGGCTTGAGTCATACCATTGTTAGCGGCAATCCACCTCCAGTTCGATTCGCTGCCACTGCCCATCGTGCGTTGAGCAACCATGCTCAGACTATCACCAGGAATGCTAACTCGATAATTCTCCCAATCGTAATATTGACCGTTTGGTGCCCTGTCCGCGTGTGCCCAAATCTCCGGCGCAACTTTACTTGAATCAACCTCTTGCAAAATAGCAGGTTCAGAAGGCTCATCCCCATCGCCAAAAATCTCAGCCAATTGCCGGAAAGCCTCAATCTGCTCAGGTGTCAAATCTGCTGCATTAAACCGCCCTCCGCCAAACAACCCAAAATCAGGAGTTGCCCCCTTCAAATTCACCTCATAACCCAAATCAGCCAGAGATGCGATAGTGACAGGGCTAATCGGCGCATTCCCCGCCTTGCCGCTGAAGTTCAAATCGGCCGTCATCACCTCATCTTGGAACAGCGCCTCATTCCAATGGAAACCAGCCGAACCTTTACCCTCAGTTTCCAGAGAAATCGCATCAGTCAAACCGCCCAAATCTTTGAACGCATCAACCGCCTTGCCACCGTTATACTGAGCCAGCGGCGTACCCGCATAATCGACTAAACCCTTAGCTTCCCAAAGATTCCCAAAGCCCAAAGCGTGTAAAAACTCGTGCTGCACGACGCTGAACAACTTCCCAGAACGCTCCAACTCGGCAATATCCGCAGCATCAAACTGCACTAAGGATTGAGCGGGCAACATAGTTCCGTAGCGCATGAAATCAATTTTAGTTCGCGCTTGGGTGCCGCTCGCACCGTCAATATTGGCAGTAGAAATCTTGATATTGATATCGTCGATAATCTTGCCGTCAACCACTGCACTCGGCAACCCTTTGCCAATTAATCCAGCCACACTTTTTGCAGCGGCTTGCATAATCGCCTGTTGCGAAGCACTCAGTGGCGTTTCATATTCCAAATCAATATTAAACGGCTCAGTGGCGGTACTCTCAAATCCAGAGAGAATGTAAGTCGCAGGATTAGCATTGCGTTGATCGATCTTGACAATCACCTCTGCTGGTGCATTGGGTGGCAACTGCAATTTATGACTGCCTTTGCTCAAGGATTGAGTCCCCAATAATTGCCCGGAAGTTGTCAGGTAGCTGACGGATAAGTCGCCAGAGAGGACGGAAAACTTAGCACCATTTAAGTAGCGACTGTCAACCCGATAAATATCCGACGGATCGACGCTGCTAACCTGATCGATGACATCTTCGGTAGCGGAAGGAATTAGTTGCGTTGCATTAGCAAGATTATTGCTGCCCTGATCGACATTTGTTTGAGGAATTCCAGGGACTTTTACCGTAGGATGAGTCGGATCGCCGGGTAACTGCTTGGCACTCGGATGTTGAGAAATGAACACATCAGTAATGCTTCGCTGTCCGGGTTTAATCGTGTAAAGTTCCGGTATAGTTACTTTTGCCAACTGCACCGCAGCCGCAACATTCAGCAAACCAGACCCAGTTTGAGCGTCCCAATTAGGTCGATCGAGGTCAGTAGCAGTACGCTTGATAATATCAATTGCCTGAGTGTAATTCAGCTTAGGATTTGCTGCCAAAACTTGGGCGATCGCATTTGTGACTTCAACAGCAGCAACCTTTGTGCTAGATGTATTGTCGCTGCTACCCTTAGCGAGAATATCGAGAGTATTGCCGCTACCGGAATAATCTGCCAATTTAAAGGCATTGGATAGTGCAACGGAATCGTTAAATCGTTGAGCCGCACCGACAGTAACTACGTTGTCAATTTCCTTAGATAATAGACCGAGAGCCGACATTGTGCCTGGGTTATCTCCAGCCGGAACAACAATAATAACATTGTTCTGATATGCGTAGGCGATCGCCGATCGTTCCGCCGCCGTTAATTCCTTGCGGGGAATCACAGTTCCATCAGGCTGAGTTTGAGTCAGGTTGATGTTAATATTCACAACGGCATGGGGTTGCTTGGATACCTTAGCAGCATCCACAAATTTTATCAGAGATTCTACCCACTGACTCGAATTATCTTGAGTGCGAACTACGGGCTGCGACGGGTTGTTATTAACTCCATTAGCTGATGGGGAAGGATTGTTTGTGCTATTTACGGGTTTTTTCTCTGCAACGATCAGACTCTTTTCCTCAGCAGGATTATTGACAGTCAAGCCAGTATCGTTGATAAAACCTACCAAAGGGCGATCGGCTTGAGGAAACTCAAACTGTACTGGTGCGATCGCAGGTGGTGCGACTTGCACAACCATATCTTCCAGCCGCGAAATCAACGTCGCTGTATTAAGCTGTCCAGCATCTAAAACGCATATTGTATGGTATAATATAATAACTTTCAG
>ENA-OFCE01001002-OFCE01001002.1-metagenomes-genome-assembly--contig:-NODE-1002-length-15811-cov-3.577304_pt1 | contig 15811 bp, 20 predicted proteins | sample MGYA00153388_OFCE01 | MGnify analysis MGYA00153388
GGTGCTGGTCTCGCTGTTCGTCATCAGCCTGTTCGCGGTGGTACCCATGTTGGCGTTTTCGCTGCTGGCAGCCCGTTCACTGTTTGAGCATAAGATAACAGCCCAGCACGTAGAGCTTCGGCAACAGGCCGACTTTGGCGCACGCGAATTGGCGCGCGAAGTTCGGATCATTTTCGCCACCCTCGACTCGCTCGCCACCAGTGACGCGGCCAAGCGCGCCGACTACGCCGCGCTGCATGCGCACGCCAGCCGCATCGTTGCGCTGTCGCCACGAATTGGCGGCATCGCGGCGGTCGATGTGGACGGCGTCGCGCGCTTCTCGACGCTGGTGCCGTTCGGCGTCACGATGCCCGTGATCACTGCCAGCGACACCGACAAAAAGGCGCTGGCGACTGGGATGCGTCAAGTCACGCCATTGCACGTGGCACCGTTGAGTGGAAAGCAGCTGGTCTTGTTTTTGGTTCCGGTCACGGAGGACGGCAAAGTCGTGTTTATCCTGCGCGCATCAATGTGGACCACCGCCATTGCTGAGGTGGTGTATGAGCAGCCAATGCCTGCCACTTGGGTCGCATCGGTGATCGATCAAAACATGGTGCACATTGCCCGCTCCAAAGACGCCGCGCGGCTGGTCGGTCAGCCTGCGTCAGAGCTGACTCAAGCCGCCATTCGGGCAGGCGTGAACGCCGCCTACACAGCGGCGTCGCAAGACGGCATAGCGATGACAGCGAGCGTTGCCCGCGTGCCCGGCACGCCGTGGACGGTGTCCGTCGCCGCGCCCACCGCATCAATTGGTGCTGAAGTGTGGCAAGCCTTCCAGCCCACGCTGTGGATCGGGCTCGGGTGCGCCTTGCTTTCGGCGCTCGGCGTATGGTATGTAGCGCGCGCACTGCTCAAGCAAATGCAAGTGGCTTCGGACACCGTTACGGCGCCCGATAAAGATCAAATTTGAGTCGTTCCAGACGTGACCAACCATCGCCTGCGTTTGCAAAAGAGGCCTGATTTGCCGCTGAGATCGCCGACCAGCTTTTAGCTAAAACCCATACTATTCGAGCGATACATGCTATTTGTCTCCCTTATCGACTATACGCGTTTAAGCACTTCAGCCCAAGTGCAATAAGGCTTTGCGTAAAACGCTGTATCGAAGTCTTGGCTACCGAAGCTTCCATGGCGCCGCCCGCTCAGGCTTCGCGCCACGGTTTCCGAGCGACTTGTAAAAGTCGGCAATGGCCATCAAGTCCACGTCCACATTGCCGCTCGGCGTAAAGATCGCGTTCACAAACACGCGCTTGTTGGGAAAGTCGAACCCACCCAAAATGATCGGTACCTTCGCCGCCACGGCAACATGGTAGAAACTGGATCGAACATAAGGCGCATAGTTTCTAGTGCCCTCCGGCGCGATCACAAAGCGTATTCGCGGCTCGCTGGCAAAACGCGCGGCCATTTGCGGCACAAAACCGCTGGCGGAAGCGCGGTTGACGGGGAAGCCACCCACCGCCCGAAAAAACCCGCCCAAGGGCCTTTAAACAAGCTCTCTTTGCCCGCAAAGCACATCCGCTCATGTCGCCAGTCGAGCCCTACCGACCATTTGCTCAACAACCCAACCGGAAAGTCCCAATTGCTGGTGTGCGGATACATCACGATCACGCATTTTTCAGGCAACGGATCGGCCACCGCCACCTGCCAGCCAACCCACTTCATTGACAAAGCAGCGAGTTTAGAAAACAGCCCGAACCCACCGGGGGTGCGCATGCCTAGTGTCGTGTCACGCCAAAAATAACGCATCTCACTTGTCCTCGCTGCGTACCGCGTCGTTGCAAAATTTGCACATGCCCCGGCATGAGCTGCATGTTGCGCCTAGCCGTACACACCGATGGCGGCGCGATAGACCGTCATTTTTAGCGTTACACGACATTAGTGCGACGGTGAGCGTCCGTTTCGCGTCTATCTCCACCCGTGTTCCCCCGAGCGCTGGGCGCTTCTTGGATAATCGACCCGATGTTATCCGTTCCAATTTCTGTCACCGCGCGCGCCATCGACGCGCTGTTGCCGCAGACGCAATGCCAGCGTTGCAGCTACGCCGACTGCCACGCGTACGCTGACGCCATCGCCACCGGCGAGGCCGACATCAATCGTTGCCCACCGGGCGGCGAGGCCACGCGCCGTGGACTTTTCACGTTGCTCGGTCGAACTGATCGGGCGTGTTTGACGTTGGCCGATGACGTCGATGCGTACGCCCCCGAAAACGTCGCGCTGATCGACGAGGCCGCGTGCATCGGCTGCGCGGCGTGCCTGCCTGCGTGCCCGACGGACGCGATCATCGGCGCATCCAAACGCATGCACACCGTGATTGCCGACGAGTGCACCGGATGCGAGCTGTGCATCATCGCCTGTCCGGTCGATTGCATCGTGCTGGTGCCGGTGGTGACGCCCGCCAGCCGCGTTCACCCGACGCTTGACGAGCGCGCGCCGCAGGTTGCGATGCTCAAGCGTTTGTACGACGCGCACAAAGCACGTTTTTTGGAGCGCTCTGAAGCGAAGGCTGAAGTCCATGCGCCCAAAGTAATGCCAGACAAGAAGGCGCTGCTGGCGGCGATTCTGGCGAAGGCGAAGGCCAGAACATGAGTTCCATTCAAACAAGCATCACGGGTTTGAGCCCTTCCCCCTTGGTGGGGGCGGGGTTGGGGAGAGGGGCACGTTGGCGCGTGCAGGCCACGTCGCTTCGCAGCGAGACTTCCCCGTCTCCCCCAGCCCCCCGGCCTTCGCCGGGGCCGGCTCTACGCCCTCCGGGGGAGAGGGGAGAAAAACACACATGAACGCCGACAAACGCCGCAGAATTTTCGCGAAACTCGCCGAGGCGAATCCCGAGCCAAAAACCGAGCTTGAATACGGCAATCCGTTTCAACTTGTCATCGCCGTGTTGCTGTCCGCACAGACCACCGACAAAGCGGTGAACGTGGCCACACGCCGCTTCTTTCCAACCGCAAAAACTCCCGCCGATCTCGTCGCATTGGGCGAAGCCAACCTGATGGAATACATCAAAACCATCGGCCTGTTTCGCAACAAAGCGAAGAACGCGATTGCTACGGCAAAGCTTCTGATCGAGCTGCACGGCGGCGCTGTGCCACATCACCGCGCCGCGCTGGAAGCCTTGCCCGGCGTGGGTCGAAAGACGGCCAACGTGGTGTTGAATGAAGCCTTCGGTGAACATACGTTCGCGGTTGACACGCACGTGTTTCGCGTGGCCAACCGCATGAAGCTTGCACCCGGAAAAAATGTCGATCAGGTGGAGGCGAAGCTCATGAAATTTACGCCGCCGGAGTTTTTGCGCTCGGCCCATCACTGGTTGATTTTGCACGGTCGCTACACCTGCGTGGCTCGCACACCGAAGTGCGGCGCGTGTGTCGTGCTCGATGATTGCGAATTTGCGGGACGACACAAACTGCGTGAATTGCAGCGGCAAACTCTATAGTTATGTTTAACCCCTCACGCGACCAATCGCGGCAATTTTTTATCGACACGTGGGCTAAATTTCAGCGTAGAGATCCGTTATCTCCGCTCGAAGAAAAAACGGCGGTGATCATCGCGCTGCATCCGGAATATCACCGCGTGCTCGAAAATCCAACGTCGTTTATCACCACCGATTGGCGACCTGAGGCTGGCGACATCAATCCGTTTTTGCACCTCGGATTTCATCTGTCCATTCAAGAACAACTCGACATCGATCAACCGCACGGCATCCGCGCCATCCATGCGCAACTCACCGGCAAGCACGACGACGAGCACGCCGCAAAACACGAAATTCTGGAGTGCCTCGGCGAAACACTGTGGCAATCGCAGCGCACCGGCCAACCGCTCGACGGCGCGCTGTATGTGCAACTGATGCGGCAGCGACTTCCCGCCAGCGTCTAGGCACACGACCGACCTCAGCTTCAGCTTTCGTAGAAGATCGTTTATTTATATGGGCTTAATGCCATAAAATATCGACTATCGACTTGCCTTTTTTTATCGCTTCCGCCCCTGTTAAATGGCGCTTTCATCAAAAAGCTGATACCCCACCGTGTTGCGGCCAATCCTGCCTGAGTTCACCGCAGAAGCCGCAATCGGCAGACTGACTTGAGCCACTTTTTCAAAACTGCGCTTTAAAGGTATCTGGACTTGTGCAGGGCCCGTCATCATGCCGCGACTACTCGGACTGTTCCAAAGCCTCCGCTGGCATTTCAGCCGCCCATCGCTTTGCCATCGGGGCGGCGCAATGCTGCTTTTGATGTGTGCACCGCACGCGCTTGCGCAGCCCTACACCCAAATCACGGCGAGCGAGAACCACACCTGCTCGCTGCTCGACAGCGGCGGCGTGCATTGGTGGGGCGACAATTTTCGGCAACAGCTGGGAAACTGGAGCGCGACTATCGGCAATCAAAGCGCGGCACCGGGTCGGTGCCAAACCTTAACGCGGTCGCTCAAATCGCTGCCGGACGCGAGCACAATTGCGCCGCGCTCAGGGACGGCACCCTGCGCTGCTGGGGCTACAACTTTCGTGGCCAGTTGGGCGACGGCACGACCGCAACCAACGCCACGCCAGTGACCGTCACCGGCATCATCAATGCCGTCGCCGTGACTGGCGGTGGCGATCATCGCTGCGCGCTGATCAGCGGTGGCGAAAGCAAATGCTGGGGCAATAACAGCATCGAACAATTGGGCGATGGTGGAAGCGGCGGCATCAGCCGCACCGCAGTCACCGTGACTAACCTCGGCAGCAACGGCGTGACTGCCCGGGCGATCGCCGCCGGCTACCAGCACACCTGTGCGCTGCTGACCAACGACACGGTGCAATGCTGGGGCGCGAATGCCTACGGTGCCATCGGCGACGGCACCTTTATCAGCACTGCAAGCCCGAAGACAGTCGTTGCGTTGCAGGCAGCCGCAACCGGCATCAATAGCGCGGCGCGAATCGCGGCAGGCAAATGAGTCAAGCTGTGCCGTCATGTCGAACGGTGGCTTGCGCTGCTGGGGCATGAACGAATACGGACAGGGTGGCCACGGACACGGTGGCGTCTACCAAACCACCGCGCAATACGTCGCGGCACCGGGATGTGCGCCCGATATTGAGGGCGACGGCGTGGCGCAGTTGACCACCGACGGAGCACTGCTTACCCGAGCGCTAAAAGGGCTTGGAGGCACTGCGGTCAGCAATGGCACCGCCGGGCCGGGCACGCGCAGCACGTGGCCGTTGGTGCGAGCGCACCTCGAACAAAAATGTGGTGTGACGGGGCTAGCGCCGTAAGCTGACGCTGTAACCATATGACGGACGTGACGAAGGTGACGCACGTCCCGTCACTTTTGTCACCTCCGTCACCTCGTCACCTCTTACCGCGTCACTCAGTAATTTCAACACGCCTTCATCTCCCGCCGAATGTCATCAAGCTCGGGCTCCAGCGACTGCTTGTAAAACGCCTCCCACCGCGGCGGCTGTTTTTAAATAGCCGCGATTGCAGCAGCAGCTGATCGGCACAACGCTTCGCGCTGATTGGCGTCGCGCGTTGTGGCTGCGGCACGCTCATCCAGTCTTACCACTACGCCGTTTACGCCCATCTCGGCTGTGACCATATCAAGTTGGCCGCGCAGGTCCGTCGACGATTGCTCGAAGACCTTTCGCGCCCGCGCGAGCGTTGCTCGGGCCGGATCAACGTCAGGCAGTTTGGACTGCGTTTCGGCGAGAGACGCCAATGCATAGGCAAGCGATGACAACCGTCCCGCATCGGCGGAGTCGGCTGCGTACAAACGTTCGCGTACCGCAACGGCAGCAGCGGCGTGCTGGGCCGCCAACGCATGCGGATGCAATTCGCCAGCTACTGCGGACGCGTCTAAGTGGGCGGTGGCGACCGTGTCTGCGAGATGAGCGCTAGCGGGGTTTGATGCGGCGCTCGCTTGCGAAATGTCGAGCCCGCGTTGCACCCACGAGAGCACTCCGCGCCAGCCGGTGCCGCCATCGTCAAGGGTGTGCGCGTACGACAGTTCGCGCAGCAGGAACAGTCGGGCGACGCTCCATTCGCGTTTGACCGTTGAGAGATACGTATCGAGTTGCGCGGCGATCTCGTCCATCGATAACCCGGCGAAGAATTTCAGTTCGACGACCTGCGCCTGACGTGCGCTTTGAAGCTCAAATGCTTTGATCGCGGTATCAAGCGCGCATAGATCAAACTCCTCGTCAATCCGCGCGATGATCGATGTGTCATCAGCTTGCATGCACAGACCCGTTGCGCATTCACGCGCGTAATTTCGTATCGTCTGATCAAGGCTTGTGACATGAAGATCGCCACCGCGCTTGATCGCGTTGCGCGCACGGGCATGATCAACGAGCACGTTGCGCATTACCCGTGCGGCTAAGCGTAAAAAGTCGGTTGGCGCTGCGGGCATGGGTTATTTCGCAAGGCGCATCCAAGCTTCATGAATAACGGCTGTTCGCGAAAGCGTGTGATCGGACGCCTCGCCGGAAAACAGCGACTGCGCAATGCGTCGCAGCTTGATGTGGAGTTGCGCGGGGATCGCGCGCGCCGACTCGCTCGTGTCGCCAGAAAGTGCGGACATGTGCTAAGTGGGAGTATCAATCGGTGACATAAAAACCAATCGTCGGCCCAAGCAACCAGCGCATAGCAGCGTAGCGCAAGAGCATGCGGATTTCTTGCACAACCCCGCTTCGCTTGCGCGCCCCTTGCACGCCGTTCACAAGGCCAAATGCTGCTCGCTCAACGCTGGATCGGCCTCAAGTTCGGTAAAGGCGCCGCTAAATTTCACGCTGCCGCGCTCAATGACCACAGCACGATCAGCCACTGCGCGGGCGAAGCGCAAATTCTGCTCGGAGAGGATTACGCACAGCCCCTCGCGCTTGAGCGCCTGCACGCTCTTAGCAATGTGTTCGACCACAATCGGGGCCAATCCCTCCGACGGCTCATCAAGCAAAATCGCCTTCGGATTGCCCATCAGCGTGCGCGCAATCGTGAGCATTTGTTGCTCGCCGCCCGACATATGTCCGCCCGACCGATATAGCATTTCTGCGAGTTTGGGAAACAGTTCACACACCCGGTCAACCGTCCAGCGCGGCGCATCCTTCGCACTTACGCGCGACGACTGGCGACCGACTTCAAGGTTTTCAGCGACGGTCAAATCAGTGAAGATTCGACGATCCTCAGGCACGTACCCCAAGCCGCGTCGCGCGATTTCGTGCGCCGATAGACCCGTGATCAGCGCACCATCCAAGCGCACCTCGCCCGCCCGTTCTGGCAGCAATCCCATGATCGCCTTCATGGTCGTAGATTTGCCTGCGCCATTGCGCCCGACAAGCACTAGCACCTCGCCCGCGTTGGCGGTGAAGCTCACGTCAAATAGGAGTTGCGCGCGTCCGTGATGCACGCACAAGTTTCGCACTTCAAGCATGGGTCGGGCCCTCAATCACTGTCGCGCCGCCTAAATACACGGCGCGCACTTCTTCATTGGCACGCACTTGACCGGGCGAGCCCTGCGCAATGATCCGACCGCGATTCATCACGATTACGCGGTCTGCGAAGCCGAACACTACATCCATATCGTGCTCCGTAAACAGCAGCGCAACGTTACGATCACGACAGGTTTTCACTGCGAGCTGCATCAGCAATTCGCGCTCGGCAGGAGCCATACCAGCGGTCGGCTCATCCATCAGCAACAGGCGCGGATTGTTCGCTAACGCCATCGCAAATTCCAGCCTTTTTAAGTCGCCGTAAGCAAGCTCGGAGGCCACGCGTCGACCCTGTTCGGCCAAGCCAATGTCGGTGAGCAGTGCCCACGCTCGACGCAAGCACTCACGCGTTGCAAGCGTCAGGGCACCGTATGCAAGACGCTCGTAGCTCATCAACGCCATCTGCACGTTGTCACACACTGTCATCGACGCAAAGGTGGCTGTGATCTGAAAGGTGCGCGCCACGCCGAGGCGAAACAATTGTTCCGGCGCTTTGCCTGTGATGTCTGCGCCGATCAGATTGACGTGGCCTGCATCGGGTTTAATCTGTCCGTTGACCAGATTGAACGTGGTGGTTTTACCAGCGCCGTTCGGCCCGATCAACGCGACCGCCTCGCCCGCCGCCACCGAAAAGTCGACGCCTTTGACAGCCGCAACGCCTCCGAAGGATTTTTTCAGTCCCGACACGTCGAGTGCAATGGTCACCCTGCTCTCCTTCGCACAGCAATCGCCTCAAGCCATGGCCCAATCGTCCCCACAATGCCACGCGGAAACAGCAGCACAAGCAATAAAATAACGCCGCCCAATGCCGCGCGCCAATACTCGGTCGAGCGCGCCAATGTGTCCTGCAACCAAGTGAACGCAGCAGCCCCCACAATAGGCCCGAGCATCGTGTTGACACCGCCTAGCAACACCATCACCAGCGCATCCACCGAGCGCGGAATGGACAACACATCCGGCGAAATGCTGCCCTTGGAAAATGCATACACCACGCCCGCGACGCCCGCCAACGCGCCCGCCAACGTGAACGCGGCCCACTGCAACCGCGCGGGAGACAAACCAATCGCGCGTGCCTTCACGAGCGAATCGCGAGAAGCCCGCAAGCTGAAGCCAAACGGCGTGTGAACCAGCCAAACGCAGAGCAACAATCCCGCGCCGCAAATGCCGAGCGCGAACCAGTAAAAATCTTGACGCGCTGAAAGCCAGTCCGGCGGCCAGATGCCGACGAGACCGTTGCTGCCGCCAGTTACTGCATCCCACTGAAAAATAATCGACCACGTGATCTGCGCAAACGCGAGCGTGAGCATCGCCATGTAGGTGCCGCTCAAACGCACGCTGAACCAGCCGAACAGCAGCGCCCCCGCGCCCGCCAATGCAGTGCCACTGCCCATTGCCAGAAAAATTCCACAGCCCATTTTCACCGCCAATGCCGCACCGTAAGCACCCAATCCGAAGTACGCTGCGTGACCAAACGAGCCCATACCACCCGGCCCGATGATGAGCCCGAGGCTCGCAGCAAACAGCGCAAACACCATCATGTCGATAGCCAGCACTAGGGTGTATTCGCTGCTCACCAATGCAGGCAAAAGCAGCAGCATCAACACGCCCACTGCGGCCGCAATCAACGCGTTGCGCGACGGCAATTTCACTGAATTTTGAGCAGCACTAGCTGAGCGCGCATGCGTGATGGGTTTGCCAAACAAGCCATTTGGTTTGAACACCAAAACCAGTGCCATCACGATAAATTCCGCCACCAAAGTGAACTTGCTGAACTCAAAATCGATACCCAACAAAGTGACCGCGCCTAGGCCAATGCAATACGCCTTGACCAGCGAAATAATGATCGCCGCGACGAACGCGCCGGTCAAGCTGCCAAGCCCGCCGATAACGACCACGACGAACACATCAGCAATGATCGCCAAATCCATCGCCAGATTTGCTGGCTCACGCGGCAGTTGCAACGCGCCGCCGATGCCCGCCAGGAAGCTGCCGAGCGCGAACACGGCGGTGAACAAAAGTTTCTGATTCACGCCCAGCGCATCGGTCATTTCGCGATCCTGCGTTGCTGCGCGGAGCAGCAATCCGAATCGCGTCTTTTTCAGCAATGTGGTGAGCGCAAACAGCATCACAACACCCAACGCGATCAACAACAAATCGTACGTCGGAAACGCCTTGCCGAAAATATCCACAGCACCTCGAAACCCCGGCGCGCGCGGCCCCAGCAAATCCTCTGGACCCCAAATGGCAAGCGCTGCGTCTTTGATAATGAGCACGAGGCCGAAGGTTGCGATCAGCTGCAACAACTCGGGGGCGTCATAGATGCGGCGCAGGATCAGCAACTCGGCGATCACGCCAACGACGGCAACCACCAGACCCGCGACGATCACGCCGCCCCAAAAGCCCAGCGCCCCCCCTACCGTGGTCGCCACGCTATAGGCCACATACACGCCTAACATGTAGAACGAGCCGTGCGCGAAGTTAACGATGCGCGTGACGCCAAAGATGAGCGAGAGGCCGACAGCGACAAGGAAAAGCGAAGACGCAGACGCCAAGCCGTTCAACGTCTGGATGAGGAAGGAGGACAACATGGACGTAACAATAGCGGGTTCAGGGTCAGCCGCTCGTGCGCAGCGCGGCATTGCCCCCTCCCCCAACTCGTCGTCATTCTCGCGAAAGCGGGAATCCAGCGCGTAGTCCGCGCGAAGCGCAAGGCAAACCCCACTCTGCATGCCGTCAGTTTCGCCTGTGGGCGAGTCACTTTTCTTGCTTCGCCAAAAAAAGTAACCAAAAGAAGGCGACCCCGACGATTGGCCTGATCCTGCGATGCTCGGAAAAAAGCGGAACGAAAAAAACTCGCTACGCTCAGACAGTTTTTCGTTCTGATCGCTTTTTTCCTCCGCTTCTCGGGGCCAATCAACGGGGACCCGTCGAGCCGATATTTGATCGCTTCGCGATGAGGATTACGAGAACCCGGATGCGAGCATCCGGGTTGCACCTGCTTGTTCGCATGTGTGTTCCGAACAGATGCAGAGGGCGGTTGACCGTGGCAGTTCCAAAATTCGACGATCTATTTAATCCGCTGCTAACGGCCATGCACAAGCTCGGCGGTTCTGCGTCAATCTCGGAACAGGAGGACGAAGTTGCCGCACTTCTTAAGCTTTCCGATAGCGACATCTCCGAGATCCAAAGTGGAAGCCGTACCAAGATGAGCTACCGGCTCGCGTGGGCTCGCAATTGGCTAAAGCACTACGGGCTTTTAGGCAATTCCGCGCGCGGAATATGGGCGTTGACGCCGCTTGGTCAGCAAACACTCATAGTCGACAAGACAGGCGTTAAGAAAGCGGTGAACGCGCTCGCACGGACGCAACGGTCGGGTAGCCAAAGTACAGCGCAGCCGCAACTCGATGAAGAGCTGATTGAAGACATGTGGGAAGACAAACTTCTTGAGACGATTCGCCGCGTTTCTCCTGATGCGTTCGAACGGCTTTGCCAACGAGTGTTGCGCGAATCTGGCTTTATCCATGTTGAAGTGACAGGGCGCGTTGGTGACGGCGGCATTGATGGCAAGGGCGTCGTTCGTGTCGGTGGCCTGCTATCGTTCCACGTGATTTTTCAGTGCAAACGTTATCAGGGCAGTGTGTCATCGTCGTCTGTCCGAGACTTCAGGGGCGCAATGGTTGGTCGCGCGGACAAGGGTCTTTTCATCACGACCGGTACGTTCACCAAGGATGCAAGAACGGAGGCGCAACGCGACGGAGCTCCTCCGATTGACCTCATCGATGGTGTAACACTCGTCGCGAAGCTCAAGGAATTGAGGCTCGGCGTTTTAGTGACGGAAAAAAAGGTCGAGCAGGTAGACGTCGATCATGCATTCTTTTCCGGGCTGTGACGTCAATGCGTGATCGTAGCCCGGATGCTCGCATCCGCGCCGTCGTAGCGCTCGTCGCGAAGCGATCAAATACTTGTTCGTCGGGGTCGCCTTCTTTGGGTTACCTTTCTTGGCGAAGCAAGAAAGGTGACTGCCCCGCGGCATGAGCGGGATGGTGGTCGGCAAACCCACGCCACAAAAAGCGATTGGTTTCATCAACTTTTTCATGAAAGCCCCATTTCGATTGGGTATAGAGCGTAAGAAGACTAAAGTCGATAATCGCCAAATAACGCCGCTAGCCCCAATAAAACGGCGGTTTCACCGAAAAGCCGTTAGCTGAGGCCAGCGTAAACCGCGCATCGCAGTTGCCACGCGTCACCCCTCAGCCTAACCCGCTCCCGCGAGGGGAGAGGGGACAAAACGCGGGCGGCGGCCCCCGTCAGGCGACGACTTTCCCCACCAACTCTGGCACCAGTGTTGCCACCGGCTTTCCTGCAAAGTGCAGCGCGAGATTTTCAACGGCTAGGTCAGCCATGGCCTGTCGCGTTTCCTGCGTGGCGCTGGCTATGTGCGGCAGCAGGATGACGTTGGCGCGATTGAAGAGGACCTCGGGCACTTTCGGCTCGGCGTCGAATACGTCTAAGCCCGCGCCGGCAATGGTGCCGTTTTCAAGGGCTGCGACCAGCGCCACTTCATCAACCACCGAGCCGCGCGCGACGTTGATGAAATAGCCGGTAGGCCCGAGCGCTTCGAGCACGGCGGCGTTGACCAAATACTTAGTCGCCGCGCCGCCGGGGGTGATGGCGATGAGCACATCGACGTCGCCCGCCATCTCGACCAGATTGCGGTAGTACTGATACGGCACGTCCTGAATGCTCCGACCAAAGTAAGCAATTTTCATTTTGTGTGCGAGCAGGCGATTGGCGATTTCCTTGCCGATACGACCTAGGCCGATGATGCCGACCGTCTTGCCCCAGATCGAGTGGGTTAGCGGATACTGGCCCTTAAGCCATTCGCCGCTTTCAACAAACTCTTGCGATGCAACGAATTGGCGACAGGTCATCTGCACCAGCGCCACTGCGGTGTCGGCGACCTCGTCGTTGAGCACATCCGGCGTGTTGGTGACTTTCACTTTCGCCTCAAGGCAGGCGGCAAGCGGCATCCCGTCGTAGCCCACACCCATCACGCTGATGATTTCCAGATGCGGGAATTTCGCCAGTTGCTCGGGTGTGAGCTGCGAGCCACCGAACGCGACCATGCCGCGTGTGGTCGGCGCGATTTTTGCGATCAGCGCGCGGCGCGCTTCTGAGTCGGCTGCGCCGTGCAAGTCATGCACAGTGAATTTTTCGTGCAGCGGCTTGGCGAAGAACGCTGGCAGCGGGGCGATGGTGACGACTTCTGGTTTTGGCATGTGAATCTCTTCTACTTGTAGGCGCGGACTTGGCCGCGCTCCGCTGTTGTTTTAACTGCCAAGTGCGGCCGAGTCCGCGCCTACAGGAGGGTTGGCGCGTGCTAGCAATGCCATGATTAAGCCAGCATCTCCGGCCTCGGTCTCGATCACGTTCCGAAAACCTGCTTCGCGTGCTGTGGCGGCGATACGCTCGTGGCTGGCGTAGACGGGTAGCGCGAACAACAGCGTGGCGCGTTCGTTGACGGGTATCAACGGCACTAGATGGGTGATGGCGTCGCTGCTCATCGCAGAGAGTGCGTTGACTTTCCCAGCGCGCAGTAATTCAAGCAAACCCGTCGGCGGCGTGTTCGGTGCGCGACGGTGATAGGCGGTGATCGCGTCGACGAATGCGCCGCGCTTGACCAGTTCTTCACGCAGCAATTCACGGCCATCATTGCCGCGAAAAATCGCGATGCGTTTGCATTTGATGGCGCTGGTTTGCAACGACGGCAACGCGAGTAGGCCTTCGCTGTCGAAGGACGTCTCTGGCATCTCTACGTTGGTGACGCCGCGAATATTCAACTCCTCAGCCGTGCCGGGGCCGGGGGCGAAAACATGCAGCGTTGCCGGCAGTTTTTTCGGTATTGAGCCGAGCGGTGCGAGCGTCATTTCAGCAGCGCTGGGACTCACGAAAATGGCTGCGTAGTAGTCACCGGTTTTGGCTAGCGCCGCGTTGAGCGGCGCTACGTCAGCGGGCGGTTCGATGATGGTCGTTGGGAATACCAACGGCGTTGCACCGAGTGACGCGAGCCGCGTCGCAGTGCGCGAAGCAGGCATGACCGGGCGCGTGATGAGAATGCTGATACCGGTAAGCGGGCCTGCGTTGGTTTGAGCCTTCGTGCCGAGATGAAAGTCTGTGTTCAATTCATCAACTCAGCGAAGCAATAATCCGATCCGCTCCCTGCGCCTTAAGCATCTTCGCAACGATCTCTCCAAGCGCCTCTGGCATATCCGGCGTACCGAAGGCCTCAGCGCTCGCAACGTTACTGCCGTCCAGATTCGACACGAAAGCGCGCAGTCGCAGCGGCTTGTCGCCTTCCACAAAGTCAGCATACGCACCAAGCGGCAATTCGCAACTGCCGCCCAGTAATCGGCTCACCATACGCTCGGCTGTACACGCAATTGCGGTGGGGGCGTGGTCGAGTTCAGACACGATGTCGGCAGTGTCTTCGTCGTCGCTGACCACCTCGATGCCGAGCGCCGCTTGACCGGGCGCGGGCAGCGATTCTTCAATCGGAATGCACATGGTGATGCGGTCTTTCATGCCGAGTCGGATGAGGCCCGCCGCCGCGAGAATGATGGCGTCGAATTCGCCGCTGTCGAGCTTGGCCAATCGCGTGTTCACGTTGCCGCGCACTGGGGCGAAGGTGAGCGTTGGGTAAGCGCGCTTGAGCACGGCCGCACGACGCAGGCTGGACGTGCCAACAATCGCGCCTGCCGGCATCTCGGCGAGCGTGGCGTACTTCGACGAAACAAAGGCGTCGCGCGCGTCCTCACGCGGCAAAATCGCAGCGAGGACGAAGCCTTTGGGCAACGTCATCGGTACGTCCTTCAACGAATGCACAGCGAGATGGGCGCGGCCTTCTTGCAGCGCGACTTCAAGCTCTTTGATGAACAGACCTTTGCCGCCGATTTTGGCGAGTGGTTTGTCCAAGATTTGATCGCCACGCGTGGTCATGCCCAAGAGCGTGACCGATAGGCCGGGAACTACACTCTCCAGTTCTGATTTAACGTGATGGGCTTGCGCCAGCGCCAACGGGCTTTCGCGAGTGGCAATGATGAGGGATTCGCTCATGCGGTGCTTAATTTTTTTGTTTACGGGCTGCGCGAGTTCCGCGCGATGGTTAGGCTGGTTAGGAATGATTATGGCATTCGGCTTTTTGTCGCTGCCGTCGATGGCTCAGACGCAGGCGACCAGCGAGGAGCTGGCCCCCAGCAGCCGGGAGTGGGAAAAAATCCTGCCTGTCGCGAAGAACCTTAAAGCCGACGGCGATGCAGCCACCGCTGCAAAAAAGCCAATCCTGCTTTTTTTTAATCTCACCGGCTGCCACTACTGCCGAGGTGCCTTGCGTGAGGTAATCGTGCCGATGTCTCGCAACGCCGGTTGGCGGGCCGCGCTGGAGTTTCGCCAGATCACCATTGACGACGGCAAATCGCTGATCGACTTTGATGGGAAAAGCATCGAGAACATTGCGTTTGCCCACAAGCGCAAGGGCACCTTTGCGCCAACGGTGATGTTGGTGGACGGCAACGGTGAGTTGCTCGGCGAACCGATTGTCGGTCTGGTAAATTTCGATTTTTACGGCGGGTACGTGGACGCTCTGGCGAATAAGGCCATCGCCGAAATGAAAGCCCGTAAGTGAGCTGGTTTTTGTACATGGCCTGCGTGTTGACCGGCGTATTGTCGGGCGGTGCGCTGGGCATGGTGGTCGGCGTGATCGTGGGTACGCCGATGAAGCAGGCGGGACCAGCCAAGTGGATTGGTGCGGTGCTCGGGGCTTTGATCCTGACGTGGTACTTGTTAAAGCTCGGCCGAAAAATTCAGAAGATGATGAGCGAAAAATGAGTAGAGAAAAAGTAATTGGCCTCGGCGGAGTTTTCATCCGCGCAAAAAATGCTGAGGGTCTGCGCAAATGGTATTTCCGCCATCTCGGCGTGGACATCACGGCGTGGGGTGGCGCAGCATTCGCGCAAACCACGGGTGACGAAACGTACTGGAGCGTGTTCGAGGAGAAGAGCGACTACATGCCCAAACGCCAGCTCACGATGATTAACTGGCGCGTCGCCAATCTCGACAAGATGCTTGAACAGTTGCGACTGGCCGACATTCGTGTTGAAGACAGCATCGAAGCGTCAGAGCAGGGGCGGATCGGCTGGGCGTATGACGTTGAAGGCAATAAGTTTGAGCTTTGGGAGCCGCCGGTGGCCTGATCTTCGCGGATTGTTTTCTTAAGCGCCGCGCGGTTCTACTCCCTCTCCCGCCTGCGGGAGAGGGAGTAGAACC
>ENA-OFCE01001003-OFCE01001003.1-metagenomes-genome-assembly--contig:-NODE-1003-length-15802-cov-14.693592_pt1 | contig 15802 bp, 12 predicted proteins | sample MGYA00153388_OFCE01 | MGnify analysis MGYA00153388
TACTACTCAAGCGTGAAACATTTCAACAATTAGAGAAAGCACGACAGGACTTAAGCCTGGAAATTGCCCGAGGTGGATTTGATTGGCAAGTTGTCGAAGTACCGCAACCCGGTAAAAAGAGTATTTCCAAAAAACGGCAGAACATTATGCTGGGTGTCGTGGTTGGGTTGTTCTTGGGTGTTGCTGTGGCTTTTGCTCGCGATATGTTGGATGATTCTGTTCATAGCTCGGATCAGTTAACAAAACTGGTTCCCTTCCCTCTACTAGGAATGACTCCACAGCTACCGCAGGCGAAGAAGAACAAACCAATCATTAAGCTACCTTTCGGCAAGCGGCAAACTTCCGCCGCTTGGGCAACCGAACCAATCATCAAGCTACCTTTCGGCAAGCCGGAAGGTATGGCGCTTTGCACGATTGAAGTAATTCATAGTCCACCTGCTTGGGAATCCTTTGACGTAATTTATAAGAACATTCAACTTCAAAATTCTGGTTCGACCTTCAGTCCTTTAATAATTACTTCAGCATTGAATGGTGAGGGAAAATCAACAATCGCATTAGGTTTGGCAATTAGTGCTGCGCGTCTACATCAACGGGTACTGCTAATTGATGCTGATTTCCGTCAGCCGATGCTGCATAAACAGCTCAATCTTCCTAATGAGTATGGGCTTTCAACTCTGCTGGAAAGTAACGCTACAGTGCCAATACGCAGTTATGTTCCATCATCAGACCTATATATTGATATTTTGACTTCTGGGTCAATACCCAAAGATCCAGTAAATCTGTTAAGTTCTCCTCAAATGCAGAGATTAATGACTGAGTTTGAGCAGAATTATGACTTAGTTCTGCTGAATGCACCCCCTGTTTTAGGGATGGTAGATGCTCTGCTGGTGGCATCCTGTTGCCGCGGGGTAGTGTTAGTGGCACGTATTGACTTGGTAACAAAAACCGCACTTACTGAGACTACCGCCATGCTGAACAAGTTAAATACGATCGGAGCGATCGCGAATGGGGGTATTAGTCTCAAAAAGGGTAAGATACCCCAATCATGAAAAAATCATGGCTTCTTGACCAAATTATTGACAATGCTTCCTCATTCTCTACGCTCCCGACCCTATAAAGTGGCGATCGCCCGCTTCGATCTTTCTTGACAACACTCAACTCAAAACCTTGCCAGGCAAAGTCTTTCAACATGGTTGTCACCTCGTCAGGCGATCGACATCAGTTATTCTTGTTCCTTTGATACATAAGGTGTGCATTTTGTCAATAAACAACAAATATAGATAAAAAAATGACAAAGTATTGACTTATTTTTAAAGTGTGTTAAAACCGAAGGGTGATTCTACTTAAGTAACTTGTACAGAAAATTTTAACTTTTAAGTGATTTTACTGTACGAACAACAAGTGGTAAAATTAGCGTCAGGTAATTCAGAACCTATGACCAATTCAACACTCTCAAATTTAAAGATCTATTCTTCTACAGAGCAACAGCATTCAAGCCATTATTTACCTCACTGCATTCTTAAGTGGCGACAGGGACTGTTATTCGTCAGTCTCGGACAACAGACCAAACAGCCTTATATCTCGGCGTTTGAGACTGAGCAACAGCTAGTAGAATGCTTGAAACAATCTCCAGTACGGATGGTTTGCCTCCATCCAACCCTAGGTGAGGCAACAATGAAACTCTGGGCAGATGCCTGCGAGCAAGCGAATAAACCCGTGTTTCTACGGGGGCTAATTCAAAAAACAGTTCAAAAGCAAAGTCAACTTAGTCCCCAGCCCAAGCAATGGAGGGACTCAATTGTCGCCTTTCTTTTGCTTTTATTGTTCAGTCAGATTATAGTGGTGGTAGCTATATTGATCTACCTCTATTCACCAGAGCCGATTTTCCCTAAGCAATGGTACATTGGCACAGGAGGCAAGTTATTCCGGCTTCTCAAATTTCTCCCCACAGTACCTAATGACCATTCTCATGCTAGACCTTTAATTCGTTGGATGTGTAAGTACAACCTCGATAAGTTACCACAGTTGTTTAATGTGCTACGGGGTGAGATTAGTTTGAGGGATTTATTCTGTCCTTTGACTATATCTGAGGCAATACTGCTGGGATCGGAAGGTTAACAACAGGTAAGTAAATTTATCCCCAAATTAAACTTGCAACAATCGAACTAAAATTGTCTTGTCTAAGTAAGCAATTTGATCACTGACAATCCTATGGCTAATAACATTCTAATCACGGGTGTAGCGGGTTTTATTGGACGATACGTCGCACGGTATTTTTTGGAATTAGGCTGGTCAGTAATTGGGATAGACAGTTCTGCGTCTGAAAATGCACCGCTGGCCAGTCTGGCAGCTTACTATACACTCCGGTTGCCAGATTCAAAGTTGAATGAGATTTTGCAAAAGCACCAACCGGATGTGTTTATTCACTGTGCGGGTCGAGCTGCGGTAAGCTTATCGATGTCGGAACCAACTCCTGACTTTTATGCAAATACCGTTGTCACCTATGAAGTCTTAAATGCCCTCCGATTAAATGCGCCGCATTGTCGATTTATTTACCTATCCAGTGCGGCGGTTTATGGAAACCCAGAGTCCCTCCCCATCAGCGAAACTCAAACCCCTGCACCAGTATCCCCCTATGGATTCCACAAGTTGCAATCGGAAGTTCTCTGTCGGGAATTTACACAGGTATATGGCTTGGCAACGGCAAGTGTAAGAATTTTTTCAGCTTATGGCCCTGGCCTGCGTCGTCAGGTGTTGTGGGATATTTGCCAAAAAGTAATTACACAAAAGACTTTGATTCTACAAGGTACAGGTCAAGAAAGTCGTGACTTTATTCATGCCCTAGATATTGCTAAGGCATTTAGGGTTATTGCCTGTGATGCACCAATGCAAGGTGAAGTCTATAACTTGGCTAGCGGGCAAGATGTCACAGTCAAGGAACTTGTAACCTTAGTTTTAAGCAATTTAGATGCTAATTTTACGCCTCAGTTTGATGGCGTAGTTCCCTCTGGGACACCGTTGAACTGGCAGGCAGATGTCTCGAAGTTGAAGGCATTGGGATTCACTACGTCTGTTCCTCTGGAACGAGGGGTGAAAACGTTTGCCAACTGGTGTCTTGCAGAGTTAGTGGGTGTATAACAAAAATAGAATCGCGATCGCAACTAAGCACTGAAATCGAAAATGCGATCGGCATAAAAGGCGCTAGGAATAACAGTTTCTAGCTAACAAGCCAGGACTGCACAATATTACTGAGAACTATATGAGCCATACTCCCAAAAAAGTTTTGCTTCACATCACACTTCCAATATTACCCGTTGATAGCGGTGGCAAACGCAAGTATTTAGGAACTTTACGGTATTTTAGGGAGCGAAAAGATTTTTTTACGCTAGATGCCGTTTCAAGAAATGATTTTGATCAGATTTTATGGACTTCAGACCAATGTGAAGAAGTTCTCAAAACAGCAAATAATTTTTTTGTTTACCCAGGAGAACATAACTTACTAGATTTTGTGTATTCTCGAAGTAAGAGTTTTTACCATCAAAAATTTTTGAAGCAGCAATTGCCGATCGATACCGACTACTTTACACCTCCTGGGTATGTTAAGTTTGTTCGTTCTTTAGTCTCGCAACACAAGCACGATCTCGTCTGGATTCACACTCCCGAGTACGCGCATTTAGGATTAAATTTAACATCCTCTGCCGCTCATCCCGTTCGTACCATACTCGATATAGTCGATCTTCAGTGTCAGGTTCGTCTAGCTAGAGAAAATATAGGATACCTCAAGGGTCTTAAATTTGAGTATGAAGCTAACCTTAAGAAAGAAATTAAGCTCCTAAATCGGTATGATAAGTTGATTGTGACTTCCCAAAAAGAAATGGCACTGATTGAGAAATACATTCCTGCCGATAAACTAAACTTAATTCCTTATCCCCTTGATGACTCAAATCTTACACATCCGATCGTTCCGTACTCAGATAGAAAGTTTAAGTACGATCTATTGTTTGTTGGTGCCGCTTACCATCCCAATCTAGAGGGAATGAAATTTTTCTTATCATCTATTTTTCCAAAAATCTTTGAAAAGAAGCCAGATATTCGACTTAGTATTGCTGGCAAGGTGTGCGATTTTCTTGAAATCGATCCAGCGTTCAAACAAAACATTGACAGTTTGGGATTTGTAGATGATTTGCCCGAACTTTACTTAAGATCGAGAATAGTCATTTGTCCGTTGCTGCATGGTTCTGGAACCAAAATAAAACTTCAGGAGGCTATGACTTATGCAATCCCAATTGTGTCAACTAAATGTGGAGCCTCTGGACTTAGCCTAAAAGATGGTGTAAATGCCTTTATTACAGATGAACCGGAGATTTATGGAGAGAGAATCTTAAGTTTACTTCAAGAGCCAACACTAGCTCAAAAACTTTCTGAAGAAGTTGCGACGACATTTGAAAGTGAATACTCAAGCTCAGCCATTTACTCCAAACTTGATGCACTGCTCGGAATTTGATATTCTGACGATTGTACCCAACTTTTTCTCCAAGTTTAGCTGTTCCCTCATTTGGGATTAAATGAATAAGTAGTAGGACACAATTAATTACACAAAGCTCTGGGCTACAAGCCTTGTCTAGTAAAGAATCAGCAAAGAATTAGTGTGTAATTAATTCTGTCCAATTACTTATCACCTGATATATTGACCAGTATCTTAGTTGCTTGCTCCTGACTAGAAAAACTCATGCCATTTAAACTTCCCTCCCTGTTTAGAACTCTACTGAAAGCTACGAATTTTTGGCAGGACAACTATGTTTTTCTGCGAGAGTTCAAGCACTTTCGCAAGGTCGCAGTTATGGCTTTATTTTTTTCAGTTATAGCTGCAAGTTTTGAGGGTGTTAGCATTGGCTTCTTACTTTCATTCTTACAAAGTTTAACGACTCCTGATGCCAGACCGATTCAGACGGGAATTAGTTGGTTTGATATTGGGGTTTTAGGCGTACATACATCAGTAACGAGTAGACTGTACCGAATATCGGCTCTAATTTTAATCAGTACGTGGTTGCGTGCAGCATTTAACTACTTAGCACAGCTTTATATTGAAATTACTCAACTCAATCTTCTCGATCGTCTGCGGAAACAAATCTTTGAACAACTTCAAGCTGTAAGCCTGAGTTTCTTTGCCCAGACCAAAGCTGGCGAACTCATTAACACGAACACCACTGAGCTTGAAAGAATTAAACAAGCCTTTGGAGGAGTTGCTTTCTTGTTTGGTCGCAGTCTGGCTATCATTACTTATCTAGTGGCAATAGTTCTGCTGTCGTGGCAACTTACAGTTGTCTCGCTCATGCTGTTTAGTCTGATGGCAGTGGGTTTATCACTGTTGATTGCGAAAGTGAGAGAGAGAAGTTTTCTGGTTTCTACTGCTAACGGTCAATTGACCACAAGAACAATCGAATTAATTAATGGAATTCGCACGGTTCAGGCATTTGCTACTCAAGACTTCGAGCGCCAGCGGTATTATAAGGCAAGTATTGAAGTCGTCCATTCCACGACGAAACTTGCCAAAATTTTGGTAGCTGTCAAGCCAATTGCAGAATGTATAGCGATAACTATTCTAGTGGGCATGATTGTTGTTGCTTTCACAGGTGTTTTAACTGGTGGAGCTCTAAATGTGGCTTCGTTACTAACATTTTTCTTTGTTTTGTTTCGCCTCGTTCCAATTTTGCAAGATGTCAATGGTGCATGGGCAGGTATTAGTGGGATTCAAGGCTCAGTGGAGAATATTAAAGAGCTTTTGAGAACTGATAACAAAGATTATTTTAGAAATGGTCATGTTGAGTTTCTAGGTTTAAAGCGCTCAATTGATTTTGCATCAGTGGATTTTGGCTATGACAACAGCAAGCTCGTACTAAATAACATTACACTCACCATAGCCCAAGCGCAGACGACAGCACTTGTGGGAGCTTCCGGCGCTGGCAAAACAACTCTGGCTGACCTAGTTGCTAGATTTTATGACCCAACAGCGGGTCAAGTTTTGATTGATGGTGTAGATCTGCGCCAGATAGAGATTAACTCGCTGCGGAACAAGATGGCTGTGGTAAGTCAGGATACTTTCATTTTTAATACTTCTGTACGGAACAATATTGCTTATGGAATAGAAGACACAGATATAGCGACAATTCAAAAAGCAGCCCAGCAAGCCAATGCCCTTGAATTTATCCTAGATATGCCTGAAGGTTTTGAGACTCAATTGGGAGACCGAGGAGTGCGGCTATCGGGAGGTCAACGCCAGCGAATTGCGATCGCTCGTGCTTTATTGCGCGATCCGGAAATCTTAATTCTTGACGAAGCAACCAGTGCCTTAGATTCTGTATCCGAACGATTGATTCAAGAGTCGTTGGAAAAGCTTTCTGTAGGACGCACTGTGATTGCGATCGCCCACCGCTTATCTACAATTGCCAAAGCTGATAAAGTTGTGGTACTCGAACAGGGCCGGATTGTGGAACAGGGAAATTATCAGGAATTGCTAGAGAGACGAGGCAACCTTTGGAAATATCACCAGATGCAAAATGAAGTCGGTCAAGTGATGTAAAGTATTCTGAATTATGGTATTGGAATCAGCGATAGTGTCAAATTGATTTGACAAAGTGCTTATTTACAACCCTCTTAGTTTTTGGAGAAAAATGTGCCGTGAGCCAGCCTAAGTTCAGTGTTATTATTCCTACATTCCACAGGAACGATATTTTGAGAAAATGCTTGGATTGTCTGAAGCCAGGGCTTCAAACATTACCAGAAGAGGAGTATGAAGTAATAGTGAGCGATGATGGTTTCGAGACCACTGCTGAAGAAATGATTCGCGAACATTATCCGTGGGTAAAATGGACTGCTAATTCTTCTAAAGGTATTGCAAGCAATAGAAACAACGGGGTGAAGTACGCTCGAGGTGAATGGTTTGCTTTCACAGATGATGATTGCCTTCCAGCAGTGGGGTGGTTGAGTGCTTATGCAGAAGCCTCTAAGGGAGAAGCTTTAGCCTTGGAGGGAGCAATTCATCCATTGGGCGATCCCGAACAGGACTTGGCTGAATGCCCAACAAATCTAGCTGGTGGATTCTGTTGGGGTGCTAATATGGCCATTCAGCGATCGCTTTTTGAAAAAATTGGGGGATATGACTTGGATTATGTTAATTACGGACATGAAGATGTAGATATGAAATTACGTCTTATTCCGTTTACCACAATCTCTTTTGTACCTGATGCCATTGTTTTGCACCCCGTGCGAATAGCAACTTTAAAGGAGGTGATAGTTCGGATGCCTCATAGGTGTGCTAGCTGGGCTTTTCATGTAAATAAACATAGAGCAGCTCTCGGTTACAGTCAACCATTCAGCCTAATTATTGAACAGTACAAGTTCCATCTATTATTGCTGATGCGTAACTTTCGCGCCCACCGATTCAAAGGTGCGTGCGGTTCGCTGGCTATGCTAATTTTTGGAATTCCGCTAGTTTTAATGTACCTGAAGCGTTTTGAAACCAGCGATAAACCTCAAGCAGTTTAACTGTAGGAGCGATCGTTTTTAATTCACATAAGTCGTTGAATGGGAATCAAATGACAAATCAAACTGCCAAAATAGTTGTAATTACGCCTCTCAAAAATGAGGATTGGATTATCGATCGCTTCCTTGCTGTTACAAGTCAGTTTGCCGATCTGATTATTATTGCCGACCAGAACTCTACTGATGAGAGCATCGCCATCTGTAAAAAATATCCTAAAGTGGTGCTTGTGGAGAATAAATCTACTCAATATGACGAAGCAAGCCGGCAAATATTATTGATTCAGACAGCTAGAGATTTAGTGCCAGATCCGAAAATACTTTTGGCTCTTGATACTGATGAAATGCTAGCTGCATCGGCCACGGCAACCTTGGGCTGGCAATCAATGCTGAAAGCGAAACCAGGAACCATATTGTATTTTGAAAAGCCAGATTTATACCTGATACCGAATCAATGTATAAGGTATGATACTCCTTGGCCTCTTGGTTATGTTGATGATGGAGCTGAACACAACCCTAAAAAAATCCACAGTATCAGAATTCCCATGCCTGATTATGCTCCCAGGTTGTACATTCATGATGTAAAAATACTTCATTATTCGGCGCTTCGTTTGGCAGCACAATCTGCCAAGACACGTCTGTACAGTGTTTTAGAAAATGTCTTATCTACCGGATTTCCACTTACTAGACGAAACAAGTACGCTGCCAAAGATGTTGTTGAGAGGTTAAAAATTTCGATTTCACCTTCTCCTCCTGAATGGTTTACAGGTTGGGAGGATATGGGTATTGATATGTGGACAATTGTCGATCGCAAGTATTCTTGGCAAGACTTTGAAGTTCTTAAATATTTTCAAAAATATGGATTGCGCCGCTTTTGGATAGATGATATTTGGGAATTTGATTGGGAGTCTTGTCGGCTGTATGCTAAGTCGTTGGGCATGAATGACATCCCAGATTTTGAAATTAAAGCACCACCCAGGATTGTGAAATTAATATTCAGCGTATTGACAATGCTTTACATCCCAGCAAGGCGATTGGTGAAATAAGTAAGCTTATGAAAATCTTACTCACTATCCATCACGATCTGAATCCCAATGCAGGTGCTCCGGGCGCAACCTGGAAACTAGGTCAGGAATATCAAAAACTGGGGCATGAAGTGCATTACTACTCTTTTGATAACCTGCCACACAAATTGCCGGGAATGGTAGAGTCGATGATGTTTCCTGAATTTCTAGCCGGTCACATATTGGCACTCTCCCAAAAACAAGCTGTTGATGTTGTAGATGCCTCAACTGGCGATGCCTGGGTGTGGGCCAAACTGCGCCGTACCGATAATAGTCCGGTTCTAGTAACGCGGAGTCATGGTCTTGAGCATATTATGCACCTAGAAAACTTAGAAGAAGCCCGCCTTGGCAACTTGCACTTGAGTTGGAAATATCCGCTCTATCATGGAGGTTTCCGACTCTGGGAAGTGGCCAATTCTGTGCGGGATGCAGACTTGAGCTTATTCTGTAATCGTCGTGATTTAGAGTATGCTGTTGAAAAATTGGGGGTCGATGTCGGGCGGGCTAGTCTGTGTGAAAATGGGATTCCAGAGGCTTTTCTCAATCTCCCCTTTGAGCCAACGCCAGCAGCCGAAGATTCAGTTATTCGCATTGCCTTGGTGGCAACTTATATCCCTCGTAAAGGGATTCATTACGGTGTTCCTGCATTAAATAAAATTCTTGCCCGCTATCCTCAAGTAGAGGTGAGTTTTATGGGGACGGGCTGCTCTGAAGCGCAGGTTTATGCAGATTTCGAGCCGTCTGTACGCGATCGCATCCGAGTTGTGCCGCGCTACCAACATGAAACTCTGCCCGAACTTTTGCGTGGACATCACATCAAGCTTTTTCCTACCCTTTCGGAAGGGTTTAGCATCGCTCTTCTGGATGCCATAGCTTGTGGTTTAGCCCCTGTGACCACGACCACCCCAGGGCCGATGGAAGTGGTGCGTGATGGAGATAATGGCATTTTAGTCCCGCCTCGTGACACTCTGGCGATCGAGCAAGCTTTGGAGCGCTTAATTACAGACCGCTCCTACCTGGCAAAATTGCGGCGCAATGCTTATGCTACGGCACAAAAGTATAGTTGGCAACGGATTGCCCGTGATAATCTGACTTTATATGAAGCAGCTTTGTCTCAAAAAAGAGGTACTAAATGAAGTGAAATTTTGCATTGTTCGTAAATTCGTGTTCGATTACACTCTTAGATTAGTTAGGTTGAATGCTATTAAGCTGAGAAGCCACTGCTGAGAAAGCACTACTGACCATGCTGAAGAAATCTTTCGCAAGCCGATAGGGAATTAAAGATGAAACTATGTATTGTGACACCGAGTATTGTTAAAGGCGATGGGCAAGGACGGGCTAATTATGAAATTGTTTGGGAATCGCTCCGGCGCGGCCATGAGGTGACACTATTGTCACGGCGAATTGACCCAGAGTTGCAGCAACATCCCAAAGTCAAATGGGTGTTCTTTGCAGTCGAAGGCTTGCCCCTACAACTGCTGCGAGAAATCAGTTTTGCTTGGCAAAGTGCGGCTTGGCTACAGCAACACCGTCACGAATTTGATGTTTTGCAAGTGTATGGGGCGGTGACGCCTTTCCCTGCGGATGTCAATACATCCCAGTTCGTCCACAGTGCTTGGTTGCGATCGCCCTACCACATTTCACGCCAGCGCCGAGACCCTTACGGTGCTTATCAATGGCTGTACTCTGTTCTTAATGCTCGGTGGGAAAAACAGGCTTTTCGCCAAGCTAAATTCGCGATCGCCGTTTCTGACAAAATTTGCGAGGAGCTAGTTGAGATTGGCGTGCCTCGCGATCGCATTCATGTCATTTTGAATGGTGTTGATTTGCAAGAATTCTCCCCTGGTTCTGTGAGTCGTCAAGCGTTGAACTTACCCGAAAATGTCACCCTAGGACTGTTTGTCGGAGATATTCGTGTTAATCGAAAAAATCTGGATACAGTTTTGTACGCCGTAGCCGAAGTGCCCGAACTCCATTTGGTAGTGGCAGGCGATACTGCTCGAAGTCCATATCCTAAAATGGCAGCCGAACTGGGTATTCAAGATCGCGTCCATTTCCTCGGATTCCGTCGCGATATTGCAGGGCTAATGCAAGCGGTAGATTTATTTGTGTTTCCATCCCGATACGAAGCCTGTACCTTGGTTCTACTGGAAGCAATGGCATCGGGTTTACCTGTAATTACGGCTGTTTCCGCTGGAGGTTCAGAAATTGTGACGCCAGACTGCGGGTTTGTGCTGTCAGATTCGGATGACGTTAATGCCTTAGCACAAGCCCTGCAAACCCTTACGACAGATGTTGAATTACGAACCCAAATGGGTTTAGCTGCCAGTGCCGTGACTGTTCACCACAGTTGGGTGAGTAAAGCACAAAGCTATGTCGATTTGTTTGAATCGATCGATCGGCAGTATGCTTTAGCTTCCTCAGCAGAAGCCGTTCCTTAATGTCTACCCAAACGATCTGTAGCGATGCCATACCATTTGGTCTATGAAAATCACCGTTGTTATTCCAACTTATCGCCGTCCCCAAGATCTATTGCGCTGTCTGTCAGCCCTGACGCAGCAAAGTCGGACTGCGGATGAAGTCGTGGTTGTTGTCCGCGATGTGGATACCGAAACCTGGGCTGCCTTAGAGTCTTTTCACCAGGGTGCTCTGCTGCTGCGAACTGCGATCGTGCAAGTTCCTGGTGTAGTGGCAGCAATGAATGTGGGTTTGAAAATGGCAGAGGGCGATGTCATCGCCTTTACCGATGACGATGCGGCCCCTTATCCTGATTGGTTAGAACGAATTGAGACCTGGATGCTGTCGGACGATCGGATTGGTGGTGTAGGTGGACGAGATTGGCAGTACAAAGCCAACAATCAACTAAAGGAAATGGGTGAACGGCAGGTGGTAGGACAGTTACAATGGTTTGGGCGGGTAATTGGGGATCACCATCTGGCGGTTGGCAATCCCCAAGAGGTAGATGTCCTCAAGGGTGTGAATATGGCATTTCGCCACAGCGCGATCACATCCCTCCAGTTTGATGAACGGATGCGAGGAACGGGTGCTCAGGTTCACTTTGAACTCGCTTTTACCCTTGCCTTAAAACGCGCTGGCTGGAAACTGATCTTCGATCCAGCGGTTGCTGTTGCCCACTATCCTGCCGATCGCTTCGATGAAGATCTACGCGACCAGTTTAATGAGATAGCCTGGACTAATGCCGTCCACAATCAAACTTTAGTTTTGCTAGAACACTTCCCACCTAAACAACGTACTGTATTCCTGATCTGGGCAATCTTGGTGGGAACGCGAGATTCTCCAGGTTTTGTACAATGGTTCCGATTCCTACCAAAAGAAGGAACGTTGGCAGGAGAGAAGTTACTCGCATCTCTACGCGGGCATTGGCAGGCTTGGCAGACATGGCAACAGTGCAAGTAAGCTAGAGGAGCCTGCTTCATTAATAATTTTTTTGCTAAATACTTTCCCCGATCGGGTGTGAATGACTCAAATGCAGGGAACTCCGAGTAACTCTCCAAAACAAAGCTTTTCTCTGGCACTGCAAGCGCAGCCAGCTTGGATGGCAATCCTCGGACTATTACTTTTGACAGTCCTCTGCCTTGCAGCAGGGCTTGGCAAGGTTCTGAACCTACTCTTTCCGGCGCTTTCTTTTGCCGTCGGCCTGTTCCTATTTTTGCGGTATCCCATCCTCTATGTAGGTTTCACTTGGTGGGTGTTTTTCCTCACACCTTTTATTCGCCGTGTGTCGGATTTTCGGAGCGGTTTTACCGATCCCAGTCCCATGTTGTTAGCCCCTCTACTGGTGGCCACGATCACGATTATAACCTTCTATCGTAACCTTCCCAAAGCACATGAACAAGGTGGCTTACCTTTTATCCTATCTGCTATGGGTGTGTTCTATGGTTTTCTGGTTGGTCTGATTAATGGCTTACCTGTTCCCGCGATCATCTCTCTTCTGGTTTGGGTAAGCCCCATTCTGTTCGGTTTCCACTTATTTGTGAACTGGCGAGATTACCCCAGCTATCGCCAAAACATTCAACGCACTTTTCTCTGGGGTGTATTAGTCACAGCATCTTATGGCGTTTATCAATACTTAATTGCACCTGAGTGGGATCGTTTCTGGCTGATACAGACCAAACTATACACCAGCATGGGAAAACCAGAACCCCTCGGACTTCGCGTCTGGAGTACCATGAATGCGCCCTTGCAGTTTTCAACAGTGATAGGCCCGGCCACTATATTGCTATTTGTCGGTCAAGGGATGTTACGCATTCCTGCTTTAGTAGTTGGCATTTTGTCTCTTCTACTAACATCGGTACGCACTGCTTGGGGAGGCTGGTTAGTAGCATTGATTGCCCTGATCGCTTCTCTAAAAGGTTTTTTACAGATTCGTTTAATTGCTTTTGTATTGGTTTTATTAGTATGTGTTGTTCCTTTGTCCGCAGTAGAACCATTTGCTAACGTTATTCAGTCTCGCGTCACCAGTTTATCTGACGTTAAGGACGATCAGAGCGCACAGGACAGGGCACGTCTCTACAACGTAGTGCTGGGTGAGGCGATAAGTGAGTTTATAGGCAAGGGAAATGGTAATCTCGATCCGATCGACAGTGGCGTTATAGAGATGCTTCTCACCTTGGGTTGGATGGGAACTATCCCCTATCTGGGTGGAATACTTCTACTTCTTTTTAGCCTGTTCCAAGGCTCTCAGTCTAGCTCGGATCCCTTTGCTAGTGCTGCTCGCGCCATTGTTGTTGGTTTTCTACCGATGCTAGCTGGTTCAAATGTGATTATTGGTATCTCTGGCATGGTTTTCTGGGGATTTTTGGGTCTAGGCATGGCGGCTAATAAGTACCACAAGCATCAACAGATCATCGGGTTCAAATCAAGTCTATAATCAATTTTTGAATAGTGTTTGTAACACTTTTGCCAATAGCATCAGTTGTTACTCAAAAAAATATCTGTATGACTGGTAACAGTTTGTGAGGTAAATAACAGAAATGGAAAAACAAAAAACAGTAGGATTTCTCTTAAAGCGTGTCGATTGTAATGACGGGGTTGCCTCCCATTGTGAAACTCTGATACGTGGTTTCAAAACAGTTGGGTGGAGGGTCGTCCTGATTACGGGGGCAGTGAATTACGACGCAAGTTCGGCAAAGAGTTTTCAAGCACTCAAAGACTTATCAGAAGACTGGATTATATTTGAAGATCTGAAACCTTTTTTGCCAACTTCGGCTAGTATTAGTCGAATTAAGGAGGTAGTAAATAAATACGAAATTTCTCTATTTCACGCTCATGGATACTCGATGTTGGTGCTGGCACGCATCCTCAAATTTGTCACTGGTTTAGAGTGTGTTGCTACCTTTCATTTATTAATCGAAGATAAAAAATCAAGCTTCATCAAATCTGTACTGCGACCGAAAATCAGAAAATACCAGATATATTTGAGAGCATTTGCCCCAAAAGCTTTTATTGCAATCTCTTCGGAGATTGAAAATTTTTTGCTCCAAGATTTGGGGTTTCCTAAAAACAAAGTTCGCAAGATATTAGCTGGCACTGATACAAAATATTTTCGTCTTCCTAGTTCACAAGAGCGACAAAAAGCACGGGAAAAATTCGGATTTGAGGAAAAATATCTGGTATGTACTCTTGTAGGAAGACTCAACTGGGTTAAGGGACATGATGTGGCGATCGACGCAGTTAGGCTAGTGAGAAAAGAATTGCCCGAACAGTCGTTGAAGTGTTTATTCGCCGGTTCTGGAGATCTAGAACAACAGATTAAAGAGTATGCTTTTGTCAGTGAAGATGATTCGCATTGTTTTATTTTTGCTGGCTATCTGAATGATATGCGAGAAGTGTATTGGGCATCGGATATTTTTCTGCTACCAAGCCGCTTAGAAGGATGTGCTTTAGTGGTGGCGGAAGCGATGTGCTCTGGAACTGTTCCGATTCGGACACCAGCAGGAGGAGTTCTGGATCAGATTGAGGAAGGAAAAACAGGTTATATCGTTCCCTTCGACGATGCAGAGGCTTTATCAAAAGCAATCCAAAAGCTTGTGAATCAGGATTTTCGCTTGCAGATGGGTCAACGATGTGCGGAGTATGCTTCCTCGGTGTTCGATCGGGAACTGATGATTGAGAAGACGGTGAAGTTGTATTGCGAATGTTCCAGTAGGGAAAAAAAATAAATAGGACTTACGCAAAAAACCCGGTTTCTTAGAAAAATCGTGCATTTCTACGAGAGATATTGACACAGAAACCGGGTTTTTTGCCCTCCGTGGGTAAGTCCTGTCAGTAATTTAAGAAGCCTAACCTTCACCCCTTTTCTTGAAGTCGATACACAATCACCTTAGCTTTCTCATCTTCCTCTACAAACACTACATATTCACCATTTGCTCTCCGATAAGCGCGCAGTGCATAAGGAATATCAGTCCAGCCACTCTCACCTGCCACTTCTGTACCGGGGGTTAGCTTTGTTACAAAAGCTCCTGTCCCGGTATCGTACACATATACTTCAGCATTTCTAGAATCAACGGCAAATACTCGATCGCCTGCCACATCCATTGCCTTAATAATTAACATGGGGTCGGCTTTGGGCTCGTAGGGAAGAGTTATGCGCCAGCGCAGTGTTTTATTCTGTGTCCAGTTGTCGTAGCGCACAATCTCTGTGCCGACTATTCCCCATTCCTCACCTGTATGCGGGCGATCAACTGTATAGCCTCCGAGATACATCACATCTGTATCGGGATAATATTTAATTCTTGAGAGCTTGTTAAAAGGTGCTGGCATCGGTATTTTTTCGGAAGAGGCAGCATTGTAGTTCGGACTGCCATAAGCATCCAATCCCAGATAGCGATAGTGTTTGATGTAGCCAGATTCGCTAGCTTGCCATACATCGCCCTTGCTATCAACTTCCCAACCCCAGATCGAATTATCTTCAGCGCCTAAACTTTCATATTCATCGCTTTGAATAGAACCATTACCGTTCCGATCGCGCCACAGCCAACTTCCCGCCGCTGGTTGATTGGTTGGCCAGGTAAAATGATCCCTGGCAAAAATAGCGCAGGGAACGGCAATTTCTCCATCAAAGCGGTAGACGCTCATCTGGTGGGCAAACATCCCCGTCAGGTATAAGAAACGTTTTCCCTCTATTCGACGGACAAAAACGGACGCCGCCGAATGGTTTTGGTTGTGCAGTCGCGGAT
>ENA-OFCE01001005-OFCE01001005.1-metagenomes-genome-assembly--contig:-NODE-1005-length-15767-cov-7.981288_pt1 | contig 15767 bp, 13 predicted proteins | sample MGYA00153388_OFCE01 | MGnify analysis MGYA00153388
TATTTGCTCTTTGAGAGTTGGTCATCCTTGATTAATTTCATGCTTTATGGCTCTACGTCTCATTGTGCAGCCAACTCTTCCTAGATTTTTGAATTTGGAATTGCTGCTATTTGAGGGGATATCCTGCATCGTGGTTTCTACCTCCCTAGTGGGATGACGTTAACTGAGGCACAAATCGAGCGAGTGGCGATTGTCCTCAAGGAGATCTTAAAATGAAAGAAATTGTCAAAAGAATGCCTATTCTCAAACAGGCATATCACCAATGGTCTAAACAAAAATTTGCTAACGATCGGGAGATCTTAAAATGAAAGAAATTGTCAAAAGAATGCCTATTGTCAAACAGGTATATTACCAATGGTCTAAGCAAAAATTTGCTAACGATTGTTATGGCTGTTTTTGGGGTGTATTCGACAGTTTTGAAGATGCAATTAAAGCGGCACCAGCTACTAAAACGATTGGCTATAATTGCGCCGAGCTAGCTCAAGAATATCAAAGAATGTTCGATTGTGGTGAATGGGAATCTAGTAAATCTATGATTAGATCGTTTGATTATCCAGTCTTATACTGGATCGGTAGGATCGCCCAAAGTATGCCTCTCGATCGAGCTAAGTTTTTTGATTTTGGTGGAAACTTAGGCATTCATTTTTTGAGCTATGCAAATTATCTCGATTTACCTAATGCTTTAACCTGGATTGTCTGCGATTTGCCAGAAATAGTTAAAGTCGGCATGTCAAGGAATAAATATCCTAAATTAATTTTTACTACCGATTTTGAATTAGCTAGCGGCAGCGATATTTTTTTAGCATCAGGATCGCTTCAGTATGATGATGATGTGTGTTTGAAAATAAATTCTTTGGAAGAGAAGCCAAAGAATTTACTGATTAACAGACTAGGATTATATGAAGGAAAAAAGATTGTGACGCTTCAAAATGGAGGGAAAGCTTTTTATCCTCAGTATATATTTAATCGGAGTGAATTTATCAGTTCATTTAAATTGATTGGATACGAGCTAATCGATATCTGGGAAGATAACGTGGATAAATGTTATATTCCACTACCCCCAGAAGTAAATGTTCCTCATTACTACGGACTTTATTTTAAGTTGAATAATGGGGTGTAATGATGACAACTTTTTGTACTTATGCTCGTTACTACGATCTGTTATATTAAGACAAAAACTATACTAGTGAAGCTCAGTTTATCGATCGATTAATTCAATCTCATGCCCCGGACGCGATCGACATCCTCGAACTTGGGTGTGAAACGGGCAACCACGCGATGTTGTTAGCAAGACTGTAATTTAGTCAAGGCGATCTCCGTGAAGTTAGACTCGATCGCCAATTCGATCTTGTTCTATCCCTCTTTCATGCGATCGGCGATCGAACTACCAGTGAAGATTTACTTGCGGCATTTGTAACCGCTAAAACTTACCTCAAGCCAGGTGAAATATTTATTTTGTGATTATAAATTAAATGAAAGTAGCTTTATTTGTCAGCAGCGAAAAATCGCAGGGTGGGGGAAGTTATACTTTTGAGAGTCAGTTGTTAGATCTCTTTCTAAAATCGTATTCTGAAAGTAAACATACCTTTGTTTTGTATACATCAGATCGAGGAATATCTAATTATGTACTCGACCCTTCTTTGACAATAGTTTCACATCCCTATTCCTCTTTGTTACAGAGAATTAAGTCTGGAATATTAGTGCTAGCAAAAGTCTGTGTTGGTAAATTGTGGCAACCAGTCGGTGAATTTTTAGTTAAGAAATGGCACAAACATAACACGTTGAAATTATTAAAGAAAAATAAAATCGATGTGATTTTATCGTTTACTCCCCACTGCCCTGTTGTAGATTATCCATACATACTTACGGTCTGGGATTTACAACACAGACTCCAATCATATTTCCCAGAGGTGAGTAGATCTGGAGAATGGAATCGACGAGAAAAATTTTACACATACATGTTAAATCAAGCTGCATTTATTATTACAGGAACCGAGACAGGTAAAGCAGAGATTGAAAGATTTTACCAGATTCCTACCGAACGAATCAAAGTAATTCCTTTGTTCACGCCTCAATTTAAATCAACTGTTAATCTAATCGATCGAGATCTAGCAAATAAATATCATCTTCCCGATCGATATTTATTTTACCCCGCTCAATTTTGGCCGCACAAAAACCATGTCAACTTACTGTTAGCAATTAAATGCTTAAAAGAAAAATATAATTTAGAGTTTCCATTAGTATTAGTCGGCTCTAATAAAGGAAATGAGTCATATATTAGAGCAATGGTAGAAGATCTCAATCTATCAAATCAAGTATATTTTCTGGGTTTTGTTCCTCAAGAAGATATGGCATCGCTCTATTATCAAGCTTTTGCCCTAATTTTTCTAACGTTCTTTGGTCCTGATAATTTTCCACCACTTGAAGCGATGGCTTTGGGCTGTCCGGTAATTGCATCTAATGTATCTGGCGCACAAGAGCAACTAGGTAATGCTGCTGTACTGGTCGATCCAAAACAGCCGGAGGAAATTGCTTTTGCAATAAATTCTTTATATGCAGATCCTATTCTGCGTCAAAATACGATCGAACGTGGTCTAAAAAGAGCGAATCAGTGGACTGCACAAGATTATATTAAAGAAATTTTTTCAACGCTCGATGATTTTGAAGCGATTAGACGTTGTTGGGAATAATTAGGGTTCTACCGAACTTGTTATACTAACTTATCTATGATATCCCAGTTTTAGAAATCGGCAAGATGAATTTTGTAACTCTTGTAATACATAGACTTCCTGCGAAAGATATTCAGGATTCTCTCGTCAAGATATAGAAATCGAAGACGGAGATTTGGGCTGAGGATTAATTTAATTGTAGGAATTTATAATTATGAGCTGTATTTATCATCACAACAGGCGATTGCTTGATACCTTCGCAGGAGGTCTATTATTTATCTTCAATTTCTCAGTAAATCTCCATGCACCTCTGTCTCGATTTGCTAAACTCTCAGGAAACCGGAGAGTTTAGCAAATTGCTGTCAACTGTCAACTGTTTAAAACATTCACGCCACAACTAAAAACTCCCATCCATCAATCACCAGATCGAATCTTTCCTAATAACTCATAAAAAGGCTCCCAATTATTCTCTTGAGCAATTGGTTCCCAGATTGCTTCGATTTTTGGACGTAATAGGATAGTTTGGGGATTCGATTTAGTCATCAGATTATCGATCGAGTTTAGCTCTGACTCAGGGATAGTACTCAAAGCTTGGTGGTAAAGTTGTAACCACTGCTGATAGCCAGAATTCGCCACTACTTCTGGCATTAATTCAGTCTCATTCAAGATCGAATTGAGATCCTTTATCCATCGAAGCTCAAATGCTTGACTCACTTCAAAGAAAAACTGATGATATCCTACCTGCGTATCTGCTAGTAATTGGAGTGTTGCAACTAATAAATCATCCCGTGCTGGCGTATCTCCCTCGAACCCCAGCTTTTGCAACATCAGTTTTTTATAGTGAGAAAAATAATAACCCTCAAATTTTGCCAGTGCTGTAGTCATCTCTGCGGGGTCTATGACTGCGCTCAAAGGCTGCTGAAGCAGTTCTAAGTTTAGTTTACATATTCCTGGTTGATTGCCATAACTATAGCGTCCATAGTGGTCGAAATAGGCAGCGGTGAAATCAGGATTATAAGTTGGTAAAAAGGCAAATGGGCCATAGTCAAAACTCTCTCCAGTAATTGACATATTGTCGGTATTTAGTACCGCATGACAAAAACCTGCCGCCATCCACTGAGCGACTAACTCGGCGACTCGTTGGACTAATTCAGTATAAAATTGAGCATAGCGATCGGCACCCTCAATACTAAGATGACTGTAATAATGTGCAATTACATGATCTAATAACTTCTGAATTAGATCGTTACGTTTGAGATAATTTAATCGCTCGAACGTACCAAAACGAATGTGAGAACGACTAAATCGTACCATTACAGCCGAACGCGTCGGCGAAGGCTCATCCCCTCTCCACAAATCTAAACCCGTCTCAACCATACTAAAACAGCGAGAAGTCCTCACACCCATCTGATGCAAAGCTTCAGCAGCTAAAACCTCTCGGACACCACCCTTGAGGGTCAACATCCCATCGCCACCACGAGAATAGGGAGTTCTCCCCGAACCCTTGGTGCCAAAATCATAGAGTTCGCCATCTACACCCCGCACCTGTCCATACAGGAATCCCCGCCCATCACCCAAACTAGGATTGTATTCACCAAATTGATAACCGTGGTAGCGTAAAGCTAGGAGCGGCTGCGGCGGGCTGGTAAATTTACCGAAGGCTTCAGTAAAATGTTCGTCACTTACTGCTGTGGGATCTAGTCCCAGTTGAATGAGCAGATCGTCATTCCGAAAGCGTAAAATCTGTTGGGGAAATTCTGCGGCTACCACGTCATCATAGTAGTCAACACCCAAAGATTCTAGAGCAGCTTCATAGTTGAGCGCGAGTATTGGATTCATGAGTTAGTTGACAGTTGACAGTTGACAGTTGACAGTTGACAGCAAAATTTTCATGATGGGAATTAAATACCCGATTGTTACTAAATATAATAAAACCTAAAACCTAAAACCTAAAACCTAAAAATATGACTGACTCTTTAATGTTCAATAACGAAGCTTATGTTTTCCTAGAGACAGATCGGCCGGAGCAGTTATTTACTCCAGCAGAAATGTTTGCTAAACTCAAAGAAATTGCGATCGCATCTGCGGATGATTTACCACTCGATGTCCAAGAAATTACTGGTGTAGACGAGCGAGCGCAATATATGCTAGACACTATCTGTGAGCTGCATTTAGCTCCAGGAGAGTATTTGCAATGGTATGCAGTTAGACTGGAGAAGTAACTCGCTCTTTGTCACGATCGACAATTAATGTCAGATTAATTTCTTCCTCTTCATCATCTGGTGCGATCGTAACTTTGACATCTGGGCCAAAAAACTTGGTAATTTTATCATGTTTTTCTTGCCAGATATCAATTGTCATAAAAGGGGAATAAAACTCTAAAGTCAGTGCATAAGCTCCACCAATTTCAGATTCTTCTAGACCTTTAAGCACTGGACGATCGTCATCGCTGGGAGCTAGTCCGAGTTTTTCTAAGGCAATATCCAAATGAGCTTCTTGTCCATACCGAAAGCGGGTGACATCTTTGCGAATTTGGTTGAGTGTGGGTGTTGCTTGTTCTTCGCGCAGCTTGAGTGTATTTGGCTGAGTGACTTTGGTAAATGGGACTGGTTCGAGTTCGGCTGATTTGAGAGCCAATCCGCCCAAAAAGAGGGGGATACCGTAGAAGAAACCAATCAGATTGAAAGTCGGATCGTCGATCGCATATGCGAAAAAGCCGATGAGTGCGAGTAACCCGCCGACATTGATGAGAACTAGACTAAGAGGAATTACACCAAACATATCGACGCTAATGAAAGACTGAAGTATTTTTATTATCGGCTAATGTTAGGGGTAGAAGGTAGGGAATGGGGGTGAGAGAACCCTGAATCGGCGATCGTGACAAATAAAAATGCCGATCGTAGCGATTTCGAGCGGTAATCTGGGCAAGATAAAACTATAGGCAGTGCCTTGGGCACTCCTATCACCCAGCAAACTCGAACACAGCAATCATGAGTGTAGATCCCCAAACTCAAAGCTTATTTGACGCGATCGCCGCAGTTAATTACCATCGAGTCAAGCTACTGCTCGATTCAGGCGTAGCGATCGATAGCCCTAACCAGCGCGGGCAAACACCTTTGGCAGTGGCTTGTCGCCAAGGTAATTTGGAGATCGTGGATCTACTCGTAGCTGCTGGTGCTCAAATGCAAGCACCCAAACAGTCAAATCTTCAGCCGCAGCTTGATTCAGTTTTACCAGTACACAACTCAAAAGTTGTCGATAATTCAGGGGAAATGCACCAACAGCAGATCCCGTTTGAAAGTTTAATCGATCTGATTCATCAACCCGCTAATAATACTACTGAAATCGAGCAGATGATCCCGATCGCTCGCCAGCCACTAGTGCCTCAGTACAACACAGATTTACATAGAATTGCTGCCAATTGGCAAGATATTGGCTCGGATGCTGAGGCTACTTACACCTTTGATTTAGATGAAGTTTTTGCTGCTCACGATGCCGATAATTTAGTAACACTCGATCGCTCGGACATGTTTGGAGACGAGATCGCCCTGACTTCGATCCAACGTCCAGCTATGGAGATCGAATTTGAAGCAGGTGAGACTTACGCTTTCGATCTTAGTCCCGATCTCGAGCGACTCATGGTTGAGGCAAACCAAGAGCCACACTTATCGCTCCCGATCGAAAAATGGGAAGATAGTGCAACATACGTTCTAGATGATTTACCTCAACTAGAATCAGGAATCAAGGCGAATGGGCAAAATTTTCCTCAACAGCGGCTTCAAAAGATTGCTGAGATCGATCTTCTACTAGGAGCCGATAACGATCGCTTCGTGTCTGAGGATTGGGAGGATGGTGATACTTATGCGATCGATCTCGACGATCTCAATTCGCTGGAACTGATGGCGGGGACACTGGCTGTCAAACCAGCGCAATACTCAGATCTCGATCTCGATCCGAGTCTGTTTTCAGCGATCCAGGCAGAAGACAAAGGCGGTGGTGAGGATGAATCCGATTACTACGATCCCGAGACTCAGACTACTACTGACATTTTTGGACAGAGTAGAACCAAACAGGATGAGGTGGATCTGACTCCAGTATACGAAGAAAATGCTACAAACACCTCACTAATGGCAGCAGTTATCGACGGCGATCTGGATCTGGCACAACAGGCGATCGAAGCTGGAGCTAATCTAGATGGCTATGATTGGAATTTGGGCTATTCGCCGCTAGGGATGGCAATCGATCGCGGATACCTCGATCTCGTTGGCTGCTTGCTGACTGCGGGAGCTAATCCTCACTGTGGCAGTACTACTACTACAGCACTGGGTTTAGCCGCAGAAAGCGGCGAAGTCGAAGTTATTCAGATGCTCCTCCCACGCGGTGTGGATATCAATACTCCTGTCGGGCAAGATGGTTGGACAGCATTACTATCTGCCATTAAAAACGGTCATCGAGCGGTTGTCCAATTGCTGGTGACGGCTGGCGCGAATGTCAATGTCTGGAGCCGAGGTGAGACTCCAATTCTACTCGCAGCCAAGTGTGAAGAGCGAGAGATTTATCAATATTTATATCCACTGGTGAATACAGCGATTCGACTGTGTGCCGATCGGGATGGGGAACACTTGCTGCAAGCCACCCAAAAACGCCGGATTCGCCAACAAAATCGTCCAGTGGAGAAATTCATCGACATGGCGACAATTGGCAACGTCGATGAGGTAAATCGAGCAATTGAAATCGGCATCGAAGTCGATGAAATCGGTGCTCGCGGAAATACAGCTTTGATGGCTGCGGCTTATCATGGACATCGCTCGATCGTCAATATCCTGTTAGCGGCTGGATCCGATCCCCATCTCCTCAGCGATGATGATGGTTTGGGTGTTGCTGGGATGACAGCACTGATACTGGCGGCGGGAAGTTTCTTTGCTAGCAAACGTCAGCATATAGTCCAACTCTTGATTGCTGGTGGTGCTGATGTCAATCAACGTGGTGTCGGCGGTAAAACAGCGATCTTCTATGCTGCTCTGGCTGGTTCTGGCTATACGGAGTGTGTGGAGACACTCATCGCAGCAGGCGCGGATCTCGATCTCCAAGACGATTGTGGACATACTGTATTGACAGCCGTAGCCGCCGCCGAAAACTATCCGCTATTCAATCTGCTCATGCAAGCAGGTGCTTCCACAGCAGGGCTAGAATCAATTCAACTGATCCAAGCTGCTGGTGCGGGTAATATCGATCGAGTCCGCTCTTTATTGGCAACTAAAGTTAATCTGGATCTCGATCGCGGTGCCGCAATTGGGAGTGCCGCAGCCGCAGGGCATACCCAAATTGTCGAGCTATTGATTCGCGCTGGCGCAAATGTTAATCTCAGGGATAAGTTAGGATTTACACCGATCGCTAGTGCTGCTTATATAGGTTATGGGGAGATCGTTCAACTATTAATCGATGCTGGCGCAGATATTCAGGCTCCGGCGGGTGAATCTCAGAGTTATTCGGCTCTAGAATATGCCCAAATGGGTTTATATCAATTCGATTTTCGGAATGAAAAGCAACACAAACATGGCGATCGTCAACACGCTCAGATTATTCGAGTATTGCAACAATTAGGCGCACGGTGAGCACAAGTGCATCGCTGCCCACCTTCTAGACCTCAGATAATTACAAAGTAAATATTTATACCAGTTTGCTCAAAGATGTCGATCGATATCTTTGAACTGCAAAACTTATAAGTTAAGCTATTTTCCTGAATATAATTAATTCGTGTAACATGTGCAGTAAACTACCTTTACTTTTATCAAGTAAGGCAATTAGTGTCGTTATTTACTAAATTTCAAGGTTTAGTAGATAAGCTGTTTGTCTAAAAATAATTGATTTAGGTAGCATTTGTAACAATCGGTATTTACTTTAATTAAAAAGGCGCATAAGCTGAGGCACAGGTTAATTACAGCATAAACCAAAGTGATGTTTTATACATTTCTAAATTTTTCCTGTATTAGCGTTAGATCGAAGGTTTTTGTTTCAATAGCTCGAAATTATTTACTTTCGGGAACCTCCTAAAAGTGAAACTGCTCGACATACCATAAATTAAGTAAATTTACACTAAAATCATGGCAGATACCACGTTAGCGATTCCACAGGAAATTACCGATCTTCCTAATGCCGAGAGACAAAGCATAACATTATTCAATTCTAACGTCATCGATGGTACGGACGGTAACGATATTATCGCAACTACCGCTCAAGATGATATGGTCAATGCTCTCGCTGGCAATGACATTATTATAGGCAGCAAGGGCAACGATATCATCGACGGCGGTCAAGGAAAAGATACAGTTAACTATTCCGCATTGGGCGGTCCCGTCCGACTAGGTGCTGCGGGCAAAGTGTTCAAAGGCAAAGACGGTGCATTCGGTACCGACCAACTCTTTGGCATTGAGACGATCGTTGGCAGTAAAGGAGCGGGCGATACGATCGATGGTTCTACTGCAACTAGTGGTACAGTGCCGATTAATGTCGATCTGTCCAAGCAAACTTTGAGCGTCATCGGCGTTCCAGGTTTAGGTACGCTGAACTTCACCGTCAAAAACTTCGAGGATGTTATTGGCACGGGTGCTAACGATATCATTACTGGCGATATCAAGAACAACAAGCTCAATGGTGGTGATGGTAACGACATTTTGACTGGAACGATCGGGTCATTTGCCGGATCTACCGAAGTCGATACCCTAACTGGTGGTGCTGGTAACGATACTTTTGTACTGGGCAGTGGCGATACCCTGTTCTACAGCGGTAATGGGGATGCTGATTTTGCCAAAATTACCGATTTCGGTAATGGTGCCGACCAGATTTTCTTAGCCAATGGTAATTATGCTACTAATGATGACATCACCAAACTATTTGCCATCAAAGCTGATGGATCTCTCGATCTGATTGCCAAAATTGCCTATGCACAAGGCAGTAGCTCCACCAGTCAACGGCAAGCTTCAGCCTTTGCTCTCAGTGATGCTACCGTAAACCCCTTGTTGACGAATACTACATTTAGTCTGTCGCAAGGTCAATCTTTTGGGATATTTACTGCTGGTGTTGCCTAATGCACCAAGGGCCTAAATCTTAACAGCAATGCCTCGGTCTTAGCGACCGAGACATTTCTAAATCCAGCATCGATATTCAGGTAAGTATCGCTGGTGTGATGGCATTGCAGCCCGAATTATTGCTGCTAGATGAACCCACTGCTTATCTCGATCCGATTCAAACTCGCAACCTATTGACAGAGCTAGATGCGATCGCTAAACTCGGCACCACGCTACTAATTGCCACCCACGATTTAGATTTTGTGTATCAATGGGCTGACTGGATTTTGGTGATGGATGAGGGCAAGTTAATTGCTGAGGGTGAGACTATATCAGTCTTTCAACAGCTTCAATTTATGCCGAGTTTTGAGTTAGGAATGCCGAGCTTATGGCAGATGTGGTCGCTGCTAGCTCCCAAAATGCCTCAAGTTCCAGCCCTGTAGATCGATCGACCAATTTGCGATCGCTCTACAGGGCTATTTCATTCTAGGGAGAAGGGCATGATGACTGATAGGATAAGGATGTAGTGAATTAAGTCATGCCGTATGATGAGTAGTTTAGCAATTGTAGAAGCTTTTTCAGGCTTGCCAGACGCACGGCGGGGCGAGGGTCGCCGCCACGAACAAGCTCTCTGCTTGGCGTTATTTACATGATCTGTCAGTGCGGGATGTCGAGGATTTTTAGCCATCAATGACTGGATCGAAAGCTATCGCACGGAATTGCTAGAATTATTTCGCCCAGCCAAATTAAGATTGCCCTCATACAGTACAATTCGGCGGGTAATGCTGAGACTTGATTATCAAGCTTATAGCAGTTGCCTAGGGCGGTTTTTTCAGATCGAGCCAGTCGCAGGGGAGACAATTGCAATGGATGGAAAAGTATTGCGAGGTTCCTACAATCGATCGACAAATGCCAGCACGACAGACTTTCACCCAGCAATTCAATTAGTCACGGTTTATGTAGTGGAAAGAGGGCTAATTCTACCAATTCAACCTGTAGACTGCAAAAGTAATGAAATTAAAGCTTTGCCACCCGTAATTAAAGAATTAGCCCAGCGCGGAGTTGTTTTTGCTTTTGATGCAATTAACACCCAAAAAAAACTTGCGAACAAATCATATCGTCATTTACGCAATGGTAAATATCTGATGATTAAGAAACCACAAACTCGTTATTACATCAGTTCTTTGAATGAAACAGTAGAACAGTTGGCTCAACGAATTCGGGATTATTGGCATGTCGAGAATAAAGTTCATTATGTTCGTGACGTGACCCAATGCGTTGCGGGTGACCCGCCACGCGGAGAAGATTCTGCTCGTATTCGTGTTCATCCTCTACCTAATCTTTTCGCTGACTTCTCGTAATTTTGCTCTCAATCTCTATCGAGAACAAGGATTTAATAACATGGCTCAAGCTCAACGTAAGTCGGGCTTTGGTATTGAGCTACTCAAAGTTTTATTTAGAATGAAATAGCCCTGGATCGCTCTAGAAAGTTATCTATCAGGAAAGTAGTCTATATTTTTGACAATCGTAGGCGTAAAAAAGATCGGATTGATGCGACTTTGCAGGGTGGCTACTCCTGTTAGGGCGCGAGCGATCGAAAGTAACTTTCAGGCAAGCGAGATCGAGAATTGTCAACCGTTAATTGCTAATAATTTTATCAAATAAATCGTGAGTGCGATCGATAATTTCGCCATTAAAAACTTTAACGAGATTATCCGTCGCCATTCGCAACAAAGGATCGATTTCTAGTTCTTCTAGTTCTACTAATGGAGTATTTATGGCTCGTTCCATGTCTAGTGATTCGGGCGGTTCGGCAAAATCCATTGGCGGTTCCAGTTCAAATAGATCTGTTCGAGCTAATGGTGCTGGAATGCTCGGTGCGGAAATTGGCTCTGGTTTTGGGGGTAGCTCGCTCGGTCGATCGATGCTCCAGAGCAGAGGCTCCGCCAACGAATCTTGGAGATCGTCATTGAGATCTTCGCTCTCAGGTAGATATTCGCTCGATTCTGGCAGCGGTGGCGGTGCGGGCGGAGTAACTACTGGTGGAGGTGCGGGATTTGAGGGTAGTGAAGGGCTAGGCTGGGGTTGACTTTTGCCTAAGACTTCCAACTTCACCGCCATCGATCGACCGAGCAGATGGCTAAATACTTTCGCTAGTTCGGGCACCTTGCTAGCAGCGATCGCCTGCATCGTACTAGATTTCATCGCTACCACCACTTGAGCTTGGGCAATCGAGATCAACTTACCATACAGTCTAAATAAATCCCTACTAGCAGGTAAAAGCTGCTGTAAGACCTGTTGCCAGGTGCTAGATAGGTCAACTGTCCCGATCGCTCCTGTGGGGGCTACGGCTGCCGCTGGAGGGGTGACGACCACCGCTATCTGTGCCAGTGGGCTTGGTGGTAGCGGCGCAATTTGAGGAGTGATGGCTGGAGGCTGGATCGGGACAACAGCAGCTAATGGTTGAGTGCTGAATGTTAGTAGCCCTAAGAAGGCAATCTCCAGCCACAATTGGGGCTGAGTAGTCTGCTTGAGTTGGATTTCACTCTCTTTGAGATGTTTTTGTCCCGCGAGAATCCAGCCAAGTTGCCAAGTCTGGGCGATTTTAACGAGTTCTGCCCAAGTTTCTCCAGTACATGCGACTAGATCGGCGCGTTGAGGTGCGGTTTTGGCGATCGATAGATCCCGATAGCAGCCTGCAAGATTTTGAAGGACGGTGAGCGGTTCTTTACCACGTTCGAGGATATTGCGAGTGAGATCGAGTAAACTCTCTGGATTTGAGGTCGAGATCGATTGTAAGATACCGAGTAGATCTCGTTCTGGTACCGAACCGATCGCATCGTACACTCGATCGGGTGTAATCTCTCCATCGAGCAAACTCAGCCTGTCAAGTAAACTCTCCGCATCCCGCAAACCACCTTGAGCAATTTGCGCGATTAATGTTACCGATGCCGAGGCAATCTCGATTTGTTCGATCTCGGCAATATAGATGAGATGTTTTACCATCGCTGCGACGGGAATCCGCCGATAGTCAAACCGCTGACAGCGAGAAATAATCGTGGGTAAAACTCTTTGCGGATCGGTAGTGGCTAGTACGAATACTACTCGATCGGGTGGCTCCTCTAGAGTTTTCAACAGGGAATTGAATGCTGCCGTTGTCAGCATGTGGCACTCGTCAATGATATAAACCTTGTAGCGGCATTGGACTGGGGCATACTGGGCGCGTTCGATAATTTCGCGAATATTGTCTACACCTGTATTGCTAGCGGCATCAATTTCAATGATATCTAAAGCAGCACCGAGCGCGATCGAACTACATACATCACATTTACCACAAGGTTGTGCTGTAGGTACCCGACTCGCCATACAATTAAGAGACTTCGCTAGTATTCTCGCGCTGGACGTTTTGCCTGTGCCCCGTGGCCCAGTGAACAAGTACGCAGGGGCAATCTTCTCCAGCCTCAGTGCATTAGCTAAGGTGGTAGCGATCGCCTCTTGCCCAACTAGATCGGCGAAAGTTTGCGGTCTATATTTATGATGTAGAGGTATATATGCCATCTGCGGGATAAATAAAGATGAAGTGGAGCTAAAGAGAACTGACTCGATTCTCCAAAGGAGAGGCTTTGCCAACGAGGTGGTTTGCCTAGCACTACTCTCTAAGATACTCTAGATCGAATGTACCTAAATGCAGTCGAGGAATCACTAAATGTTAAAAAAAATCTGGCAATCATTCGTGAAGTGGTTTCGCAAATTATTATTTGGACGAGGGGCGAGTAAATCGACTCTCTCCTCGCGAAGCTATGCCAACGACAGACTGATGACTACTGGCGAATTACCACCTCTTGATGATACCGATCGAGAGTATCTATTTATGCAGTTGCTGGAGGGAGTGGCTCATGGTTGGCAACAACCACGCGCGATCGGCTTTTTTAACAAAATCAGACAACGAGTCCGAAAATCCGACTGGCTAGAATGGCTGGAACGGTTTGGTAATAACTTGATCGATGCACCCATACCCAATTATGAACTAGCTGGACGGATGGTGCAATTAGGTCAACTTGACTGTGGTGAAATCGGCGATCTAGCTGGAGAGTATGGGCAGCGGCTGCTCAACCGTCAAGCAGAAGAGCTACCAGGGGAATATCTACCGATCGTGGAATTCAATGCTTTAGAACTAGATATGGATGTAGATACGCCATACGATTTCAGCTATGGCGGCTCAGAAACCAAATATCAAAAATTTGGTGAGGTACCGCCAGAACTACTCCTCGATAATGCGCCAATCCCCGATCCACCATTTACACCTCAACCTGAAGCAGAAAATATCGATTCAGAAACTCGTGAAATTACACTCGAAGAATTTTCATCAATGCTACACCAAGATCCGGGTTTAGTGGCTGAACTAGCCGAACAATTTGGGATCGAGACAACCGATCCACAAATAATCATTAACGCAGTTGTCGCTCAAATGCAACAACAAGTACAACCAATCAGTGGCGACCTCAATTCGTCCAACCAACTAACTCCACCCTCCACACCGGAGATTCCTTCCATACCGCCAGAGATTCCTTCCACACCGCCAGAGATTCCCTCAGCACCACCAGAGATTCCTTCCACACCACCGGAGATTCCTTCCACACCGCCAGAGATTCCCTCCACACCAGAGATTCCTTCCATACCAGAGATTCCCTCAACACCGCCGGAGATTCCTTCCACACCACAGATTCCTTCCATACCAGAGATTCCCGTTGCTGCCAAAGAACAACAAGTCTCACCACCACCACCCCCACCCTTACCAAAACTGGAATACAAACCAGAAGATCCGTGGAGTAGCAATCTGTTGGGTAATGAAGAGGCTTTCCCACAGACAGCTAATACGCCCGATCGTCGAGGAGTTTGAGTGAAAATGAGCCAAATTACCAACTTATACACAGATGGAGCTTGTTCGGGCAATCCTGGCCCTGGTGGATGGGGTACGGTTGCTTACTTTGATGATGGTAGCTGTCATGAATTTGGCGGTCGCGATCGAGCGACGACTAACAATCGCATGGAAATGCAAGCCGCGATCTCTGCGCTGGAATTTTTTGTCAGCACAAATCAATCCTCACAATGTATACTCTACACCGATAGTGAATACCTGATTAAAGGCATCACCCAGTGGGTGAAAGGTTGGAAGAAAAAGGGCTGGAAAACTGCGGCTGGGAAACCCGTCCTCAATCAGGATTTGTGGGAGACACTCGACACGCTCAATGGCAAAGTGCAGTCCCAGACCAAAATCCCTGTGGCTTGGCAACACGTTCGCGGTCATTCTGGCAACGTGGGCAACGAACGCTGCGATACGATCGCCAGAGGGTTTTCTAGCGGTCAACCACCACAACTGCGGCAACAATCTACAATAGAAGCATCAGAGTCATTACCTGTTACACAGAACCCTCCAGATCCTGTAACACTCATTCCCTCTCGCCCTGATTTGCAGATTGTCCCCATGTTAGAAGAACAGACGATTCATTCCGATAGTACCGAGCATATCCCCCGCGAAGTTCGAGTTGCACATCTCCATCACCTCATCGATACTTTGCGGATCACTGATGAAATTGCCAAAAGTGGTTATCTAATTGCTAGTTCCGAATTAGCCGATCTGATGGATATCAATGCCAGTGCTGTAACTAGTCGCGGCGACAGGTGGGCATGGCGCAATTGGATCGTTTCGAGAGTCCGCCGTGAAGGTAATCAAATTTTATGGCAACTCGAACGGGTAGATGGGGAATGAGTTGAAAGTTGTTCGTGCTATTGCCAAGCAAAAGTTGAAAGTTGAAACCTAGATAGTGGGCAATGCTTACATCTAGGTTTTAGTCATTTTTTAAAAAAGTATTCATCACTTTTATTTCCCTATAATTTAGTGATAAGGTACATTTCTAAGAGGATGTTTGGAAATACGGAGACGATCTAAAAAAAGTAGTAATTTGGCATCAATCTGCCCCCTGTCTTGTCGCGATTATATGTGCGGGGGAACCCCGCCCATATCGCGCCG
>ENA-OFCE01001006-OFCE01001006.1-metagenomes-genome-assembly--contig:-NODE-1006-length-15761-cov-2.728893_pt1 | contig 15761 bp, 9 predicted proteins | sample MGYA00153388_OFCE01 | MGnify analysis MGYA00153388
AGAAGTTTACAAGCTTGTTATCAAAGACAACGTAAAAATCATTCAAGGCCTTATTAGCCTCAGCGACAAAGGCGACCACATTTACATGAACCTTATTGAAAGTGTAAAGTTCAATAAGGGCAAGACAAAAATTTATGCAGGAGTTCCAGGTAACTTAGTAGCATTTGCATGTAAGCTTGCTTTTGCCAAAGGTTATGACGGCTATCTTGCATTTGACGCAAAAACCGTTTTAGTAAAACACTATCAGGTCACGCTTTATGCAACCCATTTTCGGGGGACAAAAATGATGATAGAAACTCCAGCAGCAAACAGATTAATTAATCAATATTTTAAATCATAAATAAAATGGGACTAATTAGAGAACCTAAACACGTAGATTTTTCAAATAATTCTGAAACGTGGACAAAAAAAGAACTTGCAGATTTTAGAAGGATAATGAAAGTTATAAAATAGAAAAATGCTAAGAGGAAAAATGGAATTTTAAGAAGTGCAGGAAAAAAGAAACAGCCTGCATGACGTCAGCAAGCAGGAATTACCAAGTTCACTATTCTATTCAGTTTTAGCTCTACGTTGATAATTTACCTTTAGTTCTTAACTTCAATTTTTTAAACAATTTTGGGTTTCAGTTATGGTTAGACGAAATGCTAATTCCTCATCAACGCCAAGCCTTATTTGTTATATGCAAGCTGTAATAAAATTTCATCACGATGATCATAAATCCACTTTAACACGAAAAAAAAATTATGAAAAAATTAAACCAATTTGCCAAAACATTGGCACTACCTATGCCACGGGAAAACACTTTAGCAAAGCTTCTTTTAACACACAGTTAAATGCATTGCAAAGCAGCACGAACTTTGAAAACAATAACCATCCCTTTTCTCTTTTCAACAGCCCCAAGATCAACAATTATTCTGTAAATACAGCTTGTGCCACCTACACACTTTTAGACAAGGGCTTTTATTATGACGAAAACGGAGGTATCAATTTTGAGCAGGAAGTAACTATTAATTCAACCATTAGCACCGGAACAGCTAATGTTATTTTCAAATACGGACAGACACCCATTTCGCAAAGCCCAGCCATTACTTTCACCTTGCTAAGCAGTTTGCAAGGTTCAAACGTATATAAAGTGGAATTTAAGGTGGTTGGCCCCATACCAGATAATATATGGTGTGCTATAAGTACCTATAAAACAAAATTAACCTTTAGTACCAACTGCATTACAACACCTACCGTAAACACTACTTATACTGCTGAGAAAAGTGTTGATCCGGATATATATATGACTTATGGCTATTCGGCTTATCATAGCCCAAATGATCTTACATCGAGAATTACTTTTAAAAGAAATCATAATTATAGTTATTGGTATCCTTGTCATTATCCTACTTTAGGTTATACTTCACTTGACCCTTATGTATATACCTCTACCAACACTAATCAAACTGTTGTTACACTAACAAATCGGTCAGATATATTTGAGTATAAAACTAAAACGAGTAACAACTGGCAAATAGTTACAGATAGCCATAATATAAATGGGAGTTTATATGATTATAGGTATAAAGCACTTTTAAGAGTCTCTCCCCTTCTTTATTCTCCATATTATTCTATAATTAGTGTACAATAATTAGACTTTTCATTATTGGTTTGTAAATGTCGCAAACCAATAATGAAATTTTATATATTTAATTTAATAATCAATAAACCGGGTAAAACACATCCATATCCACAATGGACTGGTTGGATGTTGGCACATTGCCCAAGTACCTTTCAAAGGGTACGTAAACTCTTGTATAATTATTGTCGCTAACGTACCTATCCAAAGCCGTATAAACTTCGGAAGATTTGTCGTACTCGCCGTGGTAATGCGCAACTAGTAATTGTCCGTTCTTGGGCATGGCAAAAAAGTTTATCTTACCTTTATCATATAGCGTAAGGGCTTTATTAATAACCAGCATAGTGGTTATTTTTATCGAATCTGCGTTTACGGAACTGTAGTTTAAATAAGGGTATCCTACCACCCTGACCTTATTTTTTATGGCAAACTGTCTTAAAATAGGGTATGTATTCTTCAACATTATAAACCTATCTCTTTTCGATACAACCATTGTGCTGGTAATAAATGCCGTATCGGGCACAGTTGTTTTTTTAATATCAAAACCATAATAAAGAGAAGGAGTTTCCATAAACGGCTTTAGGCTTTTTACGATGCTCAGGTTTTTCACATCAGGTTTTATCAACTTCAACAAATAATTTAAAAGAGAAGTACTTTGTGTTTCATTTATGGTAACATAACCATCCTTATCAAAAGTAAAATGTATGGTTTGGGTAGTTTTTACGTTTTTTCCAATCTGTAATTCTATCCAAGCAGGGCTATATTTGTTAATTTCATAATAATTGTCAATGGTTTGTAGGTAAATTTTATGGTTCTTGTAATCTTCACGTAATTTATAACCAGAGGGAGAAGCAGCATAATCGTATTTGACGGGGGCATACCAATTTTTCCATTTATCGCCGGTATTAACTTCGTTGGCCACATCTATAAAAGATGCTTTTATAGTTGTTTGTTGCGAAGTTTTGATGGGTACGAAATAGCTGATGATAAGAGTGATGAACAAAAAGACAACAATTTTTATCAAAAGTTTCATAATATCATAAAAGGTTAATTAAGAAACGGCGAATTTAAAATAATTATGTAATTATAGAAATCATAATTTAAACGTGTTAATATATGCTCATATAGTATTAAAATATGCCAATCTTAAAATAAAAACTAATAATTTACTTACTTAATTTTACAACTTGACCAAACTATGCAAGCCTTACTTTTCCTTTTGATTTTATTTTAGGGCTTGGCTATTATTTTTTTATTCATTTACCAGGGATTGAGAATCCAATATTTCAAAAGTATGAATTTCAAAGAAAAGTTCTTTTTATTAATTGGTTGCTTTTTTGTTTCGAGTGTTGCTTTAGCCCAAAATTCATCCGTAAATATTGGGACTATGGCAGTTCCATTTTTGCGGATTTCTCCAGATGCGAGAGCGGGTGGTATGGGCGAAGCGGGTATAGCCACCGCCCCAGATGCAAATTCTCCATTTTGGAACATCGCTAAAGTACCTTTTGCAGAAGCCAACTCTGGGATATCTGTAAATTATAATCCTTGGTTACGCTCCATTTCTAAAGACGTTTATTTGGGGTCGCTTTCTGGCTACGTAAAATTAAAAAACAACCAAGCACTATCAGCCTCTTTAAGGTATTTTAGTTTGGGAGATATTCCATTTACTGATATACAAGGTAAACCCTTAGAATCATATCAGCCACGCGAATTTGCTTTTGATATTGGATATTCAAAAAAATTGAGTCAAAGGCTGGCTTTGGGTATCGCATTTAGGTATATAAATTCAAACTTGGTTAGTGCATCATCCGATCAGAATTTTAAGTCGGGAAATGCTGTTGCCGCAGATATATCTTTATACTACAGTGGGCTTAATAATGATGGGCAAGGTTTTAGTTATGGCTTTACGGCCTCTAACTTAGGTTCCAAAATAGGATATACAAACAATTCTAGTGAAAACGAATTTATTCCTGCAAACTTAGGGGTAGGAACATCTTATACTTCCGTTTTAGATGAAAAAAGTAAGTTGAGCTTTGCGTTAGACCTCAATAAATTGCTGGTTCCAAATTTAGATTTTACTGGCAATGCCGATCAAGACGCTACAAATGTAGCCGAATACCGTGGCTACAGCGTTTTGGAGAGCTGGTTTAAACCCAACAATTCCTACAGCGGTTCTGTAGGTATGGAATACGGTTATAACGAACAATTTTTTTTAAGAACAGGTTTTTATTATGAGAACAGGAATAGCGGAGATAGAAATTACCTCACAACGGGTATCGGTGTAAACTATGATAAATTTGGTTTTAATTTTGCTTATTTAATTCCTACCAGTAAAATTATTAACGGGATTAATCCTTTAGCTAATACGCTTCGTTTAAATTTGGTTTTTAACCTAAATAAGGCTGCCTTAAAACCAGAATCCAAATAATTTTAAGTCCCAGTTTTTTCATTTACAATATTTCAATTACTTATATGAATCCATTAAAAAAATATACGCTCATTTTAGTCTCGATTTTAAGTATTGGTTTTGCAGGAAACTCTTTTGCAAAAGAAATATATGTCTCTAATGCCAATCTAACAATTGGAGATGGGTCTTTGTTGAACCCATACAACACTATTCAGCAAGCTGCTGATGTAGCGGTTTCTGGCGACATTATTACCATAAGAGCCGGTGTTTACCGTGAAGAAGTAAGAATGGTATCGGACGGAGTGACTTACCGGTCATATCCTGGAGAAACCGTGGTAGTAAACGGAACTGAACAGCTTAAAAATTGGCTACCGGTACTTGGAGGTAGTGTTTATCAAACCAAAATGAACTTTGATGCACCAATAAGCAGTCTCTTATATCCAAGCAATCAACTATTTGTAGATCAAAAAATGATTGAATTAGTAAGATGGCCTAGTCAAACATCATCCAACATTTCTATTCCTTCAAATGCGATAGCCGACGATGCCACTTCAAACATTCCTCCTTTAAGAGGTAAGTTGGGCATCCTTAAAGATGCTGATTTTGATGAGCCAGACGGACGTTGGGTTGGTGCAACAATATGGCTTAACTTATCGAGAGATAACTTAGACGGTCAAGGCTGGACAGGCAGGGTAGTAGCAACAGATCGTGTTGCCAAAACGATAACCTATGATTTTAGACAACCAATAAGATTGGGGCATCAACCTTGGTCTATAGGCAAGGGTACTGAGTATTATTTATTTAACCCTACAAAAGCAGGAGTTGAAGCAACAGGCGGAGTAAATGCCATCTTAGATCCTGGCGAGTGGTTAAAATTAGACAGCACGGTATACGTAAATATGCCCAATGGCTTGGCACCCAGCTCAATTGAATTGGTCGGCAATGTTGTTGAAGCCAAAAAACGAGAATTTGCTTTCAGGCTAAAAAGCGATACTTCAAACCTAAGTAATTACACCATTAAAGACCTTAATATTTTTGCAAGTACCATTACTACTGATACCAGATATTTGCAAGACTATAGAACTATTAAAGAAGACGCTAATTTCATTACCTTGGATGGAATTAATGCTAAATATTTATCACACTTTACAGAAATAGGCGGATTTGGAAATGAAGCATTTTACGGCCGGTCTGGAATTGTGCTTAGTGGCAGAAATAACACCATCAAAAATTGTAACATTGAATTTTCTGGATCGCAGGGAATTAGTATTTTGGGCGGTGGAAACAAAGCTTTTAACAATACAATAACCAGTGCTAACTATATGGTAACCAATGCCGGGGCTTTGGCCACAGGTAATATCTGTGTTGATTGTGAAATAGCTTACAATACCGTATCTAATACTAGCCACATAGGCATTAATTTTGCCGGCTTCAAAAACTCCGATGGGAATAAGAAAGGGATAGCCAGGATTCACCACAACAAACTATATGATTTTTTATTAAGGAGCAACGATAGCGGTGGTATAAATGATGTTGGCACTTTCGGTAATTGGGCTAGAATAGACCACAACGTATTGACTAAAACATTCAACACAACCAGAAGTGATCAGGATGTTTACGGTCTTTATTTTGATTTTAATGAAGGGAGTTATTTTGTAGATCATAATGTGATATACGGGATGAAGCAAGCTCTTTTGATAAATAAGACTAAAAATTTAGCCATTTATAACAACACCTTTTTATCTTATACCCGTACTGAGCAAGGTATTGTAGATGCCACCGGGGGTAACGGTATTTCGGATACCATTCGCAACAATATTTTAAGTGGCGCACACAGACAGCCTTGTTGTAATTTCATCAATTTGTTTAGATCAGTTACCGAGAACAACATCGTTAATGCTTTCGGAAGCGTACAAAATGAATTATTTGTTGACCCTGCCGCTGGAAATTTTCAGTTGAAAGCATCGGCCGCACGTGCGATAGACATGGGACTAAATATTTACCAATTTAATGATCAAATTGTTGGTTCAGCCGTGGATTTGGGTGCTTATGAATTTGGTGCGCCAGCTTGGACAGCCGGCCCATCAACAATTTTACCCCCAGTTATTACGCCTAACAGTGGCGAATACCTAGATCAAGCTCAAATAACCCTTAAAACTGATATAACAGAACCCAACGTTACTATCAGGTATACCATAGACGGAAAAGAACCAAGCTTATCCTCTTTACAATACACAACACCATTCACATTAACCGATACAACATGGGTGAGAGCAAGAGTCTTTGTTGGTACAGTGCCAACCGGCGAAATAGCTTCAGGAAATATATTAGTTACAAAAATTGCGAACATACCACCTATATCGGTGTTAATTTCTAAGCCAACAGGTAGCTACTTGGTTAGAACTTTTGTGGCATTTAACAGTCCAAATCCCGAAACCAGAGAAATACGTTATACCTTGGACGGCACAGACCCAACAGTAAATTCAATACTGTTTAATGGAAATATTATAATCATAACCCAAAGTACAATCATAAAGGCTATTGCAGTTGGAAAGTATATAGTAAGTCCTATAGAAACCTCAGTAATAACCATACTAGCCCCAACATTAAGCATATCCCCAGCGGGTGGCAACATAACGGCACCTACTATGGTTACCCTATCGGCTAATCCCACAGTTGGAAGTAAAATTTACTATACTATAGATGGCAGTACGCCAAATGCAAGCTCTACAGAATATAGTAATGCAATAACTATTTCTTCCACTACTATACTTAAAGCTATAGTCATAAATGGAACCTTGGTAAGTGAAGTAAAAACAGCTGAATTTATTACAGCGGTAAGCGATGTCACCATTTCTCCAAGTGGAAAGACTTTCAGGGATGATGAAGTTGCCAACATAACTTTAACCACAAATACCCCCAATGCAACCATATATTACACCTTAAATGGTAGTATACCTAATCAATCATCTACCCTTTATAATGGAACGCCTATAAATGTGTTGAATTCTAAAACAGTTAAAGCAATTGCCTATGCCAACGGCGTGGGTGGAAAGGTATCTTCAGAAACTTTTACAGTTTTGGGGCCAGAGGTTTTAATAACGCCAGTAAGCGGCAACTTTACGGATGTATTTAACGTAACGCTATCGTCGTCGGCAGGGGCAAATATTTATTATACAACAAATGGTACAACCCCAACCGCATCATCCACATTGTATACAGCCCCGTTTGTCATCAATAGCTCAACAACTACTGTTAAGGCAATTGCAATAAGGAATGGTAACGTTGGAGCTGAAAAGTCGGCAACTTACACCATCAGTAAGCCTACCGTTACAATTTCTCCTGATGGTGCCAACACTGGAAGAGAAGTTACCGCAAGTATAACATCATCTATACCAGGAGCAATCATTTACTATACGATTGATGGTTCTACGCCTACAAAAGCATCTCTGGTTTATACCAATCCTTTTCAAATTAAACAATCTCTGACTGTTAAATCCATAGCCGTGAAGGGATTTTTAGAGAGCGATATTAAAGAAGCCATCTTTACAATAAGTTTAGGTGAAGGCAGAGCGGTTGTTTTTCCAAATCCTATGTCTGGAGGTAAGTTTTACATAAGTTTTAATAGCCCTCAAAAAGGTCAGGTTATAAAAGTTTCCTTGTATGATATTTTGGGAAGGTTGATATTCAAAAAAAGTGTTACAATGATTGATTCTATTTTACAGGAAGAAGCATTTGATGTTCCATACCTTAAAACAGGCACTTACATTGTTAAGATGAAGACAGTATCCGCCCATTTAACCGATTTGTTAGATGAAGAAGTTAAATTAGTTGTCAAATAAATTTAATAAATACTTAAACAAAACCTATCGTCGTAAAGAGGATAGGTTTTGTTGCAAATAAGCCAATACAAAAATGAAAGTTATCAAACTGATTACACTGTCTTTATTGTTTTTAAGCGTTCCATCATCTAAAGTTTTGGCCACAACTTTTTATATATCTACTTCAGGTAATGATAAAAATTTGGGTAAAGATTTAAAAAAGCCTTGGAAAACCATCAACCGTTTAAATAGGCAAATATTAAAACCCGGTGATGTTGTTCTTTTCAGAAGGAATGATACCTTTTTCGGGGAAATAGTGGTTAAAAATTCAGGCTTGAAAAACCAGCCCATAATTTTTTCTGCTTATGGCCAAGGAAAAAATCCAATAATTACGGGTGCAAAATCCCTAGATAGTTTTACGAAATACACTTCTAAAATATGGAAGACCCAATCTGATGAAGCAGTAAAAGGATTTTATCAGGATAACCAGTTGAAAACTTTAGCCAGATATCCCAATGCTGGTTTTGCTATTATGCAAAGTGGAGTAGGCGACAGTGTGACATTTATAGATTCTTCCCTTAAACAAAAACCGAACTATTGGGTAAACAGCAATCTGCGTTTTAGAACTTGGGATTGGGAAGTAAGATCTAGCATAGTGAAAAAATTTTCGGATAATAAAGTTACCATTGCAGACAGTTCTACCAATACACTTGGAAAGGGTTGGGGCTATTATTTGGATAATAAATTTGAAGAATTAGACACCCTTGGCGAGTGGTTTTATAATCGCCAAGAAAAAGTGCTTTATTATTATGGAGGAAAAAACTTTACGGGAAAAAATGCAGAAGCTGTAGTTCTGGATTGCGGAATTAGGATAGAAAAACGAATAGGCTTCATATCTATTTCCAATTTGAACATAGAAAAGTTTGATGTTTACGCAATAAGTCTTGAAGGTAATAACAACGATATATCTATCAACAATAACCGTATAAAAGACATCAACCATACGGGTTTGTCCATCAATGAAATTTCAAAAAACTGTAAAGTATCCAACAATCAGATATATCAAATTAACGGTAGAGGGTTATTTGCTTTGGAGCCGGAGCGTTTATTGATTTCCAATAATTACATACACCATATTGGTTTGCTAATGGGCTATGGCATAAGTGGCGTAAATGGTATGATTGGTATAACCATTGCCAACAACGAAGTTTTTAAAAATGCAGATAGCCACGTTGCCATTCATAATATTATCAAAAATAATCGTGTAGAAAACTGTGGTTATGTGGGCATAAGAATGGATGGTGCGTATAACTTGATGGAAGGAAATTTGGTTAAAAATGTTTTGTTGAAATTGAGTGACGGTGCGGCCATTTATTGTTGGGCAAAATCCAAGTATTACACCCATAACAGCCAAATTATAAACAATATTTTATCGGATGTAAAGGGCTCTAACTACGGAACTCCCAATACAAATGAACCAGCCGCAAACGGTATTTACCTAGACAACTCGGTTTACAATATGCTGGTAGAAGGTAATACTGTAACCAATATCTCTGCCAATGGCATACATATCAATTCGGACGCCTATGACAATTCGGTAACTAATAATTTATTATACGCTTGCAAAAATGCATTATCGGTTGCCGAATGGCTTACACCGAATTCAACTCGGAATAATAGCTTTACAAAGAATACAGTTCTTCTTACACAAGACAAACAGCGTGGTGTTTTATTGATAAACTGGAAAGTGCCTAATACTAAAAATATGGCTACGTTTAATCAAAATAAATATTATTCCTTTTCAGGCGATACTTTGATGCAAGACATTTATAACATACAAGACAAAGACGGAAAATCTGTACAGGTTAATGAAAGCTTTACCCTAAAGGATTGGTCTGCAATCTACGGATACGAAAAGAATGGCAGTTTTAAAAATTTGAAAAGCCTTAAGGGCGATTTTTATTCAGAATTGATAACTAACACTAGCAATAAACCTAAAACCTATAAATATTTAAATCAGGCTGTGTATGATTTAAACCACAAAAAAATTACCAGCAACACTCTTGAGTCCTTCAAATCGACTATAATTTTTAAACAAAAATAATTTAGAAGTTCTTTTAAGCGTAATTGTTTATATAAACACAGCTTATGAAAAAATTGCACTGCTTACTCGTATGCTGTATAATTTTCGCTTCTTCAGTTAAGGCGCAGGATTATACGCATTATGTTAACCCAATGATTGGCACGGGTGGCAATGGACATGTTTTCCCGGGTGCAACAGTGCCATTTGGTATGGTGCAGTTAAGTCCCGATCAGCGTACAACAGGTTGGGAATTTTGCTCTGGTTACAGCTATGCCGAAAACCAGATATTGGGCTTTAGTCATACCCACCTGAGCGGTACGGGCATAGGCGATTTGGGTGATATTTTGGTTATGCCTTACGTGGGCCAAAAACCAGATACATCATCCTATCCCGGAAAAACTACTTTTACTCATCTTCAAGAAAAATCGTCTCCGGGCTATTATGAAGTATTTTTACCAGAACCCAAAATATTGGCACAATTAACTGCTAGCCAAAGGGTTGGTGTACATCAATATACATTTCCAAAATCTAAGGAAGCCTTTATTAACATCAACCTCATCCATAAAATTTACAGCCATTGGGGAAAAGCAGTTGAAAGCGAATTTATTGTCGAAAACGATTCCACATTTTCTGGATACAGGTACCTAGCTGAAGGTTGGGCGCCATTGCGTAAAGTGTATTTTGTGATAGTTGTTTCAAAACCAATTAAGAATATCTACATCAACTCACAAACAACAGATCTTCGAGGTTCATTGCTCGCTAAAGGTTATCAAAGGTTCCGTAACAAAAACGTTAATATTAATCTTCAGTTTCAGACTTCCGAAATGGAAAAAATTGGGATGAAAGTGGCTTTATCAGCAATAAGTGTACAAAATGCCCGGAAAAATTTAAAGGAAGTAAAAAATTTAAATTTTCAGAAAGTACGAGATAATGCTAAACAATTATGGAATAACTATCTGTCTCGAATACAAATAACAGCTGAGCCAAAAGTGAGAGAAATATTTTATACAAGTTTATATCACACTTTAATACAGCCCAACCAAATGGCCGATCCAGATAGCAGTTTTGTTGGCCCCGATTATCAATTGCATAAAAGTACAACTGGTAATTACTATTCTACATTTTCCTTATGGGATACTTATCGGGCAACTCATCCATTATATACTTTGTTGGTTCCGGAGTTAGTGCCCGATATGATGAATACTTTGTTGCAACATGATTCCATTAATGGATATCTACCGATTTGGGCGCTATGGGGAACAGAAAACCATTGTATGATTGCCAACCATTCTGTGCCCGTTTTAACCGATGCTATTTTAAAAGGTTTTAAAGGTATTGATGCCGAAAAAGCCTATTCGGCCATTAAAAAAACCTTAACAGATGATCATCAAGGGTCGCATTGGAATGCCTGGCAATATGATAAATATGGTTATGTACGTGCAGATAGTTTAGGCGGTTCATCAGTTTCTAAAACCTTAGAGTTTTCATTTAATGATTGGTGTGCTGCACAATTGGCTAAAAAGTTGAATAAGCAAGCCGATTATGACTATTTTATGAAAAAAGCCAACTATTACAAAAACCTTTTCCGAAAGGATAAAGAAATGATGTGGCCTAAAAATACAGATGGCAAATGGGCAATTTGGGATGAATATAAAAAAATCGTAAGCAAATATGATAAACGCGGGGCAAAAGCCGTTTGCAATATCGAACGTTTTGCTTTTTATGAAGAAGTAAAAACAGCGTACGCCATCATTGCAACCAGCGAAAAAGCTCTGTATGCCAACATCATGTTACAAAAAGGTGTTGTCGTAGACTCCAGATGACAGCTTGGTCATCAAACAAATATAAGATATGATGAGGAGAAATAAGCATGAAATACATGGAAATCAGAGAACAAATTTGTGACGTTTGCCATAAAATGTGGCAACTTGGCTGGGTTGCTGCCAATGATGGTAACGTATCAGTGAAATTACCAGATAGTACCTTCTTAGCTACTCCTACTGGGATTAGCAAAAGTTTTATCACTCCAGAAAAACTTGTTCAGATCAATGCAGAAGGTGAAATCCTGGATGCCCAAGATGGGTATCGTCCATCTTCAGAAATCAAAATGCATTTGAGATGTTACCAAGAACGTGAAGATGTAGGCGCGGTGGTACATGCGCATCCGCCAACGGCTACTGGGTATGCAGTTGCACACGTAGACTTGGACAGATATACAATGATTGAAACGGTTGCCGCACTAGGTTCGATTCCCATCACACCATACGGTACACCATCAACATACGAAGTGCCAGAAGCGATTGCGCCATATCTTCAAGAGCATGATGCCGTGTTACTCGAAAACCACGGCGCACTCACTGTAGGTACGGATGTATTAAGTGCTTACTATAAAATGGAGACCGTAGAACTTTTTGCAAAAATTAACTTAACTGCACATTTACTTGGTGGAGAGAAAGAAATCTCCAAACCAAACATTGATAAATTAATCGGACTTAGAAAATACTATGGCATCAAAGGAAGACATCCGGGGTATAAACACTATAGAAAATAAGATCAAATAGCATGAAAGCTCGAGGAAATGGCAAGTACAATGCATGTACAACAGAAAAAATCTATCGGCTCTTGGTTTCTGTTGTACATTTATTGCGAGCCATTTAAAGCTGAAAAAAAGTTATTTCTGTTTAATAGTGAGAATTATCAGAATATACGGAATGATTATAAATAATATCATTATGCAGAACTAAACGATAATCAAGAATTATTTAAATAAAGAGGAGAGTTTTTCAATGAATAATGAGATTAGAGATAGTGTAGCTGTGGCTAATATGCAATCTGAAGTAAAAGAACAATCACAAACGCCGATCATCCCAAAACAATATCTCGTTCACTTTGTCTTGTTGGTATCCTGTTTTTCCTTATGGGGACTCTTAAATAATATGACAGATAATTTAGTACCTGCCTTTGCAAAAATCTTTATGATCAAGGCGGTCGATTCTTCTATGGTACAAGTTGCTTTCTATGGTGCGTATGCAGTCCTTGCAATTCCCGCAGCAATCATTATTAAAAAATATTCCTATCGTGCAGGTGTGTTGTTAGGGCTTGGTTTTTATATTATAGGTGCACTTGGCTATATTCCAGCAGCAATGCTTCAAAACTATACACTCTTTTTAATATCTATATTTATCTTAGCTGGCGGTTTATCTATACTAGAAACAACTTGTAATCCATTTGTATTAGCACTTGGTGCCGAAGAAACAAGTATTCGTCGCCTTAATTTGGCGCAAGCCTTCAATCCAGTAGGTTCCATGGCAGGACTAATCTTAGCAAAATATCTTATCTTAGGTAATTTAAATCCAGCAACACTAGAAGAACGTATGGCAATGAGCCCTGAAGCATTGACTGCCATTCGTGATCAAGAACTCCTATGGGTATGTGTCCCTTACGTTGGCTTAATCGTAATCGCGGGTCTTATCTGGGTCTTCTTCTTCCGTAGTAATTTTGCAGAAAAAGACAGCGGAGCAAATTTAAGCGCTATGGATGCTATCAAAAAACTTTGGTCTATTCCTCATTATACCTTTGGCGTCATTGCGCAATTCTTCTATGTAGGTGTCCAAGTAGCCGTATGGACTTGGACGATCAAATATATGATGACAATGCTTGGGTTAAAAGAAGCCGAGGCAGCAGAATATTTTATCATTTCTATCGTTCTCTTTATTGCCTGCCGTTGGGTATGCACATATTTGATGAAACTCATCAATCCGGCAAAAATGATGGCAGCACTCGCTGTTGGCGGTATCTTATTTAGCTTAGGAACTATTTATTTACCTACAGCAGAATCTGTATGGTGCTTAGTTGCTATATCTGGCTGTATGTCCTTGATGTTCCCAACAATTTACGGTATTGCCTTACAAGGACTAGGCGAAGAAATCAAATTTGGTGCAGCCGGTCTTATCATGGCGATTCTTGGTGGTGCAGTTATTACTCCAACCATGGGGAAACTTATTGATAATGGTGCACTTGCAGGCTTGGTATCCGCATATCAAGGCGCAGAAGCAGCGGTTCGTTCCTCCTTTTTTGTGTCGGTCATTTGCTTTGCTGTTGTTTTAGTTTATTCCATATGCTTTTGCAACAAATCTAAAAAAGTACAAGCATAAGCAAATATGTCAACAACATACAGCATAGTATCTTACGAATGTCGTATAGGGTCGAAGGGACGGTTTCGGAACGTCCCCATGCCACTTAATTTATTGCCGATTGGGAAAGGGTTCACGGGAAAGGAGCACAAATGAGGGAACGATCATGATAGATAAGCTAGAAGCCGCGAACTTCGTAGGAAAGGAAGATCGTGATTGGCATAATTTGATTAAAAGCTTAATAAAATAGAATTGTAGACTAAATGATTTTGTATGAGATCAATCATTGGTACGATGTATTTAGTTTTGGAGATACATTTTGAATTGGCTGGTACTTAGAACCGAAAATGATCGATTCTCACAAGTTAAACACAAGTATTGACAGATTAAAAGCATTCATCTATACTAAAAAATATAGCATTGAAAATTCGAATTATTCGCAAAATTAATAATATTCCATGTGAGGGATGCGGGAGAGATCTGGTTTCAGGCGCCGAAGGAGCAAAGGCAATAAACTCTCAGGCAAAAGGACCGTATTCTAATGGAACTCTGGAAAGATCGCTATGCGGCACCCAAGGAGTAACCGAGATATTCGGGATTCTCTGGAGGTAAATAAGACAGAGGCCAACTACGTTGGTTTCTGTCTTATTTTTCGGTCTGGCATTAACTACATACGGAATGATGGTTGCGGGAGAGAACGCTTAACTGCGTCACCGAAGGAGCAAAGCTTTGTTCAAACTCTCAGGTAAAAAAACCGTAACTGGACCGAACTCTGGAGAGTACACTTCGTAACCGAAAGTGTCGCCGATGGGGAGCCCCGCTGCGGGCGAATCTCTCAGGTAAAAGGACAGAGAACAAGAGTGAGTTTTCACTCTTGTTCTCTGTCCTTTTTATTGTATTAAAGAAAGATTGGAGTGGTTTTCATGACAGTAAAGCAAACACCGCTTTATGAGACGCATTTGCGGTATGGTGGCAGAATTGTGGAGTTTGGCGGCTGGTCTCTCCCAGTTCAGTACACAGGAATCAAGAATGAACATCAGGCCGTCAGAACAAAAGCAGGATTATTTGACGTATCCCATATGGGGGAAGTAGTAGTCAATGGACCAGATGCACTTGTCTTTCTGCAAAGGTTAGTAACCAACGATGTCTCCAAACTTGAAAGAAATCAAATACTCTACACACCAATGTGCTATAAGCATGGGGGAACGGTAGACGATCTATTAGTTTACAAAAAGGATGCCGATCATTATCTCCTAGTTATCAATGCAGCAAACATTGAAAAAGATTGGAATTGGATGCAGGAGAATGCCGAGGAATTTGACGTTAAGCTTACCAATATCTCAAATGAAACGGCTCAGATCGCTCTGCAAGGACCATTATCAGAAATGATTTTATCGAATTTGACTGATTCATCCCTCTCAGAACTGAAATATTACTGGTTTATGCCTGAAATCGATGTTGCTGGCAAAAAAGTATTATTATCGAGAACTGGATATACGGGAGAAGATGGATTTGAAATTTACTGCAGCCCAGATGATGCTACATATTTATGGGATACAATCATGGAAGTTGGGTGCCCCCTTGGATTGCTTCCCGCTGGTTTAGGTTGTCGTGACACATTGAGATTTGAAGTTTGTTTCCCTTTATATGGGCACGAACTCTCTGTCGATATTTCCCCTATTGAGGCAGGACTCGG
>ENA-OFCE01001011-OFCE01001011.1-metagenomes-genome-assembly--contig:-NODE-1011-length-15667-cov-9.687164_pt1 | contig 15667 bp, 4 predicted proteins | sample MGYA00153388_OFCE01 | MGnify analysis MGYA00153388
TGCAGCTAGGTAAGGCTTTGGCAGAACAAGGGCAGTTAGATGGGGCGATCGCTCAGTACCACCGCGTTCTCGATCGCAATTCCGACTCTTGGGAAGCTCATCATTATTTAGGGGAAGCTTTCGCAAAACAAGGGCGGTGGGATGAGGCGATCACTTCTTACGATCGATGTGTGAAAGTTCACCCTAATGATTTTATGTCTTACGCTGGTTTGGGTGATGTTTGGCTGGGTAAGGGAATGGCAGAGAGGGCGATCGAGTTTTATCAAAAGGCGATCGATCTTAATCCTAATTTAGCTGAGGTTTATGATAAGTTGGGTGATGCCTTGGCTAAGGTGGGGCGACAAAAGGAGGCTAGTGTTTCTTATCGTCGGGGGCTGGAATTAAAGGCGAAGTAATAAACTTGAGCTTTTTTCTGAAACCCGGTTTTTGGTAAAAACCGGGTTTTTTGGTCTAGGATTTACCGATGGGGAAAGCCGATCGCTCTAATTGTGACTGGGCTTGTTTCAGTTTTGAGCGCGATCGATCCAATTCTATCTGCATTTCTTCTGCCGTTTGTTTCCAACTATTCAACTGAGATTTTACCCATTCCTTTTCCGATTGAGTTGCCTCTAATTTAGCTTGTACCTCCTGAGTTAATCGCTGCCAAGTTTCCACTTGCGCTGCTAACTGAGATTTTTCCGATTGAGTTTCCTGTAATTGTGACTCTTTTTGTATCACTTGAGATTGTATCTGCTGTACTTGCTGGGCTAACTCTTTTGCTTCTGCAATGAAAGCCTCTTTTTGAGCCTCTAAAATAGCGGAATTAGCCTCTGCATACTGGCGATACTGGTTAAAAATAATCTCCCTAGTGCGAGTAAAATCGGCTCGATTATGGCTACTTGTGTTAGTGCCATCATTTCTTTGGGTAAATTCGCAGGTAGTCTCCTTGATATGAACTATGTTAAACTTGCGGGAGAGTCGAATGATTAAATCCCAATCTTCATGGGTTGATAGGCTTTCATCAAATAAGCCTACTTCATCTAAGCAGGATTTTTCATGAATTAGACATAAGTTAGGAGTGCAGTTACTCACTAAGATTTTGTCATTATCAAAGTCTAGCGAGTAGGGCACACTACGCTGAACTGTCACATATTCACCATTTTGTTTTTCCTGTTGCGCCATGACAGCATCGGTGTAGGCGATTTTATATTCGCTGTTTTCTATGAATTTGACTAGGGTTTCGATGTGATTGGGGTAGTAGATATCGTCGTCGTCTAAGTAGGCGATGTATTTACCACGGGCGGCGCGGATGCCAGTGTTACGGGCGGCGGAGCGATCGAGAGTTTGAGGGTGGCTGAGATAGACTATGTTGCCTTTGGTGTTGAGCGGGTTGAGAACTTGCTGCACTTCTGTGCCACCATCATTAACTACTACGATTTCTACATTGGGATAAGTTTGATTTAGGACGCTTTGCACAGCTTCGACAAGCATTTCTGGGCGGCTTTTGGTTGGAATAATTACGCTTGCCAGGGGCTGTGCAGTTGTGCGATGTGGTGCAATTATGCGATATGGCAGCGCATTCAATTCCGATGGAGAAATTGGCACAGGTACTGAAGTAGCGGGTGTCACGCCGCGCTGAGGGATGCCGTATTCATTTAATATTCGATGGGTTTCTTGGTGTGCAGTTGGCGAAGTGTGTTCCAATCCTTGATGATTGTCATAGTACAAGCCAAGAATTTCTGGCAGGCGAAATATATTTTCTGTTTTACCGATCCGCAGCCAAAACTCGTAATCACCAGCCGAGGTAAATTCTGGGCGGAAGTAACCGTATGTTTCATGCAATGACTTTCTCCACATCGGCTGTGAACCTATGATACAGCGCTGTTCGAGATCGCTGTAGTTACAAGTAGGCCAGTTCCAGCGTTGTTTGGCTTGCGTTGTAGCCCAAGTATCGTTGGCAAGGGCGGTGATTAACTGATCTGCATAAACCAGACTTGTTTCGGAGTGTCTGTCCAAGTAATTGGCCATGACTTCGAGAGCGTCGGGGCGGTGTCGGTCATCGGTGTTAGCATTAGTAATGTAAGTGCCACTCGACATTTTAATTCCTCTGTTCCATGCGGCGTAGAGGGTTTCACGATTGGGAGTGGTATGGTAAATTATATTAGGATATTTCGCTTGAAATTCCTGCACAATTGCCTTTTCCTTTTGTTCAGAGGCACTGTCAATCACTATAATTTCTAGTTCACCTTTTTTATAAAGGGTTTGTTCCACTAAATCATGTAAACAGTCACGCATGAAATCAGCGGAGTTGTAGGTGGAGACGATTGCTGAGACTTTGAAAGCTGATGGCAATAGTTGCGATTCATTGGTAAATAAACTACTGCTAATGTCAATTTCTGTTCGATAGACCCAAAGGTAATCTTTATCTGTTGAAGGAGTCCACCTCGAATAAAATATTTCTCTATTTTTTTGACGAATGCTCTCGAACCAATTCCATTTCTCCGGACTGTAACTTAAAAGCGTTAGCGATTTATTTCCTACATCCATAGGCATATAATAGACACTAAAACCATAGTGCCTAGCTCTAAAGCAAATGTCCATGTCATCGTTGTACAAAGGAGCATACGCTTCATCCAAATAACCATAACTTTCTAAAAAAGATTTTCTCAAGAACAGAGGTCCCCGCATAACAGCATCCACTTGAAACACTCTATTGCTGAGACTCGGTTCTGCTTGAGCATCTTGTCGCCAGTAAACTTCACTTTCCGTATAAGAAATTTCACCTAAACCAGTCAAGCCAGTTGTTCCGCAAGGATAAAAATTGGTTCCTCCTAGACGACCTAAAATAACTGCATTACTATTCCGCTCTAAAAAGCTCACAGCTTCAAATAAAAACATTTTGTCGTAAACGTAATTGTCATCTTGAATAATTACACAATATTCACCTGTAGATTTCCTTAAACCAATATTGTTGCTTTTAACTTCAAAAATATTGGGAGTTACTTCAAAAGTAACTTCGTAAAGCGTTGCTTCGCAATAGAAATCTTTAACAAGTTTTTCAGAGTCATCTTCACAACCGTCAAAAATAATATGAAGTTCTGTGTTTCTGTACTCTTTCAGAGCAATATCAAGGTAGTTTATCACCTCCATAATAGTCTTTTCTTTGTTATATACGCTGAGAGTAACACTGACTTTAGGATAAAGCTGACCCAAGAGACACTCTTTCACAGATGATTTGAGATGATTGAGGAAAGAATTATGTTGTTCATCATAATATTCTCTTGTTTTTTGTTTAAATTTATTTATTTCTGTATCATTGAAATTCAATGATTTTTTAAATATCTCTAAATTCACATTAGAATTTATTGCGATTTCCATGTACCCTAAAGGCGAAAAGTCAATCCCTGTGTTACGACTAACTATTGGTACACATCCACAACTAATAGCATCAATTACTATTGGAGATTGACCCTCTTCCAATGAAGGACATAAGATAAAATCACTGTTTGCAATAATATTTCTATACTTTTCGTGGTGGTTGGGGAGCCAGCCATGATATGTCAGCTTTTCACCTAGTGATTTTTGGAGATAATTTAGTAGATTACTGTAATAATCATTTGAGGGCATTCCAATAATATTAATGCTAAAGTTAATGCTCTTTAACTCACTGCTGACTAGCAAGTTAAAAAGGATATCGAACCCTTTGGATACCCCTATTTCTGGGGCTATATAGGCATATTCTTTGCGAGGATGAAGATGTTGATTAACAGCCGAAGTATACTTATCAAGTACACCAGAGTTGACCGCCTTAATTTTTCTCAGAGGTACACCGTATTTCAAGTATGAGTTTACGGTTTGAATATTTCCCAAAGACAAGATATAGTTTGCTGATTCTATAGCATGAAGCTGTTCGTGCATATCTCTCAATTCATGCAAACAAAAAACTTCACTGCTCAGTTCTTCCCGGTTGACAAACTCTTGCACTATACGAGTTTTTTCCGTTGGGTGCATATCAACTGCAAAATAAATGCTTTTCTTTATGCTTGCAACCGATATAATTTGACAAAAATTTTGGTAACTTCCTATAAACAGATCAAACTCTTGACCTCGTATTTTTTCGTAATCATTTGGATCGATATAAGTCAAATCTCCTATTTCTAACAAAATGATCTCCCAATAATTTACCCAATTATTGGCTGATTTTAGCCCACTTTCATGTTTTTCGTCTTGTTTCTTATCGGTATTTACTTGATCTTGACAGTAGCTTAATAATATTTTCATTACTTTTTTACTCCCAATATATGACAACCAAAATACAATAAAGCTGTTGAACCCTGAAAACCTGTTGTTTCCCCCTCCAGATAGCTAAGCCTTCCTAGAAGTTGCAACATTTCTTGTAGAGTAGACGATTCTGCCTTGCTTAGACTTTCTCCATCAACATAGTATTGGGCAACGTAAGGTATGCGACGGACTTCTTGAGCCATGTATTCAAAGAAATTACCATTGGCTTGCAAGTCCATAATTTCAAAGCCATAATTGGGAAGATTAGTTTCATAAAAGTAGCGGTTGAAGCCACTGTAAAAGTGGTAAGGTGCCATGTGAGTTAGACTGCAAAAAGGTGCTGTAATGATCAGATATCCCCCGCGTCGAAGCAAACGATAAAATTCTTTTAGAGCCAATAAAGGATTCGGTAAGTGTTCAAAAACCTCAATACACATGATCGCATCAAAGGAGGCATCTGGTTCAGGGATTGCCGTGATATCACACACAATATCTAATTTAGTTTGATCCCAGGTATCCATCTGTAATCCAACAGCATCACCTTTGCCATCATACTGTGCAAAATCTTGAGATACATATTTGAGATGGGAACAGAACTTCTTATACTGTAGTTCCCCAGCACCAGCATCAAGAATACGCGACCCAGGCGGAATTTTCTTGAGAGTTTGCTCTAGCCATACTTCCCGGTTAGGTTGATTGTGAGTACCTACAGTGTTTATTACTTCTGGAAGAGAAGCATGGGTATTTTTGACTATTTCTAGGCTATTGGGAGATTTTTCTGTATTACGTAGCACAAATATCGGCTGATAGATTCCCTGAGTATTATCTCTCTCATTATATGCAGGGTCTAATCCAAAAACTTCTAGAACTTCCCACCCCCAAAGCAAGTGCGGCAGTCGAATATCCCCATAAATTCTATGAGCATTCCAGACTATTTGATCCTTCCCTAAAGGAATTGACAAAAATAATAAACCTCCTGGTTTCAGCACACTTTTCATTTTGTACATAGCCAGAAAGTCGCCGTCAGGACTTAAAGGATCTCCATATCTTCCAAGACCGTCGTGTTCAAAAGAAGAGATTGAAAAAGCTATATCAAACTGCAAAGGGTTTTGATCGTACTCATCAATAGTAATAGTTTTCAAGTCCGGATGTTGCGAGTTAATTTTGTGGTAATCTATCGTTGTCGCCTTACCTCCATAGTGGAGACAGATACTTTCGTACCAAGGCGTCTGAGAACCCATGATAGCGACTGACTTATCCCTGATATGATATTTATCAAGCGCCTGGTAAAGGTAAATATCTGTTTCACCGTAATATTTTTGCGCCTTGGATGCTGCATCTTTTACAAAAGCATCAATTCGTTCTTTGTCATAAATTGGAGTAGTATAATGGGGCTGACTGTTGTCAAAATACCACTTGCTTACTTCAATCAATCCTCCCATCGTATATTTACTAAAAAGCTCAGTCGGTATTTCTTCGGGTGGTTTACTTACCTTGGACGACACCTTAACTTCAGATTGTTCAATGAATGTATTTTTATGGGAATGCTTGCTAGCAGTTCGCAATAAAGCTGAACTAATACTCACAGCCATCTTTGACCAATAAAACTTCTTGACTTGCTCTAAACCAGCAGCAATTAATGCACTCCTTAACTCTAAATTCTGTACATTTATCAGTACGTTAACAAGTTCATCTGGATCGCTGCCGTTCACGTACAAAGCTGCTGACCCAGCAACTTCAGGGATAGATCCACAGGGACAAGTGATGACTGGACATCCGCAAGCCATTGCCTCAACAATAGGTATCCCAAATCCTTCATATAAAGAAGGGTAAACCAATGCTACTGCGCCAGAGTAAGCAGAGCTTAACTCGCTATCACTCACTCTCAGCAGATGGACGTTATTCCCTGAAGTGTACTCTCCAAACTCTGGTTCTAATACAGAGTTTCCCCCAAGACAAACAACATCAAAATCAAATCTATTGGGCAGTTTATTAAATGCCTTTAGGAATAAGATGCAATTTTTGTAAGCCATTCTCCAACCAACCAATAAAAAGTAAGGTTTGGAGATGCCATACTTTTCTTTAAAACTAGAAACTTCTTCTGAGCTGGCTGGCGAAAAACTTTTACCCACTCCACAATGAGCAACTGTTATGGCATCAGGGGATATCTCCGGGAAATATTTGACTAAATCGCGTGCTGTATTTTCTGAAATAGAAACATACGAAGATGCGTGTCGAATACCGTGATGCTTTTCTCGCCAGGTAGGATCTTCAAGGCTCATCCCAAGAAGCTCAGGAATCATGTCATACGCCATGAATACAGATGGCGTTGATATAGGGGTTGTATAATAAGTTGAGATAAATAAGTCAGCACCTTCTCGATCGCATACTTGCTGTAGCATCTTGTGGTCGGCATCAGGTGTATCATAGTTATGAAGTGGGATATCTAAGTACCGAATGCCAGGTACTTTTGGAGTGGTTTTACCTCTATCAAGAAATACAATGTGTTGAGAAAAGCCATTGGCTACCCATTCTTCTAAAAGGGATTGCCAAACACGCCCAATTCCCCCCGTATTGCCATAGGGTGATAAAATCTGAGATATAAACCCGTCAACAATGATTTGTGGCTTAGGTCGGACAGAAGTGAAACCAGGTGATATGCAATCTTTATTTACAAGTAAAATTCGTTCTATCACTGCTACTGTATCTTCGAGCATACGCTCTTCCCTGAACATCTTTTCAGCTCGCAGCTTGCCAGCCTGACCAAGATTGTGACGCAGTTCTGTATCCATAACTAAGGTTTGAATCGCTGTCACTAATTTTCTGATTGTGACTTCAGGCTCAATTTTGGGGTCGGGAAGCAATTTGCCAGTATCCCCTAATTCTTCCGGGATGCCACTAACTGCTGTGGCAATAACTGGTAAGCCTTTTGCCATTGCTTCCATGACGCACAACGGCATTCCCTCTGATTGAGAAGGCAGTACAAAAATATCCGCAGCCTCCAGCCAATCTGAAACATCTGAACGCTCTCCGAGGAACTTAACTTTGTCTGTTATTCCTAGTTGTTTAACGGCTTCTTTAAGCTGTATTTCTAGTTGAGGCTCAAAAACACAAGAACCAGCCCACACAAAGTAAAGTTGATGCCAAGCTGGGGTTTGGATTAGTTGCTTAATTGCCTCCAACTGATAGTGATACCCCTTTCTGCCTTCTATGCGAGCAGCGGTAAAGCAAACTACAGCGTCAGACGGAATATTAAAATACTGGCGCAAGCGATCGCGCACATCAGCTTTCTTAGGTGTAAAGTATTGTGGCGGTCGCCCGTAATGGATCACTTCTCCTTTGTTGTGAGGCAGCTTAAATAGCTGGCGCAATAAACTAAGATTGTTAGTGGAAACTGAAATTACTGACTGAGCTTGTCTGTAATGTTCGCACAGCTCATCTATGTAGGGAGCATACCAGGCTGGTATCTCTGGTTCGACAAGCCCTTCAATAATGATATATGGTATTTTAAGTTCAATAGCTACTCGTTTAGCTCCTAAATTAGAGATGGGGCCACAGTTACTAAAGATGATCAGAGCTGGTTTAGTGCTAGTAAAAATTCTTTCTGCTTCTGATTTATCTGTTAAGGTACGTGGAAAATCTTTAACAGTGTCATACTCTAGCCATTGATGCTGAATGCCTAACTTTGCTTGCCGAGTAATTTGCGGGTTGTGAATTTTGCTTTGCACCAAAGTAACTGAATACCCCAAAGTAGCGAATCCGCAGACTAGAGAGTGGTTGTGCTGTGCAACTCCACCTAGTCCAAAGTCATCTGTATACAGCAGTAATTTTTTACTTTTTTCCTGCTGAAGTGGTTGATACTGAGATGGGTTAAATTTCCCCTGAGTTGGGTTAGATTGCGATCGCTCCAAGTCTACCTGAATTTGCTGGAGTTTACTTTGCGATCGCTCCAAGTCTGTCTGAATTTGCTCTAACCAATATTCTCTCTTTGACAATTCGAGCTTATGTTGATTTACGCTTATGGCTTTGGACTCTTCTCTCCGCTTCTTTCTCAGATTCAGCGCTTCTTGATACAGTTCCAGTTCAGCACTTAAAATATGTTCTAGATAATTCATCAAGTTACTGTCATCCAACATTTCTTGTAAATGCTTTTGATATTCCGGATATGGATTCTCATTAAAAACAGGCACTTCTATTTCAGACCATGCCAACTTTCTTTTGAGGTCTTCCATGTCCTCTTTAAAAAAATCTTGTATCCCTACAAAGTAAAAATCGCTGAGTTTCATCTCACTAATTATTGAAGGCGCACTCCAATATTTTATGGCAGTTAACTCTGCAAACTCAAGTATATTCATTTGAGTTTCTTGTATGTGACGCACTAGGGGTGAATTATCAGTGGCGGCTATTCCCTTTTCAAAAAAGTAATAAGAAATTAATTTCAATACAGGATTTCTTAACCAGATTATCCATTTTGCATCTGGAAAATATTCTTTGTACTTACTCACAGGAAAATGACCGTGAATCACTCGATGCTGAGGTGAAATCAACTCCAGAGCATGGTTGACTGGCTTTGACTCAACTCTTTCTGTGAATCCATCTAAAAAATAGTCACAAAAAACTTGTTCCGAGCCATAAACCTGTACTAACACTTGACGGAACGTTGAACCTGCTGTTTTTGGCAGGTGAACTGAAATGATTTCAACCAAAGTAATACCCCCTCTTACACTAAGATTATTGGATTTGTTAGTTAACTTTTATCTTTTGTTATGGTTGTCACTTAAACAGCGACGATTCGAGCCTAATACTATGTTATTTTTTCTTCTTCTTCTTACTTACTCAGCAAATGCAGAGCAACTAAGAAGTTTTTCTTAGGAAAACTGTTGTGCCAGTATACCATTGTAGCTTGTTGGCTTAATCGCAACTGCCTGACGAACCAATTGTTTCCACTCTTCTGAGTTGGTGAGTGAATAAGTATCGAGTTGTCGCCCTTTTTCTAAGGAGAAATTGGCAAAACTCTCTAACCAGTTGACGATCGTTTCTGTTTGGGAAGAAGGCGTACATTTTAAGGATTCCTGCAAGCACTTTTGCATCTTGCCCACATCGCCGTTTTGGTAAGCATACCACGCATCCCAGACTAGAAGTCTGTAGGGCATCTGACTCTCAACACCTCGATCGCTAACCGCATATTGGTTGAAATGCGATCGATCCAACTCTTCCTGACTATGATGGAGTTGAGACTGATAATACTGAGACTCTTCATGAACTTGGGCAAGTTGAGACTGATACTGCTGAGACTCTTCCTTAATTTGGACAAGTTGGGACTGATAATGCTGAGATTCTTCCTGAACTTGAGCAAGTTGAGACTGATAATCCTTGGACTCTTCCTGAACTTGAGCAAGTTGAGAGCAAGACCGCTTCAATTCATTTTGAAGTTGATGCTTTTGAGACTGTGACTTCTGCAATATTGCTTCTGTCTGATGCTGCTGAGCTTGGGACTGTTCCAATTCTCCTATAACCTGGACAATTTGAGAGTGCGATCGCTTCAATTCCATGCTGCTGCTGCGGAGTTTAGACTGCGACTGTTCTAATTCTCCCTTAACTTGTTCAACTTGAGAGCCCAATCGCTCTGCTTCCGACTGAATATGCTCTACTTTGGAGTTGCACTGTGCTAATTCTGCCTGAGTTTGATGTAGTTGAAAACGAGATCGCTCTAATTCCCACTCATTTTGATGCAGTTGAGAATTCTTCTGTGCTAGCTCTTCTCTATTCTGATACAGTTGTGACTGCGACTGTTCCAATACTGCCTGAGTGGAGTGCAGTTGTGACTGCGACTGTTCCAATACTGCCTGAGTGGAATGCAGTTGTGACTGCGACTGTTCCAATACTGCCTGAGTGGAATGCAGTTGTGATTGAGATTGCTCCAACTCTGCCTGAGTGGAATGCAGTTGACCTTGATACTCTTGCAACAGTGTCTCAGATTGTTGGATTTGAGCTTGGAATTGTTCCAATACTTCCTGAGTTTGATGCAGTTGACTTTGATACTGTTGCAATTCCCCCTGAGTTTGATGCAGTTGACTTTGCGACTGCTGCGATTCCTCCTGAGTTTGATGCAGTTGACTTTGATACTTTTCCGCTTCCTGCTGAGTCTGTTGCAGCAGAACTTTATACTGTTCCAATTCCTCTCTAGTCTGGTGCAACTGAAACTTAGACAGCTCTAATTCGTCTGTTGCTGATATTGTTATTACATTTTTATTGCCTCCTGAGCCATCGCTTGAGGGGCTTTTTTCATAATAAGGAGCGCAAACTTTTGCAACTTCATCTTGCGCTATATTAAAATCACGAAATGCAATAATGTTTCCGTAGCCGCCGTTCGGATAAAATATTGAATCTGGTTCTAAATTAGACGATTGCAAGTCAAATATTCTGGCTTCTGTGTCCATCGCATTATCTATCATAATGCTGAAATTGTATCCACACTCTTTCAATGAGCTGAGGCACTCTATAGTAGCGTTCAAATACTTTGGCGACCAACCATATTCACCTTTTTCCCTAGAGTCGCCACCCCCATATTCAAACATAACAATGCTTGGCAACCAAGCTTTAGGCAATCCCCCAAATTTAGTAATAACGGTAGACTCCGCACCTTCTATGTCTAGCTTTAAACAAGTTACTTTTTGAGCATTTATGTTTGACAGTAGTTTAGATAAGGTCAATGATTGTACTTCTCGTGTCTCTGTAGAAACACCAAACCAGTCCGGTTCAATAGAAGCATAATTACTATCCAATCCAGCAGCCGCATTTCCCAAATGAATAGTTTTAGTGCCGTTGACATCTGATAGACAGGCTTCTATCAAAGTGATACAGTCATATTGACACAAAACCCGCACTCCCTCGACAGGAAGAGGCTCGACAGCAACAGTTTTAAATCCCAGCATGGAAAACATCTCGCAATAAAATGCAAATGTTCCTACGCCAACATCAATACAGATGCCTTCTCGCTTTTCGTCTACCAGGGGAAGAACATAGCTTAAAATTCTTTGACAACAAGCTTCTACACGCATCAGCCATCCTCCTTATGATTCTGATTCCAGAGATTACTATCTAATAAATATTCTACTTTTAACTTTTACTCGCTCTAGGACAACTTACTCCTAAAAATGGTTTCTCAGAAGAATACCACAATCTTGGGTAATTTTCGACCGATCGCCCGCACGAAACTCAAACCGTCCCCTTTCCAAGGATATCAGACTTCAGACCCCTCAGAATGTTCCCGCACGCACCAGGTATTATAGATGACCGATCGCCCCCTTGCCCGCTTGCCGTCGAGCAGACCATAAATATTTACAAAAAAAATAGACGAAGCCGATCGCCCTTAAGCCATCGACCAATACGCGCGATCGGGTAAACTAGAAAGGTCGATCGGGTCCCCCCCCTGTGCTATTGACTCAAAGCCCAACTTGTGAATTAGAGTGAAGCACTGGACTCACCACACAAAAATTAACTTAAAACAGTAAGCTTATGGAAATCATTGATTATTATGTCAAATCCGCACCGAACGTACAGAATACGCTAGATATTTTTCAAGGCGAGTGGGCATCTAAGTTGCCAGGAGATTTGTCATTACTAAATGCAGGACAAAGCGGGCTGTTTGATGATGGTCGCATCACTTGGGCTGTTGAGCAATTAGGGGAAATTAAAGGCAAGAATATCCTGGAACTAGGGCCACTAGAAGCGGGACACACCTATATGCTGGAGAAACTCGGAGCCGCATCAATTACGGCCGTTGAAGCTAGCACTCGCGCTTATCTAAAATGCCTAATTGTTAAAGAAGTTGTAGGACTTCGCAATGCCCATTTTCTTTGCGGCGATTGTGTAGAATATCTGCGGTTAAATCCAGGCAAGTTTGATACTTGCTTCGCCAGCGGCATACTTTACCATATGACAAATCCTGCTGAGCTGATCGGCTTGATTGCTAAAGTTTCAGACCGAGTTTTTATATGGACTCACTACTATGACGAGAATATAATCCGCAGCACTCCTTACCTTTCCCCAAGGTTTGCCGAGAAGACTGCTGCTGAGTATCAAGGCTTTAAACATATGCTTTACCGTCAGGAGTATGGGGAATACAAAGGTGAAGTAAAAGCTGCTGGTTTTTGCGGCGGCAGCAGTCGATTTAGTAACTGGATGAGCCGTGAAGATATTATTTCCTGTTTGACCTATTTTGGGTTAACCGACATCCGCATCAACTTCGATCAGCCTCACACTCCTCACGGGCCGTGCTTTGCTTTAGTAGCGATGCGGCGGTGAGTTATAACTCGGTGTTGGAAATTAAATGTTTTTTTGGTAAGGCGCGATCGCTTAATTCTGCTTCCCAATAACAGCCATAATTGCCTCCCTGAGTGGTGATGCTGTGGCAAAACCAGGTAACATAGACAAGCCTGTGCTGCGAAGCGTAACGCCACTCCGTTTAAACTGATAACTTGATAGTTTTAGAGAAAAAGTAATTGCAGATATAAGGATGATACGGTTATGAGCGAATTCCACAAGGGCAAGGAACTGCAAGAGGATGGTACTCTAGAAGAAGCGATCGCTGCTTACCATCGGAAACTTGAGCTAAATAGCAACGATTCCTGGGCATACCACCACATGGGCGAAGCCTTAGCCAAACTAGGTCGATTCGATGAAGCCGTCACGGCCTTCCGCCATGCCATAGAACTCAAACCGGATTTTTCTTGGAGTTATCACCACTTAGGGGATGCCCTAGCTCAACAACAACAGTGGGAAGAATCGGCTACAGCCTTCCGCAAGGCGATTGAACTCAATCCCGAACATTTTGGGACTTACGTGGGGCTAGGTAATAGTTTAGCAAAATTGGGTCAACTGGATGAGGCGATCGCCGCTTATAGCCGTGCAAGTGAGTTGAACCCTGATGCTGATTGGATTCATCATGCCTTGGCAAATGCACTGCAACAGCGAAATCAGTTCGATTTAGCAGAAGCGATCGCCTCCTACCGCCACATTATAGAACTCAATCCAGACAACGTAGAAGCTTATCACAATCTTTTGCAAATTCAACCCGATAACTGGGAAGTCTGGTTGCAGTTAAGAAATACTTTGGTAGAACAGGGAAAAGTAGAGGAGGCGATCACTGTCTATCGTCGCCTAATTGAACTATCACCCCGTGAGGAATATTACCAGCAGTTAGGGGAACTTCTAGGGAAATTGAGTCACTGGGATGAGGCGATCGCCACATATCGTAGTGCCCTAGAACTGAATCCAGAAGCCTATGAATGTCACTATCAGCTAGGCGAAGCTATCTATCAGCGGGTAATAGAGAACCCAGAAACCTTTTTTTCCGAATATAACTTGACTGAAGTTACCCATAAAGACTACCAAGTATTTGACGCAGAATTACCAGAAGTTTGTTTCCTCAATGACCAAGCTTTTTTGGAAGCAACCGCTCATCTGGATGATGCCACTTATACGGTCGAATGGTACAGAGTTTATCTGAGACGTTCTCTTTCCGAAGCCGAAAAACAAGGTTGCATTAATTGGCTGCAAACTCCTGGTCATAGTCGGGAACTGGGGTTGAAAGTTTGGCGGGAAAGCTTAGCAGAATTTCAGACTTTGCTGAGAAATTCCTTCACGATTGTTGGTTTAGAAGAGGCTGTTAATTGTTATCATCGTGCCATTGAATTGTATCCCAATTATCATTCGTCATACTATCGCTTAGCAAAAGTGTTTACAGAACAGGGAAAACATGAGGAAGCCCTCGTTCTTTACCATCAATTAAGTCTCAAGTTAGCCGAAGCGGGTGAGATTGTAGAAGCAGTAGCCTGTTTTCAACAAGCCACCCATCCACCCCTTCACGAAGGAAAGATGTACGAGATGCTTTGGCAAGGATTAAATCAATTAGCTCCCCTGGAAGCCTCAGATTCCTATTATCCCACTGACCTTCAACCTGAAGCTATTGAACACTACTTCACTCAGACCAGTCAATATACTATGATGAACCTTTATGCTTTAAGTGAACCCGAGAAAGCTTTGCTAGAAAAGGAGGGGTTATTAATACCGAATTTAGAGTTAATTTCAAAAGATAGTATGGTATTAGAAGAAGTCTATGTTAATATTTTTGCTAGCAATTCTAATATTAAGTTTTCTCAACTATCACCCAAGCCAAATAATTACCAATTTGTATCACCTATCATATCATATTTAAATCAACCGAATGTTTATCAACAAAGTATTGTGGAAACAGGTTATTTTTATTCAGTTTGTCCGGTAAGTAGTCAGGTCATTAGGTCAGAGCAATCCTTTTATGATGTAGCATGGCTACCCATGATGAGTTATCGGTTTGTTGGTTGTGAAATTTATTATTTAATCGTGGGACACTTTTGGGGAGCGAAGATGTTTATTTACTTTCCACGTCTAGAGTTAATTATCAATATAAGTCCATTTGTTCAAGGTTCTGAGCAAGCAATTGTTAACCGATTAAAAACTAATATGGTTAGTTGTTGGCAAGAAACACTCAATTATATATCAACCCCCCACAAGAAAGAAGTGGTGGCAATTTTAGGTTTACTGACGAATATAGGACACTATTTTTGGAATGAAATGACGGGACTTCAGTTTTTGTCAGACAATGGTCTCTTGCCTAAATTGGATCAAATTTTAGTCGAACCCAATGAATTTTTTAATGTCTCTGATGCTTTCCCAGAAATCGCCGATAAAATTATCCGAATTACGGATAAAAAAAGTATGTTTAAAACTATGCTTAAAAGTAACTATTTAGCTGTAAGAGTAACAAATGTTTTTGTCAAAGAAAACCTCGCTACTAGAGTCTATGACGGAGCTTTGAAAAAGTGTCCACCAACTTTTCTGCAAGTAGTCAAGCAGGCCAAGGAAAATCACTTCCCACTGCTATGGTTTGGACTTCGCAGCCATGACAAATATTGGATTTATCAAGTAGAAGGAATCGTTAATATTATCAAAAATCTAGCTGTAAATTTTCCTAATCTAGGAATTGTTTTTGATGGTTGGTCACGCATAGAAGGAGAGGAGGAACGTGGAGAGTCAATGATTGCCAGGGATAAAGGAACAGAGCAAGAAATTTTAGCTCTTTTACCGCCTGATATTCAGACCTATAGTACAATTGGTAAAATGATCAATGAGAAAGTTGTCTGGGCTTATGCTATTGATTTATATGTCATACCACTTTCATCAGGAAGTACGGCTGTTTCGTGGATTGCTAATAAACCAGGTGTGATGCACGCGAATCGGTCAATTAATACGGAACACTTCAGAGAACAAGTAACCCATAGTCGAGAAAATGTTATTCTGCCAGTATTTGTACCTGTTGAGTGTATCGTCGATCAAGAAGCTTCATCTTATATTTTATCAGTAGCCT
>ENA-OFCE01001014-OFCE01001014.1-metagenomes-genome-assembly--contig:-NODE-1014-length-15647-cov-23.764366_pt1 | contig 15647 bp, 13 predicted proteins | sample MGYA00153388_OFCE01 | MGnify analysis MGYA00153388
TTTTTAGTATATCATATTAGTTGTTTTGTGTAATTAATTTTGTTTGACTACTTATGCGAATCAATCCGATGGCTTGTTGCTGCACAATTAAAAAATAATTCCCCACTAACAAAAGAAGTAGCGGGGAAAAATTAACTGTTTTGAGTTGTGAAATAAAGATGCTTCAACTTAAAACTAACGTACTCAAAACTCAAAACTATTTTCGGTTAATCAACCCATCAATCGCGACTGTGAGTAGCTCCGTTCGGCAAAATTGCCCCGCTCAAAGCCGCTTCATTCAAATTAGCAACATTCAAGCTAGCTCCAATCAAATTAGCCTCGGACAAATTGGTTCCTGTCAAATTTGCCCCAGTCAGAGAACTCAGCAACAAACCCGCCCCCGACAAATTGGCGTTACTCAAATTAGCTCCCCGCAAATCCGCTTCCAGCAAACTAGCACCAGACAAATTTGCACCGCTCAAATTAGCTCCCCGCAAAGAAGCTTTGTTCAAATTTGCAGCCCTCAAATCAGCATTTTGCAGGATCAAACCATTCAAATTTGCCTTACTCAGATTAGCTCCTTGCAAGTCGGCGCCGCTCAAATTAGAGCCATTTAAATTAGCTCCTTTCAAGTCAGCACCGCTCAAGTCAGCACCGCTCAAATTAGCAGCGCAAATACAAGCCTCCCGCAGACTTGCTTCGCTCAAAATTGCCCCAACCAAATTCACACCGCTGAGATTTCCGCGATTGAGATAAGCCCGAATTAAAGTTGCTCCGCTCAGGTTCGCCCCGTTCAAATCAACCTCGCTGAGAATCGCTCTAGTCAGATTTGCTCTGCTTAAATCAACCCCGCTCATAATTGCTCGGCTCAGCGTCGCCCCGCTCAAATTAGCCTCAGTTAGTTTCGAGCCGCTTAGCAAACAAGCTCCTACTAAACTCGCTCCTGTCATCACAGCTTGGCTCAAGTCAGCGCGAGACAATATTGCTCCGCTGAGATTGGCACCGCTAAAATCTGCTTTGATCGCCACAGTTCCAGTTAAACTAGAACTGCCGAGGTTAGCTTCAATTAATTTTGCCTTAGATAAATTAGCTCCGCTCAAGTCGGCGCCGTTTAAATTAGCTCCAATTAATTTGCTTCTAATTAAATTGGCCCCTTTTAAATTAGCGCTGCTCAAATTTGTTCGACTAAGATTAGCTTCACTTAAATGAGCCGCAATGAGGTTAGCACCTCGAAAATCTCGTTCCCCGTTTCTATGTCTAGTTAAAAGTTCATCGGCACTTAAATTCTCAGTGAAATTCATAAAAAAATTGAGTGAGTTTCCTTAGTTTCTCGATGTTCTATGTTGTCTGAAAGTTCGTACGTTCGTGTTTGCTAGTCTGTTTTTTCAACGACTACTGTCACAGTAATAATTGTCAAAACTGGTTGATTCCTGGCATCACTCTGCTAATCTAGTTAAAACTTACGAAAGGCAACCCAGTTTCTCGTCACAAATCTTGGATTTGCCAGCGCGGCAGTTATGAGAAAACTGAGTTTCTCGCCCATGATTGTAAGTTTTGTAAGTCTTATTTTTGCTAGTATTTAGTTGGCGGTTGATGTTGGTGGTTAATTGTTATACCAATTTAATGTGAAGTTGCACATATCTCGATCCCCCTCGCATCCCCCTTAAGAAGGGGGACTTTGAGAAGAATCTTGTCCCCCCCCTTATTAAGGGGGGTTAGGGGGGATCGAGATATGTGCAGCCTCATAAAAAATTGGTATTAGTTGTATTTGTGCTAACTACTAACCATTTACCAAAATACCAAGAAGTTGTCGATCGATCTTGTGAAGGTCGATCGCCTATTTGGGGTATTGCTGGCGCTATCCGCGCCACATTCTGACCCGAAAAATTGCTGGTATGCGCGATCGAATTTATGAGTGCAACCAAGAAACAAGATATCGGAGGTTCAACCCCGAGTGCCTTCTACATAAGTGCCTTCTATCTTCGATCGCCCATGAAAGCAGAGCTCGGTCAGCTCAGCTAGTGTCACCTCCCCCCACTGTGCTTGTCGCCAGTGAAATCCAACAGGAAGGCTGTTTCCCTCTGAGTTCTAAACGGCTCACGGACGAAAGAAGCAACGCGCTATCCATCGCCTGCGATTTCCCGAAAAAATGAGCCGCGAGCCATTCCCGTGCTCCCGCGCTTCTGTGTTTGCTGTTAATGTTTATTCGATCCATGAGGGCTTGTGGTTCTAATTAACAGAACACCCGACACCTGAGACGCACTCTCAGACATCATAGCTGTTCCTGGGCTTTTCAAATGCTTCACTGAGGCATTCCCAGAAAAACTGTATTCATGCGGCTGATGTTAGCAACGGCAATTGATTTACTACAGCCAACCAATGACCGGCCTAAGTCTTACCCGAAGGCGACGACAATATTATTATTCTAATAGTTGCCGACCACCGCAGACTTTTCTGGGGGCGCGGGACGGGCTACTTCACAGGTATGAGTTGCTGAAATTAGCTACCCCACATATAAAGATAGTCGCTGACGGACTAATCAAGCAATATCTACTGTAATTTATGCGATCGAATCTGATAATACCGCGGGGTTTGCAATCAAGCAGTAGTGAGTGTTACAGACTCAAAAACCGCTGTGTTTTTTTGGTATAAAATTTAGTTGAGCCGATCGAACTCCGGGCCAAAGTCCAGCTCGCCAATCACAATTAAACTTTTGACATAGAGCTTTTTTTTAAGTTTCCAGAACAAAACAAAAGTCGGCTTTCAGAGAAAAAGCCGACTTTTGAAATGACTTTACCGCCAAAGGGCAAAACAGCTAGCCAATGTTTGTTCCACATAACCTGTAGGGGCGGGTTCACAAGCAGCCCCTACAGGTTACAAACAGGCTAAATAAACCCGCCTCCCCCGCGAAAAAGCCCCTTATTGACAGATGCTCTTCTGTCCTGTTTATAAAACCCGACGGTTGCCCGTAACGCCCTGATTCGGGTCGTAAACACCAGCCGTAGTATCAACGCCCGGAGTACCCGGAGCGCGGTAATCTGCCCGAGCAGTATCGGTGCTGCTGGGAGAGTCGTAGATGCTCCAATGCTGAATGCCTCCGCGGCTCAGAATGGTTTCAGCTTTAGCGACTTCAGCTTCGCTACCGTCAAGCAGTACCAAGTAATCTCCTCTTTCCACCCGATCGCTGTATGCTTTAGCTTCCTCTTCGGGAATTCCCAAACCGACTAAAGCTCCGAGCAAGCTGCCCGCAGCCGCACCCAAAGCGGTACCAGCGAGTGTAGTGGCGATCGCCGTAGCTGAGGCGCCAGCCAGCATAATCGGCCCAATTCCCGGAATTGCCACTAGGCCCAGACCCACCAACAAGCCTGTCAAACCTCCCAAAGTGCCGCCTGTGAGTGCGCCCTTGGTCGCTCCTTCATCGGCCTTGTTGTCCGCGCTTTCCTGCACGTCAATCCCTGCGATTTCGCCTTTGGAATCGGCATCCTTAGCGATCACCGAAACCCGATCCATGTCGAAGCCCCCAGCTCGCAGCTCTCCCAGCGCGTGTTCTGTCTCGCGGCGGGTGGAAAAGACCCCGACGGCGCGCTTGTCGCGGGCCGACGAAGCTCTGCGGCCCGTGTCTGCCGGCACATCATAAATAGCCCAATCCTGAATGCCCTGCACGCTCATAATTCCTTCGGCTGTGGCAAGTTCGGCATCTGTTCCTTCTACGAATACCAAATATTCTCCGCGCGAGAGGCGATCGCTGTAAACTTTAGCTTTTGCTTCGGGAACTCCCAAACCGACCAAACCGCCGGTCAAACCGCCGGCTGCGGCCCCAATCGCGCCTCCAACAGCAGTGTCAGCCAGTAGAGTGGCGATCGCGCCCCCGGCCATCACCGGGCCAACTCCCGGAATCGCCAGCGCCCCAATGCTTCCGAGCAACCCAATCAAACCGCCCGTCACGACTCCCGCTGTCGCGCCTGCTTTTACACCACCGCCTACTTTCTCATCGGTACTGTTACCAGCGGTAGCGCCCGCAATTTCGCTGCGATCGAGATTTTCCCCAACTACCGAAACTTTATTCATCGGAAACCCGCTACTTTGCAGTTCCATCAGGGCTAGTTCCGTATCTCGGTAACTAGAAAATGATCCTACAGCTCGCTTGTTTTGACCTAAAGCCATTTTTTTTCTCCTTCAAAATAAACTACTTTTTCACAACCACAGAATTTATGCTGTGCTTGCTGCAATCAATCACATTTAGTCATTTCTTCCCAACAATTATCATCGGTCGCTGGGAATAACTTTGGTCTCTATCTTGAGGCTTGTTTGCCACTAATTCTCAGCAATTGGAAATCAGAAATTGGGAATGGGAAATTGCCGCTTGTGCGCGAGTTTTGAGTGCGTGAATTTTAACTTTTTAACTTAAAAACCCCCTACCCCGCCGGGAGAGTCACATAGGCGTTGCCCTCCAAAAGCAATATTACAATGCCCAACTTTCCCTTTTTCTACTTCCTTCTTCCTTCTTTTTACCCGGTGGGCTTCGCCGCTATAGCCCTCTTCTTTCTAATTTATTACTTGCTAGGCGATGCGGGTGCAGCGGGGGCAACAACAGCCGTAACATTCACCGTTTTGACACCCTTAATCTCTTTAGCTAGTGGCTCAATTTTAGCTAGATCCTTTTGATTGGGAACTGTGCCGCCTACGGTGACAGCCCCGTCTTTTGCCTCAACAGTTAGCGCACCTTTAGTGATGTTTACTTCTAACTTAGAACGAACTTCACTTTTTAAGTCGCCATCGGCTCTTATTGCATCGCCGCCAGTCACATTGTTGCGCTGTTCTCGGGCCCTGATATCAGAATTTGCTTGTGCTTTCCGAATATCGCTAGTGGCGTCACCCTGAGTTTTTTGAACTGTCTCCGCTGGGGGCGGGCTGTTACGATTTTCTGTGGTAGAACTAGGAGCATCAGCGCTAGTTTTAGCCCCGTCGTTGCAAGCAGCAACTCCAAATAATAGGAGGCCGCTGAGGAGAATTGGTGTTAGTTTGTTCATAATATGTTAATAACCTCCGGGTAAGCTTTCGTTGAGCCTGACTTCGTTGAGCCTGACTTCGTTGAGCCTGACTTCGTTGAGCCTGATTGAGCAAAACAGAATCTTCGTTTGTGCTTTATGCGGAAAAATCCTTATATCAAATATATAAATTTGAGGAAGCAGATACATCAGTCCGCAGGTATAAAATTTATCTATGTCGTTAGGAGTACAAAAAACAAAATAAGGTCTTGTGTCATATCAATTCCGGTTGTACTCAGACATGATAGAGGAGACAGCACGTGCCGTCTCCCTACCTAAAATAACATTGTAGGGACTAAGGCACTCGCGGTCTCCTAATTTCGGCTACTAATAATTCCGATGCAGTCGGAAACGATATCAGTGCCGGAATGCTTCGCCTCTACGGATATATTTACAAAAATGGGATGCTCCCGTTGCTATTTCCCTGCATTGGTTAAATTACGTACACAATTATTTGCCAAATTTCCTAATTCAAAACAAACGAAAAGACTCTAAAAACTTTTGAGCATTTTCGGCTTTTGGGGTACTGACAACCAGACCGTAAATGCGCGTTTCCACCAAAAAAACTTGACCTACACCTACAGGTTCGGTGGGGGAAAGTGGCTGAAACTCAAACTCTTTTCCCGGATAACCACCGAGGGAAATATCTCGTACTTGCAGCAATTTAGCATTGGCACCAACCACAAAAAAATCAACGGCATTATTTAAAGTAACTTTGATATTATTGTTGCTGAGCCGAAAATCTAGGTCAAAGTATTGAAGTAAATAAGTTTCTTTGTTTTTTAATATCGACCTGTACGTATGAGTGGTAATTTGAGTTGAAAAAGTTTCCGAATTAATTTTGGGGTTTCCCGGCATATCGATCGCAAATTGACCCATCGCCGAGCAAAATGGCTGCCACTCCGGCATCCCAATTGTCGCCCGCACCGGCGCTGGTTGAGATGCAGCGGGACTGGTGAACTTGACAGACGAGACAAGTAATGTAGCAGTAACTAAAAATAAATGCAGTAATTTCATTTTTGTAAAAATTATATTTACCCGATCGATCTGCGCTAGCCTAGAAATATATCCGCAAACGAGGGATTTATGCTGAATATTATATTTACTCAAGGGCGAGGCAACTCTCAAGGCTCAGCTAAAACCAGTAAAACCAATAAAACCAATATACTCGCTGCTGTAAATACTTGGCTGGCCCTGTGTTTGCTGGCTACTGTCACAGCTTGCGCCAACGGCCCCAACAGCAAGGCACTGGAAGAATCAGTAGCCGCCGATCCAAAATTACAACAAAATCCGGTGGTTTTCTCTTCCCCGCCACCAGCGACAGCAGTCGAAACCAGCACAACCGCCAAACTTCCTCCCGATTTCCCGACAGAAATTCCACTATATCCGAATGCTCAGTTAATCGAAGCTGGTACACCAACCGATTCGTCGCCCAAAAATGTGCGATCGCGCTGGGAAACCACCGATCCGGTTAATTCTGTTCAAAACTTTTATGCGACAAAGTTTGCGAGTAGCAACTGGGAAATAGTCAGCCGCCCAACCGCCGAAGGACAAGGTTCTGTGGTAGCAACCCGAGATAAATTACGGGTAACAGTGTCGCTTTCTCCTACTCAAAAAGTAGGGGGTTCTACAGAATTTGCGATCGACTACAGCAAAGAGGGCGCAGAAATTGCAGCTAGTCCTCAACCGAATAATTCCGAGTCTACCGCATCTCCAACACCTTCACCAACCCCATCTAATTCAGTAGGAACTACTCCAACGCCATCCCCATCCCCAAAATCAGCAAAAATTAGCCAATTAGATACCGAAATTCCTCAACAGTTGCGACAGTATGTGGCAGATTTGACTGCGTTAGAAGTGCTGAAAGTTCGATCTGCAAAAAGTGCTAACTTAGAAACTGGCAGCACTTTGCCAAAACCCAACAAAATTGTCACCCGCCGCGAATACGCCCGCTGGTTAGTAGCAGCAAATAATCAGATTTATGCTAGCCGTCAAGCAAAACAAATTAGATTAGCAGTAGACTCTAGCGAACCAGCCTTTTCCGACATACCCAAAACAGACCCAGATTTTTCAGCAATTCAAGGTTTAGCAGAAGCCGGTTTAATTCCAAGTTCCCTTTCTGGAGAAACTAAAGATGTGAAATTTCGCCCGGATACACCTTTAACTCGCGAAACAATGATTCTCTGGAAAGTGCCATTAGATACTCGTCAAGTTTTACCAACAGCTAACATTGACGGAGTGAAAGAAAAATGGGGTTTTCAAGACGCTTCTAAGATAGATTCCCAAGCCTCGCGGGCAATTTTAGCTGACTTTAACAATGGAGACTTGGCGAATATTCGCCGTGTTTTTGGTTTTACCACTCTGTTTCAGCCAAAGAAATCCGTAACCCGCGCTGAAGCTGCTGCTAGTTTGTGGTATTTTGGCATTCAAGATCAGGGATTGTCGGCTAAAGATGCTACAGAAGCAAAGTCTCAACCTACTCAGTAGAGTTGTTTGGCGTAGTTAAAAGCACTCTTGGACATGATAGAGGAGAGGGCAGTGCCGTGTCCCTACAATGTTATTTTGAGTATGGACACGGCACTGCCGTCTCCTAATTTCCGTTACTAATAATTCCGATGCAACCGGACATCATATTACATAGAAACCGAATTCGATGTACGAAAACTCGCAGTAATAGTCGAGGAATATCGGTTGCAAAGCCCGTTTCATTAAATCCCTCTGCGCGACTCATCGTCAAAAATCCTTTCAGATCAATTCCGGCTGCATCGGAATGATATAGAAGACACGGCAATGCCGTTTCCCTACCGCGATCAATTGTATGGAAACGGCGCTGCCGTTTCCTCCGTATATAAACGAAACGGAGGAAACAGCACTGCCGTTATATCATTCCGATGAAGAGCGAATTTGATATCAAACACCATATATCCGACTTTCTGTGCGCGGCAGGCACTCTACGGGATAGATTTTTCTTCCTTAGCCTTAATTTTTGTATCCTACTACACAACCGCTGCATTGTGTCGGCAAATTTTGTACGTATTTTAACTAACACTTTTCAAAACTCTCAGTACGATTCCGGATACGGTAGCAGCTTTAACGATAAATGAAAAAGAGTGTTTGAGCTCTGGGAGAGCGTTTTTCAATGTACGATATGAACCTATTTACCCCGCAAGACATGGCCAAATGCAGCTTAGTCCTGCGTCAGCTAGGTAGAAATACTGCTAGTATGGAAGCCACCGGCCAGAAGATTGTTAAATATATTTACCAACATTTTTGCGATTCACAAACAGCAAAAAACACCTGTGTTTTGGTGCGTTTATTCAAAACTCATCCCTACGGCGAATTAGAAGAATCATCGCAACAATCAGCGCGCCGCTTGATGAACAACAATTCCCCCGCCGCCGACCTAAAATGCTGGACTTTGCTAGCCGCAGCAGGCGCAGAACCCCAGTGGAATTCTCGGCACACCGCAGCAGAAAATCCAGCTATTCCATTAGTTAGCACGGAATTAGTAGCTCAAATGCCACTGATTTCGGGAATAATCCAACAACTCGGTTTAGACATTCCTACAGTCCTCGGAATCGAGCCAGAAAGGTTCTTACAATTAGAACCCGCAGTCTTAAATATTTTTCACGTATCAGAAGCAAAAGGCAGTCCCTTGATTACCGAACAAGATTCGTTAATTATTCCCTATCAAGTCAAATCCGTTTTGGCATTTGGGGGACTTCTGGGGTCGGGAAGTTTGTTTGCTGTAGTGATTTCTCTGAAAGTTAAAATCCCCGAAAGAACAGCTCAAATGTTTAAATATTTAGCACTCAGTGTCAAAACATCTCTGTCACTTTCTGAGGAAAAAGTTGTCTTTGATTGCTCGACAAACCCTGAAAATGTTCTGGCAAACAATAATAATTACGAAACCTACATCCTAGAAAGTCAAGTTACAAACTTGATTCAATTACTAGATTTTTCTGAACAAGAAATGCTCAGACAAGCTACTCATTTTCAAAGAACAATTGACAAATTGCGGCGCGAACTTTCTGGCAGGAAAATAAATAAACAAGTTGTGCAAGCAAGTCAAGAACCATTCACAGATATCCTCAATATTCCTGAAGATGCGATTGTTTGCGTTGAGAAAAATCAAGGAGTTCAGCATTTCAATCAAGGGCAAGAACAGATTTAATCCAAGCTCTGTTACAATTGGTTTGTAGTGAGGGATTCAAGTCATAATAAAAATTTTAGGACTGAAGTCCTCACTACAAACCTATAGCAGGTATTTTACGGGACAGAATATGATTGATGGTTGCGGGTTCGGGATGCTAAAATCGTGCCGTACCATTGATCTATTGGTATTTGTTTTCTGACTCTAAATCCTAGGTTTTCAATAACTTGTCTGGTTTCGGCATGAGTGTGACCAGACCACAGGTGATATTCTAAGGAAAGGTTTTGTACGAGTTGCCAAGTATCTCGATCTTCAAATAACAGCCATTCTGCACCTTCGCAATCTACTTTAGCTAAATCGACGCTGCCACCAATTCGCTCGATCGCCCTTTTCAACGATATCATCGGTATGTCGCCACTTTCGCTGATGTGCGATCGGCTTTTCCCCGATACTTCCCGAATATCTAGCGTTACTTTCCCATCTCCGTTTCCTACCGCTTCCATGAAATATTCAAAATTTGCTATTTTAGATTGATTTTTAAGATAACTTTCTAGGTTAGGATTCGGTTCATAGGCGTGAATGACGGCTTGGGGAAACCTGTTTCTGGCTGCGATCGGAAACAACCCAACATTTCCACCAATATCAATAATTGTCATCAGCGATTTAGATAATTGTTCGACTCCATAGCAGTCGTCTAAAAGCACTTCTATAAACTCTCCATCCATGCCTTTTTCTGAAGGCAAGTTTACATTGTGGCGCTTTCCAAGTACAATCAGATTGTCTGGTAAATTAAAGTTAGCAACTCGGTTAAACTTGATACCTAATTTGTGGGCCCGAGATTGTCGTTGCAGAAGTCGAATGATTTTAGCGAAAAACATAAATAAAATAATATAGTTGTCTCTATATTAGCCTGCCCTAGCCAACTAGAAAATCACAAATGTTAGAGTTCGATCGACTATTCCAAACTATCGAAGAGTTAGTGATGCTGCACTCACCCAGCGGTGTCGAGTCGGAAATTAACGATCGGCTAATGGAAAAATTCGCCGCTCTGGGTGTGAATGCTTGGCTCGATCGCGCGGACAATGCGATCGTCCTAATTCCGGGCCGCAATCGGGAAAGGTCGATCGCCATTACCGCCCACAAAGACGAAATCGGTGCCATAGTCAAAACCATCGGCGAAAAAGGCCGCGTCGAAGTCCGCAAATTGGGCGGCGCGTTTCCCTGGGTTTACGGCGAAGGCGTAGTCGATTTGTTGGGCGACAACCAAACAATTAGCGGCATTCTCAGCTTCGGAAGCCGCCACGTATCCCACGAATCCCCGCAAAAAGCTCAGCAGGAAAAAACCCCGCTCAATTGGGAAAATGCCTGGATTGAAACCAAATGTACCGCCGAGGAATTAGCCGAAGCCGGAATTCGACCGGGGACGCGGATGGTGGTGGGAAAGCACCGCAAGCGCCCGCTGCGGATGAAGGATTGGATCGCGAGCTACACCCTGGACAACAAGGCTTCAGTGGCGATTTTGCTGGCTCTGGCCGAATGTTTGAAAGAGCCTGCGGTGAATGTTTATTTGGTGGCTTCGGCGAAGGAGGAGGTTGGAGCGATCGGCGCTTTGTATTTCTCGCAGCGCCAGCAGTTGGACGCGCTGATCGCTTTGGAAATTTGCCCGATCGCTGCGGAATACCCGATCGAAGATGGCGACAAACCAGTGTTGCTGGTTCAGGACGGCTACGGAATCTACGATGAAGGATTGAACGCCCAACTGCGTGCAGCAGCCGCAGCAGCCGGCGTAGAGGTGCAATTGGCGACGATTAGCGGTTTTGGTAGCGATGCTTCGATCGCTATGAAGTTCGGCCATGTCGCCCGCGCGGCTTGTTTGGCTTTCCCCACGCAGAACACCCACGGGTATGAGATTGCTCACTTGGGGGCGATCGACAATTGCGCCCGCATCCTCAAAGCCTACTGCGACCAAGTTTCGGACGCATAGAAAAAAAACTTTTGCAAAGTAGTTGACAGATTGGGAAAGATGAGTTAATTTAATAAAGGTGCTGAACAAAAGCACACGCAATACGCCCCCATCGTCTAGAGGCCTAGGACACATCCCTTTCACGGATGCGACGGGGATTCGAATTCCCCTGGGGGTATTGAAAAATCTAACTCTGATGTCACTTTGATATCTAGCAACTGTAGGGTGGGCAATATGCCTGCCCTTCTTGCTAGGTATCATTTTTGCTTTTGGGGTGAGAAACTTGGTCTTTGATTAAGGGTACAAATCTTGTTCTATTAAATCAATCAATTCAAGAATATTCATTGAACAGCTAGGTTCAACATTTGATTCTTCCCCAATATGAACATGATGGGGGAAATTCGGTAAGTTCGGGAAATGTTCGACATTATCCCAGCGCTTCCGTAAAATTTGCTGGGTTTCATCCATCCACTGATATCGATAACTTTCCGTGATACAACGATTGTCGAGAACGGTAAAAAATTCTACAACTTCTAAAAAATCCCCATTTCTGAGGGTTAAACGAGCGCGAAAATATCCGCTTTCGAGCAAGGTTCGTTCTTTAACAATTGCAACAGAGCTGACAGCAGGGCTTGCCAACAATTTAGCTTTAATTTCTGTGATATACTGGGCTGATATCATGCTTGGGAGTTAGAGAGAAGAATCTGCAAGCGTTCTCGAACAGAACACGACATTTGATAGAAAGAACTCCACTCGACAAAATCGATATCATCTCCTAATTCTCCAGCCCGAAATTTTTGGTAAAACTCAGGGGATGGCATTTGATACTGAGTTTCAAATTGCTGTAAATCAGTTTCAAGTTCTGCGGCTTGTTGTTTGGTAATGGCAATTTCGTGGGCGATAATTTTGGATAGCGAAAGTTCTAGGACTTCACTTACTTCGCCTCGGTTATAAAGTGCTTCTAAAATTTTGAGTTGTTCGAGAATTTGATTTGGGGTTGCCATAATCCATTTTTTGATATTTTGGCTTCAATTAAGTTTAACCTAATTTGATTTGAATGTCGGTTGCATGGGAGCCCAGAAACCGGGTTTTTTACAAAAATACTTCGTTGCAACGGCAGATTCAGTAAAAACCCGGTTTCTTTGTCGGAGTGCGTAAGTTCTGTTAGTGATTCATATGATTGCTTTTTAGAGGCAGGACAGATTATCATAATTAGCAATTAGAGAGAATTTAAACAACCTGCCATGCTGTGGACGCCCGGACAAATCCTCAAAACTCGCCCTCTCCGCATTGACACCATCCTGGGAATGGGGGGATTTGGCATGACTTACAAGGCCACACACTTGCAACTCAAGCATCAAGTTGTCCTCAAAACGCCGAATCTGAGTTTGCAAAATGACCCGGAATACGCCAACTTTGTCCGCAGATTTATCCGCGAAGGGCAAATCTTAGCAAAATTTTGCCAAAACGCGCATCCTGGAATTGTCCGCATTAGCGATTTGTTTGAGGAAAAAGGCCTTCACTGTTTGGTAATGGATTTAATCGTCGGTCAAAGTTTATTTGATACAGTACGGCAACGGGGGCGACTCCCGGATACAGAAGCAGTGGCAATTATCCGCCAAATTGGAGAAGCATTAAGTGATGTTCACCAAGCAGGAATTGTCCATCGAGATGCCCATCCGGGTAATATTATGTTGCGTCCCAACGGGCAAGCAGTATTAATTGATTTTGGTCTTGCAAGTGAATTAATGCCAACTATTATTAGTAGCAGACATCCTCACAACCCTGCTTTTGCTCCTTGGGAACAGCATATTGAAGGTAGTGGTAAACCAACAGTTGATATTTATGCTTTGGCTGCATCTTTATATTATGCGGTAACGGGACAAGTTCCAACGCCTTCTTTACAGCGACAATTTAAAAATATAGCATTGCCACCTGCGAAAAATTTTGGGGTGAAAGATTGGGTGAGTTTAGCAATAGAAAAAGGGATGGCATCCGATCCGCAAAAGCGGCCGCAGTCGATGCCAGATTGGTTGAGTTATTTGCGGGAACCGATTCCGCCAACAGTTGCCAATGTTTCGGTACAGCTTAAATCAGCGAGGGGTGTTGACTATACTTGTTTGCGGGATTTATTGGCGGCAAGGAAATGGAAAGAGGCGGATGAGGAAACACTCAAGGTGATGCTGAAAGCTGCTAGACAGGAGAAGGAACGTTATTTCACAACGGAATCCATCGAGAATTTTCCTTGCGATGATTTGCGGACGATCGACCAATTGTGGGTAAAATACAGTCAGGGTCACTTTGGCTTTAGCGTCCAGCAAAAAATCTGGTTGGAAGTTGGTGGTAAAGTTGATTATGACATTGAATGCAAGCTAGGCGATCGCGTCGGTTGGCAAAAAGGAGGCAGTTGGTTGAACAATCTGGACCTGACCTTTAATAAGCAAGCACAAGAAGGACACCTCCCGGTTGGGTGTTTGGTGGTGGGGGTTGGGTGTTGGGGATGTGACTTCTTCTCTTCTTCTCTCGCATCAAGAACTGTAAGATGTAATCTATAGCGATTCAGCTTTATGTAACTGACAGTGTTTCTGATTTGAATCTCGTCGATAGACTTGTGTACGAACTAGAAAACTTACAGAGGATAAGTAATCATGACTAAGAAGAATTACCAAGACAAAAACTGTGATTTAGATACTTTAAGCAAAGATATTAACTCATGGTTTAGCAACCAGGGATATCAGGTACAGTCCAATAAAACTGAAGGAGCATGGGTTGTACAGGCTCAAAAAACGGAAGCGTGGAGAAAAGCAGTTGGAGCATCTAGAGCTTTCAATATTGTGATTCAGGGACAGCCAAATGATTTTTCTGTTGAAGTAGGAATAGGAGAGTGGGCATCAAATTTAACGGCTGGTGGTGTAGCTGCATTACTTACAGGAGGTAGCACTCTTTTTATTAGTGGATTAGCGGCAGGTTGGTCGAAAAAAATTGAATCCGATATATGGAATTTTATCGATCAAAAAACTATCTTTGGTTCAAGAGTAAAATCAGAACGGGAAATTACCGTTGTGAAAGCTGAAGAATTTGTAGAAGAAAAGCTAAAGCAACTTAAAGGTGCTTTTCAAGGATTTATTGATGAAGCGGCTTATCAAGCAAAGAAAGTAGAGATTCAAAATCAGTCTAATGAGACAAAGAAAAGTGCGGAACTGAATGAAAAATTACTTAAGTTAAAAAATGCTCTTGACACTGGCATTTTAACTCAGACTGAATATGAGACGAAAAAAGCTGAGTGGATAGCACAATCATCACACGCTGAGTTAGATACTAAAGCTAGGCTGGAACAACAAGCTCTGGAACGTGAGATAAGAGAGCGAGAACAAAAAGAACGGCAGGCAAGTCAATGGCTTGAATCTGCGATAAATCAAGCTACAAAAGGTAACTTTTCTAAAGCCTTAGAAACTTTAAGACAGATTCCCAATGGAACAGAAGCCTATTTTCAGGCACAGTCAAAAATTTCTGAGTACGAACAAGTTATAAAAAACCAAATCCTTGAACAACAGCGAATTGAGAAAGAAAAAGAGGAGCTAATAGCCAAATCAAAAAATCTTGTCGCTCTTACACACAATGGTAAGCGAGTTGCTGCTGCTTTGGTAGACAAAACCATTCATATAGTAGATTCAGTAACAAGAAAAATTACTATTTCTGCTGTATTTGGAGAAACAACTTTTGCAGATGGAGAGTTTGTAATTATTAACCTGGTAGTGCGGAATGAGGATAAGAAGTCTCGAAATATTTCGGCTTCCATGATGACTTTAATTGATAGTGAGGGACGTGAGTTTCAAACATCCTCTACAGCCATGACTGCTCTAACTATGTCTGGAGAGCAAAAGGCAGAATTGTGGTCTACACAAATTCAGCCTGGTTTAGATAAAGATATTACCATCGTATTTGATATTCCGCCAACTGCACAAGATTTAAAATTAAAGGTTCCAAGTGGATTGTTTGGACAGCCTGCTATCTTACCTTTATCTTTAGCTTTGTGAGTATAGGCTGGATCATGCGTTATGCCATTGTCATTGAAAAAACACCCAATAACTATTCAGCTTATGCGCCAGATTTACTCGGATGTGCAGCCACAGGCGCTACCCTTGCGGAAGTACAGCAGCAAATTAAAGAAGCGATCGAATTTCACTTAGAAGGGTTGCGAGAGGAGGGTTTACCCATTCCCGAACCAACTACTCTCTGTGATTATGTAGAAGCATGGTAGTAGGGCAAAATATTTCATAAATTAAATCTGCAAAATTCAAGGATAATAAATTTATGCTATACTTGAATTCTAATTTTAAACCCCAGATTCACCTATGCCAACTTTAACTGATATTGGCACTTTGATTACCCGCGATCCGCAAAGCTAGGGAAATAAACCTAAACGAATCCATAATTGTCGCGCTATTAACTGTGCTTGAGAATTCATTCCCAAAGCTGTAACTGTTACTCTACCTACTGGTGT
>ENA-OFCE01001016-OFCE01001016.1-metagenomes-genome-assembly--contig:-NODE-1016-length-15599-cov-12.753667_pt1 | contig 15599 bp, 15 predicted proteins | sample MGYA00153388_OFCE01 | MGnify analysis MGYA00153388
AACTGCCTTATAATTCCTCCAGACACTTTCTTCTCCTAAAGGAGTTCTTAATCTGACGTTTCCTCCGTCTATACTCAATGCTTCTACTTTCTCGGTAGTTTCAGGCTCAGGCAATTTGTAACGCTCTAATAGCCGATGTTGTGTACTGTGGGGTACATTAATTCCTGTCAACATTTTGAGGTCTCTCTCGGCATTGGCAAAGGACTCATTTCCCACTAATAATAAACAACATTTCTCCAGATTAGGACTCAGGCGATTTCCCTTCTTCATTCCCAACCTTTGGGCTTGCTTACTCGATAGAGTGATTTCTCCTACACAACTTTTTATGGTTCTTTTTCTCCCAGAACCTTTTCCACCCGCCGAGTTAAAAAAAAACGCTAATTTCTGGTGCTACTGTCTCAATTAAATGTTCCCTCACACTCAGTTCTACGGATTCAAAGCTTTGTAGATTGTCTACTGGAGTATTTTTATAAAGGATCTCTGCTATTTCTTGGAGATTTATTTTGATCTTCTGCTGTTCTTCTGGGGTCATGCGAACTTGGATTATGGTAATTTATCTGCTTTCTATTATGCCATCAACTTAGCCAGACAATTTTCTGAGTATTTATACTGATTGCAAAAGTGGGATGCTCCCCTTTGTAATGGAATCGCAGGTGGGGCCAGTGAGCCAAGACATAGCCAATTGTTTCACACAACCCAACCTCGCATCAGCATCTCCCGAAAATATTGCTTGGGTGGCAATTGGTAATGAATGCCGAGCCGTTGGCTATTTGGCAGCAGCGCAATTCAATGCTCACATCGGTTTAGCGGGACTGAAGTACAGTAGCGCTTTGTACAAAGCTCTAGCAGCTTTGTGGGTAGTGTCGCGGAAGTTAGATTTAGGCAATCAATTTAGCGCTGCGATCTCCGTTTTCTTGCCCCCAGGCGAATTTAATGACTCCAAGCAATTTTTTGAGCTATTAAGTCAATACTCTGCTTCATTTGAAACACCCACCGGCAAGCTATCCGTCACCCTGGACAAAACCCAAGCTTTGCAAGAAGGCGGCGGCATTGCTTTGATCCACAACAGCAATTTAGGCTCAGCCTTCAAGCAGCGGGTAACTGCCTTTGTGATGGTAGGATTTCGCAATGCTTCGGTAATAGTTTCGGCACGCGGTGCTGTCGGTAAGGGCAAAACTTCAGACTTAGGAATGGTAAGGTTGGTGGATCTAGTTCAAGAGCGAACCTCTAACTATGATGCTTCCCGTTTGGCTTTATCAATCGCTCAAGCGGGCGTAAGCTACAACCGCTCTTACTTTTACCGAATTGCTCGGAATCGAGAGGAGACAGCGAAAGATCGAGAAGTTGACCAATTGATTGAAGCAGTCAAGCTGTCTCGCTTCGACTACGCTCGAATGCTATCTCATTGGATTAATGAAGTGCTGCCGCCCGATTTAGATGAAATTGTATTTTGCGGGGGGACTTCTGAATATATGAAGCCAGAACTGCGAAATCAGTTTTCTCATTATTCGCTGTCTTGGCACGCAGGTATAACAGTGCCAAAAACGCTCGACCCTGATGGTTTAGGTTGCCGCATAGCTGATGTTTACGGACTATTTTCTTACTTCAAATCTCAGTTTGAGGTACTGAGGCAAAGGTCTGTTGCGGCAACTTCTCAGAGGGCAGAAGATACAACTTCCAGTTCAGGAGATGCTCCAGTCCCCACGACTGATATACAGAGTGTAAAAGAATGTGCTGAACAATCTACCAAGCCAAAATCTGGACAATCTACCAAGCCAAAATCTGAACAACCTACTCACCCAAAATCCGAGCAACCTACTCAATTAAAATTTGAGCAATTTACTCACGCTAAATCCGAGTCATCTACTGAACAAAAATTTGAGGAATCTACTGAGCAAAAGACTGAAGATATTACTGAACAAAAAATTGAGGAACCCACTGAACAAAAAATTGAGGAACCCACTGAACAAAACACTGAAGATATTACTGAACAAAAGACTGAAAACTGTGCTAAACAAAAAGCTGATTCAAGTATCAAAGATAGCTGCTTAGATGATTCTAATAAATTGAGTGATGAGTCGTCGTCGAATACAGAACCTTCATTAGAGGAATCAGAAGCAAACTTAGATGCAGCTCTCTTATTGGGAGGGCCCTACCGAGGTTCTGGAAAGAAGGTGAGGAATTATGCCTAGAAAACGCTACAAGGAATTTTGCTGGCGCTGTCAAGTTTTGCCAGATTCCGAAGACGCTATCTTGCTGTCTTACCTGCAAAATCATCCTTTTTTTAGTTTAAAGGAAACGATTTTACCTCTGATAAAAGCGCGGTGGCTGTTAGCAGCTTTACGCAATAGCGGTAGTCATTCTAGTACAGACTTAGAGTATTTGAGGCGAGAGAGCATTAATTTTTTTCTCAGACAGATAGATGAAGTTTGCCGAGATGCGGGATTTAACTGTACTGAGTTAGGAGCAATTGCCCCTGGTATTTCTTCGGGTTTAATTCCTTTAGCTACTTTCTCTCACTTGTCGAATCCAGGTGCATCTATTGCTACGGAATTAACTACCACTGAGTGTTCAAAGCCAGCAAGTTTGCTCGAAGAAAAAGAACCAGAGGAATTTTCGGGAGAAGTTGAGTTTGAAAACAGCGCATTTAACTTAGCTGGTTTCGATCCAGCAATGGTTGGGCCTAGCTTTAGTTAAAAATTATTAAGTCTTGAATAGACATCGACATCCAGCAAGGAGGAATGAAATGACTAACATGATTCACTTGGTTGACGGCGAGAAAGGTGGCGTTGGCAAGTCGATGCTAACTCGGCTTCTGGTTGAGTTCAATCAGAAGTATGAACTACTGTACACTTTAATTGATGGCGATTTTCAAAATCCTGACGTGCAGCAGCGCTATCCTGAATACAATGCAAAAATCGTAGCTTTAGTGGAAGATGAAGAAAAGTTTTTCGATATCGATATTATTTTTGAAACAGTAGTAGAAACTCCTGTAATTGTCAATTTACCAGCTCGGGTTTATAGCATTATCAACAAATGGATTGACGAAGCTAATTTAACCTCTCCTGATTTTAAAGAGCAGTCAGGAGTTGATGTATGCAAGTGGTTTATTTGCGGTGGCACGACGGACAGCATTGAAATGTTTATTGACTCTTTCAACTACTTTGAAGGTCAGCTCAATCACATTTTTGTCCGCAATTTTGGAGTTTGCAAAGATTGGTCGCACGTACAAAGCCATAAGGAAATGAACAAGCTCATTAATAATTACCGAATTCCTGTGGTAGATTTGCCGGCTCTGAGTGCAAGAGAGCGCAAGTTTATTGATACGAAGCGGTTGTCATTTTCTCAAGCAATGAAACACTCTGAATTCTTCTTGATTAGTCAGCAGCGATTGCATACTTTTCTGGAAGACTGTTTCCGTCTCATAGAAGATGTAGGCTTGTTTAACAACGCTCCCAATCGCCATAAAAAAGAAGTGATAGACCCCTACGAACTAAAAAACAATGAGGAAATGCAGACAGAGAATAAGCAACGAAATTAGCAACAGCTTGTAAACTCTCAGGAGGCTGTAATTTTAATAAAACAATACTCCAGACAGTTTTTGGAACGATACTACAAGCTTTATAGGCTAAGGATCATGAAAAAGTCGAATTAAATGCAAGTCAGGGGTGGAGATGACTTTGATTTAATTATCCACAGTGGCTCAAAGTCAAGCGAGGATAAGTCATTGGGCCATAGAAAAACTGTCCGAAGTATTGATAAAAGGATATCGTACTATAGAATACGCGATGCTGAACAGCATAGGACTTACGCATGGCAACGTAATTTTGTCATTGACAAGTGTTACGAAGAATCTCAAACCCATAAAAAGCGTCGAGACTGCGTAAGTCCTACAGCATAAAGATTAGGATTTTGATTAGGTAGGAGGTTAAATGTCCGATCGACTTTTAGAAGAACTTTCCGAAGTTGACTCTGAAGAGTTTGGCGAGATATTGGAAACGCCAAGGGAACAGGGCAGACTTAATAATGCCAAAAATAACTCCATACAATCCGTTGAAAATTCGCAAAGTTTGCCCGATTCTCCAGATACAGTCCCAGAAGATGCAGTAGAAGAAAATTTGAAAGCCGATGAGAGTAAGCTAAATGAAGAGGAGTTTTGGGAACTCATAGACGATGATTCGAGGGAAAGAGAAGCTCTGAACAGAGATCCTTTATCGGCCCCTCCCATGTACGAGAGAGATACTGAGTCACTAATCAGCCAGGTACTCAAGGGCAAAGACTCCAAATTTCGCTCTCATGTCATTCAGACAGCTTACCGATACGGTCTCAATAAAAATGACCCACTTTTTATCGTATTGCTGGCCACAGGTCAACTCGAACTGCTGCTAGAAAAAAAACCGCAAGAGATTGACCAGTTTTTCAAGAATTGGCAATCTAAATGGCAAGGTGATTTGAAAGATTCTCAAGCTGTCATCTCTCAAGAATTGGAACAAGTTCGCCAACTTACTGAAAATTGGGAAAAAGAAAGCAGAGAGTTTTTAGAACGGCAGGGAAAAGCGGCTGTTAAGGTGCAACATCGCCACATTTCCAACTCAGTTTACACCCTAGTGCGACAAGCAGCTTTAGAGAAAGTTGCTCATGATATTTGGTCGGTGATTTTTGGGAGCGGGGTAGTGTTAGGGGCAATGGCGATTGGCGCGTTTATCGGGTTAGCGCTGCCCCGGTTCATTCCACCGCCTGAACTCGACCCAAAAGGGCCGCGCCAGCTCACTTTAGAACAAGCCGTAGCGCTCGAATGGGGGCTGAGCAAAGAGGGTCAGTTTGCTCGCAAGAACGCGGATACAATTCAGTGGGCAACAAGCAATGAAGGGAAATATGCTCGCCAACTTATGAGCTGGAATCAAGCTTTGTTGAGCGAAAAAGGTGGCAAAAAACTGTGTGAAACTGAGATAAATCGATTGGGGGTGACGCTGACAGTAGAGGGTAAACCTGCACAAAAAGGATTTTGTACTTTGTGGATTCGCTCCCCTCAAGAACGAGAGTTTGTTCCTTGAGGGCAAATACTAAAGTCGTGAATGGGATGTAAATAAGTTAGCTTAACAGGAGAAATCTATGATTGCAAATTTGAACAATCAGCCGTTACCTGACAAAAATCAGAAGCAAGTGCAGTCGGAAATATTGGGTGCTTTAATTGGGATAGACAATCCATTTGATAATATGGTTTGGGATTACTGTTTGAATCAAACCTACCCAATATCGGAACAGATTAAGATTGTACTGAGTGCTTTCTGGGAACCGTTTGCTGCCCAAAATGCTAGCAAGTCTCCTGAGCGAGTGCGAGCAATAGCTTGTTATTCACTGCGACAATTAGCAGCTCAACAAAAATTGATTGATTCAGTGTTTGAACTGTCAAGTGAATCAACTAAAATTTCCGAAGTTATTGCTGTTCTCAAAAGGAAGAATAGTTGTGAGGCACTCAATCAAGCTTGTGTTTGTTCTCAATCTGTTCTAAATACTGCAATTCGGTGGGAGTAAGAGCCGTTGTTCTTTCTAACAAGTTCAGAATTTCGACTTCAAACGGATCTAGATTTCCTAATTGGTGAAGTCGGCCAGTGCGATCGCAAATTTCTTGAAGTCCCGGTTGATTTTCGAGCGGTACAGCAGTGAGAGCCGAGTGCTTGAAAGTGTATGACTGCATGGTAATGGTAGGGATGTGCCGCATCCACACAGTGGCAGTTTTCTCCCCTACTGACTGAATGCGGCCTAACCTGCCGTTAACATCTTCGCGATCTGGCGCGTACACTTCCACTAAGGCACCCATTTTGAGCGTCAGGTGGTGAGCGATGGCAGGTTGCTTTTCAGGTTTCACTTTCCTGCACCGCCCCTGTAAAGTTTTGGCAACTTGAGCCGGACGACTGCCAGCATCATTTGCCAAAGCAAGGACTTCCTTCTTGGTCAGCCCCGCAGAACGAGTCAGTATTTTCCACTTCACATCTTCTCCTCTAAGAGAACTGAGGGCATCTACGGCTTGAGTAAATTTGGCATCCCGGTAAATCGTTCTGGAGGAAGCTTTGAACCGTTCTCCCAGTTCTCGCGCTGTTTCATCTGTCAAACTGTCATTTTGACAGTTTGCCAAACGCTTGCCCCCGTGAGATTGCTTGGTCAGCTCGTACCACGTGCCGCGCAGGTAACTAACAGATTCTGGTGTCAAGCTGCGCCGCCCGAGCTGGTTGGCGATCATCCAAACCTTGACTGCGTTCCGGCTGTCGAAAGACATCTCTACAGTTTGGTAGGGGATGCTGTGCGCGGTACAAATAGAATACCTGTTGTAACCGTCGATGAGAAGCTTTTTTTCCGCCCAGACTACTAACGGGTCGCGGCATCCTACCTCCAGAATACTGGCTTGCAGGGCTGCTTTTTCGCCCTTACTTAGGGGAGGGATGAGGGATTGGAATTCAGAGTCTATCCGCAGTTCTTCCGCAACGGAGGAGGTGTACAGACCAACACCCCCTGGCAAAACGATTAACGGTTGTTGCTCTTGATTGTCGGCTTCTGATTGCATTTGACGCATTCCTGACTCGCTTGTCTCACGCCAGTCGCTCCCGCACTGACTATTGTACGCAGCTTATGGCTAGGCGCGGGCTGAATTTTCGTTTAATTATTCAACGATAACATAGCGACTGTCGAAAACCGTCAAGAAAATGCGAAAATAGTTGAAAAAGGGAAACGTTATCGACGCTATGCCACCTAGTAAAGGAATCCAGCCTCATCCCAACTCGTTAGCCAATCTCAACCGCTCAGGCGGACAACCTCGCTATGAAGAACCCAAGAAGCAAAGAAATATCCAGGTAACGTCGGTAGGGTGGGAGGGAATTCGTGCGATCGCCATTGAACGCGGATTGAGTCTCAACGAGTTGATAGAACAGATTGGCAGGGGTCTGATTCCCCTTGGCGGTGAAAAAAGTAACTAATCGCCTGGTCAGGAAAAGGAGGGTTCACTCAAAAAAACTTTCTATCAAATCGTTACCATAAGTTGTTTTGAAATAAAAGACTAATTGGCTTGTTGATTCCCCGAGCGTGCTAACTAACTCTCAAAATTTGCTCAATTAGGGAGACAACTTGCTGCGGTCGATGTTCAAAGTGCTTCTTAATTTGAAATTTTAACGAATCGGCTGGCACATCTTTTTTGTTGAGTTTAATGCGAATATGCTCACTTCGTGGCAGAGTGGAATTGAGCGCTCGAATAACGGTGTGGCATTGTCGAAGAGTCAGGCTATCGGCTTGAATGAAGGGTAAATTTAATGGGCCGGTATCGAGTTGAATATTAGAAGCAAATTCGGCTTTAACTTGTAGCGAAGAGGTGAGGCGCTGTTCTTCTGTGGGTTCTGGAGTTGCTGCACATTCGGCAACAGCAGGAAAGGAAGCAATTTCATTGAGAAGAGGCACAAAATCTGGGGCAAGTTCTGCTGAGAGTTTTTCAGAAGGATTCATCCGCTTCGATGCTAACAGCGTAGCGAGATAGTGAACAATTAAGCCACCGTAACCAAAAATTACCACAGTTTCAATTGTGAGGGTAAGAAAATGCTGAATAGGTTCGTACATGATTATAATTTGCAAGCGGAACACCTCTCAAACGCGCTCGCGTTTAATATCAAAGCTTTTTAACAAAAACAGCCATTTAATTTATTGCAAAACGGTTTTACGCTGACTTATTGAGCAACCTACATTCTCGGATAAAACCAATTAACTATATATAACTTAAGCTTTATAACTATGTTGCAAAGGTTTGAGATTATTCGCCTTACTTGCGGAAGCTTTCCTACGATCGATGGTAAACTCTGTCAAGGGTTCAGAATGACATAATTAAGTTATTACTCCATAAGTGCTATTAACTAAATCCTTCTGAGAATGCGCTCATAAATGTCGCAAATCGAACTAATGCGGTGGGTGGGCGGACAAATAAAATCCTGCTTGGAGCAGGATTTTATCCCCTTTATCGGGGGTCGTCATTGATTACTTGACAAAATCATCAATCTCTTCATTATCGTCAGTTGCCTTTTTCTTATGAGAAGCTTTGACTGCCGATTCGATATAACGGAAGTGCAAGTCAATCACTGCTTGCTCAGATGAAAGCCAGTAAACGTTGCTCAAGATTTCTTCAAGCATCTCGTCAGCCGAGTAGCCTTCATATTGCTTGTTAAACCAAGTATTGAACGCTTCCCAGTCAAGAGCTTTACCTTTCTGCAACTGTCGCTGTTTGGCACGTCCCGTTAACTCGCGGGCAACGTGCAAAAACATCTCGAAGCGCTGTTCTTCAAGAGTTTCTGCAAATTGCTTCTGCATCGGAGTTGGAGCGGATTTGCGATTAGCCATGATTAACCCTCAAGCGTGTTTTTTATTCACAACTAAAGCGACGACAGTTCGCTAATTAGAATTAATTTAAAAAATTCCTGGGGTGGGTGGGTGGGTAAAATCAAATTCACAACCAATGCCAAGATTTCATTGATTGTGAATTTTTTGGGTATGGTTCCCAGAGCGCCCTGATTCGGACGGTGGCGACAATCATTACCCTGAATCGCAATTCGTGGAAAAAGCCTCGATAGAGGCAAAAAAATGCTCTGCTTTTTCAGCAGAGCTTTCTAATCAAACTTTAGCGATTATTCGTCGTCTTCCTCAAATTCCTCGTCTTCGTCTAGACTAAAATCATCCTCCTCATCGTCATCCTCATCGCTTTCCTCATCGCCTTCCTCGTCTTCGTCATCCTCATCAATTTCATCGAGTATGTCATCATTTTCATCGTCATCATCGTCATCCTCATCGAGTTCTTCAGTATCTTCTTCAGAGGATTTAGCTAACTCGTTGCGACGCTTTAAGCTTTGAGCATTGAACTCCATTAAATCGGCAATGGCAGCTTGTGGATTGTCAGCAATTGTATCGTAAAGTTGGCTCATCGCTAAAGCAACAACTTCGACATCATACTTGAGTTCATCGGGCCGGCCAACTAGCTTGGGAAACACAGTATTGTTCCACTCTTGCCAGTCGAACTTTTTACCATTGCCATTGCCGTTGCGCTTGTTCAACTGAGCTTGAATATCCAATCCCAGTTTTTCGCGAATTGCGTGGCCAACCTTTGTCGAAATACGGCTATCGCGACGCTGAATTGTCACACCGTACTTCTTATGAATTGTATTGCGAATCTGTTTGACTAGCTCGCCAGCAAGTTGCTCGGAGCTGAGGTTAGGTTGAGGTTTTGATTTAGCTCCATTGTTACTGCTAACTGTTTGACTGTTCTGTTTTTCAGGCGGTTTTGATTTAGCAGGCACTGGTGACTGAGAGCGATTTGAAGTGGCTGCTGTTTGTTTTTTAGTTGTGGCCATGATTGACAATTTAACTTACATAACATCAATTTATGAGTGCCGTTAGGCACAATTACCCCCTCCAGTTGAGGGGGAGAATTTCGCTCATTAGCAGGAAGTTAAATTTTAATTACATTAGTTAAATTTTATGTTAAATCTCCTGTAAGTAGTGGTGTATAACGCATGAAGATTTTCAATAACTGGTCTAACTTAAGAGTTATTCAAACTCCCATTATTGCCCTCGAATATTACAGTGCCGATCGCCAAAAAATCTTGTCATCATTTCATCAGTACGCTAATGAGTGTTCTTTACCTGTTTATTATTGGAATCCCGGCTATGCAACTCTTCAACAGGTGCAGTCAACTCTTCAACAGGTACAGTCAACTCTTCAACAGGTGCAGTGTTTCGATAAACATCTCCCAAATTTAGGTTTTCACTCAAACATGACAAGCGTTTCAGATGCTTTTTCAGAGATGTATAATAGTGAATGCGTCCTCTGCAAAACTGAGCTATCTGTCGAGAATGATGTCCTGCAATTTCTGCTGGAAAATGACTGCCCCGGTATCTTTTTGTTAGAGGACATTTTGGAATCAGGCAGTAGCGAACAGCCTCTTGTCCGCCGTTATTCTCAATTAGCTAACGCATTTTTTGAGCTGAAAGGGCGTTGGGCCAACCAATATTGGATACTTTTGGGCGAGTACATTCAATTGCCATCAAGGCTAAGTCCACTAATTCCTCTGCTAAAATGTCCGTTACCCGATCGCTTTGAAGTCGAAGTTCTTGTGGATAATTTTTGCGATCGCAATTGTTCCCTTGATTGGGGTTCAGATGCGGTAGCTGCTAAAAAGCGGCTGGCTGTTTCTAGTCTAGGGCTACCAACTGCTGAAATTGAATTAGTGTTAGATCGATCGCTCTCTGTGACCGCTTCAGTTGTCCAAATCGCACAGTTGGTATTAGAGCATAAAATATCGCAACTTCGAGACCAGGGGTTGGAGTTCATTGCTTCTCCAGACGTGCCTCATGCTGGCGGTTTAGATTTATTAGACGCTTATTTGAGCGAAGTCGTAAAGCTGTCAGAAGCTGATGCCAAGAAATATCACCTCAAACCTCCCAAAGGAATGCTGCTGTGGGGGCCGCCGGGGACGGGCAAAAGTTTGAGTGCAAAGCTAGCTGCTAAGAAGCTAGGTTATGCGCTTTTAGCAGCAAGTTGGGGCAATATTCTAGGTTCCTCTAATCCAGATCGCGCTCTCAACAAAATGCTGGATACAGCCGATAATTTGGGCGGCTGCGTGCTGTTCTTTGACGATTTTGACAAGGGTTTTTCTGGCTGGGAATCAAATGCTGATGGCGGTGTAGCTAGGCGACTGTCGCAGAAATTGCTCACCTGGATGCAGGAACATGAGAGCCCCGTGTTAATGTTAGCTACTGTTAACCGCTTAGAAATGCTGCCGGCTGAACTTATTCGCAGATTTGACGACGGCGGAATCTGGTTTGTGGATTTGCCACACAGCGGCGCTCGCTATGAGATTTTCAATTTGCATTTGGCTAAGTATTTCCCAGAGCAGTTTGGGGAAGGAAAAGAGAACCTTTGGAGCGATCGGCAGTGGTATTCGCTACTATCTGATTATGCCGGAGCAACGAGTGCTGAAATTGCGATCGCAGTAAAGCGCTGTGCTGAACGAGCCTATTGTGAAGGGCGACCGGGTTCGATTGAATTAGCCCATTTGCGTTATCAGAGAACTCAGTTTGTGCTGTCGTCTGAGCGTTCTTCTGAAGATATCCAGGGGATTCGCAACAAAGCGTCCTTTGCTCGGCCTGCTTCTGGGGGCGATCAATCTAAATTTGCGGCGGGAGAGCAAGAGTTATTCGAGTATCGGCCATCTGCTTACGATAAAAGTTGAGTGCATGATAAACCACAATAGCATGGGTTTGTTGGTGAGCCAAAAAGTTTTGACTGTTGATAGAATTAACGCCAAAGTTTTATGGCACTTTCTATAGTAGGACTTACGCCCAGCCTCTGAATAAGCCTGAAATAGCGGGCAATCCCCCCCGTTTGTGGTGGTGGCGTTGCGTCCAGGACTGTGTGGGAAATAATAACCCGTGCATTTGTTATTAACCAGATGCACGGATTATTGTATAAGTAATCTAAGACTTAACTTGGACGCGGTAGCCACAATTTTTAAGGCATAGTTTGACTCCCTCTAAGTAAGTCGGCGCTTTAAAATATGACTATGTAAACGATTGGAAAGTGTCCAAATGCTTTCTAATGGATGACTTAAGTCTGTTTACACACTGTTACATTGTTCAGTTTAATCCCGCCTACCTACTTACTCCCCACTCCCGAATCTTTCCCCGTTAATCTCTCATCCTCCCCAACTTTCAATCCCCTTAATTTCTACTTGGCAAGGAATCGGAAAGAGAAACTTATTCCCGGCTCTCACCATACATTTTTTAAGCAAGGCTTTAACTGGCCTCACTTCTTCAATAGGACACTCTATTAAAATTTCATCGTGAACGACACAAATTAGTTTAGCACCAGTGCGGCTCAGAGGCAGAAAAAGTAGAGCAAGAGCGAGTTTAGTAATGTCAGCACTCATCCCTTGAATTGGGTTATTTAGCATCTCATTAAGCAGCGGCTTAGTATCTTTTGACCATAATCTCCTTCTGCCTAAGACTGTGCGACTCTCTCGAATACCTCGGCTCCAGGCGCTCCGAACTTTGGCGTGAAATTGTTTGATACCTGTATAGGATTCAAAGAACTTCTTACGAAAGTGTGAAGCTTGTTGCAGCGTTAAAGTGACTCCATGCTCTGCTTGAGCCATATTCTTAAATTTCTGTGCTCCCATGCCATAAATTAAACCGAAGTTAATAATTTTGCCGAGCTGTCTGTCTTCGCTAGTAATTTCAGATAAAGGTTTTGCTAGCACCAACGAAGCTGTGAGAGAGTGCAAATCTTCCCCTTTGGAGTAAGCTTTCACCATCGTGCGGTCGCCGGAAACCTTCGCCATGATTCGCAGTTCAATCTGGCTGTAATCGGCTTTGAGCAGGACGTAACCGGGTGCAGCTTTAAAACACTGTCGGGTTTCCTTGTCTCTGGGGATATTCGTTAAATTTGGCTCTCGACAACTAAACCGTCCTGATCTAGCACCAATCTGAAACCAATTGGGATGAATGCGCCCTGTAATCGGGTGAATGCGTTCAGGTAAAACCAAAGCAAAAGTATCGATACGAGCCGATAAACTGCGATATTCTAACAGTGCTTGAATAACGGGATACTCGCCTTGCAAAGGAATTAGATGTTGAGAGTTGGTGGAAGTAACAGGAATGCCTTTTTCTTGCAAAGCCGCTAAGACTTGCTTGGGAGAGCGAGGATTAATTGTATCCGTAAATTCCGGCAGCAGAGAGATTTGTTGATGAGGGTTAGGTCGATGGAGTTGCAAATTAATTTGTTTTAAAAGAGAGTCGCGTTGATGACAGAGCTTCACTCCCAAAACTCTCCACTGTTCTCTATCTAAAAGCATTCCGTTGAGTTCCATAGAAGCCACCGCAGGCAGACAAGCAAACTCTAGTAAAGCAGTTTTCCAAAGCTTAGAAGCTTTCAATTTTTGTTGCAGAGCAGCAGCCAGCGGGAGTAAAATTGCAGCATCGGTAGCAGCATATTGCAGTTGAGCGAGTGTTAAATTTCCCGACCAATCGCTAACTTGCTGCGTTTTGTCTAGCTTTACTTTCAACAAATTCTCAGTGACAGCCTCTAGAGACAAATGGCATTTTAGTCCAGCCGTCAGCACTCGGTAAGCCAGATAGGTATCGAAAAAAGGTTTGGATGGTTTCAGTTCCGCAGAAGCGAGCATTTGCCATTCAAATTTGAGGTTATGACCTACTTTGAGTGCAGGACTGGCTAAGAGCAAGCGTAATGGTTCGAGGGAACTCGGTTCAATGGCCCATAAATCTACAACGATCGCTGGATGGCCGGGAATGGCAAGTTGTAACAATCTAATTTTGGCTTTGTAGGGGTCAAGCCCTGTCGTTTCGCAGTCTATACCGATGATTTTTGCTTGGTGGAATGGTTGCAGGGCTGTTTCAAGATTGAAAGCAGTATCGATCGGTTGGTAAGGAGTTTTAAGTGTAGCTTGCAACTGAGATCTTTGATTTTTATCGGTCAAAATAGTTGGAATAGTTGTTAATATTTCAGGATTAAGGGGCGGATTAGCTCTCATCATTACTTCCGTTTCTAAAGGAGAGTAAAAGGAACCCGGGCTGTCAATAGCTGTCCGGTGTTTTGAGTAACGCTTGAGGATGTCTTGTGGGGTTAGCGGTTTCATTGCACGATCGCCAAAAATTTTCAGCGCTGCTTCAACGCGATCGCGGTTGGAAAAATGAACTTGATCGAGTTGAAGCAGCGCAATCTTGACCAAATAATGAGTAATGAGTAATGAGTAACAGGAGTAATTGGGGTAAAATTACCATCAAAATACTCAGATCGGATGATGCCATACTCTACTAATCTCACAGATGCCGAATGGGAAACTTTGTCACCCTTACTCAATCAAATATTGCACAAAAAAATAAAAATTTTTCCCCTAGCTGGACTCAAAGAGAAATTTTAAATGGCATCGCCAGATCGACTCAAGATTGGTTGCAATTGGGCTGATTTACATTCATATTTACCACATAGTGCTCCTTAAAATTGATTTTCTAAATGATGGGTAAAACCTCAAGAATTCGATCGCCCAAAACATTACCCAATTCTCTCGGTTCCAGCTTGTGCAATCCGCCTCCATATAGAACCCATTTGATATCTAAGAAGCTAGCCTCTTAATCATCAACCTAATAAAACAAAGATTCATCTTAGCAGTTGCATTATCTAAGGTTCTCTCGAAGTTTTTGATAAGAATTTTACATCTTTCCATCCAAGAGTTTGAGCGCTCGATGACCCACCTCGCTTTAACTGGCACAAATCCCGACTTTCCCGGGGCTTTTTTTTCTACTTTCGATGGTTTTTTTGAGAGTTCAAACTTGATTTTAGTCATAATTTGTGGATAAATATTCTGCAACTCAATGGTCAGATGTTCGGGATGATATCCGTTGTCTAGCAAGATGGTAATTTTGGGGATATTAACTGGTTTATATCTGAAATAATCTATATTTTTACTTAACATTTCAATCAAACCTGGATCATCGGATAAATTAGCTTTTGTGCAGTGAGTAAAAAAGGGAAAACCAAGCGTGTCAACAGCCAGATGCCTTTTAATACCAGTGGTAGATTTATAAAAACAATACCCTTTCGATTCAATACTGGCATTACAGGTATTTTTCACGGCTTGTTAGTCAATCATGATTAACGTAGTCCACTTCTGTTTTTTTTTACCTGCTCGCGAACCCTTGAATGTAGGACTGTCATCAGTTCTTCAATCACTCCTTCTGACCGCCACTGTTTGTAATACCAGTATACAGTTGAGTAAGGGGGGTAAGTCTTTTGGTAAATCTTGCCAATTACAACCATTTTTGAGTTGATAGAATATGCCATCCATAATTTATCTTTTTGTCCAGTTGGGTGGACGAGGACAGCTTTTTAATGGGTAATATTTGATGTAGTAGAGGTTCCAGGATGAACCATTCGGAGTCCGTTAGGTTACTAGAATATGGCATGACGGCTTGAGGGTGTTTTGATGGTAATTTTAGCTCAAAACTTGATCGGGGACAACCAACTAGAAAATCTGTCCAGGCGATGGTTTAAACTGAATGACTTCAAAAAAGAGCTTTTGGGGGCGACTACTGTGAAGCCGATCGTCCGTGGCTGAGCCGACCTCACATGAAGGGTGATCGCGAACAGATGTCAAATGGGTTCTATAAGTAGGGTGGCAAGGGTTACAAATGAACAACAACCGATCGCACTAGGGCTCGATCGATTCGAGCGATCGCAACATAGGTATGGAAGCCGCTAAATGCTGGGCGATCGCAGAGCATTTAGCAGCAGCAGCCGAGGCAGAGCCTCTAGTTTTCTCGTTTTCTCGTTCGCAGGTTGAATTTGGGAACAAGAGTTCCAAGTTCCAAATTATTGTGGGGTAGCCATCCGGCAGAGCCTTGAATTTTCTGTTGAGGTTTAATACCCCAAAGAACGCCAACTCCAACGTTCTTATCGGCAACACCTGCACCTAACACTGTTCCAGTGTAAAGAAACTCTTTTGGATTGCTTTGCGATCGCGCAAAAGCTGGTTCATTCAATCTGTTAATAACACCTG
>ENA-OFCE01001017-OFCE01001017.1-metagenomes-genome-assembly--contig:-NODE-1017-length-15592-cov-4.953015_pt1 | contig 15592 bp, 16 predicted proteins | sample MGYA00153388_OFCE01 | MGnify analysis MGYA00153388
TGACGAATGATTTCGACCGGCGGCGCCGAAAGTTGATCGAGCAGAGCGGTCATGTCCGGCCAGTTGGCGGCGTCCCGTTCCTGTGCCCAATCGGTTCGAAGGCGCGCCAGCACACTCGCCGTGCGTTCCGACCAGTACGGCGCGTCGCGGGCCAGCCATATGAGACCCCCACCACCGAAATCTTCCGTGGCCGATTCGTGCGCGTGAAGAATTTCCTCCGGCCGTCGAGGCGCTCGTGCGCTGGGATCACCCCGTGCGCGGCCGCATCCCGCCGGCCCACTTCGTGCCGCTGGCGGAGGAGTCCGGGCTCGTCATCCCGCTGGGCCGCTTCGTCCTCCGCGAGGCCTGTCGCCACGCCGCCCACTGGCAGACCGCGGGCGTCGACGGCGCGCCGCTCGGGGTGCACGTGAACCTCTCCGCGCGCGAGCTCGAGGATCCGGGCATCGTCGCGTCGGTCGCGGCCGCGCTGGAGCTCGGTGGCATCGAGCCGCAGCAGCTCGTACTCGAGCTCACCGAGACGCTCCTGGTGGAGGACGCCGAGCGCGGCGCGCGCACTCTCACCGGGCTGCGCGAGCTGGGCGTGCGCCTCGCGCTCGACGACTTCGGGACCGGGTTCTCGTCGCTGAGCTACCTGCGCTCCCTGCCCCTCGACCAGCTCAAGATCGCGCGTGAATTCGTCGATGGGCTCGGCCGCCAGGACCAGGACCAGGACCAGGACCACAACTTCGTGCGGCTGATCCTCGAGCTCGCCCAGGGCATCGGCCTCGAGGTCGTCGCCGAGGGCGTGGAGACCGCCGAGCAGCTCAAGGAGCTCAAGGCGCTCGGCTGCGACTACGCCCAGGGCTTCTACCTGGCGCGGCCCGCCGACGCGGTCGGTGCCGCGCTGGCCGGCGGCGAGGTCAGGCGCTAGGTCGCCGGGCTGCCAGTCGTGGCGACTTGGGCCAGCGGGGATTGCCGCAGGTCTGTGCGTGCCGCAAGATGCCTCATGGCTGCAGCCAATCCTCACCAATTGCTCCGCGCATGGGCCCTTGCGGCAGGCGCTCTAATCCTGGCGTTGACCGGGCCGGCGGCGGCGGCTGGACCCGCGGTGGCGCCGGGTCTGGCGGGGGCTTATCGCCTTCACCAAGGGCCGGACATGGCATCGGAGCTGATCCTCAAGCCCGACGGCACATTCGACTATTTCCTTGCCGCCGGGTCGCTCGACGAAATGTCGCACGGGACATGGCGAGCCGAAGGCAAGTCGCTTCGCCTGACGACAACTCCCAAACCGGTTCCCGCGGTGTTTACAGCAGGGCCGATTGTTACCGTCCCCGAAGAGAAAATGGTGATTCACGTCACCGCGCCGTCGGGGGGCGGGATCGCCGCGGTTGATTTCACCATCGGCTTCGATGCGGGCGAGCCAGTGACCGGTTACACCCAGGATTATGGCTGGAGCCTGGCAGGCGATGAACCGCGAACGCCGCGGTCGATCACTTTCTCGCTGCCGATCTACGAGATCACCTCACAGCGCTTCACGATCGACCTTGCGAAGGGCAACTCGCAGACTTTCATCCTCAATCCCAACGACCTTGGAACGATCGATTTTGCTGATGTGCAAATCGATATCGAGCCGCGCGCGTTGGTCATGCACCGGTGGGGATTGACGCTGACCTACGCGGCCGAATGATCTTCGTCAGTTGCCGGTAAATGTTGCCGGGCGCTTTTCGAGGAACGCGGCGACCCCTTCGCGATAATCGTGGGTGAAGCCGAGGCGGCGCATTTCGTCGCGCTGGAGATCAAGTTCCTCGTCGAGCGTTCGCGCGCCGGTGGTGCGAATGATTGACTTGATCGCGGCGAGGCCGAGCGGCGGAAGGGCGGCAAGCTTGGCGGCGAGCGCGTCGACTTCGGCATCGAGCGCATCGTCGTCGACGCATTTCCAGATCAGGCCCCACTCGGCGGCTTTCTCGGCGGGTAGCGGCTCGCCGGTAAGCGCGAGGCCGAGCGCGCCTGGCCGACTAGGCGCGGCAAGTGCCAACTGCCGCCACTGTCGGGGATCAGTCCGAGCGCGGCAAAGCTCTGGATGAACCTGGCGGATCTGGCGGCGACGACGAGATCGCAGGCGAGCGCGATATTGGCGCCGGCACCGGCGGCGACTCCGTTGACGCGGGCGATGACCGGCTGGGGCATCGTGGCGAGGCGGCGGATCAGCGGGTTCCAGCTTTCGTCCACCGTTGCGCCGAGATCGACGGGCTCTCCGGGAGCGACTGCGCGGTCGTTGAGGTCCTGCCCCGCGCAAAAGCCACGTCCGGCACCGGTCAGGATGATCACGCGCGCATCGACGGCGGAGTCGAGCGCGGCGGCGATATCGGCATGCATCGCCTTGGTGAAGCTGTTGAGGCGATCGGGGCGGTTGAGGGTGATGCGCGCGACGTGGGCGTCGATGGTCAGCAGGATTGTTTGTTCGGTCATGCCGTCTCTTCCCGTCATCCCGGACCCCGAGCCGGGACCCATCTCCGACGTGGCGGGTGACGGGAGGTGGGCCCCGGGTCAAGCCCGGGGTGACGTTGCACTGATCGCATTCTCGCCATAAGCCCACCCTCGTGATCGCGCCGCTTCCCCCGCAACCCGCTACTGACGCCGCCCGAACGCGGCTGGTCGAGGCGTTGGTGGCGACCGGGGCGGAGGACCGCGCGGCCTTCGCGACATTATACCAACTGACCTCGGCGAAGCTTTTTGGCGTGTGCCTGCGTATCTGTGGGGAGCGGCAGGCGGCGGAGGATGTGTTGAGCGAGGTCTATCTGACCATCTGGCGGCGCGCCGGAGCCTTCGAGCCGGGGCGGGCGAGCCCGATCAGCTGGCTGGCGACGATCGCGCGCAACCGGGCGATCGACTGGCGGCGATCGGCGGGGCGCAAGCATGCGGTGACGCTGGACGATGCGCCCGACGTCGCCGACCCCGAGCCGTCGGCGGAGGATAGATTGGTGACGAGTGGGGAGGACCACAGGTTGCACCTGTGCCTCGACCAGCTGGAGGACAAGCAACGCGGGGCGATCCGCACCGCTTTCTTCGACGGGCTGACCTATGCCGAATTGGCGGAGCGCGAGGGCGTTCCGCTGGGAACGATGAAAAGCTGGGTCCGACGCGGCCTGATACGATTGAAGGATTGCCTGAGTGACGACTGAGCCTGCCATGACCGAAGACACGACCGCCGCCGAGCTGGCGCTGGGCGTGCTCGATGGCGACGAGCGGGCAGGCGCGCTGCGGCGGATGATCGCCGAGCCGGCATTCGCGCGCGAGGTCGAGCAATGGCGCGATCACTTTGGGTTGCTGTTTGCGGGCGTTTGGGAGCGGGACGCACCGGGGGGGGTGTTAGAAAGAGTTCAAGCGCGAATCGGCGGCGGCCGGGCGGTGGCGGCGATCCGCCCGCGCAATCCGTGGAAACCCGCCGCGCTGGCGGCGTCGGTGGCGGCGCTGGCGATGACGGCGGTGGCGTTCCGGCCGGTGCCGGTGGCGCCGGTGCAAGTTGCAGCTGCGCCGATGATTGCGGCGATGGCGGCGGCCGACGGATCTAATGGCCAGCCGGCGCTCTACGATGCAGCCGCCGGGATGGTTAAAATGCCCGGCGAGATGCCGATTCCGGCCGGACATAGCGCGCAATTATGGGCCATCCACGGCGACCAGCCGCCGATCCCGCTCGGGACGTTCAAGGCGGCCGGGCCAGGCATGTATGTCGCCGAGGCCAAGATGGGCGCGGTAATCGAGCCGGGGACCAAGCTTGCGATCACCATCGAGCCAATGGGCGGATCGCCGACTGGCAAGCCGACCGGCGCCGTGATCGCGTCGGGATTGCTGAGTAAAGTCTAGCTGCATCCGCCGCGCGGACGGCGACGTATCTCCTGTCGAGCAGCCCGCGACGGGCCTGCCGCACGAGGAGAATTTTCGATGTTGTCCAACAAGCCTCTCGCACTGATCGCCGCCGCAATGGTGATCGCTGTCCCCGCCGCCGTTTCGGCCAAGAATCCGATGGTTGGTGGTGCAGCAATGTATTCGACCAAGAACATCGTCCAGAACGCGATCAATTCGCGCGATCACACGACCTTGGTTGCAGCGGTCAAGGCCGCTGGCCTGGTCGATACCTTGTCGAGCAAGGGTCCGTTCACTGTCTTCGCGCCGACCAACGCGGCGTTCGCCAAGCTTCCCGCCGGCACCGTCGAGACGCTGGTGATGCCCGAGAACAAGGGCACGCTGACCACGATCCTGACCTATCACGTCGTTCCGGGCCGGATCACCGCCGGGCAGATCGCCAGCATGGCCGCCAAGCATCGCGGCACCGCGACGCTCAAGACGGTGCAGGGCGAGAGCCTGAAGTTCCGCAAGGGTCATCATGGCTGGCAGATTATCGATGCGAAGGGCGGCACCGCCAACATCACCATCGCCAACGTCATGCAGTCGAACGGCGTGATCCACGTCATCGACAGCGTGTTGATGCCGTAAAAAATCCACGCGGCGGCCGGGCGTTTCCCTGTTCTCCCGGCCACTGTTGGTATGCGCGCGTGTCGACCCCGGTCGGCGCGCGCGTAGTTTTTTATTCGTCGGCGGAATAATCCTGCTGCGGCCGTAATTTGCGGACCAGGAACACCAGCAACACGGCGAGCGCGGTGAGGATTCCGATCACCAGCCAAGCGTCATTGATGGCGTGAACCAGCGCCGCCTTGTTGACCAATGGTTGGACCATTTCCTGCGTGAATTCGTCGAGCGGCTGGCCAACCTGCTCGAGAAAGGCGTCGCGCGGAATACCGATCGAAACCGCAGTGTTGACGTCGCCGGCGCGCAATTTGGCAACGATGTCCGCGCCGTAGGTCGCGCTGCGGCTGAAGATGATGGTGTCGATCAATGCCAGCCCGACCGCCCCGCCGAGGTTGCGCATCAGGTTGAACAGCCCGCTGCCGTCGGCGACGAGGCGCTCGGACAATTGGCCCATCGCGATCCGCGTCGGCGGGACAATGCAGAACATGATCGCGGCGCCGCGCAATATCTGGGGGAGCATCATTTCGGCCCGGTCGGTCGTGGCCGTCTGGTTGGCGCTGAGCAGCAGGCCGAGCGCGAACAGGGCGAAGCCGGCCATCGTCAGCCAGCGCGCGTCATATTTGCGTTCGAGGAACACCGCCAAGGGAGCGGCGGCGAGCTGGGCGATGCCGGTGGCAAGCATGATCTCGCCGATCTGGAGCGAATTATGATCCCGCACGAAGCCGAGGAAGAAGGGCATCATGTAGGTCGACCCGAACAGCCCGATGCCGAGGATGAAGCTCAAAATGCAGCCGATGGTGAAATTGCGATCGGCAAAGCAGGTGAGTTCGACCAGCGGCCACTTCGAGCGCAAAGTCTTGTTGATGAAATAGGCACCGCAGGCGACACTCGTCGCAAGCAAGGCGACCACGTGTGCAACGCCCCAGCCCAGCGTTGGCCCGTCCTTCAGGGCGAGCTCGAGCGCGATCAGCGATGCGGCCATCGCGATCAGCGCCAGCGGATCGAACGAGCGGCGGCAACGCTCGTTCATGTGCTTGCCGCGCAAGGCGAAAACCGCGCCGACCGCCGCCAAGATCCCGGGGACGATGTTGATTCGGAACAGCCAGTGCCACGACCAGCTCTCGGTGATCCAGCCGCCGACGATCGGACCGACGGTCGGGGCGAGGACGGCGGCGACTCCGGCAATGGTTGTGGCAAGGCCCTGTGAGCGTGGTGGGAACAGCAGGAACACCGCTGAAAACACCGCGGGGATCAACGTGCCACCGGCGAACCCCTGGACGACGCGCCACGCGATCAAGGCTTCGAAACTCTGGCTTTGCGCGCACCCTGCCGAGGCGATGGTGAACAGGGTGACCGCGGCGACGAACAGCCAGCGGATGCCAAGCACGCCGGTCAAATAACCGGTCAGCGGGATCGCGACGATCTCGGCGGTGAGATAGGCGGTCTGCACCCACACCATTTGGTCCGACGCGAATCCGAGCGACTTCTGGATCGTCGGGAGCGAGGTGGCGACGATCTGGATATCGAGGACCGCCATGAACATGCCGAGGCACATGATGACGAACCCGATCCACGGGCGATGGCCCGCGCCGGGCGAAATGTCCCCGGCCTGCTCCAATTAGCGCTTGCCGACCGCTTCGCGCTGCGCCTTGATCTTGAGCATCGTCGCGTGACAGACGGCGGAGGTCTGGTCGATCTTGACGATCATGCACGCCTCGACCCGCTTGCGGCTGAACGAGCGCATTTCCGCGGGGCACAGCCGCCGCGCTTCCTGGGCGCAGGCGCGCTTGCCGATGTCGGGCGCGGCTTGCGCGGAAGTCGCGGTGAGGACCAGCGCGGCCATCCCAATGAAGGTCGAGAGCGGACGAAGCGAGGTGGCGGCCATGTAGGAAACTCCCGAAAGTTCGAATGCGAGCCGCCAACGCGCCAAGCACTGAAACGTGCCTTATGGCGCAATCGCCCGCCCGCCAACCACAATGAAGCCGCCGCCCTTTCAGGCAGCGGCCGCAAGGTCTTCCAGTCATTAATCAAGCGAAGCGTTTGAAGCGCGGCGGGTGACGCGCTATATTACCCCTATGTACACCACCGAACTCACCAACAATGTCGCCTCGATCGAGGCCCCCGAAGATCCGGCGCTGGTTGCGGCGTTTGAGGCGCGGGTGGCCGCAGACGAATTTATCGAGCCCAAGGACTGGATGCCCGAGGCCTATCGCAAGACCTTGGTGCGGCAGATTTCGCAGCATGCGCATAGCGAGATTGTCGGCATGCTGCCCGAGGGAAACTGGATCACGCGCGCGCCGTCGCTGCGGCGCAAGGCGATCCTGCTCGCCAAGGTGCAGGACGAGGCGGGGCACGGGCTGTATCTGTATTGCGCGGCGGAGACGCTTGGCACGAGCCGCGAGCAGATGATCGATGCGCTGCATTCGGGAAAAGCCAAATATTCGACGATCTTCAATTATCCGACGCTGACCTGGGCCGATATCGGGGCGATCGGCTGGCTGGTCGACGGCGCGGCGATCATGAACCAGGTGCCGCTGCAGCGCGCTTCCTATGGCCCCTATGCGCGGGCGATGGTCCGCGTGTGCAAGGAGGAAAGCTTCCATCAGCGCCAAGGTTACGAGATCATGATCGCGCTGGCCAACGGCACGCCCGAGCAACGGCGCATGGCGCAGGACGCGCTCAACCGCTGGTGGTGGCCGAGCCTGATGATGTTCGGCCCGCCCGACGACAGCAGCCCCAACACCGAGCGCTCGATGCGCTGGCGGATCAAGCGCGAGACCAATGACGAATTGCGCCAGAAATGCGTCGATATCGGGGTTCCGCAGGCGGAATATCTCGGGCTGACGATCCCCGACCCCGACCTCAAGTGGAACGAAGCCAAGGGCGGCTACGATTTCGGCGCGATCGACTGGGAGGAATTCTACGCGGTGGTGCGCGGCGAAGGGCCGGTCGCCAAGGAACGGATGAAGGATCGCCGCGACGCGTGGAACGACGGCGCCTGGGTGCGCGACGCCGCCGCGGCGCACGAGGCCAAGCGCGCGGCGAGGGCGGCGGCGTGACTCAAGCCGGAGGAGGCGGACATGACTGGCCATTGTGGGAAGTCTTCATTCGCTCGAAGGGCGGCATGGCGCATCGCCACGTTGGCAGCGTTCATGCTCCTGACTCGAAGCTCGCGATCGCCCACGCCCGCGACACCTACACCCGGCGGCAGGAAGGCGTCTCGCTGTGGATCGTGAAATCCGCCGAAATCGTGGCGAGCGATCCGGCGGATAGCGGACCGTTGTTCGAGCCGGCCGAGGACAAGGTCTATCGCCACCCGACATTCTACGACATTCCCGACGTGGTGAAGCATATCTGATGCCTAGCCTGCCGGTGATCGAACCAAGGGATGTGCGCCACGCGAAGAACGCACCGGATGGTGGCGCGTTTGACGAGGGCACGATTGCGCCGGGCAATTACCCGCTTGAGGATGCCTATTACGATTATCTGGTACGGCTGGGGGATGACAGCCTGATCCTCGGGCAGCGGCTGTCCGAATGGTGCGGGCATGCGCCGGGGCTGGAAGTCGACCTCAGCCTCGCCAACCTCGCGCTCGACCTGATCGGGCAGGCGACGCATCTGCTCAACAAGGCCAATAATGACGACGGCGACGAACTGGCATTCCATCGCGACGGGCTCGACTACAAGAATTGCTGGCTGGTCGAGCAGCCCAATGGCGATTTCGCGCGGACCATCGCGCGGCAATTGCTGTTCTCGACCTACCAGCATCTGCTCTATCGCGAACTGGCCGACAGTCCCGATCCGTTCCTGTCCGGCCTCGCGGCGAAGGCGGTCAAGGAGGTATCCTACCATCGCGAATTGGCCGCCGACTGGACGATCCGGCTGGGCGACGGGACCGATGAGAGCGCGCGGCGGATGGCCGAGGGGCTCGACTGGTGCTGGCGGTTCATCCCCGAATTGTTCGAAGTCGACGCGGTGATGGAAGAATTGATCGCGCGCCAGTGCGTCCCCGATCCGCGCGGGTTCGAGAGCGAGTATAAGGCGGCGATCTTGGGCGTGCTGGCCGAGGCCAAGCTCGACCCCCCCGCCGATCAGCGTCCGATCCTGGGCGGACGGCGCGGCCATCATAGCGAGCATCTCGGGCATCTGCTGGCGGTGATGCAGCACATCCCGCGCACCTACCCGGACGCGAAGTGGTAAATGGCTGAACATTTTCATGTGCTGCGGGTGGCGGAGATCGTGCCCGAGACCGACGAGGCGATGTCGATCCGCTTCGACGTGCCGTATGATCTGGCGGACGCGTTCCGATTCAAGGCCGGGCAGCATCTGACGCTCAAGGCCGACATCGACGGCGAGGAAGTGCGGCGCAATTATTCGTTGTGCGTCGCGCCTGACGAGGGGCTGGTCAAGGTCACTGTCAAGCGGATCAAGGGCGGCCTATTCTCGAACTGGGTGGCGGAGAGTTTGCGCGCTGGGGACTCGCTCGAGGTGATGAGCCCGGTCGGATCGTTCACAATGCTGTTCGATGCGAGTGCGGCGCGGCGTTATGTCGGGATCGCGGGCGGATCGGGCATCACGCCGATCATGTCGCTGATCCGCTCCGCGCTAAGCGAAGAGCCGAACAGCCGGTTCACCTTATTCTACGGCAATCGCGACAGCCAGTCGGTAATCTTCCTCGAGGCGCTGGCCGACCTCAAGGACCGCTACATGGGACGGTTCGAGCTGTTCCACTTCCTCGCCGAGGAGGAGGGCGAAATCGACCTGTTCAACGGCATGCTCGACACTGGCCGGGTCGGCGAGGCGATCACCGCACTGGTGGTCGAGCCCGATGACATTGCCGCGTGGTTCATTTGCGGCCCCGGGCCGATGATGGACGCGGCGGAGAGCGTGCTGGTCGAGCGCGGAATCGTGCGTGAGCGGATCCACATCGAGCGGTTCACCGCCGGCCGGCCGTCCGAAGCCATGACCGCGCAACTGGCGGCGTTCCAGGAGCAAGCCGCGGGCCAGTCGATTTCGGTGACGCTCGACGGGCGGACCCGGCGGATCGAATTTGACGGCAGCTCGATCCTCGATTCGGCGCGTGGGGCAGGATTGGCAGCGCCATTCGCGTGCAAGGCCGGGGTGTGCGCGACGTGTCGGGCCAAGGTAATCACCGGCAAGGTCGAGATGGCGGCGCATTACGGACTGACCGACGAGGAAATCGCCGACGGCTATATATTGACCTGCCAGTCGGTCCCGGCGGGGGACGGCGTGGCGATCGATTATGACGCATGACGACCTGCCGATCCTGCGCTAGGGTCGGGTCATGCTGACCACCACAAGCCACCGCCGGCTGGCTGACCTCGACCCGGTAAAGAGCGACAGCCTGCTCGCGCTGATCGCGCTCGCCAATGCCGATACGCGCCCCGAGAAGATCGACGTCGGGGTCGGGGTGTATAAGGACGGCAGCGGGGTCACGCCGGTGATGCGCAGCGTCAAGTCGGCGGAGAAATTGCTGTGGGAACGCCAGACCAGCAAGGCCTATCTGGGCGGTGCGGGCGATGTGACGTTCCCCAAATTGATCGCGCCGATCCTGCTTGGGCCGCATGCGGACGATGAGCGCATTTTGGGGCTTCAGACGCCGGGTGGCTGCGGGGCGCTGTCGCTCGGCATGATGCTGATCGCGGCGGCCAATCCCGAGGCGCGGGTGCTGATCGGATTGCCGACCTGGCCCAACCATGTGCCGATCGCGGTCGGCGCCGGGCTGGAAGTCGTGACGTACGAACATTACGACCGCGATGCGCGCAAGTTGCGGTTCGATGCGCTGATCGCCGCGGTCGGCGAGGCGCGGCCGGGCGACGTGATCCTGCTGCAGGGCGGGTGCCATAATCCGACCGGGGCCGACCTCGATGCGCGGCAATGGGACGAGGTGACGGCGGCGATCGTCGAGCGCGAGATCATCCCGGTGATCGACCTTGCGTATCAGGGGCTTGGTCGCGGACTTGAAGAGGATGCCGCAGGATTGCGCGGCGTGCTCGACGCCTGCAACGAAGTGATCGTGGCGCAAAGCTGCGACAAGAATTTTGGCGTTTATCGCGACCGTGTCGGCTGCCTGTTCATCAAGACCGGGTCGCTCGCCGCGAGCAAGGTGGCGATGGGCCATGTGCTGCAGATCGCGCGCGAAATGTGGTCGATGCCCCCGGATCATGGCGCGGCGGTGGTGCGGATCGTGCTCGAGGATGATGGACTCCGCGCCGACTGGCTGACCGAGCTTGATTCGATGCGCGCGCGGGTGCTTCGACTGCGCGCGAAGATTGCCGGTGCGCACCCCGATTTGGCGTATATCGCCGAGCAGAACGGCATGTTCTCGATGCTGCCGGTGAGCCCGGCGCAAGTGCTCAAACTGCGGCAGGATCATGCGATCTACATGGCCGACACCGGGCGGTTCAACATCCTCGGGATGGCCGACGATGCGGTCGACCGGTTCGTCGCCGCCGTCATCGATGTGATGAGTGAGTGACGTGGCCGAGCGCGACCAGGCGATCAAGCCAAATATAGATGACGGGGTCGACTGGAGCGCGGTAGCGCGGCTCGTCAGCACCAGCCGCGCGCTCGACGAACTCGAGGAAACGCGGCTCGTTCCAGAAAAGAAGATACTCTACCAATTTTCTGCACGCGGGCACGACATGGCGCAGGTGCTGCTCGGACTGCAGCTCCGCGATGGCGATGCGGCCTGCGGTTATTACCGGTCGCGGCCAATGCTGCTCGCGCTCGGCGTGCCGCTGGCCGATGCGCTGGGGTCGGGGATGGGGCGCGGCGGCGGCTATTCCGACGGGCGCGATATTGGCGTTGTGTTCAACTATCCCAACCCGGGCGGGGCGCATGCGCTGCCGATGTGCGGCGGGGTCGGGGCGCAATATGCGCCGGCCGCGGGCTGGGCGCAGGCGGTGACGTATAAGGAGCGCGTGCTTGGCGAGCAGGCGCGCGGGTCGATCGGGGTGGTGCTTGGCGGTGACGCGAGCTGTGCGACCGGCGGATTTTGGGCTGCGCTAAACATTGCGACTACGCAATCCTTGCCAATGCTATTTTACATCGAGGACAATGGCTACGGCATTTCCGTGCCATCGGATTACCAGACCCCGGGACGCGACATTGCCGCCAACCTAGCCAGCTTCCGCAACCTGCAGATCTTCAACGGCGACGGGACCGAGCCGGCGCAGGCGGCGGTGCTGATCGGCGAGGCGGTGGCTCATGTTCGGGGTGGCCATGGCCCGGCGCTGATCCGGCTGACGGTGCCGCGGCTGGAAGGGCATAGCTTCCAGGACACGCAAACCTACAAGAGCGAGGCCGAGGTCGCGGCGGAGTGGGCGCGCGATCCGTTGCCCAAGCTCAAGGCGTTTGCGGGCGATCTCGACTGGCCTATGATCGAGGCGAGCGTCGCGCATGAAGTCGAGGCGGCGCGGGTCGAGGCCGAAGCGCGCGACCCGTCGCCGCCCGAGCGGGTGACGCGCAATGTCTTCTTCGAGGGCGAGGCGGCGCACATTGGCGGCGGGGCTGGGCTGAGCCTCGACGGGACTAGCGAAACTGCCGCGCCGGAGGGCCAGCGGATCAACATGGTGACCGCGATCCGCCGGGTGCTCGACCAGGAACTGGCGGCGAACCCGAAGATGCTGGTGTTCGGCGAGGACGTCGGGCCCAAGGGCGGAGTCCATGCGGTGACGCTTGGGCTGCAGGACAAGTTCGGCATCGACCGGGTGTTCGATACGTCGCTCAACGAGGAGGGGATCGTCGGGCGCGCGGTGGGGATGGCGCTGGCCGGATTGCTGCCGGTGCCCGAGATCCAGTTTCGTAAATATGCCGAACCCGCGACCGAGCAGATCAACGATTGCGGGACGATGCGCTGGCGGACCGCGAACCGCTTTGCCGCGCCGATGGTGCTGCGCGTTCCCGGCGGGTTCTTCAAATGCGGCGACCCGTGGCATAGCCAGACCAACGAAGTGCAATTCGTCCATAATCCGGGCTGGCAAGTGGCGGTGCCGAGCAATGCCGAGGATGCGGTCGGGCTGCTGCGGTCGAGTTTGCGCGGGCATGACCCGGTGCTGTTCTTCGAACATCGCGCGATGCTCGACGATGCATGGGCGCGACGGCCGTGGCCGGGGGATGCGTTCGTCGTCCCGTTCGGCAAAGCGAAGAAGACCCGTGAGGGCGACGCGATCACGATCGTGACGTGGGGCGCGATGGTGCCGCGGTGCGAAGCGGCTGCCGAGGGGATCAGTGCCGATGTCATCGATTTGCGGACGTTGATGCCGTGGGATCGCGAGATGGTGCTGGAGAGTGTGTCGCGCACGCGGCGGTGCCTGATCGTGCATGAGGATTTGCGCACCGGCGGGTTCGGGGCGGAGATTGCGGCGGTGGTCGCGGACGAGGCGTTCCTCGACCTCGACGCGCCGGTGGCGCGGGTGACGATGCCCGACATCCCGAGCCCGCATCATCCGAGCCTGCTCGAGCATGTGCTGCCGAGCGTGACGGGGATTCGCGCCGAGATCGACCGGCTGATGGGTTTCTGATGGCGGTCGAGATTCTCGTTCCCGATGAGCAGGAGGGGACCAAGGCGGTGGTCCGTGCCTGGCTCAAGCGGATTGGCGATGTGGTGGCGGTCAACGATCCGTTGGTCGAGCTGGAGACCGACAAGGTCACCCAGGAAGTGCCCTCGCCAGCGGCGGGGGTGTTGAGCGAGATCTTGCTCGATACGGATGCGGATGCGGTGCCGGGGGCGGTGTTGGGACGGATCGAGGCCAATGGTGCTCCGGCGAATTCCGGAGCGTTGCACAGCATGGATGCAACGGAGACGGCATCGCTCGATCGTCCAGCGCTCCGGCCTTCGCCGGAGCACCCCGGCGGCGAGCACCGGCTGTCCCCGTCCGTGAAACGCGCTGTCCTCCACCATAAGCTCGATCCGGCGCGGCTGACGGGGACCGGGCGCGACGGGCGGATTACGCGTGACGATGTCGATCGGGCGGTCGCTGACGGGCCGGTGGCCAGCGATATCCCGCACGACCGGATGCGGATCAAGATCGCCGAGAATATGGTTCGCGCAATATCTGAAGCGCCGCATGTCACCGCATTGTTCGAGGCTGATTTCTCGGCGATCGCGGCGCACAAGAAGGCGCTTGGCGAGCGCGGGGTGAAGCTGAGTTACACCGCTTACCTGGTCAAGGCTGCGGCCGAGGCGATGGCGGTGGCGCCGGCGATCAACGGGCGGTGGGAGAGCAACCGGATCGCGATTGGCCCGACGATCAACATCGGGGTCGGCACGGCGCTTGGCGACAAAGGCCTCGTGGTGCCGGTGGTCAAGGACGCGGGCGCGCTGAGCGTCGAGCAGATTGGTGCGGCGCTGGGCGACCTGACGAGCCGCGCGCGCGACGGCAAGCTGACCGGCGGCGACGTGTCGGGGGGCAGCTTCACCATCTCCAACCACGGCGTGTCGGGCAGCCTGCTCGCCAGCCCGATCATCCTCCACGCGGGGCAGGCGGCGATTCTCGGGGTCGGCAAATTGGAGAAACGCGTCGTGGTGCGCGAGGTCGACGGGCAGGACGCGATCCTGATCCGGCCGATGGCGTATGTGACGCTGACGATCGATCACCGGGTCGTCGACGGGCACCAGACCAATAAGTGGCTGAGCCGGTTCGTCGAAATAGTGGAGAGCTGGCCAAGCGCCTAGCTGCTGCCTGGACCTGGAAATGGTGCACCCGACAGGATTCGAACCTGTGACCCCTGCCTTCGGAGGGCAGTACTCTATCCAGCTGAGCTACGGATGCCTGGGCGCCCATCTAGCGGTGGTCCGGCGTCGGGGCAACAGGGTCGATTGCGGCGGAAATGGACTCGTGTTGCAGTGCGGTCGGGCGGGGTGCTAGGCTTCGCGGCTGCAGCAGGAGCGGGTCATGGTGAAAACGTCGGGCAAGGTCACGATCAAGAAATATGCCAACCGGCGTCTGTATGACACCGAAAGCTCGAGCTACATCACGCTCGACCGGCTGGGCGCGATGATCCGCGAGGGGCGCGATTTCGAAGTGATCGACGCCAAGTCGGGCGAGGACATCACCCACCAGGTGCTGACCCAGATCATCGTCGAGGAAGAATCGCGCGGCGACGGGGCGACCATGTTGCCGGTCAATTTCCTGCGCCAGCTGATCGGGCTCTACGGCGGCCAGATGCAACCCGCGGTGCCGCAATATCTCGACGCGGCGATGGACATGTTCCAGAAGAATCATGCCGCGATGCGCGACGCGGTCGCGGCCCCGTTCGGCGGCGCGGCGATGTTCGGCGACCTGGCCAAGCGCAACATGGCGATGTTCCAGGAATCAGCGCGCGCGTTCGTGCCGGGCGGGGCGGCGAAGAAGAGCGACGACAGCAATCCGGCAACCGAACTCGAAGCACTCCGCGCCGAGCTCGCCTCGCTGCAGGCCAAGGTCGACAAACTGGTCAAATAAGCTCGCTCGCGACGCGCGCGGCGCAACCCTTAAAGTGACAAAAGTTACCTAGTTCGTCGGCTTTTCCGGGGCGTTTTGTAAACTTAAGCATTCCTCCTTTTCAGGTCGATGGCGGCCTTGTCTGGGCGGCGTGGCGCGCTTGGCCGGGGCGACGGCGACAGCGAATGTTCACGAATGTTCACACTGACCATGTGGCTTTTCCGGGCGCGGATTGGCAGGCATCCTCGGTCCATTCCTCAACGATTTCAAACAGCCAGGCGCACGAGTCGCCGTGACGAGCCAAGCAGACGAAATCCTATTTTGGAAGAAGTTTTTGTGGGCGGGTGGAAATGGGTGCGACCGGGCCTTGCCCAGCCGCCTCCAACCGTTAGTCTAACAAGGCCGATCAGGGGGTGTGCGTGAACAAGCTTTTCTATGGTGACAATCTGGACGTGCTGCGCGATCACATCGCCAGCGACAGCGTCGATCTGATCTACCTCGACCCGCCGTTCAATTCGAACGCCAATTACAATATCCTGTTCAAGTCGAAGACTGGCGACGGCAGCGACGCGCAGATCGAGGCGTTCGACAGTCTCGGGGAACTCTATATTTCTCCGTCGGGTCGGCCGAAATATAAG
>ENA-OFCE01001021-OFCE01001021.1-metagenomes-genome-assembly--contig:-NODE-1021-length-15554-cov-3.418479_pt1 | contig 15554 bp, 12 predicted proteins | sample MGYA00153388_OFCE01 | MGnify analysis MGYA00153388
GGTTTGCAGCCGACGAATCCCAAGCCCGACAGGCTTCTAGAAAATTTACGTTGCTCGCATCCGGTATTTCGTACAACGCGACGTAACCAGGTTGCGTCGAAACTAAAGCAGTGATGCACGGTGTGGATGCTGCCGCTCTTGATCCTCAACGCACATGCCACTCCTGGGTCAGCGGTTTGGCACCCACCAGTTCGCCATAACTCGCTCCCGTGGTGCCGGGCGGATTCGCGCCGAAATAACGTTCGTCGGCGGGCAGCGACGCCGGCGCAGAGGGTGTCGAGGCACAGTACGGTTGGCCCGGGCTTGACAAGATGTCGGCTAATCCCATCGCCACCGGCGGTGGCGCGGGTGGTAACAAGGACGACGGAGCATGATTCCCTATAGGCCAATTTAGTAACGGTTCAGCGGCAAGAACGTCTCGAGCCATCGGTTGCGCATACGACACCGGTGCCGCCGGAAGGGCGGGTGGCATGACGGTCGGAAGAATGTCGCGTCGGATGAATTGCGCTGGCGGCGGAGCTTGAGGTGCTGCCCCGCCGAGACCGCCCACATGCGCTTGCAAGATATACGGGCCAATCTCGATTAACGCTCCCTGCGTGATCGGCATTGATTCGCCGCCATCAAGTTGCTGCTCACCGACCGACAGCGGCAGCGAAGTACTGGAATTGGTGATGGTGGGCATGCCGCCCGGAAAGCTGATGGTCGCATGCAACCGCGACACGCGACGGTGCTTATCTGGCAACGACAGGAAGTTGGTTTCGTCACGCCCGATGCTTCCACCGCCGTCATCAAAGGCGTACACAGAAGGTTGCCCCACCGGTGCGGCATCGATTGAAACCACCTGAAGTGTCAGTGCTGGCATGAGTGTTTAGCGCGAGGATTAAGTGATTAAGTTAAACGAACTATTTGCCCAGCACGGTGCGGCGAGCGCGGAGGAACAGTGGCCCCCAGATCGGGTGGCCACGTTCTGCCGTGGCGAGATCGAACTTTGCATCTGACTTGAAGGCGCGTTCGAATGTTTGCCGACATGCCGTTAACGCGTTGGTCGAACACTGCGAAAAAGCCAACGCCTTCAGCGCTCGCAGCAGTTGCGACGGGTCGAGCGAACCGTCTGTTACCAAGGGTGTCAACTGTCGAACCGCACTAGGAAATTCGCCACGGTCGTAGGCTTCGATGGCAGCGACCAAAAGCCGCTCGTTGGCGTTAACTTCCACAGCGGGAGCAGCGGGCACGGGTGCTGCTGGCGGCGGCGTGACAGCCACGGGCGGCTTGGGTGCGGGAGCCGGATAGTTGACCGACGCGGGCGGTGGTGTCGCGCAGGCTGATACAAACAGTGTCAGTACGGCCAAATGGATAGGACGAATAGTTATTTTCATGTGTTGCTCCTTGAGAGGCTGTGAGTCACGATCTCTATCAGAATGAGTGGCGTACGGTGGTCGATTTTCCAGCGACGACTTCAACGGTCTTAGTGACCGCCGGGCCCGCTGGATTTTCTATTTCGATGGTGTAGCTGCCTGGCGGCAACTGCAATTGCATCGTCGGTGGCGACGCGCCTCGGGAAACACCGTTGACGGAAATGCTGCCCCAAGGCTTAATTCGTAAATCGACCTTGCCAACGGCAACCACGGGCGGCCGGTCAGCCTTCGCCGGTTGATCGACCGGGGCCGGAAATGCCGTAGGACTCTCGGCGGGCGTCACGGGCAGTGTGGTCGGGGCGGGAGCTGGGGCCGGTTCGGGCTGCGCTGCGACTGGCGGCGTGACGACCCGTGCTGGCAGCTCTTGTTTGGTCTCAGTTGCCGGTGTGGCTAGTGCGGGGTTTGTCTTCGCGTCTCCGGATCCGCCTTTGCTCATTAGCAAATAGGCACCGGAGCCAAGCACCGCCAAGACCGCGACACCAATGATCGCGATGGGCAGCATGTTGTTCTTTTTGCCAGAAGCAGACTTGTCGCTCGTCTTGGCATCCGCAGCGGTCTTGCGGGCCGCACTTGAATCGTCTTTGTCAGCCGATTTACGCGGTAGCGCCGGCAACGTGTTCGCCTTCGCCGCAGGCGATGTTGGTAATGGTTTTGCCGTGCCGAGCAAATCAGATAGCGCATCGGAGGATCCCGACGACACGCCAACTTGGGCCATCGGATCAAGGCTCTGCGCGTTGACGGCCCCCATCACTGGTCGCATGTCGGCGTTTTGCGGCAACGATGGAATGACGTGCGCCGCTGGAGGCGCAGGCGTGACGATCGTCGTGCGTTGGTAAATGACCGTTGAACTCACAGGGGTCGTTACCCAACCAAGCGCGGCGCGCAATTCGTCAACCGACTGATAGCGATTTTCTGGCATGACCGCCAGACATTTCATGACGACTGCGCACAAGTTTGGAGAGAACTCCGAGCGTGCCGCCGTCGCCACAGGCTTCAGCGGATCGTTCATCATGCGAGAAATCGCCTGCACTGGCACTTTTCCCGTCATCGCGTGATACAGCAGGCCACCGACTGCGTAAATGTCCGTCCATGCGCCTTGCGCCATCGAGCCGTCGTCGGAATACTGCTCAATCGGCGCGTAACCCGGTTTCAGTACAGTGGTCAAAGCCCGTGTCATTCCGCCAATAATGCGTCGCGCCGCGCCGAAATCCATGAGCACGGAGCGGCCATTTGGCAGCACCAAAATGTTGTCGGGTGCGATGTCGCGGTGGTAGCACTTTTCGTTGTGCAGCTCTTGCAGCGCAAGCAGAATCGGATCGAGCGTTTCGCACAGCCACTGCTCAGTCACGATTTGCGGATTGGTGCGCAGTAGTTCGCGTAGCGTCACACCCCGGTAGTAACGCATGGCCATGTAGGCGGTGCCGTTGCCTTCCCAAAAACGGAACACTTCGACCAGCCCCGGGTGCGAGAACTTGGCCAGCATGCGCGCTTCGTTAATGAAGCTGGACAACCCGGCGTCAAACGTTTTGCTGTGCTCGTTTGAGCGCACCTGCACGGTGCCTGCCGTGGTGCGACTGGCAAACGCGGACGGCAAATACTCCTTGATCGCAACGATGCGGTCAAGGCTTGAGTCGCGGGCACTGTAGACGATACCGAACCCGCCTTCGCCAATCACGCCGGTGATCTCGAACTCGCCAAGCCGCGTGCCGCTGGGCATGGCGCTGGAGGCAGTGAGTGTGGGTGAGGTCATGTTGGGATGTCTCTCAGTTGAATAGCGCGGTTCGCAGTGTCGCTATTTAAACGTATGGGATACCGTGACCGGCGTGTTTTCGGTCACTTCGATGATGCGGGTGACAGGCGCGTCGGGCGGGTTAAAAATTTCAATCGTGTGCGTGCCGACCGACAGTCGCCGTTCGGTCAGCGGCGGCGAAAAACCTCGGGTGATGCCATCGATGTCGATTCGACCGCGCGGCTTGATGTCAAATTTAACTAATCCTTCAGCTACCGCAGGGGCCGGTGTCGCTACGACTTCGCCAGCCGCTTTGGTCGGCGTTGGCTCGGGTGCGACGGGTGTCACCGTCGGCGTGGGCACCGCGACCGCGACTGGGCTCCCAGCAGGCGTCTTACCTTTCATTTGCCAAAACGCGCCACCACCGATGAGCGCCAAACTGGCGACCACTGCGACAATCGTAATCGTCGACTTGTTTGAACTGGACTCAGCCACGCGCTGCGTGGTGGCCCGCTCACCGCGAATCACCGGTTCTGCTGCCACTGGCGCAACTGGGGTAGTTGGCATTAATGCTGTCGCCGACGATGCGAGCGTGCCAGAGTCGCGATTGGCGGTGTTACTGACATTTTGGCCGGTGACCATGACAGGCGCGGGCCCATTCTTCGGCGCGATGTCGGGCTCAAGCCACACCCTAGGTGCATTGGGCAACGTGACCACGCGGGGCTGTAGGCCGACGTTCCAGCCCAGCGCTTCACGAAACTCGGTGACCGTCTGAAAACGAGCGTCGATGTGAACCATCATCGCTTTGCTAACCGCTTGCGAGAAGTTGGTCGAAAACTTGTCACCGGTCAGCTGACCGACCGTCTGTAACGGGTCAGACATCATGCGCGACACCGCTTGCAGTGGGGTTTTGCCGGTCGCTAGGTGATAGAGCACGCCGCCAAGCGCGTAAACATCCGTCCACGAACCCTGCTTCATCGTGCCGTCGTCGCTGTATTGCTCGAGCGGCGCGTAGCCCGGCTTGAGCACCGTGGTCAGCGCTTGGGTGGCGTCGCCAATGATCTTCCTCGCCGAGCCGAAATCGAGCAGCACTGATCGCCCCTCAGACAGCATGATGTTGTCTGGCGCGATATCGCGGTGGAACACCTGTTCGCGATGCAGCATTTCTAGCGCATCAAAAATAGGCCCCATGATCTGGGCGATGCGCTCTTCGGTGAAGTCCTCTTCCCCTGTTGCCAGTGCCTGACGCAGCGTTTCGCCGCGATACAAGCGCATCGCCATGTAACCGGTGCCGTTGCCTTCCCAAAATCGAAACACTTCCACCAGCGCCGGATGCGCGAACTTGGCGAGCATCTTCGACTCGTTGATGAAGCTTTTGAGGCCCGCATCAAACATGGCGCGATGATTGGCGGCACGAACTGCAACATGCACGCCGTCGATGCGCCCGGCAAACGCGGCCGGCATAAATTCCTTGAGCGCAACGATGCGATCCAGCGTGACGTCCTTGGCAAGATACACAATGCCAAAGCCGCCTTCGCCAATCAGGCCGATTATTTCAAAGTCGGAGACCCGCGACCCAATCGCCAGACAGTTGGCGTGCGTTGCAAGTAGGGTACTGGGCGAACTCGACACTCAATGCCTCAGAGAATAGGTAAGCAAGAACGATAACAGCATTCGCGTCGCGCTGCCAGTGGCGAGCATTGCAACAATCGAACAACGCGCGCGTTAAAACGAGAGCCCAACCTCTTCCAGCGACTTCGACTGAACGGCCCCGATGTTGCGCGATTTGTAATCCTGAGTCGCCGCACTGCGGCCTTCGGCGAACAGCTCGGCGGGCGCACGCTTTTGGTTGCCGAGCGAGGTTGCGTCACTGATCTGCACACGGGCGATTCGCTTTTGAACGTCAATCTCACGAATTTTTGCTTTGACGTCGAACACATAAGTCACCCGTTGGCACGAAGCACCACTCCCTGATACACAAAACGGAAATTCTTGCTGAAATGCGACAACCGCACCGATTAAAGTTTTTGCCAGCGCCGCTTTTTCATCGGTCGCGCGGGTTGCCAATTTTTCCCGCTCTGCAATTACGGCGATTTTTTGCCGCGCCAACGGATGACGACTACATTCGTCGTCGGGAAACGAGTCTAGAAATTTGCGTAGGGCCACCGCCGAATTGGCCGCGTTAAAGGTGGTCGCGCACAACGTGACACGCGATGGGGCGGCGGGTGCGGTCGGTACGGTCGGACTGATGACACCGGGCGTCACAATAACCGGAGCCAGTACCGGCTCCGGCGTTGGCACGGTCGCCGCGACCGCGTTCAACATATAGGTCATTTCACCTTTCGCCGTGGGTTTGCCCGCGACAAACTCGCCTTCGAACCGATCTCCCGATCCCCAGCGAAAGATTCCCTGACCGCTTGGCATTCCGTCAGTCACCTGCCCGGTGTAAACGTCGCCTGATGCGAACACGATATCGCCCTGCCCGGTCGCTTGATCGTTGACCCACGGGCCGTCGTAGGTGCCGCCATCCGGGAAGCGCATCTGGCCCAACCCCTCCTTGCGATTGGCCTTCCAGGCCCCTTCATAGCGCTGACCATTGGGCCATTCCTCTACACCGTTACCGTCACGCTGACCGCGAAGCCATTGGCCGGTGTACGTATTGCCGGACTTCTGACGAAACACGCCTTGCCCCGTGCGCTCATTGGCAACAAACGCACCGTCGTAGCTATCGCCGGCAACAAATACCAGCTTGCCGCGACCGGTTTGCACGTCATCGACCCAATTGCCCTCATAGCGCAGTCCATCCGCCCAAATGTGGGTGCCAACGCCGGTTTTACGACCGTTTTTAAGCGCCCCTTCATACGACCGACCATCGGTAAATTCGACCTTGCCGGAGCCACTGATGCCCCCCGTTAACGGATCAAGCGTAAACGCTCCGCGATAAACCGCATCGGGGCCACGAATCACGCCGGACGACGATGGTGCCGTCGCAGCAGGCACGCTTGTCGATTGCGGCGATGCACCCGCCGTCGGGGCGCTCACCGGGGGTGGGGCCGACGCTGCGTTTCTAGCAGCCGCCTGCTCATGCAAACGCATCAGCGTCGGTGGCACGTCATCAGTGCAATTGGCGACCCCGCAATCGCGCACGTTATCCTGACGACGCAATTGCCCCGCTCTAAATTCGCCGCGCAATATGTAGCGCAGCGCACCATTGGAGAAGGCAATGACGTCGCCCACGCCGTTGGCCGAGCCCGATACGCAATCTCCCGTCCAGCTCACCGACAAGCGCTGGGCGCTAGGAATCGAGCCAACGACGCAGCCAGACTGTATGTCAAATGCAGCAACAGCTCCCTGCGCATAAACCGGTACAGCGCACGCAGCAGCAAGTACGCAGGCCATGTATGCACACCAACGCCTACACAACCTAGGCAACCTAGCCAATCCAGTCAACCTATCCCACGTAGCACTCATCAGACCCACTCCCCGATACGCACACTTCCAAAAACGCGGAACCGCGCTGGGTGCAGAGAGATTATCGCCTACCCTGCACAGCGCGACAGCGCACCGGTTCGTTGACCCGCGCGCCTGCGGTATCCCTGCTTGGTTCGGCGTCGGCAAACGAGCGTTAAGCGGCTGAAACCCTGCTTCAGCATATACAAACAGCTTATTGCCGAAATGATTACCTTACTTGGGCAACGGCTACAAAAGTTCACTAATCGACTTTTGATAAAATGCGGTCAGAGCCCATATAAAAAAGCAGATACAGCCAAAAGCTGTCTTTCGCGCTCGAATCCGCGTTGTGCTGCGCTGCGGGACGCGTCAACAAGCTAACGCAATCCGATTGTTTCCGCTTGTTATCCCGGCAACGCCAGTGGCCTCGCCTGATACGTGGTTCGCCAGTTCGACGCATCGCGCAGCATGATGTCGGCTAGGTTGCGCAGGCGCGCTGAAAGTCATGCGTAGTCCAGCGGCTCGTCCTGCATCGCGCGCTTCAGGCGCTCCAAGCGCGACACCGTAACCTGCGAGCGAAACGCCACGCCCGCAAAATCGCCCTGCATCCGAATGCCGTAAATGGATGCACCCAGCGCGGGCAACACCGCCGTCAAAAAGGTCACGATTTCGGTCATGCCGACCGTGCCAACCGAGCCCATTGGAATGCCGCTCAACTTGACAACGATACACGCTACGCAGGCAACAACCGTACCGCCAAACAGCACTTCACCGGTTTAATGCAGGCCAATGTTCGCGCTTGTGCATGCGCCCTGCGTGGGTGTGTTGATAAGCCATTTGTACGGTGATCAAATGCAGCGCCATTTCGCGCACCCGCGTGAGTTAGGGCGCGTCGGCGTGCATGTTGGGCAATTCCGTCTCGCGTGCAGTCGTACGGGCGAGCCATCCGACCCCAACCGGCAATGGCCGCCGCACCGTGCCCGCTATGGTTGGTGTGACTGCGAACTCCTAAGTCCCCCCAATACGCTGGTGAGTGCGAATGCATATAACTGCTCGGCTAAATGGCGATCGCCCATTCAGCGCTCGTGCCAGCCGAAGCGCTTGCCAACGTGGGTGTTAATCAAAATCAAAATCTCGCAAATCAGTTCACCGCAGATGATCGGCAGCTTGAGCGCAGGCGCGAGTAAAACGGACAGTGCCAGGTTTACCGCGACCGCCGCGAGCGTGAAATTGCCGAAAAAGCCAGCGCGAAAAATCTGCGCGAAGTACGACGCAGCGGTATCTGCCGCGCCGTAGCGCTGGGTAAGCTTTTCGGCAAAGTTCGTGGTCGCGATGACAGGTCACACCGACGGTATGGCACAGCCGGGGCTTGATCGCGATGTTGATCTCGTTCACCCGTCGAAGCCCATTTTTTCAGGATCAGCCTCCAGCGCGGATCGCCGTGAATCCGCACAAACAGCACGCATTCTTTAATCTGCTTACGAATCGATACATCCCACGCATCGCCGCCGCGCAGCTCCGATTAATCGAACCAGACTTAACGGCCCGCCGCACGCAGGACATCGCTAATACGCCGCGCCGCGTCAGCATCTTGCGATGCGTAAGAAAGAAAAATGGCTTTGATCGACGATAGCGATAAACCTCTTTGCAGTTGCCCTCGCGCAGTACGCGCACTACGATTCGTTTGTCCTAAATGCCGCAAATAATGCGCCATTCGCCCAAGCGGTACTTCCAATACTGCGCGGGTCATCCAGCGGCGCAACGCGGTCTTTCAAAAAGCCGATCAGCCGTTGCTGTATCGGGCAATGCAACTTGTTCAGATCCTTTACCGCATCGCGGTCGAGTTAGACCTTAAAGGCCAAGCGTGCGCTCCACATCTTCGAGCGGAATCGTCTTGCGTTCTTTGCGCGCGCGTGCTTCGGCGAGGTAGTCATCCTCTAGATCATCGATATGCTCGTTGATCGCCTCACGGGCAAGCTGGGTCTTGGTGCGGCCTGTTTCCATGGCGAGTTGATTGAGCCGCTGCTTCATGGGCTCAGGCAGACGAATGGCCAACATATTTTGCTCATCAAAAATTTCTGTACTACACAACTATAGCGTCGGACATCGCGCCACGTGTTTCGACCACGCCGTCGCTGTTGACGCTGCAAACGCCTTGCTACCTTCGCATCTCCTCCACACTGTGCTCCCGCAGCATCGCGTAATTCTTCAATCGCCTCAAACTCGCGGGCATCGAGTCAAATCGCTTTGCGGCGTCGGCTGGGCATTTGGCTTTTTCGGCGGGCCTGTCGCTGTTGGCGATGGCCGCAGCGAGCAGCACTCGTGAATGCCAATACTTCGCGGTTTCATCAACGCTCTTCCAGTTTGTGAAAGGGCTTCTTCGGCATTTAATGCTCGCTTTGCATGGCGAACACGAATTCCTACGTTTCTTCGTCTGAAATCACGTAGGTGGGCGACGCCGAGACACCACCCCGCAGGTTACACACCGCCGGATGCGACTTCTGTTCGCGCGACGTTGGAAGGTCGGCGATGCGATTGGGAACGTAGCTAATCACCTCAGCCGAGGGTGCGCCATCGAAGCGCGCCTCGTTGATGTCTTGCTGCAGATTCCCGTCAAGCGGGGTGCTGACAAAAAAATCGAGATCAGTGATGGCTGCGAATCGCTTGAGCGCGATCGGCGGGGTGAAGGTGGCCTCGCGCAGGATCGAGCGCAGACGTGTGTAAGCCTCTTCGCGCCGCTCGTGAGACGCCGCATGCCAGCACACCACATCGTTGAGCGAATATGGCTGCGGCAGGCGCGAGGTGTCGGCGTCGAGCTTGGCGGCGAGCCGGTCCTAAAGCAGGCGAGAGCCCGAATCGGTATCGACTTTCGAAAGCTCAGGGCCGATGATCGGGATGTCGCGCTTCACTTCGATGAAGTTGAGCCGATCATCACAAGGGTCTTCGCATAAGCGCGAAGGCAAAGTGTGAAGCGGTACAACGGTGCGCAATGCGACCCCCTATAGCGTGTGCTAAGGATGTACAGCCAATCGACGCCGGAATGGTCGCATCGCTCGATCTGCCGCAACGTGTCGGGAGTAATTAGCTAAAGCCCGCGTTTTGTCGCGTAGGAGCGTACGCCGCAAAGCAAAAAGCCCCGACAACGGGGCTTCAAACACGCTACTATTTTTTGACTCACTTAACAAACGTTCTGCAACGCATTAGTGGCGTCCCCAAGGGGATTCGAACCCCTGTTACAACCGTGAAAGGGTCGTGTCCTAGGCCTCTAGACGATGGGGACTTCGGAACTTAACAGTACAACTTTACTTACTAATATTTTGGTGGAGATAAGCGGGATCGAACCGCTGACCTCTTGCATGCCATGCAAGCGCTCTCCCAGCTGAGCTATACCCCCAACGTATCGATCTAAAACCAGCTCATGAGTATAAACAAGAATTTAAGCGATCTGCAGCCGAGCCATCACCTTCTCGCGAGGGAATAGTTCCAGTACGGCATCGATCGATGGGGTCTGGGCTCGACCGCACACCGCCACCCGCAAGGCAGGCGCCAGTTGCCCCATCTTCAGCGCATGTCGCGACAGGCTTTCCTTCAAAGCGGCTGCGATCGAAGCCTTGTTCCATTCGATGACGGCGAAGCTGTCGCGCAAAGATTGCAGTGCAGCCCGGACTGCGCCGGTCATGAGCGCATCCAGTTCCGTGGCGTCGAGCGAGACGTCGATGAAGTACATACCCAACCAATCCGCAAGCTCAACGATCGTGGCGCAGCGATCCTTGAACAGCGCACATTGCCGTCGCAAATTTTCGCCGGCCTCGAAGCCCTGCATGCCCTTGCGCTGCAATTCGATCGCGACCAAGCGGGCCAACTCGGTCTCGTCCATGTGCTTCAGCACGTTTCCATTCACCCACGCAAGCTTGACCGGATCCCATTGGGCCGGGCTTTTGGACAGGTGCTTGCCATCGAACCACTGCACCATCTGAGCGCGATCGAACAATTCTTCGTCACCGTGACTCCAACCGAGCCGCGCCAGGTAATTCACCATCGCCTCCGGGAGGTAACCCGCGTCGGCATATTGCGTCACGCTGACGGCGCCGTGACGCTTGGACAGCTTGTCGCCGTCCGGTCCGAGGATCATCGGCAGGTGGCCATATTCCGGCAACGGCGCGCCAAGGGCCTGCAGGATGTTGATTTGCCGCGGCGTGTTGTTGACGTGGTCGTCGCCGCGGATCACGTGGCTGATCTGCATGTCCCAGTCGTCCACCACGACGCAGAAGTTGTAGGTTGGCGTGCCGATCGCGTGACCCGCGTCGGCCGGTCGCGCGATGATGAGGTCGTCAAGCTCGCGGTTGGCGATCGAGATCGTGCCTTTCACCATGTCGTGCCAGCTCACCACGCCGTCGACCGGATTCCTGAAACGGATTACCGGCACGACGCCGATCGGAACGGCAGGCAGCAACTTGCCAAGCTCGGGACGCCAGCGCCCGTCGTAGCGAGGCTTCTCACCCTTGGCGCGCTGCACCTCACGCATTGCGTCGAGTTCTGCCGGACTGCAATAACAACGGTACGCACTGCTCTGCTCGAGCATCTGCGCGATCACTTCGCGATACCGGTCGAGGCGCTGCATCTGGAAATACGGTCCCTCGTCCCAGTCGAGTTGCAGCCATGTCATCGCTTCGAGGATCTGGTCGACCGCTTCCTGAGTTGAACGCGCCACGTCGGTGTCTTCGATACGCAGGACGAACTGCCCACCGTGGTGGCGCGCATACGCCCATGAATACAGGGCCGTGCGGGCCGTTCCCAGGTGCAGGAAACCGGTGGGGGACGGGGCGATGCGGGTGCGAACAGGTCGGTTCATGGTCACAGTGTGGACAGGCCGCGCAGCAAATCGTCCTGGATGTCGCGCACGTCGTCCAGGCCCACGGCCACCCGAAGCATGCCTTGGGTGATGCCCGCGGCCAGGCGTTGCACTTCGCTGAGCCGTCCGTGCGAGGTGCTGGCCGGATGGGTGATGGTGGTCTTGGTGTCGCCGAGGTTGGCAGTGATGGAACACACGCGCGTCTGGTCGACCACGTGAAATGCGTTTTTTCGCGCCTGCTCCGGCCCGTGCTCGGCCTGGCCCTTGACGGTGAACGACACCACGGCACCTCCGCAGTTCGATTGTTGTTCCATCGCAAGCCGGTGTTGCGGATGCGACTCGAGGCCGGGATAGAAGACGCGCTCCACGTGCGGCTGCGACTCGAGCCAGCCTGCCAGCGTCAGCGCGCGCGCGCTCTGCGCCTCCATGCGGATCGACAAGGTTTCCAGCCCCTTCAGCACCACCCAGGCGTTGAACGGCGACAGCGCCATGCCGGCACTGCGCATCACCGGGACGAACTTCTCGTTGATCAGCTGCTCGCTCGCGCAAAGCGCCCCGGCAATCACGCGGCCCTGGCCGTCCAGGTACTTGGTGCCCGAGTGAATGATCAGGTCGGCGCCGTATTCGACGGGCCTTTGCAATGCCGGCGAACAAAAGCAGTTGTCGACCGCCAGCCAGGCGCCGGCTTGGCGGGCGATGCCGGCAAGGGCCCTGATGTCGCACACGTCGGTGAGCGGGTTGGTCGGCGACTCAGCGAACAGCAGCCGTGTGTTGGGCCGCACCGCGTCCCGCCACGCCGACAGATCGGTCTGCGACACGAAACTGGTCTCGACTCCGAACTTGGCGAACTCGCGACCGAACAGCATGATGGTGGCGCCGAACACGCTTTGCGAACAAATGACGTGGTCGCCGGCTTTCAGCAAGCCCATGCCCAGCAGCAGGATCGCACTCATGCCGCTGGCCGTGGCGATGCACGCCTCGGTGCCTTCCAGGGCCGCCAGGCGGCGCTCGAACATCGTCACGGTCGGGTTGGTGAAGCGCGAATAGATGAAGGCTTCTTCCTCGTTGGCAAAACGCAGGGCGGCAGTGGCCGCGTCGGGTTGCACGAAGCTGCTGGTCAGAAACAGCGCTTCCGAGTTTTCACCCCAGGCGCTGGGCGGCAGCCCTTCGCGCACGGCCAGCGTGTCGCGCCGCAGACCAGCCGGCAGGTCGACGCGCGGAATCTTCTTGCTCATGTTCAGCCTTGCTCCAACGCGCTTTGCAGCGCCAGCCGCGACCGATCGTCGCTGCCTTCCTCGTCGTCGCCCTGCGATCTGCGCTGCAGCGCCATCGCGTCGAAATCGGCCGCCGTCACGTCGCCTGTGATGTAGACGCCGTCGAAGCAGGAGGCCTCGAAGCCCCTGATCAACGGGTTGAGCGCACCGACCACGCGCTTCATCGCATCGACGTCCTGATAAATCAAGGCATCGGCGCCGATGAACTGGCGTATTTCCTCGATGGTGCGGTTGTGCGCGATCAGTTCACCCGTGGTCGGCATATCGATGCCGTACACATTGGGAAACCGCACCGGCGGTGCCGCCGACGCCATGTAGACGCGGCGGGCCCCGGCGTCGCGCGCCATCTGCACGATCTCCTTGGACGTGGTGCCGCGCACGATCGAGTCGTCGACCAGCAACACGTTGCGCCCCTTGAATTCGACACCGATCGCATTGAGCTTCTGTCGCACCGACTTCTTGCGCACGCCTTGCCCCGGCATGATGAAGGTGCGCCCGACATAGCGGTTCTTCACGAAACCTTCACGGTAAGGCTTGCCGATCTTTTGCGCCAGCTGCATGGCCGACGGGCGGCTCGATTCGGGAATCGGTATCACCACATCGATGTCGCTCGGCGGCATGGTGGAGATCAGCCGTTGCGCCAGCGTCTCGCCCATGTTCAGGCGTGCTTGGTAGACCGAGATGCCGTCCATGATCGAGTCGGGCCGGGCCAGATAGACGAACTCGAACATGCACGGATTCAGGCTCGGACGTTCGGCGCATTGCTGCGCATGCAGGCAGCCCGCGAGGTCGACGAAGATCGCTTCTCCCGGCGCCACGTCGCGCGTCACCTTGTGACCGGTGCCTTCGATGGCGACCGATTCGCTGGCCACCATCACGGCGCCGCCACCGGTTGACGACGTTTCGCCGAAGCACAGCGGGCGGATGCCGTAGGGGTCGCGAAACGCCAGCAGTCCGTGGCCGGCGATCAGCGCCACCACCGCGTACGAACCCTTCAGCCGCTTGTGCACGGCCGCCACCGCCTTGAACACTTCCTGTGGCGTCAGCGGCAGGTCGCGCGCCGCGTTGCCCAGTTCGTGCGCCAGCACGTTGATCAGAACTTCGGTGTCGCTTTGCGTGTTGATGTGCCGACGGTCGATGTCGAACAATTCCTTTTTCAGCGCCGGCGCATTGGTCAGGTTGCCGTTGTGCACCAGCACGATGCCGAACGGTGCGTTGACGTAGAAAGGCTGCGCCTCTTCCTCGCTGTAGGCATTGCCGGCGGTCGGATAACGCACCTGCCCCAGGCCCACGTTGCCTGGCAGGCTGCGCATGTTGCGGGTGCGAAACACGTCGCGCACCATGCCACGCGCCTTGTGCATGAAGCACTTGGTGCCCTGCATCGTCACGATGCCGGCAGCGTCCTGCCCACGATGCTGCAGCAGCAGCAAAGCGTCGTAGATCAACTGGTTGACCGGGCCCCTGGATATCACTCCGACGATGCCGCACATGTCTACAACCCCGATTCGATGTGTTGCGCGGCCTAGGCCGGCAAGTGTTGAGAAATCTCGTCCGGCAGCATTGGCTTCAGGCCGCGCAGCACCGGGATCAGCCACTCGACCGCCTGAGACTGTTGCCACGCGTCCGAACGCCATGCCGGCGTGTAACTGGTGACTGTCACGAACGCGAGCAGAACGAACACGCCGCGCGCCAGACCGAAACCCCCACCGAGCACCCGATCGATCACGCTCAGCGGCGTGGCGCGAATCAAGTGCCGCAACAGTCGCGCAACAAGGCTCCAGACAATCAGCGCAATTACGAAAGCGATACCGAAGGCGGCCGCATGGTTGAGCCCGGAGCCTGCCTCGCCAACCGGCAGGTGGGGGCGCAGCATTGGCGCGAGCCATTGCGCCGCAAAGTACGCGGCGACCCAGGCCAGCACCGACAGCGCCGTGATGGCGCGCCGCGTTTCCGCCTCGGGCAACGCAAACGCCGCCTGTGCCACAACGTGGTGGCGCACGCTGGCCACCGCCGCCGCGCCCAGGCCCCAGCTTTCGCACAGTGCGGCACCCAACGCGTCGTGGCTGACGCCAAAACCGGCGTGTTCCAGGCCCGCCAAATCCACATCGTTGTCGGTGGCGCGCAGCATCGCGCGGTAGTGGTCGGTGGCATGGCGGAAAAGCACGGCCTTGCCGCACTCTTCGAACAGCCCGGCCGAGTGCGCGGCCCAGGCGTCCAGCGACAGCTTGGCGGCCAGCTGTCCCATCAACGTGCCGCGTTGTGCGGCGCGTTGCCACAGCGGGTCGAGTTCCGGTGCGGGTGGGAAGGCTGCACGCAGGCCCATCTCGAAGGTGATGGCGGCCACCTCGCGCATGCCCAGATAGGTGATGGCCTGGTGCACGCTCTGCACGCGGCCCTTCAAACCGTAGAGCGACGAGTTCACCGCTTTCATCACTGCGGCGGCCAGCGCCATGTCACCCTCGACGAGGGCGGCCGCCGCCTGCATGTTGATGTCGTCTTCGGCCATCAACAGCGACAACTCCACCAGCGCCTGTGGCTGCGAGGGGATGTCGATATCCAGCGTGCGCAGTTCGGGGTTCACGGACATGACGGGCCTTTTAGGAAGCGATGGGCGCGGGACGATTGCACATCCTAGCGGCGGCAGCGGGCGCGTGATCGCTGGAATAGCCGGGGCATGGGGCGGGCGCCGTTGAATAGGCGCCGATGAGAAAGCGACGGTGAGAAAGCGCCGAAGGAAAGGCAGTCGATGAAACGGGCGCCCATGAAAAAAGCGCCGACCAGCGGCGCCCAAAAAAGCCGGCCCATCTGCGGGGCCGATCTGAAAATCTACTTTC
>ENA-OFCE01001023-OFCE01001023.1-metagenomes-genome-assembly--contig:-NODE-1023-length-15512-cov-5.004011_pt1 | contig 15512 bp, 11 predicted proteins | sample MGYA00153388_OFCE01 | MGnify analysis MGYA00153388
GAGATCGACATCAAAACGGGTGCGCATCGCGAGTTTGCCTCGGGCCTCCGTAACCCCAACGGGCTCGCATGGGAACCTGCCAGCGGCGCGCTCTGGACGGTGGTGAATGAACGCGATGAGCTTGGCAGCGATTTGGTGCCGGACTATCTGACCTCGGTACGCGACGGGGGTTTTTACGGCTGGCCATATAGCTATTACGGTCAGAATATCGACACGCGCGTGCAGCCACCGCGGCCCGATCTGGTCGCCAAAGCGATCGCGCCCGACTACGCGCTGGGGCCACACACTGCGCCGTTAGGCCTGGTCTCATCGGTCGGCACGAGTTTGCCTGCAGCCTTCGCCAATGGCATGTTTATTGGTCAGCACGGCTCCTGGAATCGCCGGCCGCACAGCGGCTACAAGGTTATCTATGTGGCATTCGAGAACGGCAGGCCGGTCGGCATGCCCATTGATGTATTAAGCGGTTTTCTCAGCCCTGAGGGCAACGCTTTTGGTCGCCCGGTGGGTGTCGCTCTGGATAAAAAGGGTGCTTTGCTCGTCGCGGACGACGTAGGCAATGTGGTCTGGCGCGTGAGTACGTCGCGCCAACCATGACAAAATATTTCGCCGCCTATGCCGCGACCATCGCCGTCATCGCTGCACTGGATTTACTTTGGCTAGGCGTAATCGCGAAGTCTTTGTACCGAGAGGGTATTGGCCATCTGATGGCAGCACGACCAAATTTTGTCGTTGCCGGATTGTTCTATGCCGTATTTGCTCTCGGATTGATGGTCTTCGCTGTGGTGCCTGGCGGCGCCGCGTCCGGATGGGGCAAAACGCTCGCCTCTGCGGCATTGTTTGGCTTCTTCGCCTACGCGACTTACGATCTCACCAATCTGGCCACGCTAAAAAATTGGCCGCTCGGCCTTTCGCTCCTGGATATGGCGTGGGGCACGCTGCTTAGCGTGGCGTCGGCCTGCGCTGGCAAAGCCGTATTTGATCGCTTTTCGTAAGGGTAGCAAGGCACCCGCAAGATTGCGACAAGAATTTCCAGAGGCCCATCAAATCCCTGCTCCCGGGCGCGTTGCAGAGCACGCTAAACTTTCGGGCCCGCGCGCGCGGAAGTCAATTGCGCGAAACTTAGCGCCGCTTCCAGCGAGGCCATGAACTCATTGACCTTCATCGGTTTGGTAATGTAGTTGAAGAATCCGGCCTCAAGGCCTTTGGCGATATCGTGGGGCATCGCATTGGCGCTTAGTGCAATGATCGGAATGTGCGCCGTAGAAGGATCGCGGCGCAGAATTTCCATGGCTTCTATCCCGCTCATGCCAGGCATGTTGATGTCCATCAAAATCACCTCCGGCTGATGCGCTAGTGCGGATGCGATGCCTTTCGCACCGTTGGTTGCAGTGTATAAGCGCAAGTCGGGCCGGCGCGCGATGATTTGCTCGACCAGTTTGAGGTTGGCCGGATTGTCTTCGACATAGAGGAGCGTGCGAGTTGGCGCGCCGTCCGGTGTTGGTGGTGGCGGCTCGAGCGTTGCGAGCGGGAGTTCGACCACCGGCGGCGGCTCAGGCGCGGTACTCAGCTCAATCCAGAACACGCTCCCCTCACCGACCACGCTTTCAACCTCGATCGTGCCGCCCATCAACTCAACTAATTGCTTGGATACCACCAGGCCAATGCCCAGGCCCAGCTCTTCGCCCGACTCCTGCCCAAGACGATTGAATGGCTGGAATAGCTGAAGAAGTTTTTCCGGGGCCATACCATGGCCGCTGTCCCTGACGCTGATGCGTATCGAATCCTTGGCGCCCAAACCGGGTGCACACGTCACCGTTACCGCACCGCCGGGCCGGTTGTATTTGATGGCGTTTAACAGCAGATTCATCAGAATCTGTTTAAGCCGGGTCTGGTCGGCCCGCACGAAGCAGGGCTTATCGAACGACGGAAAGGTGGTGCCAATGCGCCGCTTTTTCACCTGCGGCTCGATCAAAGAGTGACAACGCCGCATGACCTCGGCGAGATCCGCCGGCTCAGACGATAACCCGGCCTTGCCTGCCTCAATGAGGGCGAGATCGAGGATGCCGTTGGAGAGATCCAGCAGATATCGACCTGCGAGCAGAATCTGGCTCAGGTTTTGTTTTTGGGAATCTGGCGGTGGCGGTGTGCCCGATTCCATGAGTTGCGCAAAGCCCAGGATCACATTGAGCGGCGTGCGTAATTCATGGCTCAACTGCACCATAAAGTCTGATTTCGCGAGACTCACTTTTTCGGCGGCGACTTTTGCGCGGGTCAGTTTGGCCTCGACACGATTCTCCGGCGCATTATTGGTGCCGATAAGCAGGTACCCGATAGTATCGGCGGCATCGTCGCGCAAAGCAGTGATGGACACTTTCATAGGCAGGCGGCTGCCGTCCTTGCAGATAAAAGTCAGCTCGTAATCATCATCGATATCACGCGTTGCCTTGAACGTCAACGCATCAAAGCCTGGCTTGATTACCACGCCGTATTCCAGACTCAACGCCTCGGCGCGCGCCATCAATTCGTCCAGATCGTGCAGATCCCAAGGGTTGCTCTTGTTCACTATTTCGGCAGCGGTGTAGCCCAACATGCTCTCCGCGCCGACGTTGAAGAACTGGATCACGCCCTTCTCGTCGGTGGCGATGATTGAATAGTGGGCGCTATTGAGAATGGCCTTCTGCAATGCCGAGGTTTTAAGCAGCGCTTCGTGTCGCCACCTTCCCGTCGTCGTGCCCACGTTGGCGTTAGCGCCTTCAATCGCGGCGAGTGATGTTTCGTTCATAACGAATCTCGATATTAAGCATGTTTTTAAACGGGTTAGCGCAAGCGTCTACTGCTACCTGAACCATAAGCGCTGACACAACGGCGTATGTGTCGAGTCTGTACCCTGCCCGCATCCTGAGGTGTAGGAGAAAAGCTGAATGATGTGGATTTTAGCTGACGTAGGACAAATCTGACTTGAGTAGTCGCCTTCTACTGCTACCTTCCGCGCGGCTGCGGCTCTATTGTATAAGCTGTCGGTCTTTGCCCTCAGGGAGAACACTTTGCGCGCCGTTGTCTGCTACCCATCGAAGCGACCGAGCTGGTCGAGCGTTGCATTTGCCGCATTAACGAATGTGCTTGTCCTGATGACGGGTTGTTCTGCGCTTCCGCAGGTAAACGCTGACACGCTTCATCAGACATCGCAGGTTTCCAAACTCGATGGTGCCAAGGGCGCGTTGTCGGCCCGCCAGAGTAAGGCGATATTGGCCAATCTCAGTAGCCGCACGGACGAAACCGGGATTTTTGAGCGGCATCTCGCGCTCGAAGAAGCCATCGTCGGCAGCCCACTGGTGGTAGGCAACAAAACGACGCTCTTTCAGGATGGCGAATCTACCTACGTGGCGATGTTTAAGGCGATTGCCGCTGCACGGGATCACATCAATATTGAAACCTACATCATCGAAGACGATGAGATCGGCCGGAAGTTTTCGGATGCGCTCATTGAAAAGCAAAAGCAGGGTGTATCAGTCGCTTTGATCTACGACAGCGTCGGCTCGATTCAGACCCCCAAAGAATTTTTCCAGCGCCTCAGGGACAGCGGGATCAAGACGCTTGAATTCAATCCCGTCAATCCTCTGGTGGCAAAGAAAGGCTGGGAGGTCAATCAGCGAGACCACCGCAAACTACTCATCGTTGACGGTCAAAGTGTGTTTCTTGGCGGCATCAACATCAGCAGCGTCTATTCCAGCGGCTCGTCGCGTAAGCGTGCATCGGCGGCCAAAAACGAAGATCAAATCCCTTGGCGTGACACACATTTGCTCATCGAAGGCCCGGTCGTGGCCGATTTCCAGAAATTATTCATTGCCACCTGGAACAAGCAAAAAGGCGACGCATTGCCGGACCGGAAATATTTTCCGCCGCAAACACCAAAAGGCCGCGAAGTCGTGCGCGCGATTGGCAGCTCTTCCGACGACGCCAGCGGAAAAATGTACAACACACTGCTTTCGGCTATCGGCAGTGCGGAGACGTCGGTCTATCTCACCATTGCTTATTTTGCGCCGGACGAAAAAATCATGAAGGCACTCGGTGACGCCGTTGGTCGTGGCGCAGATGTCAAGATTATCCTGCCGGGCAAAACCGACTCTGGCTTGATATTTCATGCGGGTCGCTCTTTTTACAACGATTTGCTCAAGTCTGGCGTGGAAGTTTACGAGCGCAGCGACGCCTTGCTGCACGCCAAGACGGTGTTGATCGATGGTGTCTGGTCGACGGTTGGCTCGACCAATCTCGATTGGCGCAGCTTCCTGCACAACGATGAAGTCAATGCGGTGGTTTTGGGCACGGCGTTTGGCGCGCAGATGAACACCATGTTTGAAAAAGATCTTGCCGCGTCACGCCGGATCACACTCGAATCGTGGCGGGAGCGACCCATCATGCTGCGCGTAAAGGAACAGGCGGCACGCATCTGGGTGTATTGGCTATGAAAACGGAGGAGACTTAATGCGCAATCAGAACCTTTCGGTAAGCACCGAAATCATCTTGGCCCTGGGGGGCGCGGTGCTGTGGCTGCTCACCGCTGTCACACTGGCCAATGCGGCCTTGCCCGCCATAAACGCGGTCGATGCGGGCTCGGCTGCGGGATTACGTGCCCGTTATGATGCAAATCGGGATCAACTCGCCAACAACGCGTTCCGTCGCCCGCTGGTACTTGAATCGAGCCATACATCGAAAGACGTGAAGGGCGACATCTACGCGGTAGTTCCGCACCCATTCAACACCGTGAGTGAGGCGCTTGCGGCACCGCAAGGTTGGTGTGATGTCCTCATCCTGCATCTCAATACTAAATTCTGCACAACGGCGCGCGACCAGAATTCAACCGCACTGATAGTGAATGTCGGCAAGAAACATGACCAGCCGCTTGCCGACTCATTTCGGTTGACCTTCGCGTGGAGGCTTGAGGATCGGCAGGCCGACTACATGCGCGTGCTGCTGCGCGCTGATGTCGGCCCTCTCAGCACCCACGACTACCGCATCACGCTCGAAGCGGTACCACTCGAAAACGGCAGCACTTTTCTACATCTCTCCTACGCGTACGGATTTGGCATGACCGGCAACCTTGCCATGCGTGCCTATTTCAATACAATTGGCCGCGAAAAAGTCGGCTTCACTGTGGTCGGCAAGGACAAAGATGGGCGGCCCGATTATGTCGATGGGATGCGCGGGCTGGTAGAACGTAACACGATGCGCTATTACTTGGCCATCGAGTCGTTTCTAGGTGCCCTCTCGGTGAAGGGACCAGCGCAATTTGAGAAGCGCATTAACGATTGGTTCACGGCCGCTGAGCGCTATCCCCGCCAGTTGCACGAAATGGAACAGGCAGAGTATCTGGCGATGAAACGTAAAGAATATAACCGTCAACAAGCGAACCGATCGGCGGCGACGCCAGGTTGATTCAGTTGCGCAAGTGGGGCTAGACGCGCAGCGTCGTAGCCCTACAACGGCCGCAGTTGCCAAGACCGATTTGGGCTACGGCTACACCTGACTCAACATAGCTGAAGGCACCCATGTGCGGGCACTCACCATCACGCGACACCAACAAATCTTTAACAAACGCTAGCACTGGTGCGGCCCACGGGCAAGTTTGGTTGCGAAACCCCGCCAATGCTAGACGCTTATGCGCAGGCTAGATCAGGACAAGTTAACGTCGGCTTGCCTATTTTTTCCGGTCGGCTCGCCCGGACGCAAACTTTAGCGCCACATTCAACGCTTCCGTGAATTCGTTCACGTTGATTGGCTTGGTGAGGTAGCGAAAGAATCCGGCATCCATGCCCCGCTTGATGTCGCCGGGCATGGCATTGGCGCTGATGGCGAGTACAGGTATGTGCGCCGTCAGCGGGTCTTCACGCAGGATTTTCATTGCATCGATGCCACTGATGCCGGGGAGATTGATGTCCATCAGGATGACTTCGGGCAACTTGGTGCGCGCAATCGTGATGCCGAGAATGCCGTCTGTGGCGGACAGCAAGCGCAGTTCAGGACGGCGCGCAATGAGCTGCTCGACCAGCTTCAGATTTGCCGGGTTGTCTTCGACGTAAAGCAGTGTCGTGCGCCGTTCGCTGTGCTCCACAGGTAACTCGGGGGTAACGATGGATTTTTCCGGTTCAGCCACATGGAGGGGTTCGGCTGCCGCACTAAGCTCGAACCAGAACACGCTGCCCACATCGACCGTGCTGTCCACACCGATGACCCCGCCCATCAGCTCGACCAGGCGTTTGCTCACCACCAGGCCGATGCCGGTGCCTTCGATGCTGCTGGTCTCGCGCCCCAGCCGGTTATAGGGCTCGAACAGGGCTTGCAGCTGGGTGGTCGACATGCCTATGCCGGTGTCGCTGACGGTGATGTTTACCTGCCGCCCTGCCACGGCGTGGCCCGACACGTGCACGGTGCCCCCGTCCCGGTTGTACTTGACGGCATTGCTCAGCAGGTTGGTCAGCACCTGGGTCAGCCGGGTGGCGTCGGCCCGCACGGCGGGCAGGTCGCCGGGCAGGTCCACCGTCAACCGGATGCCGCGCTGCGCGGCCAGCGTGGCGACCATATCCTGGCTGGCGGCCACCAACGGGGCCAGGGTCACCGGCACCAGCGTCAGCGCGTCGGCGCCCGACTCGATGCGCGCCAGGTCCAGCGTGTCGTTGATCATCTCCAGCAGGTGCCAGCCGGCGCGCTGGATCTGCTGCGCCCAGTCGTGCTGGCGCGGGTTGAGCTGCGGGCCGCCGGGCATGCACATCAGCTGGGCGAAGCCCAGCATGGCGTTCAGCGGGGTGCGCAACTCGTGGCTCATGCGCGACACGAATTCGCTCTTGGCGCGGCTGGCCATCTCGGCGCGTTCGCGCGCCTGTTCGGCATCGGCCAGGCGCAGGCGTTCGGTGATGTCCTCGACGACACCGGCCAGGCGGTGCACGCGCCCGTCGGCGTTGCGCAGCGCGCGAACCTGCGCCCGCACCCAGAACATGTGCCCATCGGCATGTTGCAGGCGCAACTGGCGGTCGAAGTAGGCATCGGCGTCACGCAGCAGGCCGGCTCGCGCCTGGATCAGGGTGTCGGCGTCGCCGGGCAGCGTGAGCTCCGTGATCGAGCGGCCGCGCAGTGCATCCTCGGACAGGCCCAGCATCGTCGACAGCTGCGGGTTGGTTTGCAAGAAGGTGCCATCGGGCGCCATGAACATCACGCCTATCGGCACCTGTTCGAACAGGCTGCGCAGCCGGACCTCGCTTTCCGACAAGGCCTGCTGGATGTTCGAGCGTTCGTCGATCTCCCGTCGCAGCCGCGCCGTGGCGTCCTGCACCGTGCGCTCGGTGCGCCGGCTGTGCCCCGTGATGGTCAGCAACAACGCGCCCAGCAGGGCTGCGGCCGACAGGCTGGCCAGCGAGACTAACGCGTAGCGTTCGGCCCAGGGGGTGGTGGCCGCGGCCGGTGCTTCGTCCAGCCGCAGTTCGAGTCGGCGGTCGGCCAACCTCAACGCTCGCTGGGTGTGCAGGGCCGCGCCCGACGGCGGGCTGTGATCGCAGCCCGCCGGGCCGGCGATTCGCGCGCGGGCGGCCGCCGGGTCCGGGTCCACCAGACACCAGCTCAACGCCGCGGTGCTTGGGGGCTGCAGCATGTCGAGCATGCGTTCGAGGCGCAGGCTCACGAACACCAGACCGCGGAAACTTGCCTGCCGCGCGGTTTCGTCGGCAGGTTGGCCGTCGTACAGCGCCTGGTACAGCACGACGCCGGTTTCGTCCTGGACCGACTGGGTCAGGCGAAATCCGGCCGACGCCGCTGGCTCACCACTGCGCCGGGTCGTGAGCAAAGCGGCCCGGGCGGCGGGGATCGACAGCGAGTTGACGCCCAGGGCCGCCGCGTTGCCTTCGGGCGGCTCGACCAGCCGCATCGCGACGACCTCGGTGTCGGTTTGCAGCTCGGGCACGCCCGGGCGGTCGAACACCTTGTACCCGGGCAGACCCTGGGCACGCGCTGCGGCCTCGAACGCCGGCACGTCCCGGCGTGCCACGCGCACGCTGTAGCCGGCCGCCTGCAGGTGCAGCTGCGGTCGCAGCCACCAGGCCACAGCGGCAGCCAGCTCGGCTTGGTCCAGTTCACCGCGCACCCGCGCAGCACTGTGCAGCGCCTGCAGCGCGTACAGCGGGGCCTGCAGCCGCTCCTGCGCCTCTTGGGTCAGGCGGTCGGCCTCGCGCTCGAAGACGGTCTGGCGGCGCTGTGCGTCCAATCGGTCCAGATGGTGCATGGCCGCCGCCATCAGGGCCAGGATCAGCAGCAAGGGCAGGCCAACGGTGCGCTGGCGCGGCCGCCAGTCGGTCGCCGGGTGGCCGATCAAGCTCAGCGCGATGGGTGCGGCGATCAACACGCCCAGTGTGTCGCCGGCCCACCACGTCAGCCATGTCGGCAGCAGCTGCGCAGCCGTGATGGCACCGCTGGCCAGCAGTGCCGGCGTGGCCACGGTGGGGCTGACCAAGCACGCGACCAAGGCCCCGTAAAGGCCGAAGATTGCGATTTCGCGCGGCGAATCCAGCAACAGCGGGCCAGGCGCGTGCCGCCTCACCAGCGCCGCCCCCGCCGCAGCTTGCAGCATCGCGCCGACACTGATCACCAGCGGCAACAACACCAGGGCCGCGCCGGACTGCGACCGCAGCAGTCCCAGGCCCATGTTCACGGCCAGCGCGCCCAGCAGCACCCCCGGCAGCGCCGGGCGCCCGAAACACAGCACGGCGACGAGCGCGATCCCCGCCGACGGGTACAAGGGCGACGCATAGCCCGGCGGTCCGGCCAAGGTCAGGGCCAGCGCGCCCGCCAACACGTAAGCCAGCGCCGTGCAGATCGCCACGAAAGCGCCGTGCCTGACCGAGCCGGCACCGCGTACAGCCTTCAGCACAGTCATTGCTCCACTCTACCTTTGACGCGGACCCGTGGCGCCAGCGCACGGCGTGGCGTTCGCCGGGTTCTCGCAGTTCGAATTGCGCAGTCGGGTTTTGAGAACGGTCAAACGTTGAACAGGAAGTTGAGCACGTCGCCGTCCTTGACGACGTATTCCTTGCCCTCGGCGCGCATCTTGCCGTGGTCCTTGGCGCCCTGTTCGCCCTTGTAGGCGATGTAGTCGTCGAAGGCGATGGTCTGGGCGCGGATGAAGCCGCGTTCGAAGTCGGTGTGGATCACGCCGGCGGCGTTGGGGGCGGTGTCGCCGATGTGGATGGTCCAGGCTCGCACTTCCTTCACGCCGGCGGTGAAGTAGGTCTGTAGGCCCAGCAGCGAGAACGCGGCGCGGATCAGGCGGTTCAGTCCGGGTTCGTCCTGCCCCATCTCGTGCAGGAACAGGGCCTTGTCCTCGTCCTCCATGTCGGCGACTTCGGCCTCGGTCTTGGCGCAGATGGCCACCACCGGCGCATTCTGCTTGGCGGCGTAGGCCTGCAGGCGTTCGAGGAAGGGGTTGTCGGCAAAGCCGTCCTCGGCGATGTTGCCCACGAACATGGCCGGCTTGGCGGTGATCAGGCACAGCGGCTTGAGGATGGCGAGCTCTTCCTTGCCGAACGCGATGCCGCGCACCGGCAGCGCCTGATCCAGCGCGGCCTGGCACTTTTCGAGCACCTTCACCAGCGCTGCGGCTTCCTTGTCGTTGCCCGAGCGCGCCGCCTTCACGTAGCGGTGCAGGCTTTTTTCCACCGTGCTCAGGTCGGCCAGGCAGAGCTCGGTCTGGATAATCTCGATGTCCGAGATGGGGTCGACCTTGCCGGCCACGTGGATGACGTTGTCGTCCTCGAAGCAGCGCACCACGTTGACGATGGCGTCGGTTTCGCGGATGTGGCTGAGGAACTGGTTGCCCAGGCCCTCGCCCTTGCTGGCCCCGGCCACGAGACCGGCGATGTCGACGAACTCGACGATGGCCGGCACCACCCGTTCGGGCTTGACAATGGCCGCCAGCGCAGCCAGCCGCGGGTCGGGCAGTTCCACCACGCCGACATTGGGCTCGATGGTGCAGAACGGGTAGTTCTCGGCGGCGATGCCGGCCTTGGTGAGGGCATTGAAGAGCGTGGACTTGCCGACGTTGGGCAAACCGACGATGCCGCATTTGAGAGACATGGGGAGGGCTTTCGGGGAAGGCGCGGAACGGGTGATTTTCCTACACTGCGGCGACGAACTTCACACTGACGACGCTGTGCCCGCATTCCAGGGGCCCGGCGCGCGTGGTGCTCGTCGGTGTCGAGGCCGATTTCATTCCCTATTCCGAGACCCGCCTGCCAATCTAAACGGCGCAGGCCATCTTTAGCCTACAGGGCCCAGGTCGCGCGCAGGGTCTGGCCGGTGCGCAACGTGTGCTCGAAACCCGACAAAACAACGGCATTCATGCCGAAGGTCAACGCGCCGTCCATGCGGGGGTCGGCGCGAAAGCCGGCCAGGGTGTCGCCGGGCTCGTGGCCGGACTCGCCCGTGGCAGGGTCGACATTGGGCACCGTGCAACGCGTGCAGGGTTTGACGAGCTTGAGCCGCACCGGGCCGCCCTCGGTGTCGATTTCGATCTCGTCGATGTGGTCTTCGTCCCAGGGCTGCAGGCCGTCCAGCACCAGGTTGGCCCGGAAACGCTCCATGCCGACTGTGGCCTGTCCGCGCGCGGCCAGGCGCTGGTTCAGGTCGGCCAGCGACGCGCTGCTGGTCACCAGCACCGGGAAGCCGTCGGCGAAGGCGTTTTCCGCCTGCACCGCGCCGGTCCAGCGCGCTTCGGACAGCCGCGTTTCTTCGGGGTCGAAGCGCACCAGCCGAACCTTGCAGCCCAGGAAGTCGCTGAACCACTGCGCCGCCAGCGCGCCCATGTCGTAGGCTTTGACGACGTCGTCCCACACCTGCACGCGGGTGGGGGCCTCGACGGTGTCCAGCCGCAGGTGCAGGGCCAGCATGCCTGGTGCGCGCAGCACCATGTCCTGCGTGCGCAGCGTGGGTCGGATCAGTGCCAGCCGCGGCCTTTCGCGCTGCGTGACCATTTCGCCGTGCTCGTCAACGACCATCCAGGCGCGGTCGAACTCCAGGCCGGTCTCCACCAGCAAGGCTTCTGCGACGGCGATGCCGGCACAGGACTTGATAGGGTGGACGTACAGGGCCGACACGCGGCCGGCCAGGGTGCTGGAGTGGTTCACGGACAGGGCCTCGGGGGCATGCGCAGGGCCCCGCATTGTGCCCGGGGGGTCTACCTACAATCGACCGTATGCAGCCTATCGACATCCTGGTTCGCGGTGCCGGCGCCGTCGGGCTGACCGCAGCGCTGGCCTTGGCGCGCCAGGGCCTGCAGGTGGCCCTGGTCGAGCCGCCTGCGGCCGCCGCCACGGCGGGGCCCGACCTTCGAGCCTACGCGCTGAACGCCGCGTCCGTGGCCTTGCTCGAGCAGCTCAGGGTGTGGTCGGCACTGCCGGCCGACGCCTGCACGCGCGTGCAGGACATGCGCATCGAAGGCGACGCTCCCGGCGCTGCGCTGGACTTTTCTGCCTGGTCGCTGGGCTCCACCGAGCTGGCGTGGATCGTCGACGCCGCCGAGCTCGACCGTGCCTTGCGTGCCGCGGTGGGTTTCGCGCCGCACATTGTTTTGTTGACCGATCAGCAAGCCGCCTCGGCGGCTGCAGCGGCCGCTCCCCTGCAATTGCTGGCCGACGGCCGAGACTCGCCCGAGCGCAAGCGGCTGGGCGTGCACATGCCCCGGCAGGCGTACGGCCAGCGCGCCATCGCCGCGCGGTTGCGCAGCGACCAGGCCCACGCCGGCCTGGCCCGGCAGTGGTTCCGCAGCCCCGACGTGCTGGCCCTGCTGCCACTCGACCGCCCGCAGCCCGGCCACGGCCTGGGCCTGGTGTGGTCGCTGCCCGATGCCCGGGCCGACGAGCTGATGGCGCTGGACGACGCCGCGTTCGAGTCGGCGCTGATGGACGCCAGCGGCGGCGCGGCCGGGCGGCTGCATCTGGTCAGCCCGCGTGCGCAGTGGCCGCTGGCGCTGGCGCGTGCCCAGGCCGTGTTCGGCCCAGGCTGGGTGCTGGTGGGCGACGCGGCGCACACCGTGCACCCGCTGGCCGGCCAGGGGCTGAACCTGGGCCTGGCCGACGTGGCTGCGCTGGCCCAGGTGCTGGCCGAGCGCGAGCCGTGGCGCGCGCTCGGCGACGTCAAGCTGTTGCGCCGCTATGCCCGCGCCCGCTTGACCGACACCTTGATGATGGGCCGCGTCACCGACGGCCTGCTGCACCTGTTCGCCAGCCCCGAGCCCTGGGTGAAGGAACTTCGCAACCGCGGCCTGGGTCTGGTCAATCAGGTGCCGGCCCTCAAGCGGCTGCTGGCCGGCCGCGCGCTGGGGCGATAAGCCTTGATCAGCGTTTCCCACCCCTCGTTTCCACTTCAGGATCGCCCATGAGTTTCATCCCCACAGGCTGGCGTGCACGCGGCCGCGCCGTGCTGGCCGTGGCCGCTTTGCTGGTCGGCGGCGCTGCCTTCGCGCAAGAGGCCGTGATCCGCAAGAACCTGGCCGAGCGGCTGCCCACGCTGCCCAAGATCGACGAGGTCACGCGCACCCCCATCCCGGGCCTGTTCGAGGTGCGCTTCGGCGGCACCGAGATCATCTACACCGACGCCACCGGCGACCACGTGCTGGCCGGCGCCGCGCTGATCGAGACCAAGACGCGCACCGACCTGACCGAGGCGCGCATCAACAAGCTGATGGCCATCGACTTCGACAAGCTCCCGTTTAAGGACGCGGTGGTCTTCAAGCAGGGCAGCGGGGCGCGCAAGATGGCGGTCTTCGCGGACCCCAACTGCGGATTTTGCAAGCGCTTCGAGCGCGACATCGCCGGCATGAAGGACGTCACCATCTACACCTTCGTCGTGCCCATCCTGGGCGCCGATTCGGCCACCAAGTCGCGCGACATCTGGTGCGCCAAGGACGCGCCCCGCGCCTGGCGCAGTTGGATGATCGACAACGTCGCGCCGCCCAAGACGGCAGCTTCCTGCGACAGCGCGGCCATTGAGCGCAACATGGAGTTCTCGAAGAAGAACCGCATCAACGGCACGCCGGTGACGTTCTTCGTGGACGGCTCGCGCAAGGTCGGCGCGCTGCCCGTCGACGCGATCGAAAATCTTTTGGCTGCCGCCAAGAAGAACTGAAGCCGGGTCATGAGAGACGCACTGCGTCTGGGCTATGCCGGCCTGCTGCCCTTTGTGGCCGGCGCCGTGCTGGTGTGGCTGGTGCGGCCCGATGTCCACCCTTACGTGGCCCTGGCCTTGTCGGGCTACGCGGCGGTCATCCTGTCCTTTCTGGGCGGCATCCACTGGGGCCTGGCGATGCGCGAGCCGTCGCCGCCACTGCCCTGGCTGGTCTGGGGCGTGGTGCCGTCGCTGGTGGCGTGGCTGGCCATGCTGATGCCGGCCAACGCCGGCCTGGTGGTGTTCGGGCTGGCGCTGATGGGCTGCTATGCCGTTGACCGCAGGCTGTATCCCAAGCAGGGTGTAGTGCATTGGCTGACATTGCGGTTCCGGCTCAGCACCGTGGCAGCGGCGTGTTGCTTCGTCGGAGCGGCGGGCAGCTAGGATGAAGCAGCCATTGGCCCCGTGGGGCCGATGAAACGCCCGCAGGCCCTGGCCGCGCTGGCCGTGGTCGTGACGGGGCTGCATTGGTGGGCAATGGCGCAATGGATGCCGCCGCGGCTGGGCGAAGGCGCGGCCGACGGGCGTCCCAAGCCCATCGAGGTCAGCTTTGTGCGCGACCTCGTACCGGCTGCACCCGCGGCTGTACCCCCGGCGGCGCCACCAACTGTCGCCCGCCCACGTTCGCCCGTGTTCGCACCACAGGCCGCAGCGTCGGCACCGCAGGCCCTGCCGGCAGTGGCGAAAACCGAATCCGTGGCCGCAGTCGAGACACCGACTCTGCCCGAGGCCCCTGTCGGCCCGGTGGCCCTGGCCGCTTCCGCGCCGGCGGCATCGGCGCCCCCTGCCTTCGAATGGCCGCCGTCGACGCGGCTGGATTACCGCCTGGCGGGCCACTTCCGTGGCCCGGTGACGGGGCAGGCGCGCGTGGAGTGGTTGCGCAGCGGCACGCGCTACCAGGTGAACCTGGAACTCACCATCGGCCCGTCGTTCAGCCCGCTGGCCAGCCGGCGCATCAGCAGCGACGGCGAGGTCACCGCGCAAGGCCTGCGCCCGCGCCGCTACGACGAGGAAACCCGCGCCCTGCTGCGCGACACGCGCCGCCTGAGCATCGCATTGGACGCCGACACCGTGCGCCTGCCCTCGGGCCGCGAACTGCCGCGGCCCGAGGGCGTGCAGGACAGCGCCAGCCAGTTCGTCCAGCTCACCTGGCTTTTCACGACCCAGCCGCAGCTGCTGCAGCCGGGGCAGGTGATCGCCTTCCCGCTGGCCCTGCCCCGCCAGGTGGACATGTGGACCTACGACGTGCTGGCCACGGAAAGGATCGACACGCCCGCCGGCCCCGTGGATTCCGTGCATTTGAAGCCCCGGCGCGAGGCCAAGGCCGGTGGCGACCTGACGGCCGAAGTCTGGTTCGCGCCCAGCCTGCAATACCTGCCGGTGCGGCTGCTGATCCGCCAGGACGCCGAGACCTACATGGAGCTGTCGCTCGAGCGTCTGCCGCAACAGGCCGAGCCGGGGCGCTGATTTCTGCCGCTGACCGCAGCGCCTGCCCGGACGCCTGAGCAAGCAGTCGACGAAGGCCCTTATAGTGATTTGGACCTTTGGAGCAGCCGAATGACCGATCCCCTCATCCTGACCGAACTGCGGGGCGACGCCGCGCGGCGCACGGCCCTGATCACGCTGAACCGCCCCAAGCAGCTGAACGCGCTGAACGACGCGCTGATGGACCAGCTGGGCGCCGCGCTGCTGGCCTTCGATGCCGACGACGGCGTGGGCTGCATCGTCATCACCGGCAGCGACAAGGCCTTCGCCGCCGGCGCCGACATCGGCGCCATGGCCGACTTCAGCTACATGGATGCCTATCTGGGCCAGTACATCACCCGCAACTGGGAAGCGCTGCGCCAGGTGCGCAAACCGGTGATCGCCGCGGTGGCCGGCTTCGCGCTGGGCGGCGGGTGTGAACTGGCGATGGCCTGCGACTTCATCATCGCCGCCGACACGGCGCGTTTCGGCCAGCCCGAGATCAAGCTGGGCATCATCCCCGGCGCCGGCGGCACGCAGCGCCTGCCGCGAGCTGTGGGCAAGGCCAAGGCCATGGACATGGCGCTCACGGCGCGGATGATGGACGCCGCCGAGGCCGAGCGCGCCGGCCTCGTGTCGCGCGTGGTGGCGGCCGACAAGTTACTTGAAGAAGCCTTGGCCGCCGCCGCCGTGATCTGCAGCCTGAGCGGCCCCAGCGTGATGCTGGCCAAGGAATGCGTGAACAAGGCCTTCGAGGGCGGGCTGGCCGACGGCGTGGCCTACGAGCGGCGGGTGTTCCATTCGCTGTTCGCCACCGACGACCAGAAGGAAGGCATGGCCGCCTTTGT
>ENA-OFCE01001024-OFCE01001024.1-metagenomes-genome-assembly--contig:-NODE-1024-length-15506-cov-3.495631_pt1 | contig 15506 bp, 19 predicted proteins | sample MGYA00153388_OFCE01 | MGnify analysis MGYA00153388
GCCTGCCGGCAGGCAGGTAGCGAACAGCGTGTTAAAACGCCCTTCAAAATTAAATCTAGAACTTAATCTTTAACAATATGCCAACTCCCCTTATGTCAGCAATGCTGCATGCAAAATGCCCGCGTTGTAGGCGTGGAGATTTGTTTGCCACCTCTATGTATGGTTTTAAGTCGCAAAAAATGCATGACAATTGTGCGCATTGTGGTTTTAAGTTTGAAATAGAGCCGGGATATTTCTATGCGGCCATGTATGTAGGATACGCTATTAACGTGGCATTGGCAGTTGGTGTAGGAATGTTAACTTATTTGATTACGAACGAAGAACACTCCCCGTGGATTTATATCACCACCATACTCACCGCAAGTATTTTGTTTTCGCCAGTAAATTTCAGGTATTCTCGCGTGGTTCTCCTTTATTGGCTTTCGCCGAATGTAAAATACGCAGCGCAATATGACCACGATTAATAAAAAAACCTTTGATTTCTTACGCCATTTGGCCGAGAATAACGATAGAGATTGGTTTTTGGCACACAAATCTGAATACGAAACTGCCAAGCAAAATATAGAGGCTTTCGCCGGTGAGTTATTGCTGAAATTGTGGGCAATTGATAAATCTATACCCGAGAATTTAACGGCGAAAAAATCTGTTATGCGCATATACCGCGATGTGCGATTCAGCAAGGACAAAACGCCGTACAAAAATAATTTTGGAATCGGTTTCTCAACAATTGGTAAAAATGGAAATTATCCTGGTTACTACATTCAAATACAGCCCAATAACAGTTTTATTGCTGGCGGATATTGGATGCCAGAAGCTGCACATTTAAAAGCTATTCGACAAGAAATTGATTATAATAGTTCGCAATTATTATCTATAATTGAAAGTGCCGATTTTTTAGATTTTTTTGGTGGTATAAGTACTGACGATAAATTGAAAACTTCGCCCAAAGGCTACGCTTCAGATCATGAACATATAGAATTGTTAAAACTTAAAAGTTTTACAGTGGCCCGTAATTTCAGTGACGAAGAAATGATGAATGAGCCGATAATGGATAAGATGACAAAAGGGTTCTCCCTGATTTTGCCTCTAATAGAATTTGTAAAGAATGCAATTGATTAATATATAATGATGAAAAAAATTTGTTTTATAGGTGCCGCTACCTTATTGTTAATGTCATCATGCGTAGTATTATCCAACAAAAAGTACAAACAATTATTAGCCCAAAAGGATTCTATAGCCACGGGTTGGGAAGCTTGCCAAGTGCAAGCTTCTGGTTTGGAGAGTGAAAAAGCCAGTTTAAAATCTGATACTGCAACCCTTCATACCAAGATAGCCGATTTGGAAGCTAACTTGAAAACTTTAAATACCAATTATGCAGCTTTACGGTCTAACAGTTCTGGCGAGATTAATAAGCTTTCTGGCAATCTAAGTAAACTATCTGACGACTTAAAGAAAAGGGAAGAGCGTTTACGTGAAGTGGAAGAGATTCTGAAAAAACGCGACGCCGCAACGGATGCACTGAAACAAAAACTGCAAAAAGCATTATTAGGCTTTACAGAAAGCGGTTTAACCGTTGAAGTCAAAAACGGTAAGGTTTACGTATCCCTAACAGATAAATTATTGTTCCCTAGCGGTAGTATTGTAATTGATGAAAAAGGCAAACTTGCTTTGCAAGCTTTGGCAAAAGTATTGAATACCCAACCAGATATCAATATTGCCGTAGAAGGACATACGGATAATCAAAAGGTAGTTAACCTCGGTCAAATCAAGGATAACTGGGATTTGAGCGTTTTGCGAGCAACATCCGTTGTACGCTTTTTAACCGATCAACAGAAAATATCTTCCATACGTTTAACAGCAACGGGTAAAGGTCAATTCCAACCCATTGATGTTGCCAATGCAGTTGATGCAAGAAGCAAAAATCGGCGAATAGAAATTGTGCTTTCACCCAAGTTGGATGAATTGTATAATTTAATAAAATAGAAGGAATTTCAGGTAAAAAAAAACGCATCGCTGCAAAAGTAGATGCGATTCTTTTTGAACTTAAAGATGAAATTGTGTAAATATTTTGAAGTTGAAAATTTTGGTTATTAAATCCGCTCACTGATGAACGCCTAAATAAAACTTAACCTTCCTGGTGCAACCACTCTTTTTTCGCTAGCAATTCATCTTCTGTTTCTCTAATGTCCTCATCGTCAACGCAACAATCAACCGGACAAACGGCGGCGCATTGCGGCTCGTCATGGAAACCCACACACTCGGTGCATTTATCAGAAACTATGTAATATACTTCATCAGAAACAGCGGATTGAGCTTGGTCGGCATCGGCGGTTTTGCCATCACCGAAGTTGATCATGCCTTTTAAATCCGTCCCTTCAGAAAACTTCCACGCTTGTCCGGCGTCATAAATCGCATTGTTTGGGCATTCTGGTTCGCAAGCCCCGCAGTTAATACACTCGTCTGTAATTTTAATTGCCATTCCTATATAAATATATCCTTTTAACTCTAGTTTTGTAATGTGCTGTAAATATAGCATAATTTCAGTTTTCACTTTTATATCCAATGTCGATTTTTAGTAAAGAAGATAAAATAAAAGCTTTTTCCCTTTTGGGAGATTTCTTAAACCAGCCGGACAAAAATTTTGAAGCCAGTATGCTGGAAGCGCAAAACCATAACGCTTGGTTTACGGTTGATGAAGTAAAAAGATCGGTAGTTTCCATTGCTAACATGTTGAATGAAACTGATTTGCGCAAGTGGTTTTTTACTTATGCAGAAAATACAAAATCATTTAAAGTAGGTGTTGTATTGGCTGGTAACTTGCCATTGGTTGGTTTTCACGATGTTTTGTGCATACTGGCAAGTGGAAACAAGGCTTTGATAAAGCTTTCTTCTCAGGATAACCAATTATTGATTGCCGTTTTAGAGCAACTATTTTTGATAGAACCGCGCTTCAAGTTTATGGTTGAAATCGTTTTCAAGGTAGAAAATTTCGATGCCATAATTGCTACTGGGAGCAATAACACATCCAGGTATTTCGAGTACTATTTTGCAAAGGTTCCACATATTATTCGTAAAAACAGAAATACGGTAGCGGTTTTAAACGGCAATGAAACAGCTGATCAATTGCATGATTTGGGCAATGATATTTTTAGCTACTTTGGCTTGGGTTGCCGAAATGTTTCAAAACTATTTGTACCCGAGGGATACATTTTTAACTATTTTTTTGAAAGTATAGAAGATTTTAATCCCATCATCAATCACCATAAGTACCATAACAATTACGATTATAATAAGTCTATTTACTTGGTAAACAAAGTTCCGCATTTGGATAATGGCTTTCTATTGGTCACGCAAAGCGATGCGCTATGCTCCCCACTTTCCGTTCTTTATTATCAAACTTATACCGATGTTGCGGACCTCAAAAAAGAGATCAACGCATCGGCCGAAGCCATACAAGTATTGGTAAGCGATACGGATTTAAACACCATAATTCCGCAAGTAAAGTTCGGCCAAAGCCAACACCCTAAACTTTGGGATTATGCAGATGGTGTAGACACAATGAAATTTTTATCTTCGTTGAGATAGTATCTTTTTTAATACTAGAATTGTTAATGGATAGCAGTGAAATAATTATCTACCAAAAATCAGACGGTAATATCAGAATAGATGTTCGCTTAGAGGAGGAATCTGTTTGGCTTACACAGTTGCAAATGGCCGAATTGTTAGGTAAAGGCCGAACCACTATAACTGAACACATACAAAATATTTTCACTGAAGGTGAATTAATTGAAAATATGGTATGTCGGAATTTCCGACGCACCACTCTGCACGGTGCTATCGATGGAAAAACTCAAGAAAAAGATGTGAAATATTACAATCTTGATGTTATAATTTCTGTAGGATATAGAGTTAAATCACTACAAGGAACACAGTTTCGGATATGGGCAACTCAAAGGCTAAAAGAATACATCGTAAAAGGTTTTACTTTAAATGATGACCGCTTTAAGTCGGGCAATTCAATGAATTATTTTAATGAATTGCAGGAGCGTATTAGAGAGATACGAATTTCTGAACGTTTTTTCTATCAAAAGATAAAAGATATTTATACTACAAGTATTGATTATGATAGTAAAGATGAAAAGACAGTGTCTTTCTTTAAAACAGTTCAAAACAAATTGCTTTGGGCGATAAGTCAACAAACAGCTGCAGAATTAGTATACGCTAGAGCAAATGCAAACTTACCTTTGTTAGGTATGTTATCACTTGAAAAAGAGAAGTCGTTGCCTATCAAAAAGGCTGATGTTAGCATTGCGAAGAACTACTTGAAAGAAGATGAAATTAGATTGTTGGGTTTATTAGTAGAGCAGTACTTGGCATTTGCTGAAACTATGGTACAACAACGCACACCAATGTATATGGCAGATTGGGGACAGCGGTTAGATACTATTTTGCAACTTAATGGTAGAGAATTACTTGTACATGCAGGCAAAGTTAGTCACGAAAAAGCATTGAAAAAATCAGAAACAGAATTTGAAAAATATAAGCTTACACAAAATGCGATTGACAAATCAGCTAATTTAAATGAACTTATAAATGATATTAAAAAACTAAACAATAGCCAATAAGAATGTTTGTCGGTAAAACAGTATTTTCAATTGTTCCTTAAACTATTATTACATAATCAATATACAACAATGACGCAAAAACCCATTCTGGTCTTAAAATTCGGGACGGCTTCCATAACTACCCCAACAGGAGATTTAAACGAAGATATCATACAAGATATCTGTAGCCAAGTGGCGCATTTGCATACCCAATACAATATGGTTTTGGTATCATCGGGAGCAGTGGCGGCAGGGAAGAAATTATTGAAAAATTTTAGTGGTGAGCTCACCGAACGCAAAGCTGCAGCCGCCATAGGCAACCCTTTGTTATTGAATAAATACGCACAATATTTTGCCCCGCACGGTATAGCAATTGCGCAAAGCTTGTGCGAAAGACATCATTTCTCGAACAGAAACCAGTTTTTACAATTGCAAAGAACTTACCAAGAACTTTGGCGCAACAACATTATACCCATTGCTAACGAGAATGACGTTGTGAGCAATCTGGAACTTAAATTTTCTGATAATGATGAACTAGCAACCTTAATTGCAGTAGGTTTTGGTGCTGATTTACTGTTGTTCAGCACTTCTGTTCCGGGAGTTTTAGATGGGGATGGAAAAGTAATTTCGGAAATAAAAATAATAGATGCCAATATTTTAGGCTTAGCAAAAAAAGAAAAATCGGCAGTTGGTTTAGGCGGAATGACCTCAAAACTTACCTTCGCTCGCCTGGCCACACAAATGGGCATTAAAGCTGTAATTTTCGGAATGAATGTCCAAAATGCAATTTTGAAAGCGGTGGATGGTAAGATAGGCACAGTTTGTTATCCGCAAGAGTGCAATATTTCTGCAAGAAACAAATGGTTAGCCAGCGGCAGTTTAATCAGCGGGAAGCTGCAAATAGATGCTGGTGCCGCTCAAGCAATCGCAGGCAGGCGCAGTTTATTGGCCGTTGGCGTGGTGCAGGTTTTACGGCATTTTGAGGCCGGAGAAGTTTTTGAAATTTTGGATGAACAAAACGAACCATTAGCAGTTGCTAAATCACGGATAGATTCTCACCAATTAGTAGGCGATGCCAAGGTTCAAAATCTAGAAATTGCACATGCAGACGATATAGTTTTGATATAAAAAGCGATGGAAAACATAAATGAAATTTTGCAGCAAGCAGCTAAAGCTTCTGTTATCGTAAGAAAACTCGGTGCTAACATAAAGCAAACAGTTTTGGAAAATATTGCCCAGGCTTTAACGCTTAACGCGGATGAGATTATTGCGCAAAACCATTTGGATTTGGTTAAAATGCCGGATGCAGACAGCAAGAAAGACCGTTTGTTGTTAAATCATGAACGCATAAATTCCTTGGCTGCCAGTATTGCAGAAATTGCACAGTTGCAAGACCCAACCAACCAAGTTTTATCTTCAAAAAATTTGGTAAATGGCTTGTTCATACAAAAGAAAACCGTTGCCCTGGGAGTAGTGGGCGTTATTTACGAATCGCGGCCGAATGTAACCGTAGATGTTGCGGCATTGTGTATCCGTAGCGGAAACTCGTGTTTGTTGCGTGGCGGTTCCGACGCTTTTCACACAAATATTATTTTAGTAAACATCATTCAAAGTGTTTTAAGAACTTTTCAATTAGACGAAAACATAGTGCAGCTTTTACCGGTTGATAGAAAGCATGTGTATGAATTACTGACTGCCGATAAATATGTGGATATAATTATCCCACGAGGGTCGCAGCAATTGATAGATTTTGTGCGGGAAAACGCCAAGGTACCGGTAATTGAAACAGGTGCCGGAGTTTGCCATACTTATGTGGATGCAACGGCAGATTTGGACAAGGCTGCAAAAATCGTATGCAATGCAAAAGTTACTCGCCCGTCGGTTTGTAATTCTTTGGATACTTTGATTGTTGATGAAGAAATTTCTGCTGAACTTTTAGAAAAACTCGCACCTCTTTTACTCTCTTTTGAGGTAGAAATTTTTGCGGATGAAAACAGTTATCCTATCCTAGTTAAACTGGAGTATCCTTATTTGCAAAGAGCAGATATAGAAGATTTTGGACGTGAATTTTTATCTCTAAAATGTTCTATTAAAACCGTGAAAACCTTGGATGAAGCATTAGCTCACATACATCAATATTCTTCCAAACATTCTGAAGCCATTGTTTCCAAGAACGAAGAAAATATAGAACGTTTTGTAAATGAAGTAGATGCTGCGGCAGTTTATTCCAACGCTTCCACCCGTTTTACAGATGGTGGCGAGTTTGGCTTAGGTGCCGAGATTGGTATATCTACCCAAAAGCTACACGCTCGTGGACCTTTTGCTTTAGAGAAATTGGTTACAGAAAAGTGGTTTGTAAGGGGCAATGGGCAAGTAAGGTAAAATATTTTGCCGTATTTTGGAAAGCAGCGTTTTTAACAACAAATTCTCGGTGATTAATAAAAAACAGTTAAAAAAAAAGAGGCTTATCTCTTACAAGAAAGCCTCAATAATATAGCTTGTGAACTTTATACTTCGGCAGTTAAACCACTAATTACATCCTTAATTTTCTTCTCCAATTCTTCTGACAATTCCGGATTATCTCCAATCAATTGTTTTACGCTATCGCGGCCTTGTCCTAATTTTGTTTCGCCATAGCTAAACCAAGAACCTGCCTTCTTAATTATTCCGTATTCTACGCCTAAATCCACAATTTCGCCTGATTTGGATATACCCTCGCCAAACATAATATCAAACTCTGCGATACGGAAAGGTGGAGCAACTTTGTTTTTTACTATTTTAACCTTAACACGGTTTCCAGAAACTTCGTCAGAATCTTTAATCTGCGAAATCCTGCGGATATCTAATCGTACGGATGCATAAAATTTTAGCGCATTTCCACCCGTTGTAGTTTCTGGATTGCCAAACATCACACCAATCTTCTCTCGCAATTGATTGATGAAAATACAGCAACAATTTGTCTTACTGATAGTTCCGGTAAGTTTTCTCAATGCTTGCGACATTAAACGAGCTTGCAGCCCCATTTTGGAATCGCCCATTTCGCCTTCAATCTCTGCCTTTGGCACCAATGCAGCAACAGAGTCAATAACAATCACGTCAATTGCGCCCGAGCGGATTAAATTGTCTGCAATCTCCAAGGCTTGTTCTCCATTGTCTGGTTGTGAGATTAATAAATTCTCGATATCCACGCCCAATTTCTGTGCATAAAATTGATCGAATGCGTGTTCCGCATCTATAAATGCTGCAATGCCACCGGCTTTTTGCGCTTCGGCGATAATGTGGGTGGCCAGTGTGGTTTTACCGGAAGACTCTGGGCCATAAATCTCGATGACTCTTCCTTTTGGCACTCCGCCAATACCTAAAGCGATATCCAAACCTAAAGAGCCGGTAGAAATAAATTCCATCATTTCTATGGGAGCGTCGCCCAATTTCATTACAGCGCCTTTGCCGTATGATTTTTCTAATTTATCTATTGTTAATTGTAAAGCTTTCAGCTTTTCTGGAGATGCGCTCATTGTTAATATTATTAGTATGTGGATGTAAAACTAAGAATTATTTGGATTAAAATGCTAAAAATATTATCATTTTAATTTATTGATTCTTAAACATAAATAAACATTTTCGGATAATCAAAAAACTAGGGCTAACTTAATTATCTTCAGCAGTTAAAACAGGCGAAACTGACGATACACCGCTCATTTTCTTTTTGTTTTGTTAGTTGACGTTTCAAAGTATTTGCAAAAATGTGTTAAAGGGCAAATTTGGCATTTTGGGCTCCGAGCCACACATATATAGCGGCCATGCAGTATCAACCAATGGTGCGCAATAAATATCTTTTTGTTGGGTAAATATTTAACCAGTTGCTTTTCTACAGCTAGGGGAGTGGTGGCTTTGATGCATAATCCCAAACGATTGGCTACCCTAAAAACGTGGGTATCTACCGCCATTGCCGGGGCGTTAAATACTACAGATGCAATCACGTTGGCGGTTTTGCGCCCAACGCCTGGCATTTTTTGCAGATTTGCAATATCAGACGGAACAATACCATCAAACTCATTTACCAACACCTTGGCCATGCCCACTAAATGTTTAGACTTATTATTAGGATAACTTACGGATCGGATGTAAGTAAATACCTCGTCTGAACTGGCTTGCGCCAAAGATTCTGGTTCAGGAAATCGTTCAAAAAGTTTGGGCGTTATGGTGTTGATACGCTTATCTGTACACTGTGCCGACAAAATAACGGCTACCAGCAATTCGAAGGGGTTGGTATAATGTAATTCTGTTTCGGCGTTGGGCTGGTTTTCCGAGAAGTATTCGATAAATAAGCGGTAACGTTCTTTGCGTAGCATATTTAAAATTAATCAAAAATAGATACGGTGAACAGTAAAAAACATCAAGAAGCTATATTAAATGGTTTCTTGATGTTTTACTTTTATAAAGATTTAGAAAAAGCTAAAATCTGATTGATGGTAGCTTGATTTGGTTCTTTTACCAATGAATTTAAACTCGGTTTAATCAAATGATAAAACAGGGTTTCATCTTTACCTAAACATAGGGAAACAGATTTTTCATCTATTTTTTTGTTGAGTAATGATGTTAAAAATGAAGTAGAGGTTGCAATCATAGTTTATTTTGTTAAAGTTCAAAACAAAACGATAGCATTCTTTCAATATTTCATATAACCAAAAATATTTCTACATTTTTAAGGTAACTTCTTTGTTACCCACAAGCATCTTTCTCAAGTTGTTTAAGGCGTACCTCATTCTGCCCAAGGCTGTGTTGATACTGACGTTGGTAAGGTCGGCAATTTCCTTAAAACTTAAATCGCCGTAATGGCGCATAATTAAGACCTCTTTTTGTTCGTCGGGCAAAAGGTGTATTAATGATTTCAAGTCGCTGTATGTTTGCTCTTTTATCATTTTTTCTTCCATACTTTCATCGTGGATGCCCAACACATCAAAAATATCGAACCCATCACTGTTGACAATCATTGGGGATCTTTTCTCCTTGCGGAAATGATCTATAACCAAATTATGTGCGATACGCAAAACCCAAGGCAAAAATTTACCTTCCTCGTTATAGCGGCCAGCCCTTAAAGTTTTGATGACCTTTATGAAAGCATCCTGAAAAATATCTTCTGCCAAATATTCATCCTTAACCAATAAATATATAGAAGTATAAATCTTAGTTTTGTGTCTGGTAATTAACTCGGAAAGAGATTCTTCTTTACCGCTGAGGTAAAAACGAATTAATTCTTGATCGGTAATAGCGGTTTGAATGCTCATAAAACTCTTAATTAAAATCTTGGAAATTGTTAATTGAGTAGAGTTTTTTCTATAGTAGCTTTCTTAAGTGTGTGTTTAGTTCCCAAATAAAACACAAATTTTATTAACAACAAAATTATTGAGAACTTATTTGATGTTGCAAGTAATGGAAGGTTTAATGGAGATGTGGTTTTTAATAATTATTTAATTAAAAGTTAAAAATTGATTTCTAATCCAACTTCCAAACCTTTACCAACTTGTCGTCGCTCACCGAAATTAGATTTTCCCCATCTGCCGACCAACAAATCTGATTAACAGACAAGCGATGCGCATTTACGCCTTTATCAATACCGAGATTTTTAAGCAGGGAATAATCTGTTGTTCGCCAAATTTTTATGGATTTATCGCGGCTGCAAGTTGCAAAATACGGTAATGTGGGATGAAAGGCAATGAGATAGATTGCGAATAGATGTGCAGCAATATCTTTCTTGCAAAGCCACGAAACTGTATCCCAAGCTTTTAAATGTGCGTCCCTAGAACCTGTAAGCATGGTGTCACCGTCAGGAGAAAAAGCTACAGCGCCCACCCCCATCGTATGAGATTCTAATTGTTGGATGAAGGTATAATCTTCTAATTTATAAACCCGAACAGAATTATCGTTTGATGAGGTGGCAAGTATGTTGTGCAAATAGTTAAAATCTAAGGAACGTATTTTTTGGGAACCAGATTGGAATTGGTGGATGATTTTCTGTTCATCTGTATTGATGACTAAAATTTCCCCAGCATCTGTACTGGCCAATAATTCATTTTTTTGAGCCTCATATTTCAGACAAAAAACTGGAGATTTTACATCGATAGTGTATTTAAGCCTAGTGGTTTCCAAATCAAAAATCAGGATATGTCCGTTATTGCATCCGGCAACCAATATATTTTGCGATAATATTATTTCTAAGCAATAAATTGTTTGGGCAACATCTGTAAATAACCGAGAAAACTTTTCTGAGGCAATATCCCATTCCACTATTCCTTTATCGTTGCCGGCGGTATAGCAAAGTTTTTTTTCGGGATGGGCAACTACCGCATAAATGGGGTTGCTGTGGCCTTCCAGATTTATCGCTTCCATTTGTAGATACTAATTTTTTGGATGACGTGCTTCCAAGTTTTTGGCTATATCTGCCAAAGCGAATCCTTTTTCACGCATCAACACCAATAAATGAAACATTAAATCAGACGATTCATTTATAAAGTCATCATCGGTTTCGGCCAAGGCGGCAATCACTGTTTCAACGCCCTCTTCGCCCACTTTTTGAGCAATTTTATTGATGCCTTTCTTCTGTAAGCTGTTGATATATGAACCTTCTCTTGGGTTTTGGTATCTATCTTTTATGATATCCTCCAGCTCAAAAATAAAGTTTTGATTATAAGGAGTGTCAAAGCAACTGCGTGTACCATTGTGGCAAGTCGGCCCTTGCGGGGATGCTAAAATCAGAATAGTATCTCTGTCACAATCCACACTCATATTCTTAACAAACAAGAAATTGCCGCTTTCCTCGCCTTTTGTCCATAACCGGTTTTTTGAGCGGGAAAAGAAAGTTACCTTTTGTTCGTCGATAGTTTTTTGATAGGCTTCTGCATTCATGTAACCCAACATTAACACTTCAAGAGTTTGGTTGTCTTGTATGATTACGGGTAATAGCTCGGCTTTGCCAAAATCGGGTTGGTTGGTTGGTGTGGTCATTATATGTTAAGATCTTTCTCCGTAAGTTTTGGGTAAAAACTTTTAATAGTATTAAATATAGACTTTATATCCTAATCTCAATCCCTTTAGATTTCAATAACCCTTTTAAATCTGGAATTAATATTTCTCCATAATGAAATACGGAAGCCGCCAAGGCGGCATCAACGTCACTATTTAGAAAAACATCCACAAAATCCTGTGCACATCCGGCACCGCCAGAAGCAATGATGGGGATATTTATCATTTGATTAATTTTTGTAAGCAACAGATTATCGAATCCCGATTTCGTGCCATCTTTATCCATAGAAGTCAATAAAATTTCCCCGGCCCCACGCTCTTCTGCTTGTTTTATCCAATGTTGAGTTTGCAATTCGGTAGGTATTCTTCCACCGTTCAAATGCACAAAATCTCCCGTCGGTAAATGCTTGGTATCCACAGCTAAAACCACAAACTGTACCCCGAAGGCATCAGCCAACTCGTTGATAAGTTCGGGTCTTCTAACAGCGGCAGAGTTAATAGAGATTTTATCCGCGCCAGCGTTCAACAATGCTTCGGCATCTTGCACACTACTAATTCCTCCGCCTATGGTAAACGGGATATTGATTTGCCGGGCTACGGCTTTGCACATTTCAATGGTAGTTTTGCGTTTTTCGTGAGTTGCGGTAATATCCAAAAACACCAATTCATCCGCACCTTGTTCAGAATATTGCCAAGCTAATTCAACGGGGTCGCCAGCGTCTCGCAAATCCACAAAATTAATTCCCTTTACGGTTCGGCCGTCTTTAACGTCTAAACAAGGAATTATTCTTTTACTTAACACTTTGTTTTATAGGGAAGTAAGCATTTGTAAATTCCATTGTTTAATTTCATCTATGCTGATGCGGTTTTCATAAATTGCTTTCCCTACTACGCAAGATTCAACTTTTAAATCGTTCAGTTCTTCAATATCTTTCATTGAGCTTATTCCGCCCGAAGCAATCAGTTTTATGAATGGAGATTGGTTTAATAATTTTTTATACAAATCAACCCCAGCGCCACCTAATTTGCCATCTTTATTAATATCGGTACATAAAAAACGGAAAAAGCCCAATTGCAGACATTTGTCAACATAATCCATCAATTTGATGGGAGAACTTTCCATCCAACCCGAGTATTTTATAACTTCATCCAAAACGTCAATAGCAACAATTACTTGCGATGCACAATGTGCTTTGCCACATATTTCGGCTGATAGTTCTTGTAAGAAGTTTGGGTGAGTTAAGGCTTGCGTGCCTACAATTACACGGTGCATACCATTGTCAATCAATTCCTTAACTTTATCTATACTGCGTACACCACCGCCGTATTGCACTTTCATATCGGTTTTTTTGATAATATCTGCCAAGTATTTCTGATTGCTAAAATCTCCTTTGGCACCATTTAAATCAATGATGTGTACCAACTCTGTGCCGTTTGCCTGGTACAGCTCAATTTGTTCTTCTAAAGCAACATCGTATGTAGTAACCTGCTCGTAATCTCCTTCGCGGAGGCGAACAACTTTTCGGTTTAAAACATCTATTGCAGGAATAATGTACATAGTTTTTGTTTAAATGTTAGCAAAGTTTTTGAGAAGTTTTTCGCCAAATCTACCCGATTTTTCGGGATGAAACTGCACTCCGTAAAAGTTATCTTTTTGTATGGTGGCAGAAAATTTATTGCCGTAATTACAAGATGCAGTTGTAAAATTAGAATTATATTCGATAAAATAAGAGTGCACAAAATAAAAATACGCTTCATTGGGTACACCCAAAAATAATTTGTTGTTGGGATTAATGGAAATATCGTTCCACCCGATATGTGGTACTTTTTTAGATAATTGGGTATCAAACCGCAATGTTTTCACCGGGATTATTCCCGTCATTTCAGAATCACCCTCTTCCGAATAATCTGTTAACAGCTGCATACCCACACAAATCCCCAAAACGGGCTTGGTATATCTTTTTATGGCGGGTAGCAATCCGGTGTCCACCAATTTACGCATGGCTGCCCCTGCGTGCCCAACCCCAGGTATAATTATGCGGTCATATTTATCTAAATCTTCAGAAGAATTTACCATTCCGTATAACAAACCCAAACGATCTAATGCGGCTTTCAACGAAAAAATATTGCCAGCCCCATAATTAACGATGCCTATTTTTTCAGGTTTAATGGATTTAGCTATTAAAGTCATTTTAATTTTTGTATTGGCTTTCGCCGATGTTTATAACAAACCTTTTGTGCTAGGTAAACGCATATTATTTACATCCCGTTTTACGGCCATTTTTATGGCTTTTGCAAAGGCCTTAAAAATAGCTTCAATTTTATGATGTTCATTTTCGCCTTCGGCTTTAACGTTTAAATTACATTTAGATGCATCAGAAAAAGATTTAAAAAAATGAAAAAACATCTCTGTTGGCACATCGCCTACCTTTTCTCTTTTAAATGCTGCATCCCAAACTATCCAATTTCTTCCGCCAAAATCCAGTGCAACTTGCGCTAAACAATCATCCATGGGCAAACAATAACCATATCTTTCTATTCCCATTTTATCGCTTAAAGCTGATAAAAAAGCCTCGCCCAAAGCAATCCCTGTATCTTCGATTGTGTGGTGTTCATCTATATCCAAATCTCCCTGTGCCTTAATTGTTAAGCCCAAGTTACCGTGACGGGCAATCTGCTCTAGCATGTGGTCGAAAAAATGTAAGCCCGTGGCTATATCGGATTTGCCCTCTCCATCTAAATTTAATTTAACGTAAATGTCAGTTTCTTTGGTGGTACGCCTATGTTCTATTTCTCTTTTACCGAGTTTTAAAAACTGATAAATTTCTTGCCAAGCTCCATTTTCGAATTCTTCATTACCGAAATCAGAAGTAACGGTTTTGCTAATGTGCTGTGCCAAATCTGCTACTTGATTATGAGTTTCGTTGGCACCAAAATTAGTTTTGTTATCAATAAATATTCCTTTCGCACCCAAGTTTTTTGCCAAAACCATATCGTTTAGGCGGTCGCCTATTACTAAGGAATTTGTTAAATCATATTTCTGTGTATCAAAAAACTGTGTTAGCAAGCCTGTTTGTGGTTTGCGAGTAGGAGCATTGTCTTTAGCAAAGGTTCTATCGATAAAAATCTCATCAAAGTGCACACCTTCATTTTGTAGCGTTTGAATAATGAAATTTTGTACAGGCCAAAAAGTATTTTCAGGATAAACCGAAGTTCCCAAACCGTCTTGATTGGTTACCATTATTAATTTATAATCTAGTTCTCTGGCAATTTTTGAAAGCCAGTAAATAGCCCCGGGGTAAAATTTAAGTTTCTCAAAAGAATCGATTTGTTCGTCTGCTGGTTCTAGGATTAAGGTACCATCTCGGTCGATGAAAAGTAGAGATTGTGGAGAGTTGGTATTATTCATTATTGTGATAAGTATTGAGTTGATGAAATGGCCTATATGTAAGTTTTATAGGATATTAAAATTGTTTGTTTAATCTATCTTCCCAATCATTGCGGCTTTCTGCCACATTTTTTTGCATATCCTCGACCGTTTTGTGAGATAGTTTGCCGGCCAATTCAGAAAGTTTCTTTTTTGGCGAAGGCTCAATATTCACTAATTCTTTCAGGTCATCGTGTTTTTGAATAATGTTATTCCAATCACTTATCGGAATAAATACACCCATATTTGTTCCGTATCCGTCTTGTATTACTTGTAGGCTCATTTAATATAGCTATTTGGATATTTTTAAAATAGGTTAATATTTTTTGGTAAGCAACTTATTTAAACCTAATATACAGCTTACCTATTATAGATGCAATGTTTTTAATGCCTTTATCAAACTTTCATTCTCTTGCGGTGTGCCCACGGTAATGCGTACGCAGCCTTCGCAT
>ENA-OFCE01001026-OFCE01001026.1-metagenomes-genome-assembly--contig:-NODE-1026-length-15494-cov-6.394197_pt1 | contig 15494 bp, 21 predicted proteins | sample MGYA00153388_OFCE01 | MGnify analysis MGYA00153388
TATCTCGCGGGCAACGCGAAGTTCGCCACGTACCTGGGCATTCCGCATGTACCGGGGGCGGGCGACCTTGCGATCTTTTGTGGCGCAGTCGTGGGCGCGGGGCTGGCGTTCCTGTGGTTCAATGCGCCCCCCGCGGCGGTGTTCATGGGTGACGGGATTAACGGGAGTGAGGGCGAATGGACGGTGAAGTGACGGCTGCGGCCGTTGCCAGTGTGTGTTGGGAGGCCGCCGTCCAAGCCACGAAATGGACGTCTGGCCGGTGCTTTTTCCACGCCCTGTGCGGGCGTGGCCCTTGCTAGACTAGGCGCCGTTTTCCGCCGCAGCGCTTTGTGCCTGGCGGACGCATTGATGTGAAAACCCCCGCCCCATCCACCGCCGCTGTCACCGCCCCCGCGCTTCAACTGGAACGCGCGCTGCAATTGCTTGGCCACTCAGGCCAGCCCGTGCCCGCTGGTGCACCAGGCAGCCCTGGGTGGATGCAGGGCCTGATCGACGCGCTGGTCGAGCTGTCCAGCCGCGACGCGCTGACCGGCCTGGCCAACCGCCGGGCTTTCGACCTGGCGCTGGCGCGCGAAATCGACCGCGTGGCGCGCAGCGGCGAGCCGGCGTTGCTGCTGGCGCTGGACATCGACCACTTCAAGCGCGTCAACGACAGCTGGGGCCACGTGGCGGGCGACGAAGTCATCAAGGCCGTGGCCAACGCGCTGATCGACAGCGTTCGGCCCATGGACCTGGTGGCCCGGGTGGGTGGCGAAGAGTTCGCCATCATCCTGCCCAACTGCGCCAGTGCTTTTGGCGAGACGGTGGCCGAGCGCATCCGGCGCCGCGTCGAAGGCACGCCCGTGGTCGTGGCGCCGGGGCAGCAGGTGAGTGTCAGCGTCAGCATCGGCGGGGCTTTCGCACCGCAATGGGTGCGTTCCACGCCGGCCATCTGGGTCGGCCGCGCCGACTTGCAGCTGTACCGGGCCAAGGCGCAGGGGCGCAATCTCGTGCAGTTGGAGCCGACGGCGGTGTCGGTGGTGAGCAGCGAAGAAAAGCGGCTGCTGTTCGACAGCTTCCAGTTCCAGGACATCGAATGACCGCAAGCATGGCAAATCACGAGCACGGGCACGAGCACCGGCACGAGCACATGAACATCACCGCCGTCACCAGCGGCAAGGGCGGCGTCGGCAAGACCTTCGTCTCGGCCAACTTGGCCGCGGCGCTGGCCCGTCACGGCAAGAAGGTGCTGGTGCTCGACGCCGACCTGGGCCTGGCCAACCTGGACGTGGTGCTCAACTTGTACCCCAAGGTCACCCTGCACGACGTGTTCACTGCCAAGTGCACCCTGGCCGAGGCCATCCTGCCTGCACCGGGCGGCTTCAGCGTGCTGCTGGCGGGCTCGGGCATGGTCGAGTATTCACGCATGACGCCCGAGGTGCGCGACCAGCTGCAGCGCGTCATCGACGAGGTCGCCCCCCGGTTCGACCATGTGCTGCTGGACACCGGCGCAGGCATTTCCGACGTGGTGCTGTACACCGTGTCGCTGGCCGGGCGCGTGCTGGTGGTCGCCACGCCCGAGCCGACGTCGCTGACCGACGCCTACGCCACCATCAAGGTGCTGGCCACGACCCAGGGGCGGCGGCGCATCGGCCTGCTGGTCAACCAGACACGAAAGCCAGGCGAGGGCCGCACCGTGCGGCTGCAGCTGCAGCAGGTGGTGGACCGCTACGTCAACCCGCCGCTGGACAGCCCCGTGCAGCTGGACCTGCTGGGCGAAATCCCTGCCGACCCTGCCGTGCGCGACGCCGTGCAGCAGCGCAAGTTGCTGGTGCTGGCCATGCCGGGGGCGCCGGCGGCCGTGGCGATGGTGTCGTTGGCGGCGCGGATCGACGGCTGAGGGGAGGCAAGGCGAGGCAAGGCGGGGGGCCGCAGCCCGTCAACGCGGGCCCGAGCCCGCCAGCAGCACGATGAGCGCCCCGGCCCCGCCCTCGTGCCCGCTGGCTTGGGCAAAGGCGATCACCCCGTCGCATTGCGCCAGCCAACGCTGCACCTTGGCCTTGAGCACCGGCTGCTTGCCCGGCGACCCATGGCCCTTGCCGTGCACCACGCGCAGGCAGCGCTGGCCGCGCCGCGTGCATTCGCGCACGAAGGCGGCCAGCTGATCGCGCGCCTCGTCGCGGCGCAAGCCGTGCAGATCGATCTGTGCCTGCAGCGCCCAATGCCCGCGGCGCAGTCGCGTTACCACGTCCAGCGAGACACCGGGCCGGCGAAAGCTCAGGCCGTCGTCCGTCAGCAGCAGCGACTCGACATCGACTTCGTCCGACATCGCCTCGCGCAGCGCGGCTTGCTCGTCGAGCTGGCGCTGCAGCGGCTCGGGTGCCGGCCGGGGCGGCTGCAGATCAACGCGGGCATGCGGCGGCAGCGCGGTGACACGTCCGACAGCGTGGCTGAACTGGCGCCGGCGCAGTTCGGCTGTGGTCCGCGCGGCTTGCTCCGCCGCAGCGCGTTCTGCCGCTTGCAGCGCGCGCTGGCGCAGCGTTTCGCGCAGTGCTGCCAGGGTGGCGCGGTGGTCGGCCTTCACAGCAGGCCCCGCTCGGCCATCGACACCGCCTGCCCGGTGCCGACGACTACATGGTCCAGCACGCGCACGTCCACCAGTTGCAGGGCCGACTTCAGCGTCTGCGTCAGGAACTCGTCGGCGCGTGAAGGCTCGGCCACGCCCGAGGGGTGGTTGTGGGCCAGCACCACGGCCGCGGCGTTGAGCGCCAGGGCACGCTTGACGACCTCGCGCGGGTAGACGCTGGTCTGGTTCAGGGTGCCGCGGAACATTTCCTCCAGGCACAGCAGGCGGTGCTGGGCATCGAGAAAGAGCACCGCGAAGACCTCGTGGCTGCGTCCGCCCAACTGCAACGCCAAGTAGTCCTTCACGCGCTGCGGACTGTCGAACGCGGGCGCTTCTTTCAACTGCTGGGCCAGCGCGCGGCGCGCCATCTCCATCACCGCGAGCAATTCGGCCCGCTTGGCCGGCCCCAGTCCCTTGATGGTCTTTAGCCGGTCTGGCGTGGCCGCCAGCAGGCCCGCAAAGCCCTTGCAATCTGCCAACACGTCGGCGGCCAGCGCAAACACGCCGTGGCCCTTGTAGCCGGTGCGCAGCAGCAACGCCAACAGTTCGCCATCGGCCAGGGCGGACGCACCTCGGGCCAGCAGCTTTTCGCGCGGGCGCTGGTCGGCAGGCAGGTCCTTCATCGTCATGGGGCGGGTACTGTTCCGGGCTCACACACGGGGTGCGGCAGGGGCGCCCCGGTAGAATCAGGCGCAGTCTATTCGACGCATCAACACCCCACAGCGCTGCCCGTGAAGCTCATCCAACCCGGCTCGTTCCTGACCTTGCACTACCGCCTGGGGCGACCCGGCGGGTCCGATGTCGTCAACACGTTCGCCGACAAGCCGGCCACGCTGTCGCTGGGCGAAGGCTTGCTGGCCCCGGCGATCGAGCAGGAACTGATCGGCCTGGCCGAAGGCGCCCACGAGCACTTCGAGCTGCCCGCGGGCAGCGCCTTCGGCCCCCACAACCCCGACATGCTCCAGCGCGTGAAGCTTTCTTTGCTGCACGAACTGGGCGAGCCCGACGCGCGGTACGGCGTGGGCGACGTAGTGCAGTTCCCCACCCCCGACGGCCAGGGCAGCTACGCCGGCCTGGTGCGCGAAGTCGGGCCGGACTGGCTGTTGTTCGATTTCAACCACCCGCTCGCCGGCCAGCCCGTGCGCTTCGAGGTGCAAGTTCTGGGGGTGCTGTGACCATGCCGGGTTCGATCGAAGAAGTGCTGATGGCCGAGCCACGTGGCTTTTGCGCCGGGGTGGACCGGGCCATCGAAATCGTCGAGCGGGCGTTGACCAAATTCGGCGCGCCCATCTACGTGCGCCACGAGATCGTGCACAACACCTACGTGGTCAACGACCTCAAAGCCAAGGGCGCCATCTTCATCGAGGACCTGGCCGACGTGCCGCCCGGCGCCACCCTGGTCTTCAGCGCCCACGGCGTCAGCAAGGCGGTGCGCGTCGAGGCCGCGCAGCGCGGCTTCCAGGTTTTCGATGCCACCTGCCCGCTGGTGACCAAGGTGCATGTCGAGGTCGCCAAGCTGAGCAAGGAAGGCTACGAATTCATCATGATCGGCCACAAGGGCCACCCCGAGGTCGAAGGCACCATGGGCCAGCTCAGCGAGGGCATCTACTTGGTGGAGGAAGCGTCAGAGGTCAGGTCGGTGCGGCCGCGCGGCGACAAGCTGGCGGTGGTGACGCAGACGACGCTGTCGGTCGACGACGCGGCGCAGATCCTGGCCGAGGTGAAGCGCTGTTTCCCCCACGTGCGCGAACCGAAGAAGCAAGACATCTGCTACGCCACCCAAAACCGGCAGGACGCCGTCAAGGTGCTTGCACCGGCAGTAGACGTGGTCATCGTCGTCGGTAGCCCCACCAGCAGCAACAGCAACCGCCTGCGTGAACTCGCCCAGCGCCTGGGCACGGCGGCCTACATGGTGGACGCCGCCGAGGACCTGCGCGCCGACTGGTTTGAGGGCCGGCGCCGGGTCGGGTTGACAGCCGGCGCGTCGGCGCCCGACATCCTCGTCCAGCAAGTGATCCTGCGGCTGCGCGAACTGGGCGCGGTCAGCATCCGCAGCATGGACGGTGTCAAGGAGGCCGTGCACTTCCCGCTGCCGCGCGGCCTGAGCGACCGCAGCATGGCCGAGCCGAGTTCCTCGCGATCCTGAAGATCGCCCGCGCGCCCGACCCGAACACGGCGCCTGGACGGCGCCGTTTCAACGTCTCAGACCACCCACAAGGGGGATCACCATGATCGACATCAATCTCATCCGCCGCGACCTCGACGGCGTCGTCGCGCTGCTGCAGCGACGCAAGAATCCGCAGCCGTTCCTGGACGTGCCGCGCTACATCGCGCTGGAAGCCGAGCGCAAGCAGATCCAGACCCACACCGAGCAATTGCAGGCGCGGCGCAATGGCTTGAGCAAGCAGGTCGGCCAGCTCAAGGGCCAGTCCGCAGACCCTGCGGCGTTGGCTGAAGTGATGGCCCAGGTGAGCGGCATCGCCGACGAGCTCAAAGCCGGTGCAGAGCGCCTGGAGTTCCTGCAGGCCCAGTTGCACGGACTGCTGATGGCGCTGCCCAACCTGCCGCATGAAAGCGTGCCCGAGGGCGCCGACGACGGCGGCAACGCCGAGGTGCGTCGCTGGGGCACCCCACGCGCGTTCGACTTCACACCCAAGGACCATGTCGACATCGGACAACCGCTGGGGCTGGACATCGAGACCGGCGCGCGGCTGTCGGGCGCCCGCTTCACTTTCCTGCGCGGGCCGGCGGCGCGCCTGCACCGGGCGCTGGCTCAGTTCATGCTGGACATGCAGACCGAACAGCACGGCTACACCGAGTGCTACACGCCCTACATCGTCAACCGCGAAGTCCTGGAGGGCACGGGCCAGTTGCCGAAGTTCAAGGAGGACATGTTCTGGGTCTTCCGCGGCAGCGAAGGTGGAGGCGGGGGCGGAGGCGGGGGCGGCGAGCCCCAGGCCGCGCAGTATCTGATCTCGACCTCGGAGATTTCGCTGACCAACAGCGTGCGCGAGCAGATCCTGGACGCCCTGGCCCTGCCCATCAAGCTCACCGCGCACAGCCCGTGTTTTCGTTCAGAGGCCGGCAGCGCCGGGCGCGACACGCGCGGCATGATCCGTCAGCACCAGTTCGACAAGGTCGAGATGGTGCAGGTGGTGCACCCCGACCAAAGCTACGCCACGCTGGAACAGATGGTGGGCCACGCCGAGGCGGTGCTGCAGGCCCTGGAGCTTCCCTACCGCGTGGTCAACCTGTGCGGCGGCGACCTTGGCTTCGGCAGCACCAAAACCTACGACCTGGAGGTCTGGCTGCCAGCCCAGTCCACCTACCGCGAGATCAGCTCGTGCAGCAACTGCGAGGCATTCCAGGCTCGGCGCATGCAGACGCGTTTTCGCCCGCTTGTGAACGGCCAGCCAGGCAAGCCCGAACTGGTGCACACGCTGAACGGTTCGGGCCTTGCGGTGGGCCGCGCGCTGGTGGCGGTGCTGGAGAACCATCAGCAGGCCGACGGCTCGGTGGCAGTTCCCGCGGCGCTGCGCCCTTACCTGCGCGGGCGCGAAGTGCTCACGCGGTGATCGGCTAGAATTTTGTTCTTCAACGAGGTCGCATACCTCGGCTGAAATAACCGCCTGGAGAGGTGGCAGAGTGGTCGAATGTACCTGACTCGAAATCAGGCGAACCGCAAGGTTCCGAGGGTTCGAATCCCTCTCTCTCCTCCAGGACACTCCCTACCTAAGGTGCACGACAGTGCAGCGAAGGTGCAGCGGAAGTAGTCCTAAGTCATTGATTTGACTAACTATTCCTCCAGAATCACACTTCGCAAGGTGCACTGAACGTGCATCAACGTGCGCCACGCATCCGCCACCAACTGGCGGACTGGCTGGCGGACAGGAAGGGGAATCTGGAATGGCCACCACCACGCGCCGCACTGCGGCAAAGCTTCACCTGCTGACAACCAAGCAGGTCCAACACGCTGCCGAGGGCGACCACTCTGACGGCGGGGGCTTGCTGCTTCGGGTCCGGGGTGAATCTTGCAGCTGGGTGCTGCGCTACACCTCGCCCGCCGGCCGGCGCCGTGAAATGGGGCTTGGTGTGTGCCGGCGCGGAAGCCCGGCGCAGGCCGGCGACAGCGTCACCACCGCCCGCGACATCGCCCACAAGGCCCGCGAACAGTTGCGCCAGGGCCTGGACCCCATCGACCAGCGCGAGCAGCAGCGCGAGGCCGGGCGTCGTGCCGAGGATGTGAAGAAGGCCGAGAAGGCCCGCGACCGTTGGACGCTGGCCCGCTGTGCCCGCGACTACCACGAGCGCGAGATCGAGCCGAACACCAAGTCGGTCCACGCTGCACAGTGGATCAGCTCGCTGGAGAACCACGTCCCCGCAGCGCTGTGGCATGCGCCTATCGACGGCATCACGCCGCCGGCATTGCTGGCGGCGCTGCAGAGCGCCGAGCCGCACGAGCGCGCCCGCAACATCACAAGCCTGGCCGAAACGCTGCGCCGGGTGCGCCAGCGGCTCGACAGCGTATTCGTCGACGCCATCTTTCACGAGCGATGCCAGTCGAATCCAGCGGCCGCCATCGGCAAGAAGCTGGGCAAGGCGCGGCCGAAGAAAGCCGGACAGTTCAAGGCGCTGCCGTACAAAGAAGCGCCCGCGCTATTGCAGCGGCTGCGCGATGCGCCAGGCACTGCCGCGCGCTGTCTGGAATTCGCTGTGCAGACGGTCGCCCGCACTGGCGAGGCGCTGCTGGCCGAGTGGAGCGAGTTCGACCTCGAGGCAGGCGTGTGGACTGTGCCGGCCGCGCGAATGAAGGCAGGCGAGCCGCACACGGTTTTCCTGCCGCCGCGCGTGGTGGAAATCATTAAGGCGCAGGCTGGCCAGGACGTACGTTACGTCTTCCCCACGACGATGCCCGGCCGCGAAGGCAAACCGATGTCCAACATGGCGATGCTGGTGACGCTGGGCCGGCTCGGCGTGCGCGAGCAGACCACGGTGCACGGCTTGTGCCGTGCCACCTTCAGCACCTGGGCCAACGAAACAGCCGCCGGCCGCCCTGATGTCATCGAGGCCTGTCTCGCGCACGAGGAAGGCAACAAGGTCCGAGCCGCCTACAACCGCGCGCAGTTCACCGAAGAGCGCCGCGCCTTGCTGGCCGCCTGGTCTGACTACCTGGCGCAGCAGCCGGCGCAGGTGCTGACGTTCGAAGCGAGGGCGGCATGAGCGCCGGCCTCATCGTGGCTCTGACAGTCACTCGGAACATGGAACCGCTGGCCGTAGTCGACGGGCTACCCGGCGGCGGCGCAGAGCTTCGCCCAGCCGAGCTGCGAGCTCTGGCCGCCGTCCTGTTGTGCATCGCTGCCGATGCGGAGCGTAGGCCCCTGGTGCGCCGTGGGAAGCCTATGCCGGCCGACCGGCGGGTGTACCCGCTTGGTGATTGAATGAACGCCAGCATGGCGGGCATGGTGCTGCCGCATTGAAGCGGAGGCCGCGCGGCCCAATAGCCTGCACTGAGGCCTGTACGCATAAGCCACGTGTTGCCCGTAACAGTGCTTGCATGCACACAACGGAGCAGCCCATGCAACAGTCGAAGCCCGCAACCCGCAATGAGCAACCGAAGCACAAGAGTGCACCGGCCGAGGGAGAAGCGAAACCCCACGCTCGCGTCGTGGGTGCTGAGTCGAAGATTTTGCTGACTGACGTTGAGGCAGCGGCCCTGCTGGGCGTGTCAGTACGCAAGTTTCACTACATCCGCCCGCAACTGTGCGAGCCCCGCATCCTGGGGCCGCGTTGCGTTCGCTACCTGCGCACTGAGATTGAAGCCGGCGCGGCCAACCTGCCCAGCGCATCAGCCCACGGCGAGCCGGCGCAGCTCGTGCGTGGCAAGATCGAACGTATGAAGCGCACCGGGTGCGCATCGTGAACGCCGCGCCGCTTGATCTACCGCGCCTGCCGCGCAAGTACCGGCGCCGCCGTGGCGGCTGGTGTTATTCGCTGGCGGGCATGGGCGCGATGTTGCACCCCTCTTGGACGCTCGTGCAGGGCATGGGCCGCGCGACCGACGGTGGTATCACCGGGCATGCGTGGCTTGAGCGTGACGGCTGGGCCTTCGATGCGGTACTCGACAGAGCCTTCGAGCTGCGCAAGTACCTGCCGCGCTTCCGCGCCGTCGAGCTGGGTCGGTGGCATGGCGCGCAGGTTGCAGCGGCCAGAGCCGAGCACGGGCACTGGGGCCCGTGGCTGGATCAGGAGGAGGCGCGGCGGGTCTATGACGCGCGATGGGCCGAGCACGAGCCCGAGTACGAAGCTGCCCAGGCGCGTGATCAGGAAGAGACGGTGCGGGGCCTTCTCGACCTTATCGACGGGCTAGACGATGCCCGCCTCGTTGCGTTGCACCGCGCCGTCACCAGCATCGGGGCGCCCCATGCGCAGCCGTGACCTGCGCGTCCTGCGCCACCAGGTGCGCTCTGCAAAGGAGTACGGCGCCGAACTGCCGCCCCAGCCTGTGCAGGCCGAGGCGAAGTACCAACGGCCACAACGTCAGCAACAGCCCCGACGGGCCCGACGTAGCCCATGAGCACGCGCACCTGCAGACGCTGCAAGCTGCCCCGGCCGTCGGGCAAATTCGTGGCGCGCCAGAAAACGTCGCTCAGCGGCGTGTGCGAGCGCTGCAGGTCACCCGAGGACACACGTGCCGACGTGGCAGAGCGCGAGGCCGGATTCATCGCCGGCAGCGCGATGCTGGCGGCCGTCATCGGCGACGCGTGGCGCCCAGTGCCGAACCCCTGAAAACAAAACAGCCGGCACGGGTCTGAACACCCGGCCGGCTGAACTCAGAAAGATTCAAGATGCGAACAGATTTTGACTGCCCCGCGCAAGCAGGGCAAGCCCTGGGCGCGTCGCCCGATGACTGGCAGGCCTTCGCGCACCTGGGCCTTACCCCGGACCTGTTGCCGGTGATCAGCGATTTGTCGGTGCCCATCAGCCCCGTATCGCGACTCCTGGCCCTGGACGGCAAGACGCCGACCCAGATCGGCGCCGATGGGCTGGCCACCGGCATCGCCGCGTGGTCACAGCGTTGCACTACGCCGGCACAGATCGCCCGGTGGGCTGCAGATGGCCGCCACGGCATCGGGCTGGTCGGCCGTCAGGTCAAAGCCCTCGACATCGACATCGACGACCTGGCGCGCGCCGCCGAGGTCCGCGAGCTGGTCGCGATGGTCGCCGGCTCGTTGCCCTGTCGCACCAGGCCGAACAGTGGCAAGTGCTTGCTCATCTTCCGTATGTCCGAGCCGATGCTAAAGAGCACCATCAAGACCACGCACGGCATGATCGAATTCTTGGGCGACCGTCAGCAGTTCCTGCTGGCGGGCACGCACAAGTCTGGCGTTCGGTACGAGTGGCTGGGTGGCCTTCCTACCGTCATTCCTGAGCTGACAAGTGCCGAGGTCGACGCGCTGCGCGAAGGCCTGCAGGCCGCGCTGGGCCTGGCAGGCGGGGTCAGCACCGACCGACGGCCGAAAGCGACGCTACGGGCACGCCAGGCCGCAGACGTGGACGATCCTGCCGTGGCATGGCTGCACGAAAACTGGGAGGTCACCGGTGAACATGCTGACGGCATGCTCGATGTCCGCTGCCCTTGGGCTGTTGAGCACACCAGCGACACCGGGCCCAGCTCGACGACCTACCTACCCGCCGGTGTTGGCGGGGAAGCGCTGGCGGGGTTCCATTGCCTGCATGCGCACTGCAGCGGCCGCACCATCTTCGACTTCCGGCGCGCCGTCGGCTTTGACGACCCGGCCGACGTCTTCGACGTGGTTGAACTGACAGACGATCAGGTAGCCGAAGCGGCGGCGGCGGCTATCCGCAACGCAATGCGCCCGGCTCGCGTCGCGGCCGAAACGCAGCGTGAGCGCGCGGCGCGCATCGGTCGCGAGGGTGACCACCCGACCCCGACCCAGCGCTTGATGACCGCCAGCGAAATGCTGGAGGAACTGGTGTTCTTGGAGGAGGGGTCCCGAGTCTCTTGGCTGCGGGCGCCGCGGGTGGTCCTTCCTTTCGAGGAGTTCAAGCGAGCGCATGCGGGGTCGCTGGAGGTGGCCAAGAACGCAGTAGGGCGCCCGACCAAAGTGCACCGCGCGATCTTGTGGCTTGAGCATCGCGACCGCAAGACTGTGCGCGGTCAAACCTTCGCACCTGGCAGGCCCGCGTTCTGCCTTTCGCCCGGCGGGGAGCCGGCGCAGAACTTGTGGAAGCCTCGCGCCGCCGCGCCGCCGGCCGACTGGCAAGACCTGGCCGCGCCGTTCTTCGAGCACGTGGCCTACTTGGTGCCAAACCCTGCAGAGCGCGAGCGCTTTCTCGACTGGATCGCCCACATCGAGCAGGCGCCCGGCACGTTGCCCAGCACGCACTACCTACTGGTCGCGAAGCAGACGGGCATTGGGCGCAACTGGCTGGCCTACGCGATGGCCCCGGTGTTCGCTGGCCACACGGCCCTGGGGTTCGACCTGGGCGAGGCCTTGCGGTCTGGCTTCAATGGCGCGCTGAGTCAGACGCTGCTGGCGGTTGTTGATGAACTGCACGAGGGCGGGCCGGGTGGGCCGAACAAGCCCGCCGCGGAGAAGCTGAAGTCGATGCTGACCGAGGCCACGCGTCGTATCAACCCGAAGTACGGGCGGCAGCACGTCGAGTTCAACTGCGCGCGCTTCTTGATGTTCAGCAACCATGAGGCCGCGCTGCCGCTGGCCGACAACGACAGGCGCGTCGTGGTCATTGAGAACCCCAACGAACGGCGGGGCGCGGACTACTACAGCCGGCTGTACGCGATGCTGGACGACCCAGACCTCGGCGCTGCACTCGCCGAAGCCTTCCGGCGCCGCGACATCAGCGGTTTCAACCCGGGCGAGGTGGCGCCGATGACAGCAGCAAAGGCCCGGACCATCCGCGCCGGCCGCAGCGAAATTGAGCAGGCTGTGCGTGACGTTGCCGCCGAGTGGCCGGCCGACTGCATCACGTCAAGCAGGTTGACCCTGGAGGTCACTGAGGCGCTGGGCGGCAGGACATGGAACACGCAAGGGGTGTGCGTCGCCGCGGGCCTGGTGAAGTATCCGGGGCGCGTCAAGGTCGCCGGCGTGGCCGCGCACGTTTGGCTGTTGCGGGACCCGAGAGGCTGGTCGGTTCGGCCGCCGGCCGCGGTCGCAGCTGAGGTTCGGCGCGGTGAAGACATCGCCAACGTGCACGAATTTGCATAACCGAATGCAGTTCCACAGTTACCGGGTTCCCTCGTTTAGGCAAAGAAAAGATGGCGATTGAGAAAGTTAGTCCTGGGAGTCCTTGCAACTGGTGGAACCGGGGAACTGTGGAACCGACCAATTGAGCAACACCGACTAATTGAATGAGTGAATTTTTACAGGAAAGAACACCATGCCGAAACTGAGCAAGCAAGATCGCAAAGAAGCCGAGGCCATCGTCGCCAACATCCGGCGCCGGCCCGCGTTTCACCTGGCCCGCGTATACATCGAGCGCGTCCGGCGCAATTACGGTGCGGACTGCTTCGGCAAGCGCGACGAGTTCCAAAACGGATGGGCCCACGTTGACCGGGCGGCGGCAATCATGACCATCCACACCGGGGCCCACGTCCTTGAGGAGACTCTGCTGGTTGAGCTGGAAGCCAGCGGGTTCAAGGTGCGGGCCGGCCGACTCGGCGCTGAAACCAACCTAGCCGACCGCGTCCTGCTAAACGCGTGGCGGGCAACCGAATTCGGGACAAAAACGCGGCGACAGGTGCCTGACCTGAGCGACCCCACCGACGCACAAACGGGCATGCACTGACATGGGCGGGCACACGCTGCTGATCGGCCCCAATGCGCTGGCGAGCATCTACGTGTTGCTGCAGGGCGGCGATGTGTCGGCGGCGCAGCGGGCGGCTGTCTACCTGGCATTGTTTCAAGCCCGTAGACCCACGGCGACCTGGACCTCACCTCGACCGGGTTTTCACATTGTCGACGGCCAGCCCATCGACTGCAGCCTGATCGGACTTGACGTTGCCTTTTGTGCGGTCGGTGCGCCAGACCGGCGGGTAGTTCGTGCCCTCGACTTCGCTGCGCCAGGCGCAGCGCGTCCAGAGAACGCGGTGCGTAACGCGTTGCAGCGCGCCGTGGCCGTGCTGCGGCCGGTGCACGCTGGGCTCGCCGACGCGGTGGCGACGATCAGCATCAAGGCCGGTTTCGTGGTGTATAGGCCGAATGGCGCAATCGACATCGAGGTGAAGGGCCCGGCGGACAGCCTGGCGGACAAGCGCCTCGCGCCAACGTTCACCTTGACGCGGCGCGCGGGTATGGCGGATGACCTGTCCTTCAACCGCGTGTGAATGGCGTGTGAAAGCTCGACCGCCAGCGCGCGCGCCGCGACATTCGAGGCCATGACGACGCCTACCCACACGGACACCACCGCCGCCATCGCGTCGACGATCTACCCCGACCCTGAACCGGCCCCGACGCCCACCGCGCCGAACGCTGAGGTCGCCGCCGTGCGCAGTGCCGACCCGGCGCGCGGCTTTTACAGCGACACGTCCTGCTTGGGCGAGCACAACGTGCGAGAGCTGGCACTGGCAGTCAACCCCGCCGGCACGGCCGAGGTGCTGGCCAAGCAAGGCACCGAACTGGCCGGCGTCCTGGTGGACATCGGCATGGGCCGCGACGACTTGGCACGCCTGGCCAATCTGGCCAACCGGTTCAAGGCGAAGCCCCCAACTGCTGAAGAGACCCAGGCCTTTCACCGCACCGCTGTTCAAGAACTGCGCGCCGAGTACGGCGACAAGTTCGATCAGGTTTTCAGCGATGCCCGACGCCTGGCCCAGCGAGACCCGCGCTTCGCTGCGCTCCTAAACGCTTCAGGCCTGGGGGACCACCCCTGGCTTGTGTCGCGGCTCGCCGAGCTGGGGCGATCAGCCCGTGCCCGCGGCCACCTTCGGTAATTGGCACAACTTGAAAGCTAAACATGGCTGTCCTCGATAACCTCATCACCCTCATCGGCAACATCAACGCCAGCGGGATCATCGTCCCCGCGCTGGTCACTGCGGTCGGCACCACCACCGGCGCCTCGGCGGGTTTTAACGTCGTCGACCTAAACCCATCCCTCGGCGCGGCGAACGGAGGCGAGCTTGCGGGCTCGCTCGAGGTGGTGGTTCAGGTGCTGCAGACCCTCACGTCGGCAGGCGCCGCGACGGTGCAATTCCAACTCGTTCAGGCCGACGACGCCAATCTGACCGTCAACGTGCAGGTGCTGACACAGAGCGAACCCTTCCCCTTCGGTCTGCTCGTCGCCGGCACGCGGGAGGCACTCGATTGGGCACGCGCCGCGCCCTATGTGCCACGTCGCTACTGCGGCGCGCGAATCGTCATTGCCGGTGCGGCCCTGACAAACGCCAGCGGTCAGTTTTTCGCATCGGTGGGTGAAGGCTTCCACGACTCGCCCGCACGGCTGTTCAACACCGGGTATCGAGTCGCCTGAACATGGCGGCGTCAGCCGAAAAACGCAAACCTGGCAGGCCCATCGGGGCCGGCCCGGTGGCGCGCCTGCGCCAGGAGCTGCTGAAGGACGGGCAGCTGGACAGACTTATCCAGAAAACGTATCGGCTGGCGATGGACGGCGACGTGGCCGCCATCCGCATCCTGCTGGAGCGAGTCATCCCGGCATTGCGCACGCAAGCCGCGCCGGTGTCGTTGACGCTGCCAGCCTCCAGCTTGACCGATCAGGCACGCGCGCTGCTCAACGCAGCGGCCGCGGGTGACCTGCCGGCCGACATCGCCGCCGAGCTGATCCGCGCTGTTGCTGGTTGTCGTTGCGGTCGAACAAGGCGACGACCTGCGCCGCCGACTCGACGCTCTCGAACACGGAGACTTGGCATGAGCATCGCCGCCCGCATCGCCAGGCTTGAAGCCGAGCGCCGACCGAGCGCCGAAGCCGCGCGGTCTCGCGACCCCCTCACCGGCGTGGCGCGCGACGCGCGTCTGGTAAGCCTCTACGCGGCGGCCGACTGCGGGCGCTTGGGGACTGCGCGTGCAGCCCGCGCGCGGCGCCTGGTGGTGCTGGTTGACACCGCTCTGCACCGACAAGCTGGCCAAATCTTTGGCAGCCTGGCCTGACCACAACCCCAAACCCGAAAGAACTGACACCATGACCATCAAACCACTGTCCTTCCTTGACGCCATGAAGGCCGTGGCGCCGCCCCCTGCGCGCATGCCCGACATGCCCCGCAGCGACCCGAACGGCGCCGCGCTGGACTGGCACGACAGCATCGCCGGCAAGACGCCGGCCGGCACCGAGCGCATCAATGCAGCGAAGGATTGGCTGCGTGGCGTCGAGGAGACCACGGCAGCCGAGCGGGCCCAGCTCGCCGAGCTGCAGGCCCAGGACGCGCAGCGTCGCGCGGATGCGACCCAGACCGAGCACGACGCCGGCGACTACCCCGTTCCGCGCTGCTATGCCGTCGAGTGAACGCCGCCCCGACGTGGGCGTCACCAGCACCTGGGCCGAAGCCATCGGCGGGGTGCCGCTCGACCCGAACGCGGCAGTCCAGCAGGCCCGGGTTCAAGGCGCTGCCGACTTCATGGCGTTGATGCGCGAGCTGAAGCCGCACACCCCTATTGACCCACAGCACAAGGCCCAGAAATGAACGGCAGGAACCTCTTCGCCGCACTCGGCTGGCTTCGTTTCCATACGTGGCACGTACCGCATGTGCGCATCGACGAAGCGCGCCCGAGCGTGCCCGGGCCGGTGGGCGTGCAGCTCACTGGGCATCCCATCCCACCAGGTGATCCGGTGGAGAGCATGTCGTGAGCACGAGCACAGTTGACGATGTCCGTTGCGCCCGATTTGATCAAGCTGGGCG
>ENA-OFCE01001027-OFCE01001027.1-metagenomes-genome-assembly--contig:-NODE-1027-length-15486-cov-2.875316_pt1 | contig 15486 bp, 13 predicted proteins | sample MGYA00153388_OFCE01 | MGnify analysis MGYA00153388
GTTACTAATACCAAACTGGATATGCTGGTGAAAAGCAATAATCTTCCCCGTTTAGATACCTTTCTCAATACCGTAAATGCCAAAAATGATTTTACCAATACAGTCTGGTTCGGCATTGTACCTGCAGTCAGCATGGAAGCAGGCAGTAAAGCTAAATTAAGCCGCGAACGGTTTAAAGGAAATGAACAAAGTAATCGCCTTGAATCCAATACCATGGAATCATTGGTTACCTTGCTAAATGCCATTAAAGAATATAAGGTTCAGATATTTTTTAGTTTTGAGTGCCGTGAAGAAACAACCTTCAGCTATATTGCAACGGCTGGTATTGATAAATTTATTGACAAATGTTCAGGTCTTCTGCGTAAAGATTATAGTGAGTATGCGATTCCCTGCATACCAAACTTTACGATTATTCCCAAGGATAAATCCGGCGTCATTTTAGACAATCGAATGACAGTCAATGACGTGGGTGCAGCTGAACTCTCCAAAGCCAAGGAAGATATTATGAAATTATGGATTGATGGTGTTTATATTGGCAGTTCCTATATCGCTGCCGGTTTAGTAGCAGCTTGGCAGTGCCCTGACTACTTGCGGGAATCATTTAAAGATGTAAACAGGGCCTATCCCGGGGTACGTTTTGACATTGAGTCTGGCGACAAAGCGCTGCGGGTGACTACGACTTTGGCAAAAGAAATATCCGGTTTCACTAATAATATTAAAAGCGCAATTAATCGTAGAAACTTTGGTTTTATTTTCTCATCGGAAAATGCCCAAGCACAAGGGAAAGACATCAAACGAATCTCTGTTTATAAAGCCAGAAGCCTGGCAAGTGATGGCGACGATTTTGATGCGATTTACAAAACTACGGTTAGCACCTATATCGAAAGAATTCTTAGATTTAACAGCAATGACTTTAAACAGGATAATATTGTATGGTTTTTCAGTAAAAACCCTAGCAGCCAAAAAAGTCAGTGGTTGTCTGCTAACAGCTATATCAACTCCATTATTCAAGAAGGCGATGACATTAACTATGCTATTGATGAAAAAAATGGCTTATGTCAGATTGACCTTACCTTTAATGGCAATGTGAAAAACCTGGAAGTTGAAATTACTAAGAATGTTGCTGCCAGAGCATAATTGTTTTTTATTCAATCTGAAACGTTATAGAAACGCTTCGATTGAGCAAAAAAATATAGATAAAATGGGAGGAATTGTTAATGGGATTCAAACTCAAAATCGAAGGACAAGAAAACATTGAATTAGGGGTTAAAAGCATTTTAACGGTGAAATTTTCAACCGATACTCCTAACGACTCCAATGCACGCTCTACAGATTTAGGGACATCCATCATTATTACAGGAAAAATTCTAGCGGCAGTAGATGGGGATGAAGCCGATGGAACCATGAAACTTGCGAGATGGTCCTTGGTGCCAGCTGAGAAGGCTGATTGCTACCGAAAACTTACCATTGAGACCATTGCCGCTGATCAAGTGGTGAGAAAAGTCAATTTCCCCAATGCCTTTGTAGTGGATTACACGGAGCATTACGGTGATGTGGAAGGTACTGGTACTTTTTATCTTCACATGAAGCAAAAGAAAGATAAAATGCCGGATGTGAAGATTCAAGGCGGTTACTCTGCATAAACCTTGCGTGAAGGCAGACGACGATTATTATAATGAGAGAGGATGATCGATAATGGGTTTTAAAGTGAAAATTGAGGGCGCTGAAAACATTGCGCTGAATTTGGAAAGCATTCAAAAAGTAACATTGAAGACAGATATACCAATTGATTCCAATGCTCGTTCTACGGATTTGGGGTCAACTCTGACCATTAGCGGTAAAATATTGGCAGCTGTTGATGGAGGTAATGCGGATGATACCATGAAAATGACTACATGGTCCCTGGTACCGGCAGAAAAAGCTGATTGTTACCGGAAGTTGACAGTGGAAGTAATTGCCGCTGATCAAGTGGTAAGGAAAATATATTTCCCTAATGCCTTTGTTGTCGATTATACAGAGTACTTTGGTGATACCGAAGGTACAGGTACCTTTGAATTAATCGTTAAACAGAAAAAGGACAAACTGCCTGATGTAACAATTCAAGGCGGCTACAATGACTAACAGATAATATGAGGTACTAGGAAGGAGGCATAATCTCCTTCCTGGTTATTCCTTAAATCTTAGTGAAGGAATTCCAATATGAATGATTTCTATGAAACCTTAGGCGTAGATCCTAGTGCAAGTGCCGAGAAAATAAAAGCAAATTACCGCAAGCTGTCTAAGCAATATCACCCTGACTTAAACCAGGGGAATAAGGCTGCCGAAATGAAGTTCAAAGAAATCAGCGAGGCTTACAGCATTCTGGGGAATGTAGAGCTGCGTATGGAATATGACCAAAAACAAGGTTCTTTTGCAGCAAAGAAGCAAAAGCAAGGCAAAGAGGAATCACAAGGGCAAAAAGCAAAAACCTCGTCAGGGAAAATGGATCTTGGCGATATGCGGATGCAGTTTGAACAATACTTTGGTTTTGACCCAAAAAGTAAAGAAAGAAGTCCACACTTTGCTAACCAAAAGCCAAATGATAATAAAAACCCTTTGGATATGTCACATATTTTCGAAGGCTTTTTCAAGCCAAAAAAGAAATAATGGGGTTGGTTTTTTGATAGAGACAACTAAAAGAGATGCAGGGTATCTGCAGGAAGCACAAACTGTAAGCCGCCATAAACACCTGCAGTATGTAGATGGAAGCATTGCTGCCTTGGCGGCAGTTCTTTGCATCTTGATTTATCAATATTATACAAAAGATGTTATGCAGCAATATATTTTGATTGCTGTATTTGCTGGTATTGGAGCGTATTATGTAGGGAAATTATTGCAAAAAATGTATCAGCCTATAGACGCTAGCAGCGATATAAGCGCTGTTGTTATGCTCAATGAGTACGGAAACTTAATTCATCAGTGGAATGTAGACGGTAAGATCGCTTTATTAATCGGCAAAGATACCAGGACGAAAGAGGTTGATATCGATTTGAGCAGCAGTACCTATGATGCTTTGATTCATGAAGAGCATGCGGTATTAAATTTTGCTGCTGGCCACTGGTATTTAGAAGGGCTGCATGTGCCAAGCAGCATCAGTGTAAAAAAATCCAATGACAAGATGCGCTATCGGCTGACTGGAAACAGACCTTGCAAGTTAGAACAAGGCGATGTTGTCTATATCGCCAATACGCGGTTATTGATGAAATAGAGAGGAGTAATAAAATGAGTCTCATTCGATGCCATAATGGACATATGTTTAGTGCCAGACGCTATGGAACCGTCTGCCCCTACTGCAATATAGAGACAGCCACAAAGGCAAAACAAAATATTCATATCAAAGACCCAGAACTGGAAGAAGATTTATTTTATGAAGAAATTGAACCAGTTTGCGGCTGGCTGGTTTGTATTGAAGGAGCACAGCGTGGACTCGACTACAACATTCGAACGGGAAAAAACTTTGTTGGACGAGCGGATGATATGGATATTCAACTATTAGGAGACAATACGGTTTCCCGGCGTAACCATGCTATTTTGGTCTACGATCCTAAAAAACGAAATACTGTGCTGCTGCCAGGAGAATCATCCGGCCTTGCCTACCTCAATGGTGATGCAGTCTATGTGCCAAAGGAACTCGTTGCCTATGATATTGTGGAATTAGGGAAAAGTAAGTTCTTGTTTATTCCATTTTGCGGAGAACATTTTGAATGGAAAGATAAAGACGAGGCGTAACGATGGAATGGAATATGCTATTTGGTCAGCCTCTATTTGCTCTACTTTTACCTGCTCTGATTGCAGTAGGAATCTTTTATCAGCGTAGTTATAAATTTGGCAGACAATCTCTTGATATTGGTGAAGAAAGTGCCATTGGTTCCAAGGAATCTCAAGAGGATGCGGCAGGCGCATCTCAGACTACATGGGGTACACTGACCGTACTGGCTCAGGGAATGGGTAAGGGGCAGGCCGGTAAAATAGCCGCTCTTGTCACAGTACGCACCTTTATGGATCTGTTTGTCAGCCATGATGTGATTAGCAATATTCATTATTTTTTTAATCAGGCTTTTAGCCAAAGCAACCGAGAAGTACTGGAGCGCCTGCAGGGAGCGAAAGGTGGAACGGCAGTAGCCGCTGTAGCGATTCATAAAGGACAGTTATATTATGCCTCAGTAGGTGATGTCAAGATTGCAGTATTTCGTAAACAAGAACTTATTTCTATTAATGACGGACATACCATGAAAAGCGCAGCAATCAAAGGCTTTTCCCAAGGTGTCCTTAGTAAAGAGCAGGCTTTGGCGATTAGCAAGCAAGATCGTCAGAGTAACTATTTGGGCAGAGACGGTTTTAAAAATATTGAGATGGGTATAGAACCCATTTATCTTACAGCGGGAGACATTATCATTGTAATGAACCAAGGTATTTATAAATGCCTTTCTTGGGTGGAACTAGAATCGATTTTGACCCAAACCGCTTCCAGCCAACGTCTGGCAGAACAAATCATTGGGGCTTTTAATGCCAAGAATGTACCTGAAAAAGATAACGCCAATCTGTTTGTATTACGATATAACGGAGTCTAAAGCTCGGAGGATCATACTCATGAGAAAAATAAATTCCCAATTTGATACTGCCTTTATCTCTGAGGCAGGGAGTTTTCTACATAATAAAGATTATTTTGCCTTTGCGGAAATGGATGACTTTGCCTGCTATGTCATTGCCGATGGCATTGATGATGATATAGAGCTGGAAAGTGCTAAAATCGCTGTCACGAGTATTATAAGGCAGTTTAGTGAAAAGCCGTCCATGAAAAAAAGTGACATCAAAGATTGGCTGGAGACTGCCAACAAAGAACTATTAACCCTAAGCAAGACTCTGCGCCTTAAAGCATCTGTGACGGTTGTGGTCACGGATTATGCCAGCATGGTATATGGATTAGCAGGGAATACCAGGTTTGTTCTCTTTCGGGAAGGTGCTTTGATTGAGCAGAGCGCGGACCAGTCCTTAAGCAATAACCTTTTAGAAGAAGGGAAAATATCCGTAGACAAAATAGCTCTCCATTTGGAGAGAAACAATTTGTATTGTCATTTAGGTCGTCCGGAAGGATTCAATCCTGAAATATCCGGAAAGATCAAGCTGGAAGATGGAGATACCATTACTCTGCTGACAAGAGGAATTTGGGAAAATGTCGACGTCGGTGAAATGACGGATGCGATTAAAGATACTAAAGAACCCCAGGAAGCATTAAACAATGTAGAAGATTTATCGTTGTCCAGGCAGCCAGAAAACCTGGAGAGCTATACTCTGGCTGCCATCTTTGTAAATAAAACCTATAAAGATCCCGGCAGGCGCAAAGCATTGATCAAAAAATTATTGTATGCCGCTATTCCTTTTCTCATTATCCTGATCATTATGCTTATTTTTTTCTATTTTAGTCAAGAGCGGAAAAAGGATCAGCTTGCTGCGATGTCAGGGCATATTGAAAATGCTCAAACTTTACTGGGAGAGGATAACTTCCCCCGAGCATCTGAGGAATATAAAGCGGCTCTGGATCTGGCTAAAAAGTTAAAGCTCCAAGAGGAACAGAAAAATTTAACGAATTATTATAAAACCGTAGGACTGATTGTGCTGGCAGATACTGCCTTTCAACAAAGAGACCTCCTTAAAGCAGCCGAAAAATATCAGGCAGCCTTGGATGCTTCTTACTATGCCGATCGTCTTGGAGAAAATTATATACTGAGACAACAACGCCTAACAAGCGATTATATGAAAGTTACTGAGCTGCTGCAAAGTGGTGATCAGAGAATGGAACGTCAGGAATTCGAAGGTGCCCGCCAAGCGTATTTAGAAGCGAAAGTGGTAGCTTCCAGAGTTTATTTTACCGAAGGCAGAAAAGAAGCTGCTGATAAATTAGCAAAATTAGGCGAGCAATTGGCCGAAGATGGTAAGAAACTGGTGGAAGAGGGCAAAAAAGCAAAAGAACAAGAAGCGTCAACCTATGAACAGCAAGGGGATCGAATGGCCCAGACGGGAGACTATGAAGGGGCTATTACGATGCTGAGTATTGCAGCCGGTATGTATGATCAAGGCGGCAAATCTGATAAAGCCACAGCCGTGCATCGGAAAATTGTCACCATAGAAGATCGCATGACCGATGGGGAGAAAGCTGCTGTTCAAAGAAACATGCTGGCAGAAGCTGAAAAGCATGAAAGAGAAGGCGACAAGTTACTCACTGAGGGTGACCAAGAAGGGGCATTAGAACAATATGGACTTGCACTCAGCCTTTATAGCGAAGGTGGCAAACAAGATAAAACCGTCTTACTGCAAAAGAAAATTGATAACGTCAATGAGAAAAAACGTAATATGGAAAAACTTGCGCTGCAGCGCAGGGCTATGGATATGGAAAAGGAAGGCGACCTTAACGCTGCCCAAGGTAATATCAATGAGGCTAAAACCGCTTATTACCTGGCACAGCAGAACTATGGCGTAGCTGGACTTTCCACCAATGTACTTGAAGTGCAGAAGAAAATTGATTTAATGGATCTGAAGCTTACCGGCGTTGAGCAGCAAAAGAGTCGAGCAGATGCCTATGTAGCCGAAGCAAATGAAAAAACGCAAAACAAAGAATATATCCAAGCAAAATATTTATATTTACTCGCCAGTGATATATATGAAAAGTTAGGGATGAAAGCGGAGCAAGACAAGGTCAATAGCAAACTAAAGCTAGTGGATAACCTGATGAAGGTAAAAGCGTGATGCAATGAGAGGAGAGCCACCGTGAAAGAGCAGATTGCGGCAAAATTGAATACTATGAGTGACCTCGGAGACAGGCTGTTTCTTAAAAATGTCCTAAACGATGTGTTTTTAAATCTCCATGAACACAGTGAAACCATGTATCAGCAGCTGGAAGATCGCGTGTTTGCAGAGACAACTGGAATTTCTGCCAGCTATGATATTTATGCTACAGCGACATCCTTAAGAGGAGTCGATCCCGTACATTATTTTCTTAGGCCTCTGCGTGCTGAGGATTTGATAAAAAGAGAATATGATCTAAGCAATATCGCCGAAACAGCAATTCGACAGCACCCCCTCATGAAAGTCTTTTTCCGCTGCGATTATCGGCTCTTACAACCTGTCATGACTGGCAGCCGAGTCTTTCAGGGGGCAATTATCACCGATCAAGGAAGTATCAATGCAACCTTTACCTTGCGCCAGGACCGCAGCTATCTAGAAGAAATAGCCAAACTCTACGAAATCTTTTTAAATAATAATATACCCTGGAAAACAGTGAACCACCCTTATCTATTTCGCTTTGCGGAAGTGATCCTGGAAAGTTGTGAGCGAATGCCTGCTGCCGAGGAAGTCGTCAAAGAAATCAAAGTTGACTTTGCTGAATATGGTCAATATGTTCATTATGACATGGTACCCCTATGGAATATCGAAAGATTAAAGCTTAAGAGTACAGGCTTTCCCATACCGTGCAAAGATAAAATTAATTTTGAACATACCGTTGCTTTGGAGGGGATTGGCGCAGAGCATGGTTATCTGGCAGCCTTCCAGGGGGAAGATATCAGCTATATTCGCCGCACCCGCCAAGCATTGATTATCGTTGCTCCCACCCAACAAAAAGACACTTGGGAGATTATCCGGATTATTAACCCTGCAGCCAGTAAAACAGAAAGACATGAATATCCCCTGGTATCAAACAGTAAAAGGCAGGCTTTTAGCGATATTATGGCCCAGAATAGTCCGCGGGTGATTCGAACGGAAGCTGAACTTCGCAGACTAATCGGCTCTTTTGCTTCAGCGGGTGACTTACATCTTTCCCGCATCGCAATCCTGCCCCGCAAGCAAGGCGAAGAGGAACAGGCAGCAAGCTATGAAATGAATTTCTTTATCACCGATGAAGTACGCCGTGCAGATTATCAAAATAAGCTGATCCTCTATTTTACAACTTCCGACAAAGAGAGTTTTCTGGGCTGCGACCTTATGAGTTTTGTAGTATCGGAAGTACAGATGTATTATCCGGAATACAAATGTGAGGGAGTCATTCTATGAACTACATCTGGGATATGGCCATCAAAGCGGCTCGGCAAAACATACCTAGTGCAACCATCACTTTTTTGCCTGGTAAAAGCTGCAGCCCTTATATGGAACTTGCTTTTGAAGATATCAATACAAGCTTATTAGACCAGCAGCCAGCAATAGAAATCAATCCCTATTATCGGTTTTGTGATATTTTCAAAAAACTCCTGGATATCAATTTTCTTGGACACGAAGAATTAAGAGCCATATTTTTTGATCTGGTGATTCATTATTTACTCTTTGTGGATTGCCAGCAAGGGCTTAGTAAACGAGAATATTACGGCAAATTTATTCTTGAGGATATACAGAAGGGTGTTTTTGGACAGGAGATCCAAAATAGTATTACCGTTTTTACCATAGATGAGCTTCATATCATTCTAAGCAGCATCATTTCCCTGTATCAGACACATGCCTCTCTTCATCTATTCAAACTGGCTGTACGCAAAATTTTTAAAAACAGCATTATCTACTACCGCAGGGAAGAAACAGCCGAAGTGCTTATTTATCTTGGTACCATAAAAACTCATGTCACTTCTCAGAAAATAAATACCTTACTGACCTTGTTCCTGCCCTTAGGATTTGCCTTTCGCCTATACTGGGAAAAGCATTTTGGCATCATTGGCATGGAGCAAACCATGTGTATCGACAATATTGTGATTTATTAACAAAACAACATCCTCTAAAGGCAGGTGAAAAAATATGGCAAGTTACACCTATAAACTCTATAAGAACAATCAAACCAACTTAGCAGCCCCATCCCAAACCACCAAACAGTATGTTCGTAAAGAGCTGGAACTCATGACCACCCACCAATTGCGGGAAATTTGCATCAAAGAAAAACTGGTAGAAAGCATGCTGGGATCGTTGGAACGCTATGAATTGGTAGAACTGATCATGCGCTATCGCGGCGTGGCAGAGCATCTTTTAATTAACGAATATGTTCCCGGCGGTCAAGAACGGCTGGAAATTTTGGCGGGACGAATCGATAAATATCTTGGTGACAATAAGTCGGTTAGAAATCCTTCCCGCATTGTGATCTATGAGGGTCTGGATACTGACAAATATGATCGCTATGTTATCTCGGCTCCTGATCTACTGGAAGAATCTAATGTACTATTAGTGAGCGGAGCCAAAGAACTATGTGCTGTTTTTACCCTTATTGCCGATAAAAATACTCCCGGTCGCTTTTTTCTAACCCGTAAAGGCGCTTTGCCAGCGCGGGAATCAAAGCATAAACACTATAGCCTGCTTTACTTTAGCAAAGTAGAGTCAGAACTCATTTATAACGTATACAATGATGAAACCGTTCCTATGCCGAGAAATCTCAAATGCTATAAGCTGCCGCTGCTAAATTTTGAAATCAAGCAGCCACTAGAAACCGCCCAGCCCTTAGCCATTGACTTTGGGACAACCAATACCACAGCAGGATTATATCTGGACCGCGAACTCTATCATGCCATTGATAAAGGCGGGGCAGAAGAAAATCTCTTAAAGCCGGAAGAAATCAACCTAGTGGAAGTATTTCATGATACAGAGGCTGGCGAAGCCCTTACCCCCCTCATTCCATCAGTAGTTGGTATTTTGAATATCCCGGACACGGCAGAGGGGGAAGTCGAATATCTTTTCGGTCATGAAGCCGTGAAACTTGCTCATACCAACTATATCCATGAAGGCTTCTGCGTATTTTTTGATATAAAACGCTGGATCAGAGACTATGAACGGCAAGAAGAAATTACCGATCTGAAAGGACGGCGCATCTTCAAAAAACGCAAAGAAATTATCAAATCCTTCTTAGAATATGTCATTGCCATAGCAGAACAGCGCTTCAAATGCCGCTTCAAGACCTTGCACCTCTCGTCGCCCGTTAAAGAAAAGCAGCGATTTGTCGTCCTGTTTGGTGAAATCTTCTCCACTTGGCAGCTGGAAACAGAGAACATGCTGGACGAGGGAGCGGCAGTGCTTTTTAATACCATTTCTCAATTTATCGAAAAGAACCCCGGGCGTCATATGGATAAAGAGCGGCATCAGGCCTTAGTCATTGACTGCGGCGGGGGTACTACTGATTTATCCTCTTGTGTTTTCAGCATTGAAAGCCGAAGGGTATCCTACAAAATCGATATTGAAACCACCTATGAAAATGGCGATACTGATTTTGGCGGCAACAACCTGACTTTCCGCATTATGCAAATCATTAAGATATCTTTGGCGGAAAAAATGACAGGAGCTGGCGGACAAAAGATTCAGGACATTATCACTGCCTTTGATAGTGACTTATATCGCAGAGTTGACCAAGAAGGTATCTCTGCTGTGTATGCTGCCCTGGACGCTGCTTATGAACAAGCGGAACATTTAATTCCCACCCGATTTAAAAACTATGAAAGCGGCAGCCCAAAAGAATATTTTAAGGTAAAGAATAACTTTTACTTTCTGTTTCAACTGGCAGAGCAAATCAAAACTGAGATCTTTGCTGGACAAAGGCTGCAGCGAGTCGTCCTGGACAGTGAAAATAAGGAACAGCCAGAAATCCAGGATAAAATCATTGATACAGGCCGCTGGCGCATGTCCATCTGCGAGGGCGGGTCTTTGAAAACCATCAGAGACATCCCGTTAATCCGCTTTACAGCCAATGATATCAATTTGCTTCTCAAAGCAGATATCTATGAAATTGTCCGCAAATTTATTGAAGATCCCTATAATAAAGGACTGCTGCTGGATTACAGTGTCATTAAACTCACAGGACAATCCTGCAAAATCGGACTCTTTAAAGATGCTCTCAAAGAGTTCATTCCCGGTAAAGTGATTGAGTTTGGCGGACGAGAAGGCACAGATGGACAGGAACTCAAGCTATCCTGCTTACGAGGTGCCATTAAATACCTGAAAGCAAAAAAAGGCGGTTATGCGGAAGTCACGATGACCCATCGTCCAGCGGCGCTGCCTTATGTCATTACCGCTGCTACTCATTTTGGCGAAGAAAAAGTTCTCATTGCCAGGATTGATGATCGCAATACAGATGGACACATATCACGGTTCGTGGAAGGTGCATCCTTAAAACTATATCTCAAAGACCTGAGTGGTCAAGAACGCTTTACCTACGTGTATGAAAATCGGCGGGAAGAATTCCAGAGCGTGATCTATGCCGACATCTTGGAAAAATACGGCAGCAATATTATCCAGGATGAAACCGATAACATCATCGATAATGAAGTGAAATTTTTCGTCTGGCCGAAAGAAAGTCACTGGGGTTTTGTAGTAGTGCCCGTACTCCGCCAACAAGGCACTTTATACTTGGGTCGGGAAGAATTATTTACTTTTGAAAATGATTTATGGGAAAATAACTTCTTTGATGGAATGAAATAGCCTTGGAGAACAACGAGTGAAGGAGTCCTTACATGTTTATTGATAAATTTCCTAAATTCACCGCTGGGCGGGTGCTGAAACATGACATGCTCGGTCTTTTAAGAGACTATCCCAGAGACTATGTGAATATACTCTACAGCGATTATGCTGACGGGGTTATCGCAGGCTGCGGCATGATCGTCAACACCGATAGCCTTAGCATAGCACCTGGTCTTGTCCGCCATCGAGGTACTCTTTATACGCTCCAGCAAAGCATTGCAGTGCCCTATACCGCTACAGGGCAGGATACCATCATAAAAATCAGCTTCGGCAGAGCCAAAGAAAGTGATGACTATACCATTATGAACGGCGATATCCTGGCAACTCCCGGTCTGAAAATGGCAGAAAATGAGATGGAACTGTGCCGCTTCAAACTCAAGGTAGGTGCCAGACTCCGGGATGACTATCAAGACCTTGCCGATTTAGATACGGAATACGATACGGTAAACATCATCAGCGTGCCCTTTGCCGCTCCCTATGAAAGCACCCTATCACCTATCATTACCAGAAGATTTGCCGAAGAAGCCTTTCGGTATCGCCCCATCCATCCCTTCGACTATACCTTCATTGGTCAATGTGCCCAAGGAGAACCTGTGGCCCGTTTGCTCATTACCGCCTACACCGCCGCCAGACTGAATATCGTGACCAAAGAAAGTACCAACCTTGATATACATCGTCATCTAACCAGAATTTTAGACGATATAAAGCAAGGCAAAGATATGGCTTCTAATCTGGGAAGAGGCGGTGGGCGGAGAATATTGGTGGACTAAAATAACCCAAAAGAGGTGTCTGCATGTTAAAAGCAATACAGGAAAGAGAATTTAGTTTTAGTGATGTGGTATCCAAAGGGTGGCTAATCTATTCTCAGCAATTTAAATCCATTGTCATGATTACACTGATTGTGTATATCCCTATCAATATCATTCTGTATATGGTGGCTGGCTACATGAACAGCTTTCAGGATTTTATGAACGTAATAAAGATCCTGGAAGGATTATTCGGTGTGATTGCAATGATGGGGATTGCCGTGGTTGTTGATCTTGCAATTCAAAACAATGATAACCTGCCGATTAGTTGGGGGGCAGCGCTAAGCAAAGCTTTTTCCCGATGGGGCAGTTGTTTAACAACCAGTATCTTAGGCGGAATTATCATTTTGGGGTTGACTTTATTACTTATAATACCTGGCGTAATCTGGTCTATATACTATATTTTTATTGTACAAATTGTTGCCTTACGCGAACTGGGCGGAAAAACAGCCCTTAATTACAGTAAGTCACTAGTCAAAGGACGCTGGTGGAAAACCTTTGGCATCGTGTTTGTCCTTGCCTCAATTAATGGAGGAATTGGTCTTGGAATCGGTTATCTATCAACCTCCTTGCCTGGTAGTATCAGCATCATTACCGATACCCTGATCGACATCATTGCTGCATTTTACACCGTTGCTACAACCATTCTGTTTCTCAATCTGGATTACGTGAGTGTTGAACCTAAGAAAATAGAAACTACGCTTAATCTGTAGGCTAATAATGCCATTCATAAATAACGTATAAGTGAGGAGGTAGAGTTCATGGCCCGAAAATATATGGACGAGACAATCCTGAAATTTAGGCAGCAAACAGAAGAAGTAAAGGCAATGGAAGAGGCAGAGGAAATCATAGCCCAGGAAATTGCAATTCAAAACATTTCAGATGGGTACGCTGTCATCGACGGTGAGACCGTATCCTTTGCTCCCCGCAAGCTATTGCAGGAAAAAATTCAAATCATTTTACCTACTAATTGGGGTGATTTGCCGTTGGAAATGGCAAAGCTTAAATATCCCTATGAAGCTAGGCCACCCATTATTCTCAGTGACCCAACTACGGCTTTGAACTTTACCGTTAATCATACAATCACTCCGCTAAAAAAGGACGCTATCAACATTGCAAGTTTAGTTAGTGATATGAAAATGATGACCGATAAGTGTCTGAAAGCACGGTTCTTTGAAGACGGTCTTGTGGAAAACGAAGACAACGGGATTGTTGTAGGCTGGTATGATTTTTCTGTGTCAGGCTTAGGGAATGAAGACTTATATAATTTTGTATTCGCTACATCTCTTGATAATAGAGCACTCATCTTAAGCCTTAATTGTCCTGATCAGCGAAGGGCACGCTGGAAATCAATTGCTCAGGATATCCTGCTCACCCTGGAAATCGCCAGTCGTGATATTGAATCAATCAATCCCAATGAGGAGGAGAAAACGTGACTATAAAAAGCTTGCCTTCAATACCGAATGTGTCATTAGCAGCGGAAAGCTTCCCTACTATAGGAAGTAAAGCCGTTGCACTAGGTATCAACGATCTCAGCAACTTATCCGGCTTTGTCCAATCTGCTTCTGGTCTTGGACTTCTAAAGGGTGACAATGCAACACAATTAACTGGCTTTTTGAATACTGCTGCTAGTACTGGAGCTTTATCTGTCGGTAAGTTGATTCCGGAAAGCATTACTGATTGCCTTAGTGCTGCTGAAAGAACAGGTATACTTCCCTCTCATTTAGCAGACCTCAACAAAGTAACAACATTATTGACTACTGGTAAATCTCTCGGGCTTAATAATGCCAATATAAAAGATCAAGTGACAACTATAATGGGCAAAGCGCAAATTAGAAACCTTATCCCGAAATCACCGCAAATCCCGGAACAATCAGAAGAGGAGAGCGGACCGCCGCCTTCTGTTGGACCATCTATTACCGTTCATAAACTTTGCTTTTCACCCTATGAACTGTCCGATATCTTAGAAATAAAAATAATACAAACCATCAATGACCACGCCAAACTCTATATCAAAGGAGTTCTAGCATCTCTCGGCGGTGAGCAGCAAGCCAAACCAGAAGACCAAACCATTCAAGAAACGACAGCGGGGAAAGCTGCTGCACTATTTAGCATTGACGAGGAAGGGAACATTGAACGCCTCTTTCAAGGCCTCATATTAAATGTTAAACAAACCCAGACCACAGATTTAAAATACATCGAAGCCGAAGTCATTAGTCCCAGTTATATCCTGGATATTAAGAAAAATAGCCGCTCTTTTCAACAAACTTCCTCAACTTATGATGATATTATTCAGCAGGTTGCAGCAGAACAAGTGGATGTCAAAAATTGTGAAGAGACAAAGGAAATTGGCAAACTTATCGTCCAATATAAAGAAACGGACTGGGTATTCCTACGGCGTATGGCTTCACATTTTAATACCGGTCTTGTTCCGGTACCGAATTCCGATCAAGCCCAACTTTATTTCGGCATACCTATTGGTCAAGAAGCTAAAGAAATCAGTGTCGCTGCTTACAGCGTACAAAAGAAGCTAGGCGACTATCAGACGGTCCAAGCCAATGATGTCACCCACTCCCAGCCCAGCCTCAAAGATATTGACTTTATTTCATACCGAATTGAGAGCTTTGATCGCCTCGCTATTGGCGATTGTGTTACTTTTTTGAGCCATACCCTCTATGTTCGGGATATTGTTGCCAATTTAGAACAGGGTATTATCAAATATCACTATACTCTGGTGAGCAAAACAGGGATGGTGCAAAAAGACAGGTTTAACGAAAATCTAATCGGCGTATCCCTCATGGCTGAAGTTAAGACAATTACGAAAGACCAGATTCAAGCCCATATTGTAGAAATCGACCAGGAATGGGATGGGGCAGCGGACTGGTATTTTCCTTACTCCACCGTATTCTCTTCCCCTGATGGTAGTGGATGGTACGTAATGCCGGAACCTGGGGATACGGTTCGCATCCACTTTCCCAATCACCAAGAAGAAAAATCCGTAGCCGCAAGTTCGGTCAACAGTGATCAATCCCTAGCAGGTCAAAACCGTGGAGCAGATTGCGAAGAACCACGTTCCGACCCGGATAAGAAATCTTTTAGCAACAAATACGGTAAAGAGATTCTTTTCACGCCAGACGGTATCTATATAACCAACCAAGCTGGTCAAATTTTT
>ENA-OFCE01001028-OFCE01001028.1-metagenomes-genome-assembly--contig:-NODE-1028-length-15481-cov-4.296123_pt1 | contig 15481 bp, 15 predicted proteins | sample MGYA00153388_OFCE01 | MGnify analysis MGYA00153388
CGGCATACGAGATATTGGCGTGACTGGAGTTCAGACGTGTGCTCTTCCGATCTGCTCGCGCTCGCGGTCCGCCTGCTTCAGCCCGTCCTCACGGACGCGAGCCTGCCGGAGACGGCCCGCGCCGAGGCGGCCTACCGGACGGGCCGCGCCTACCAGGGCCTCGGGCAGCCCGCCGAAGCCTTGCGCCACTTCGCGCTCGCCGTCGCCCGCCCCGGCGACCCGCTCGCGCGCTGGAGCCCGTGGTCGCTCTACCACGCCGGCGAGGTTCACGAGGCGGCCGGGCAGACCGCCGAGGCCCGGGCGACGTACGAGGCGGCGCTCGCGGCCGAGAGCGACTACGACTTCAAGACGACGCTCGAGCAGCGCGTCAAGACGGCGCTCGGGCGCCTCGGCCGCGGCCAGCGCGCGGGCCACGCGGCGGTGCACGTCGTCGACCGTGGATTCGCCGCCCTTGGCGTATTTTTCCAGCAGCACTTCCAGGCTGATCGGCTGCGGCGGCAGGTTGTGGATGGTGCGAACGGGCGTGAGGCGATCGGTGTCGTTCATGGGCGGGGGCGGTGGCGCGCTGCGCGAGTGGGCCGTCAGGTTACGCCGCGTGGCGCAGCACGCGTCTGACCTGGGTCATGGGCTTCAGTATGGCCGCGCCCGCCCGGCCGGCCGGTCAGCGCGCAGGCAATAACCGCTTCGATGCGCCCGTTCCAAAGGCTAGACCGCGCGCCACCAGGGTCAATCGCCCGCAGTGCGGCGAAAAAAACCCTCCCAAGTTTCGCTTGTGCGGCTGCGGCAGTGCGGCGCTGGCGCCCGTCGCGGCGGCGCTGCCGGTGCGCGGGATGCGCGGGATGCGCGGGATGCGCGGGATGCGCAAGACGGTGCCGATGATCTTCTTTAATTTAAATGACTTCACGGCGCTCGGCGAAAGGCTCGACTCGCAGGCGATGCGCGACGCCAAGGACCGGTATTTCAGGAAGATGGCGGCCGGGATCACGCGCCACGGCGGCAAGACCAGAAAATTCATCGGCGACGCGATCATGGCCGTGTTCGGCCTGCCGCGCGCCCACGAGAACGATGCGTTGCGCACGGTGCGGGCCGCGGCCGGCATGCGCACGGCGCTGGTGCAGGATGTGCGCCGTGCCCGGCGGCCCACCGGCCCGCCGGGCTCCCCGTTCGGCACCGCGGCCGCGCGGCCACCCGCCGCGCGGCCGGCCTTGGCGCACCAGCGCTCGCAGGAACTCGCACCGGGGACCGCCGAAGCTCGGCAGCCTGCCTAGAATCGGACGATGTCCAAGCCTCATTTCAACAGCAACGTCAGCGTCAAGCACCTGCCCGAGCAATCGAATCCGCAGTCGGGCGTGCACGCGTTCGCCTACACCGTGACGATCACCAACGACGGCGACGTGACCGGCCAGCTGATTGGCCGGCACTGGATCGTCACGGGCTCGGACGGCCATGTGGAAGAAGTGCGCGGCCTGGCGGTGGTCGGCCATCAGCCGGTCCTCAAGCCAGGCGAAAGCTTCGAATACACCAGCTGGACCCGGCTGGCGACGCCGCAGGGAACGATGCGCGGCACCTTTTTCTGCATGACGGAAGATGCCCACAGCTTCGAAGCGCCGGTGGCCGAGTTCGTTTTGTCGCTGGCTTCGGCGCTGCACTGACGCGGCCTTGCGGCGCGGCGCCGTAATTCCCGGCTGAAACCTTGCGGCGCTGTTCGAAACGACTCGAAGGCGCGTTCGTGCAGGCATCGGCGGGTTGCTGCACCGGACCGTGGCCAACCGGCCACCCGCGGCGGCCCAGACGCCATCGCGAAGCGAGCGCCGCGGTTCACGCCGACCCGGAAAGCCCACCAGATCGCCGTCAGACCGCGCGCTCTCACGAAAGATCCGGGCTGCGTCGGGCCCACATCTCGGGCTTAGCGTTCCACGCCTCAGGCGTCGCGCCCCACGTCTCGCTGGGCAGGGTGCTCGGCGCGGTGATGGTGGTGGCGATGGTTTTCGGCGTGCCGATGGGGGTGCGGCGCGTCGCGCGAACGACCGGCCCACTGGCGCGCGCGCTCGGCGCGGTCGGCTTCGGCGTGATGCATCAACGCAGCGGCCCGTGGTGCTTTACCAACATGGCCACGACCGGCCTGACCGACCGGTCGACCCGCTTCCATCTCGCGTTCCACGCGGCGCTGCGCTCGCGCGGCATCCGGCTGGCAGACCGCCGCATCTGCGGTGCGGCTAGGCGCCGCTCGCGCCGGCCGAGCTGCATCAACGTACCGCCGCGCACCGCCGCACCGTCATGAGTCGCGGTCCTGGCGTTGTTCGGATTTTTCGGGCTCCGGGCGCTCATCTCGTTCACCCCGCCGGCGCCCCGAGAACATGATCCACCACACGATCAGCAGCAGCACCAGCAATGCGCCGAGGGCTTCCAGCAGAATCAACCACATGAGCACTTCCTCCAAGCATCGGTGGAGCCTGTGGGGCACGATTTTAGGAGCGCTGGCGGGCTGCGCGAGCGGCCCGCCCGAGTCACCGGCGCCGATCGAGGACCGCTCGTCGGCGGCGACGGCCCGCCCTGCCGAGCCCGCCCTGCCGGCCTTGCCGGTCCTGCCGTCGGCCGTGGTCCCGGACCGGCCGGCGACCGATTTGCCAGTGGGCGCCGCAGCGGCGCCCGCCAGGTTGCTGCGCGCCCGATCGCGATGGGTCGCGACGACCTGGAACGACTTGCCAGGCTGGGACGCCGACCGCACCAGCGAGCTGATGCCGGCGCTGCGCCGCGGCTGCGTGCGGCCCGCCGCCGGCTGGTCCGGCGTGTGCAGCGCCGCGCTCGGCACGCCTTCGATGAGCGACGCCGCCACGCGCGCCTGGCTGATGCAGCGGCTGCAGCCCTACCGCATCGAGGCGCTCGACGGCAGCACCAGCGGGCTGGCGACCGGCTATTTCGAGCCGCTGATCGAGTCGCAGCGGCTGCCCGTGGCCGGCTACCGCGTGCCGCTGTACGCGCCGCCCGCCGATCTGGCCACCCGCCAGCCGTACTGGACGCGCCAGCAACTGGATTCGCTGCCGGCGGCTCAGTCGAGCGTGCGCGGGCGCGAGATCGCTCACGTGGCCGATCCGCTCGACGCGCTGCTGCTGCAGGTGCAAGGCTCCGGCCGGCTGATGCTGACCGAGCCCGACGGCAGCCGCCGGCAGGTCCGGCTGGCTTACGCCGCGCACAACGACCTGCCCTACAAGTCGGTCGGGCGCTGGCTGATCGAGCAGGGCGAGCTGCGCGCCGAGCAGGCCTCGTGGCCGGCCATTCGCGCCTGGGCGCGCGCCAACCCGAAGCGCGTCGATGAGCTGCTGTGGAGCAACCCGCGCGTGGTGTTCTTCCGCGAGGAAGCATTGCCCGATCCGCAGGTGGGCCCGCGCGGCGCACAGGCGGTGCCGCTGACCCCCGGGCGCTCGATCGCGGTCGACCCGCTGAGCATTCCGTACGGCACGCCGCTCTGGCTCGACACCACCGAGCCGCTGTCGGCGCAGCCGCTGCGCCGTTCCGTGATGGCACAAGACACCGGCAGCGCGATCGTCGGCGCGGTGCGGGCCGACTACTTCTGGGGCTGGGGAGCAGAGGCCGAACAGCAGGCCGGCCGCATGAAGCAGCCGCTGCGCATGTGGGCGCTGTGGCCAAAGCCGGCCGTGGCCGCCACGGCGCCTGCCACCGGCCCTTGAACCGCGCGCCGCGACCTGCTCAACCCAGGCAGAACACCGTCAGTTTGTTGCCGTCGAGGTCACGGAAATAGGCGCCATAAAAGCCGCCGCCGCGCGGGCCGGCGGCGCCCTCGTCGCGGCCACCGAGTTCGAGGGCCTTGGCGTGCACGCGGCCGACCTGCTCTGGCGAAGCCACCGCCAGCCCGACCATCACGCCGTTGCCGACCGTGGCAGGCGCGCCATCGAACGGTTTCATCAAGGCCAGCGTCGGCCGGTCGTCCGCGGTGCCCCAGGCGATGCCGCGCCCGATGTCCCACAACCGGCGCGCGCCGACCTCGGCCAGCAACTGGTCGTAGAAGTCCGCAGCGCGGGCAAGGTCATTCGTCCCCAAAGTGACGTAGCCGATCATGAAAACCTCCAATGTCGAAATCAGACGGCAGTGTAGGTGTGTGCCTGGATCCTTGACTTGAAGGCGCCTGGCCCCATCTTCATTCGGACATCCCGCGTCGCACGAGTGCAACTCGACGCGCCGAAAGCGGCGCGGCATCGGCAAGGCAATGAATGATCGGGCGGTCGGCAGTGACTGAGTCTGGCAACCCCCGAAAACCAAGGAAAGAATCATGATCCGACGCAATCTGTTGTCCCTGCTCGGCGCCCTCGGCCTGGCCCGGGCTTCCCAGGCAGCCGAGGCCGCCACGCCACCCGTCGACAAGGCCTGGCAACTGACCGATGCGGCCTGGCAGAAGCGGCTGACGCCGGCGCAATTCGACGTGCTGCGCCAGCACGGCACCGAGCGGCCCGGCAGCAGCGTGCTGAACGCCGAAAAGCGCCCTGGCCGGTTTGTGTGCAGCGGCTGCGCGCTGCCGCTGTTCACGACCGACATGAAATTCGAAAGCGGCACCGGCTGGCCGAGCTTTTTCACGTCGTTGCCCGGCGCGCTGGGCACCTCGACCGATTTCAAGATGATCCTGCCGCGCACCGAATACCACTGCGTGCGCTGCGGCGGGCACCAGGGCCACGTCTTCAACGACGGTCCGGCGCCGACCGGCAAGCGCTACTGCAACAACGGCGTGGCGCTGAACTTCGAGGCGGCCGCGTCATGAGGTCGCCGGTATACGTCCACGTTGCCGTCGCGGCGCTGCTCGGCCTCGCCGGACTGGGCGGCGCAGTCGCCGCCCAACCCGCGTCGGCGGCCGGTGCGGCAACCGCGTCGATGCCGGCCGGCACGGCCCGCGCCGTCTTCGCCGGCGGCTGCTTCTGGTGCGTCGAGTCGGACTTCGACAAGGTCGGCGGCGTGCTGTCGACCACCTCGGGCTACACCGGCGGTACGGTGGCCAACCCAAGCTACGAGCAGGTGTCGTCCAAGCAGACCGGCCACGCCGAGGTGGTGGAAATCATTTACGACCCCCGCAAGGTGAGCTACGCGCAGCTGCTCGACCATTACTGGCACACGATCGACCCGACCACGCGCGACCGCCAGTTCTGCGACGTCGGCTCGCCGTACCGCACGGCGATCTTTGCGGTCGATGCGGCGCAGCTGCAGGCGGCGCAGGCCTCGCTGGCCGCGCTGTCGAAATCGAAACCATTCAAGGAGCCGATCGTCACCGAGATCGTGCCCGCCGGCGCTTTCTATGCGGCCGAGGACTACCACCAGGATTACTACAAGAAGAACCCGCTGCGCTATCAGTATTACCGCACCAGCTGCGGCCGCGATGCCCGTTTGAAGCAGCTGTGGGGAGCGGCAGCGCAGACGGCCCACTGAGCCGTTGTGGGCGGGCCGGCATGGCCGCTCGGTCCACCCCGCCGACGCCGGTCATCGTTGTGAATGATCGCCGTGGGCCGCTCCGAGCGCCGCCTTCGGACTTTCGTCTGGAGCAGTTCCGCCCGCAGGGTCCGACCGGCCACATCGGATTGATGCACGACGTGAAAAGTCGCGCTACTCAGTGCAGCAGCAGATCCCAGCCCATCATCAACACCGCCAAGGCCATCACGACGACCGCTCCCCAGCCGAGCCATCGCGTCTTGCGGCGCACCGTGAGTGAACCCATGACCTTCGGGTTGGCCGCCAGCATCATCATCGCGGCCATGATCGGCACCGCCACCACGCCGTTGATCACAGCACTCCAGTAGAGCGCCTTCATCGGGTCGATCGAGGTGAAGTCGAGTCCGGTGCCGATCACGGTAGCGACGACGATGATGGCGTAGAACTTCTTGGCCTCGCGCCAGTGCCGCTCCAGGCCTTCGGGCCAACCGAATGCTTCGGCCATCGCGTAGGCCGCCGACGAAGCCAGCACCGGCAGCGCCAGCAGCCCGGTGGCGATGATGCCCATCGCGAACAGCGCGAAGGCGAAATCGCCAGCCAACGGTCGCAGCGCCTGCGCCGCCTGCGCGGCGGTCTGCACGTCGGTCACGCCGGCCGAGTGCAACACCACGGCGCCCATCAGCATCACGAAGAACGCCACGCCGTTGGAAAACACCATGCCGACGATGGTGTCCAGCCGCACGCGCCGCAGGGCGGCACGCACCTCCGTCGTGCTCTCCTGGCCGGCCACCACGCCATGCAGGCGCATCTCCTCGACCTCCTGCGCGGCCTGCCAGAAAAACAGGTACGGCGAGATCGTGGTGCCGAGCACCGCGACGATCATCATGGCGTAAGCCGTGCTGGCTTCGAAATGCGGCACCACGAGGTCGCGCGCCACTTGGCCCCAGGGAATGTGCACCGTGAAGGCGGCCGCGACGTAGACGAACAGGCTGAGCGTGAGCCACTTCAGCACCGGCGCCAGCTTGCGATAGGGCACGAACACCTGCAGCAAGACCGTGAGCACGCCGAACAGCACCGAATACACGTGCGCGCTGCCGCCGGCCACCAGTTGCACCGCGGCGCCCATCGCCGAGATGTCGGCAGCGATGTTGATCGTGTTGGCCACCAGCAGCAGCGCGACGATGCCCAACAGAAACCAGCGCGGCGCGTGGTCGCGCAGGTTGGCGGCGATGCCCTTGCCGGACTGCCTGCCGATGCGCGCACTGACCAGCTGGATCGCGACCATGAACGGCAGCGTCAGGAACACGGTCCACAGCACGCCGGTGCCGAACTGCGCGCCGGCCTGCGTGTAGGTGGCGATGCCGGAGGGGTCGTCGTCGGCCGCACCGGTCACCACGCCGGGGCCGACGTGGCGAAGAAACGAGGGAATGCCGGATGCGGCGCGGGGCTTGCTGGGGGCAGTCATTCAGGCATTGGCGCTCGGACACGCTCGGTCTCGGGGCGGCGGCACAGTAGCACAGCGGTCGACCGTCGAAAACAAACCAGAGCGCTCCGCATGGAGAGGCCCGGGCCGACGCGTTTCAGGCGCGCAGCGCGCGCCGGGCCCGCCAGCGCGGCCACGCGACATTCAGCGCCAGCCCGGCCATCACCAGCGCCGCGGCCTCGAGCTTCCAGGCCGGCAGCGCCTCGCCGAGCCACAGGCTCGATGCGGTCAGGCCGAACACCGGCACCGCCAGCGACATCGGCGCGATGCTGGTCGCCGGATGGCGCGCCAGCAGCCAGCCCCATGCGGCATAACCGAACAGCGTGTTGCCGACCGACTGCCAGAGCACCGCACCCCAGGCGCCGGGCCCGGCGTGCTGCAGGCTGTTCACGATAACGGCCGGGCCTTCGAACAGCAGCGACAGCAGCAGCAGCGGCGGCACCGCGAAAAGGCTCGACCAGACCATGTAGCCGAGCATGTCGACGCGACCCGCCTGCTTGCCGACCATGTTGCCGCCGGCCCAGCACAGTGCCGAGCCGAGCACCATCAGCAAACCCGCCGGGGTGGTGGTGGCATCGGTGTGCAGCGCAATCATGAGGATGCCGCCGACAGCGAGCGCCAGCGCCACCCACTGCATCGGCTGCACGCGCTCGCCAAGGCTCGCCATCGACAGCCCGATCGTGAAGAACACCTGCGTCTGGATCACCAGCGACGCCAGACCGGGCGAGATGTGCGAGCCGACCGCCAGGTACAGCAGCCCGAACTCACCGACGCCGATCAGCAGGCCGTAAGCGGCCAGATTGCGCCACGCGGCCTGCGGGCGCGGTACCAGCAAGGCGGCCGGCAACGCGGCGAACAGGAAGCGCAGCGCGGCGAACAGCAGCGGTGGCAGTTGCGTCAGCGCCAGCTTGATGACGACGAAGTTGGTGCCCCACACCGCCACGACGGCGAGGGCGAGCAGCACGTGACGAAGCGGCAATGGACGAGGCATCGTTTGACCGTAGCACAGCGTCTGCCAGGGTGCCGACGGGCGGCGGCGCGGGGCTGCAACGATCTCTCTAAACTCGAATCCTCGCGCTGCCGGAGCCTTTGATGAATGCGCCGCTACCTGAATCGATTCGCCAGGCAATGGAGTCGGTCACGCTGGACGACAAGTACAGCCTCGAGCACGGCCGCGCCTTCATGAGCGGCGTGCAGGCGCTGGTGCGCTTGCCGATGCTGCAGCAGCGGCGCGATGCGCTGGCCGGGCTGAACACCGCCGGCTTCATCAGCGGCTACCGGGGCTCGCCGCTCGGCAGCTACGACCAGGCGCTGTGGCAGGCCCAGAAGCACCTGGCGGCCCAGAACATCGTGTTTCAGCCGGGCGTCAACGAGGAACTGGCGGCCACCGCGGTGTGGGGCACGCAGCAGCTCGACCTTTACCCGCAAAGCAAGAAGTTCGACGGCGTGTTCGGCATCTGGTACGGCAAGGGCCCCGGCGTGGACCGCAGCTCGGACGTCTTCAAGCACGCCAACCTGGCCGGCACCGCGAAACACGGCGGCGTGATCGCGATCGCCGGCGACGACCACGTGGCCAAGAGCAGCACCGCAGCGCACCAGAGCGACCACATCTTCAAGGCCTGCGGGCTGCCGGTGTTCTTCCCGAGCAGCGTGCAGGACATCCTCGACCTGGGCCTGCACGCGCTCGCCATGAGCCGCTTCGCCGGCGTGTGGACCAGCGTCAAGACGATCCAGGAAGTGGTCGAGTCATCGAGCAGCGTGTTGGTCGACCCGGACCGCGTCGACATCGTGATCCCGCAGGATTTTCAGATGCCGGCGGGCGGCTTGCACATCCGCTGGCCCGACGCGCCGCTCGAGCAGGAAGCGCGCCTGATGGAACACAAGTGGTACGCCGCGCTGGCTTACGTGCGCGCCAACCGGCTCAACCACAACGTCATCGAAACGAAGCACGACCGCTTTGGTCTGATCGCCAGCGGCAAGGCCTACAACGACACGCGGCAGGCGTTGCACGACCTCGGCCTGGACGAGCAGCGCTGCCGCGACCTGGGCATCCGGCTGCACAAGGTCAACGTGGTGTGGCCGCTCGAGGCGACCATCACGCGCGACTTCGCGCAAGGGCTGCACGAGATCCTGGTGGTCGAGGAAAAGCGCCAGGTCATCGAATACCAGCTCAAGGAAGAGCTCTACAACTGGCGCGCCGACGTGCGGCCCAACGTGCTCGGCAAGTTCGACGAGGCCGAGGGCGACCACAGCGGCGGCGAGTGGTCGCAACCCAACCCGAGCGGCAACTGGCTGCTGCGCGCGCAAGCCGACCTGAACCCCGCCATCATCGCCAAGGCGATCGCCCGGCGCCTGCTCAAGCTCGGCGTCGACCGCGACACTGCCGCGCGCATGCAGGAGCGCGTGGCGCTGATCGAGGCCAAGGAACGCAGCCTGGCCGCGACGCAAGCGGCCAGTGCCTCGGCCGAACGCGCGCCGTGGTTTTGCAGCGGTTGCCCGCACAACACCAGCACCCTGGTGCCCGAAGGTTCACGCGCAGTGGCCGGCATCGGCTGCCACTACATGGCGGTGTGGATGGACCGCAGCACCGTCACGTTCAGCCAGATGGGCGGCGAAGGCGTGTCGTGGGTCGGGCAGGCGCCGTTCACGACCGACAAGCATGTGTTCGCCAATCTCGGCGACGGCACCTACTTTCACTCGGGCCTGCTGGCGGTGCGCCAGAGCATCGCCGCGGGCGTCAACATCACCTACAAGATTCTCTACAACGACGCGGTCGCGATGACCGGCGGCCAGCCGGTCGACGGCACATTGAAGGTGCCCGAGATGACGCGCGAGCTCGACGCCGAGGGCGCGAGAAAGATCGTCATCGTGACCGACGAGCCCGACAAGTACGACGGTCTGCGGGCTCGGCTGGCGCCGGGCGTGACGGTGCGGCATCGCGATGATCTTGACGCGGTGCAGCGCCAGCTGCGCGAAACGCCGGGCTGCACCGTGATCGTCTACGACCAGACCTGTGCGACGGAGAAGCGTCGCCGCCGCAAACGCGGCCTGCTCGCCGACCCGGCCAAGAGGGTGCTCATCAACGAGCTGGTGTGCGAGGGCTGCGGCGACTGTTCGGTGCAGAGCAACTGCCTGAGCATCGAGCCGGTCGAGACCGAATTCGGCCGCAAACGCCGCATCAACCAGAACACCTGCAACAAGGACTATTCGTGCGTCAAGGGCTTCTGCCCGAGCTTCGTCACGGTCGAGGGCGGGCAGTTCAAGAGCACGAACAAGGGCGCAAAGAAGGGCGCGGCCGAACGACCGGATCCGTACCGCCTGCCGGCCCTGCCCGAGCCGACCCTGCCGCTGTTTCGCAACCACCGCGCGTGGGGCATCGTGGTCGGCGGCGTCGGCGGCACCGGCGTCATCACGATCGGGCAATTGCTGGGCATGGCGGCGCACCTGGAAGGCAAGGGCATCGTCACGCAGGACGCCGGTGGGCTGGCGCAAAAGGGCGGCGCGACCTGGAGCCACATCCAGATCGCCGACCGCCTGCAGGACATCCACACCACCAAGGTCGGCACGGCCGAGGCCGACCTGGTGATCGGCTGCGATGCGATCGTGACGGCCCACAAGAGCACGCTGGCAGTGATGCGCGAAGGCCGCACGTTTGTCGCCATGAACACCCACGGCACGCCGACGGCGGCCTTCGTGCGCAACCCCGACTGGCAGTTCCCCGCGGCCGGCTGCGACGCGGCGGTGCAGGCGGCGGTCGGTGCCGCGGCGGTCGGCCGGCTCGATGCCGAGTCGCTGTCGGCCGGCCTGCTGGGCGACTCGATCTACACCAATCCGTTGATGCTGGGCTATGCCTGGCAGCGCGGTCAGGTGCCGCTGGAGCGCGCCGCGCTGATGCGCGCGATCGAGCTCAACGGCGTGCAGGTGGGTCGCAACAAGGCCGCCTTCGAATGGGGCCGACGCGCCGCGCACGACCTGGCAGCGGTGCAGGCGCTGCTGCAACCCGCGCAGGTGATCGAGTTCGTGCGCCGGCCCGGGCTGCAAGACATCGTCGAACGCCGCGTCGAGTTCCTGACCGCGTACCAGAACGCCGCCTATGCCGCGCGCTACGGCGCAATGGTCGACCGGGTTCGGCTTGCCGAAGCGCCGCTGCACAGCAGCGCGTTGAGCGAGGCGGTGGCGCGATACCTGTTCAAGCTGATGGCCTACAAGGACGAGTACGAGGTGGCGCGCCTGCACACCGACAGCCGCTTCACCGATCGGGTGGCGGCGATGTTCGAAGGCGACTACAAACTCGTGCACCACCTCGCGCCGCCGATGCTGGCGCGCACCAATGCGCGCGGCGAAGCCGTCAAGCGGCCGTTCGGGCCGTGGGTGCGCCACGTCTTTGCCGTGCTGGCCCGCCTGAAAGGGCTGCGCGGCACGCCGTTCGACCCCTTCGGACGCACCGACGAGCGCCGCATCGAACGCGCTCTGATCGATGATTACAGCGTCTGCATCGACGAGCTGCTGCACACGCTGAACGCGGCGAACCTGCCGCTGGCGGTGTCGATCGCGCGCATCCCGGAAGAGATCCGCGGCTACGGCCACGTCAAGCAGCGGCACCTGGCCGCGGCGCGCCCGAAATGGGACGCGCTGATGGCGCAGTGGCGCAGCCTGCCGCAGCGGCGAGCCGCCTGAACCCGGCCGACGCGGGATGGGGCGGCCCGTCGGCGGCCCGTACCGGGCGGGTGGCACTGAACGGTCCCGTCAAGTCTGGTGAACTCCGGGCGCCGGGCGTTGTCTACAGTGCAATCTGGTCGCGCTGCTTCAGCCGCCCTGCACCGTGTCACTGACAGACCGCCGTCCGAGCCCATGCCACCGACTTTCAAAGCGCGCTACAGCACCGTCGCCATCGCCCTGCACTGGCTGCTGGCGTTGGCCATCGTCGGCTCGTTCAGTGTGGGAACCTACATGGTCGACCTGCCGTTTTCGCCGCAGCGCCTGAAGCTCTACAACTGGCACAAATGGGCTGGCATCACGATCCTGGCCCTGTCGGCGCTGCGCCTGCTCTGGCGGCTGAGCCACCGCCCGCCCGCCGACCCGCCGATGCCGCGCTGGCAACAGCGCGCGGCGCATGCGGCCCACCTGCTGCTGTACGCGCTGTTCTTCGCTGTGCCGCTGGCGGGCTGGGCCTACAGCTCGGCGGCGGGCTTTCCGATCGTGGTGTACGGGCTGATCCCGTTGCCCGACTTCGTGCCGGTCGACAAGATCCTGTCCGAGCTGATCAAACCCTGGCACGGCAACCTTGCCCAGGGCCTGGCGGTGCTGGTGGCGCTGCACGTGGCGGGCGCGCTCAAGCATCAACTCATCGACCGCGACGGGTTGCTGTCGCGCATGTGGCCGTTTCCCATTCGCAAGGCGATTCCATGAACATCTTCCCTTCTTTGCTCGCCACTTTGGCGCTGGGCCTCACGTTCACCGGCGTTACACGGGCAGAACAGAAGCTGCTGCCGGCGCAAAGCGAGATCTCGTTCACCAGCAAACAGATGGGCGTGCCGGTCGACGGCAAGTTCCGCAGCTTCGATGCGCAGATCGCGTTCGACCCGAAGAAGCCCGAGACCGGCAAGATCGGGTTCACGGTCGATCTGCTGAGCGTGTCGCTCGGTGCGGCCGAGACCGAGAGCGAAATCGCCAAGCCGGGCTGGTTCGACACCAAGAAATTCCCGCAGGCGACCTTTCAGTCCACCGCGCTGAAGGCCGCCGGCCCGGGCAAGTTCGACGTGGCGGGCAAGTTGTCGATCAAGGGCGCCTCGCGCGATCTGGTGGTGCCGGTCACGCTGACCCAGAACGGCACCGCCACCACGGCCAGCGGCAGTTTCGTCATCAAGCGGCTCGATTTCAAGATTGGAGACGGCGACTGGAACGACATCTCGCTGGTCGCCAATGACGTGATCGTGAAATTCAAGCTCGCGCTGACCGGCATGGGCCCACTTTGACTCAAGGCCAGTCCGGCACGCCCTGAAACGTTTCGGCCGACCACCGCGCGCTCGTTCATTTTTTCAACCACTCAGAAAGCAGTTTGTCCCATGCAAAAAATCCTCCTTGCCAGCGCCCTCGTTGCCGCATTCGGCGCAGCCCAGGCCGCCCCTGTTGCCTACAACATCGACCCGACCCACACCTTCGTCAACTTCGAAGCCGTCCATTTCGGCACGTCGACCCTGCGCGGCCGCTTCGACAAGAAGGAAGGCTCGGTCAGCTTCGACAAAGAAAGCAAGACGGGCAGCGCCGACATCACGATCGATATCGGCTCGATCAGCACCGGCGTGCCGGCACTCGACACGCACCTGAAGAGCCCCGACTTCTTCAACGCCGTGCAGTTCGGCACCGCCCGGTTCGTCGGCGACAAGTTCACGTTCACGGGTGACAAGGTCAGCGAGATCAGCGGCAACCTGACCCTGCTCGGCAAGACCAACCCGGTGGTTCTGAAAGCCACCAACTTCAATTGCTACATGAGCCCGATACTCAAGCGCGAAGTGTGCGGCGGCGATTTCACGACGACGCTGGTGCGCAGCCTGTACGGCATGTCCTACGGGCTGCAGTACGGCCTGCCCGACAACATCGGACTGCTGATCCAGATCGAAGCCATCAAGCAGTGAGGACCAGCCGCAGCACGGCGCTCGCGGCGCTCGCCGCCGTGCTGCTGAGCGGCGCCGTGCATGCGCAGTTGGTCGAGTACGAGCTCGACCCCGGCATGACGCGGGTGCACTGGGAACTGCGGCACTTCGGCACGTCGACAGCGCGCGGACGCTTCGACCAGCTTCGCGGCACGCTCGCGATCGACCGCGCTGCCCGGACCGGCCAAGCCGGAATCACCATCGACACCGCGTCGGTCAGCACCGGTCTGGCGGTGTTCGACAGCGTGATCCGCGGCAGCGACCTGCTGTCGTCCAAGGACGCACCGCAGGCGTATTTCGTCGCCAGCCAATTCGGCTTCGACGGCGACCGCGTGGCCTGGGTGCAAGGCGAATTCACGCTGCGTGGCGTGAGCCAGCCGCTGCGCCTGCAAGCGCTGCGCTTCGCCTGCCGGCCCGATTCGGAGACGCGGCGGGAACGCTGTGGCGGTGACTTCGAAGGGCAATTTCGGCGCAGCGATTTCGGCATGACGCTCGCGCTGCCGTTCGTCGCCGACACGGTGCGTCTGGTGGTGCAGGTCGAGGCTGTCGCGCGCTGAAGAGCGCCGCGACCGGCGCAAGGCGACTCAAAACGCCGTGAAGTGCGGGGGCGCTTACGAGCTGGGATCGCCGCGATTGCATGCATCGCAGTCAAAACTGATTCACCGCCGGCGTCGCCTCCGCGAATATCCCCACGGGGTTTCACCCAGTTGCCCGATGTTTCCTGGTTAAAGACATTGCAGGGTCGCGTCGACGGAGTTGTTTCGGGGGCCGCGACACCCCACTTTTTAAACCTCAGGAGAGTCCACCGTGTCCAAACCCACCACCGCCCCCCGCCGCAAATTCTTGCGCCAGGCCGCCACCGGCGCCGTTGCGACCGGAGCGCTCGCCGCACCGATGGTCTCGCGCGCACAGACCGTATCGCTGCGCTTCCAGAGCACCTGGCCTGCAAAGGACATCTTCCACGAGTACGCCAACGACTTTGCTAAAAAGGTCAACGACATGGCGGGCGGGCGCCTGAAGATCGAGGTGCTGCCTTCGGGCTCGGTGGTGCCGGCCTTCCAGCTGCTGGATGCCGTCAACAAAGGCACGCTCGACGGCGGCCACGGCGTGCTGGCCTACCATTACGGCAAGAGCAACGCATTGGCGCTGTGGGGTTCGGGCCCGGCCTTCGGCATGGACCCGAACATGGTGCTCGCATGGCACAACTACGGTGGCGGCAAGGCGCTGCTGGAGGAGATCTACAAGAGCCTGAACATCGACGTCGTCTCGTATGTCTACGGCCCGATGCCCACACAGCCTCTGGGCTGGTTCAAGAAGCCGATCAGCAAGGTCGACGACATCAAGGGCCTAAAGTTCCGCACTGTGGGCTTGGCGGTGGACGTGTTCAAGGAAATGGGCGCCGCGGTCAACCCGCTGCCGGGCGGTGAGATCGTGCCGGCGCTGGACCGCGGCCTGATCGACGCGGCCGAGTTCAACAACGCGACGAGCGACCGTCTGCTGGGCTTCCCCGACGTGGTGAAGAACTGCATGCTGCAAAGCTTCCACCAGAGCGGCGAGCAGTTCGAGATCCTGTTCAACAAGGACAAGTACGACGGCCTGCCAGCCGAGCTGAAGGCCATCATCGACTACGCCGTGCAGGCCGCCAGCGCCGACATGTCCTGGAAGGCCATCCAGCGCAACAGCCAGGATTACATCGAGCTGAAGACCAAGGACAAGGTCAACTTCTTCAAGACGCCCGACGCCATCCTGCGCGCGCAGCTCGCAGCCTGGGACAAGGTCACCGCGGCCAAGGCGGCCGATCAGCCGCTGTTCGCGAAGGTCATGGAAAGCCAGAAAGCCTTCGCCCAGCGCGCCGGCGCCTGGCAGAACGACTACATGGTCGACTTCAAGATGGCCTGGAACCACTACTTCCGCG
>ENA-OFCE01001030-OFCE01001030.1-metagenomes-genome-assembly--contig:-NODE-1030-length-15468-cov-2.240381_pt1 | contig 15468 bp, 8 predicted proteins | sample MGYA00153388_OFCE01 | MGnify analysis MGYA00153388
GATGCGACCTTCTAAAAACGTTGTCGTACCGGCGAAGGCCGGTATCCAAGTTTTCTAAGCAACTGATACTGCTTAAAAACTTAGGCCCCGGCCTTCGCCGGGGAGACAATATGGAGGTCTTTAGAAGTTTCCAATATTGAACCTATAGCACTGGCGCGCTTTCCAGGCCATTTGTTGCCTGCAAGCCGCATCAGTGCTTGTGCTACATCTTTACGATTTGACGTTCAACCCCAGCGTCCGATGCGTCAGCGCGGGCAGGCTTTTGCGAACGGTTTGCTGATAATGCGGATTGACGCCCGCTACAACCACACCGGACCCGCGCGGCAGATGATCCAAAACTACGCCCCAGGGATCAACGATCATCGAATCACCATGCGTCTCACGGCCATTCACATGAAAGCCGCCTTGCGCAGGCGCGATCACATAGGCGAGGCTTTCGATTGCGCGCGCACGGATTAGCGTCTCCCAATGCGCCTTACCCGTGGTGGCTGTGAATGCCGACGGGATGACGATGATGTTCACGTCGCCCATCGCGCGGTACAGCTCCGGGAAGCGCAGGTCGTAGCAAATCGATAGCCCAATGCGGCCATAAGGGGAATCGACGACAACCACCTTGTCACCCGGCTCAATGGTGCGCTCTTCTGAATAATTCTCCGTGCCCAGCGACATATTGAATAGGTGAATCTTGTCGTACCTGGCCACCTGCTTGCCTTCCTTGTCGTACACGAGGCAAGTATTGCGGACCTTGCCGGGCACATTCGATTCCATCGGGATCGAACCACCGATGAGCCAGATGCGATGCTTGGCGGCGATCTCGGACATCCATCGCTGGATGGGGCCATCACCGGGCCGTTCGCGCAAGGCGACTTTATCGGTGTCTTTCATGCCCATGATGGCGAAGTATTCCGGCAACGCGATGATTCGGGCGCCCGTGCTTGCTGCCATATCGATCAAGCGTCCCGCTTCATCCAGATTCGCCTCTACTTTGGGGCCGCTCGCCATCTGGATGGCGGCAACCCGAAAGAATGATTGCGTGGACCCTGATGCCCTCAGCAGTGCGTCGGGTATCTGGCCGGAATTTTTGGTGATAATCATGGCGATGTTTTTGCGGGCGGTTCGGGTATTGCGGGTGAGGCTGGTACGTCGGGGACCGTTTCGGAGGGTGTTGGCGGTAGCGGTGACGGTGGCGCATTCTTTTTCATGCGATCCACCTGCGGATTGTCCCACGCACCCGTCACCGCGTATTCATACGAAAGTGCACCCTGCAATAATTTTTGTATCGCCAAAACACCCAGCCCGCCGACCGGGCCCAACACCACACCCGCGCCAATGGCCACCCCTTCACCGAGCGACGGCACGACCACCAGTCTTAGGTTGGTCTGCTCCGACGGCAGCGATACTTCGCCAGACATCTTTACATTTGCGGCCGTACCGACGATCTGGAAATTGTCCGTAGACATAATGCCGTTATTGATCTTGATGTTGCCATTGATGCGTTCAAACGCGAACCCTTCGGAGAATACATCGCGGAAGTCGAACGTGAACCGACGCGGAATCGATTGCAGGCTGATCAGCGCCAGCAACTTACCCGCGCCAACCGGAATTTTCGCGAACTGTCCATTGCGCGCCTCGACGGCAAATTCGCCCGAGAGTGCCGCAGTTTGAAACTGATAAGTATGGCCCGGCCAGGAGAGTTTGCCCTCCAGTTTTCCTGTTCCGCGCCGCAGCTGATCACCAAAACCAAACTGTGAGAACAACGCATTCAGATTTGACGATTCCACTTTCAGATTCATTGTCGTGCGCGATTTACCCCCGGGCACGGGTGGACTCTGCGGGTCGCCAAAGCGCTGCCAGAGACCATCCATTTCAAGCTTTGCGTGCCCCGTCGAGATAACCACCTGGTCGATTCGCCAGTTGTCGCCCATCGGTGTTGCGCGCAATTCGAGCCTGCCAAGTTCGCGATCTTTAAGCGTGAATTTTTCGGCGATGATGTCGAGCGCCGGAAAATCCACCTCGCGGCTTCCACTGCCGGCAACCGGCGCCGCAGATGCGCCCTTTGGCTGCGGCACTTCATCGGCAAGCACCAGTTTTTTTAATCTGGCTCGCACCGCACCGCGATCATTAAACGCACCCGCGCGCCAGGTCAGATCGCCTACGGCATCATCACTGTCGACGGTCAGACGCCAGTCTTCTCCGGCGTGTCGGCCTTTAAACGTCATCGCATCAAACGGTCGGCCGTAGGCCACTAGGCCACCGAGCGTAAAGTCAAAACCCGCGATCTCGATACCTTTGCTACCGTCCACCGGCACTGGCGAGGCCGCCGTGCCAGCTGCGACGGGCGCGTAAAACTTGCCGAAAGCGTCGCGCCAGCTGTCAAAATCGAGTAGCGCCATGGTGCCCACAAACCACAGCCCATCTGGCGTTGGCGTGTCTCCCAACGCCACGCCAACGCTGGCAATTCCGCCGCGCAGAGACGCATCGCCGCGGGCATCAAAACGCCGCTGGAAACGTGCGTCAATACGCGTCTCGGCACTGTCTGCCGGGCCGGCAACAGAAGTGCCACCCACACCGGGCGCAGGTGTGGGTGCACTCGCCTTCGCCACTGCCGCATTCCCGGCCAGCGTGACGCTGATTTTCTCACCCGCTTGACCGACATCCTTAAACACGACGCGCAACTTCCGTGCCTCGTCGCTACGTTTGGCCAGTGGCGCGGGCAAACTTGAAAGCACGCCGATCAAGCTGGACTCAATCGTAATATCAGCGCCGGCAGACCGGGCCGAAATTCGACCGGCGATGTCCGTCGAGCCCTTTATCTGCCGCGGCATGGCGAATGGCAACATCTCGCCCAGCTGCCCAACGTCGGCGCGGCCCGCAAACTCCGTCACGACGCCGTCAGCAGCGCTGCCGATCGCCACCGTGAGAGGATTGCCAAAGGCAGTGCCATTGATACCGCTACTTTTGACATCACTTTCGGTGAAGTTGATAGTCCCATTGAGGCCCGTAATCTGCGGCCCGAATACCGGTTTTGCCTGACCACCCTGCATTGTGTAACTACCGCTGATTTTTGTCGTGGCCGTGGACGACGCCGGCGCGTTGAGCGGAATTTTCATGGCCAGTTCAAGTTTGCCGGGCCCCTCGATGGAAACTGATTTGGTGAATGCCCCAACCCCACTGATTAATGGACTCTCACGCAAAAATCGCGTGACGTCTTCGCCCCGCGCGGCCGCCTCACCCCGGATCGAAAGCGTGTAAGGTGCAGCCGAAAAATCATCGACAGCGATGGTGGTTGATTTCAGCTTCGCGTTGAAGATTTGTCCCGATTCAAATTTCCCCGTAAACCCAGTGTTTTCAAATACCAGCTCACCACTCACGTTTTCGGCCATCGGCCAACCTTCGGCATAACGAAAATCGATATCCTTAACTTGGGCAACCAGCCGGAGATTGCCACCTTTGCGCTGGCGAAAAGGAAATTCGAAAACCTCGCCCTTCAAGGCGAAATCGGCGGAGACAATTTGACCATCGCGAACCGCCCACTCGACGTACTCGCGCGTTTGCGACGCAGCATTGGGCAGGTATTTGCCAATCGTTGTGGCTGCTGCGCGGGAAAGTCGGCCTTTAATGTCGAGCGTGCCGGGCCCCTTTTCCTCTTTCGCCCTGGGCCCGTCGGCACGGAATCGAGAATAGCGACCACTGAAGTCACCGGCCAGATCTGCATTGGCAAAATCGACACGGGCAAGTTCGACTTCGACCGAATCTGCCGTAATTTTCCAGGCACCATCGCTGAGGAGAGAATCAAATTTCAATGGCGCCCGCATCAGTTTCGGCAGATCGAGTTGGAGGTTCTTAGCTGCGACATTGAACTTCCCGCCCTTCTCGTCGCCGTCAACGCTACCGGTAAATCCGCTCACGCCGGGGAGGTGGCCGTCGGCATTGAGCGCGAAATCGGTCACGGCACCGCTGATGCGAAAGGTCGATATATTGTCCAGATAACCCGTCCATTGGAAACGCGATTGTTGGACGAGCCCGCGAGGGCTGAAGCGAGCAGCAACCGCGCGTATCTCGGCGGGCACCGGAAAATATTCGAGCAGCGCCGCCATTACCTTGAGATCGATACCGCTACCGGTGATTTCACCCCTCGCGCTGTCGGGGCCCAAAGGCTGCTGCAAGGTGAGGGAAAAATCGGCCGGTGGTAGCGTCACGCCTTCACGGGTACGAAGCTCAAGTGCTTTGCTACCGACCGTGAAGCCACCTTCCTGCGCTTTGTATACGATGCGCCCAGCGAGCCTGGCGATATTAAGTGGCGAGACTTCCGGCGATAACTGCGCCCTGGTGTCGATGAGATTGATGTCAGCCGTGATGGCACGAACCGGACTAAACGCGGCCATCGCATAACCGGCGCTGGTGGGCGTCGGCGGCGCTGCAGTACTGTCGATATCGATCCATGCACGTACATTGCCCAATCCGGCGCGCAACGCACCCGGTACCGGCAAATGCGCACGCAGCTCGGCAAAATTGACATCGTTAACGGCGACATAGAGACCGCCCACCGCGCTCCACTTTCCAGCATCTTTCTGAAACTTCATGTTGCCGCGCAATTCCAACAGGTGCGCGAGAGATGCCGGTGGCGTCGCCGTCATGCCGATCACGTGGCCGTTGAGGCCGTTTTCGATGCGCACGCCGACGTTAGTGAATCGTAGCGTTTTGCCGGGCGACAATTCGTCCGTCCATGTCAACGTCGCGCGCTGTATCTCGACGCCCGGTTGCTCCAGTAATAGCTCAACGAGCCGCCCGCTGTCCTGCTCTTCCTGTGGCGCATTGATTGCCCTGCCGGCAAAATAGATCAGCCCATCTTTCCGCCGCGACAAGGCCAGCTCGGGGCCGATCAGGCTCACGTCAACGAAGCGAATCTGATTCATCAGTAAAGACCACCACGAAAGCGATACCGTCATGCGCGGTAGCCTGAGTGCCTCGGCACCAGCGAGTCGGTCAGGCACAGTGCTGTCGGCGGTCTCGCGGAACACGACATTCTCAAGTTCGACAAACGGCCGGAACCCCGACCAGCTGCCACGAATCGCAAATGCGGAGACGTCCATTCCGCTGGAAGCGGCAACGCGGCTGATAATGTCGTCCTGATAGCTTTCCACGTTTGGCAACACGACGTATTTAAGCGCGACTACAGCCGAAACGAGCAGCAATGCGGTTGTCACTGCCGTCCAGAACACTGTTCGATAGCCTGCTCGTCCGAGATGAAAGAGTGTTTTTTTAATTTTGTGATCCAGTTCGCAGGCAACTTATGCGCACCATGTTAGTTTAACGGCGACTGCCTTGAAAAGACGACACCAACCACGGACGATGCGACATTTTGTTTGAAAATCCTTTGTTTGACGGGCAACTTGTGCGAACCATGCGGGCGTCGCGCTTTGCTGAACGACTTTGCCATGCACGGCCAGATTTGATTTCGTGGCTGCAACGGCACGCTTTAAAACCGTTGGCCCCAACAATGATGCAGGCCATGCTGTTGACGGACAGCGCCGATGTCGTACAGTTCCACGCGAGTCTGCGCAATCTGCGGCGCCACGCGATGTTGCACTGCATTTATCGCGACATCAACGGGTTGGCTGACCTGGATGAAACGGTGACAATCATCTCCCGTCTGGCTGACATGACGGTGCTCGCCGCGCAACAATTTCACACCCGCGCCATGGCATCCCGGTTCGGTGTCGACGGTGATTTGATCGCGACCGATAGCGCGCAATTACTCGTCGTGGGTATGGGCAAGCTTGGCGGGATGGAGCTGAATGTTTCCTCCGATATCGACCTCATATTTATCCATGCCGAGGACGGTGCTTCGACGGCGGATCGCTCCTGGCACGAGTTCCATGTCGAGCTCGGCAAGCGCATCATCCGCGCGCTCGACCATGTCGATGAAAATGGCTTTGTCTTCCGGGTCGATATGCGGCTCAGGCCGTTCGGTGCCAGTGGCCCGCTGGTGAGCAGTCTGGAGACGCTTGAACATTATTTTGTGACGCAGGCACGGCCCTGGGAACGTTACGCCTGGCTAAAAGGGCGTGCTGTCACGGGCAATCTGGCGACTATTGCGGCACTCGACAGGCTGATAAAGCCGTTCGTTTACCGCCGCTATCACGACTACGCAGCCATCGAGGAAATGCGTGACCTGCACGCGCAGATACGGGCGGATGCCACCAAACGCAACCGGCTCGACGATATCAAGATCGGCGTGGGCGGCATCCGCGAAATAGAATTTATTGCACAACTTTTTCAGCTCATCCGCGGCGGCCGCGAGCCGGCGCTGCAAACGCGTTCAACACGTGAGGCGCTTTCACAGCTAGCCAAGCTTGGCATCGTCACCCCCGAACGGGTGGATGCGCTTCAAGCGGCGTACGGGTTCCTGCGCAATCTCGAACATCGCCTTCAGTATCTGGATGATCAGCAAACGCAAATGCTACCGTCGAACGACGAGGACCGGCAGCGTATTGCCGAGGCGATGAATCTGGCCGACTGGCCCGCTCTGCTCTATGTGTTAAACCGCCATCGCCAGCAAGTGACGACAGAGTTTGAGGCGTTGTTTGCCAGCAGTGGCGAGAAAGACCTCAACACCAATCCTGTCGACAAAGCCGAAGGCATAGCAGAACTTTGCCGCCGCATTGCGGAGACCGCGGGCATTGGAACTGAGGGCGCTGCAGAAATCGAGAAGCGCGCCAATACCTGGCTCAATTCGCCGCGCACACCGACGCTTTCGAACAAATCGTGCACGCGGATCAAGGCGCTTATTCCGCAGGCGCTGCATGCGGCGTTGCATTACGACAAATCACCGCGTACTTTCTTCCGGCTGTTTGACCTGATTGAGGCAATCGACAAACGCGAAACCTATCTTGCGCTGCTGACCGAGTACCCACACGTGCTGGCACGGGTCGCCCGGCTTGCGGCAAAAAGTGTCTGGGCTGCCGACTTCCTGCGCAAACACCCCATCCTCCTCGACGAACTTATCGAAGCGCACACGGCACCCGTGGGCAGCAGCGGCATCGACTGGTCGTCTGAACAGCAGCAATTGCAGGCCGCCTGTGACAATGCCGGTGGCGATGCGGAACGGCAATACGAAATCCTGCGACACACCAAGCAAGTTATCACCCTCAAGCTCAATGTCGCGGACATCGAGGGTCGTCTGGGCGTAATGGCCCTGTCTGATGAATTATCAAGATTGGCCGATATGTTGCTGGGTACGGCGCTGATACTGGCCTGGCGCGCGGTTTCAGCAGACAAGACCGCAGACTGGACGCCGCCGGCAGGATTTGCCGTAATCGGCTACGGCAAGCTGGGCAGCAAGGAACTGGGCTATGCGTCTGACCTCGACATCGTGTTTTTGTATGATCCGGCAACGGCAATCGACCCCGAGCGCTTCCCCAAACTCGCGCAGCGACTTAACGGCTGGCTCAATACCATGACGGCGGGTGGCGTGCTCTATGAAACCGATCTGCGACTGCGACCCGATGGAGTTTCCGGGCTGCTGGTTTCAACGGTAGAAGCCTTCCACGATTACCAGCTGCATCGCGCCTGGACATGGGAGCACCAGGCGCTTACGCGTGCGCGCTTTTGTGCCGGTGACGCGGCGCTGGCTGCGCCATTCGAATCTACACGCCGTGAAGTGCTGGCCTCGGCCCGCGACAAAATAAAACTCCGCAACGACATTGTAGAAATGCGCGAGAAGATGCGCGCCGAAAAAAAAGACCGCTCCGATCGTCTCGATCTCAAGCACACGCGTGGCGGAATTGTTGATGTCGAATTTATCGTCCAGTACATCATCCTCGCCTATTCGCACGAGCACCCTGAGTTCCTCGGTAACCTCGGTAACTTTGCCTTGCTCACGCGCGCAGCGGCTCTTGGTATTCTCGAAGAAGACACCGCCGCCAAGGTCGGCAAGGCATATCTGGCGTATCGCGAGCGCCAACATCTTGCGCGTAATAACAACGAACTCAAGACCTGGATTTCGCCGGACGAATTGGCGACTGAACGCCGCGCCGTGACACAAGCCTGGGCGAGTTTGTTGGGATAAATGGACGACGGCAGATTGGCCGCGCCCGCGTCGGCGCGTTAACAAGGGAATCAGGATTTCGGCGTCACAGGTGCGACTCTTTATAGTCGAGCTCCTCTTCGAACTCGTGCAGCACATCGTCGCTGATCTGGTTTTCGCGCCAGAGACGGATTAACTCCAGGCGCTCGGCATTGATCGCGGCATGCCTGAGCCGTCTTGCGAGTGTGGCGTGATCTTCCGACACAGATGCGTCCGCATCGCCGAAGGCGTTTTTCTCGGCGAATTCGGCACTGATTCTTCCCGCAAGGTCAGGCGAAATATCCTCCTGCCACGCCATGGCGTTGATGGCAGCCATCGCCCCTTTGCTCATTGCGTTTCGCGCGTTCTCTTGCTCCTCCTGCAGACTTCTGTCGAGGCCAACGCGCATCCTGCGGACTAATGCCGGCAACGACAATCCTTGTATCACCAGTGTCACCGCGATGATCACAAAAGTGAAAAAGATAATGATGTCCCGGTACGGGAACGGTGTTCCATCGGCGAGCGTAATCGGCAGCGCGAGGGCTGCCACCAAAGACACAATGCCGCGCATACCGCACCAGCTCATGATGAAAAATTCCGCCCCGGGTGGTGCCGCGTCACTTTTTCGAAAAATCGCGATCAGTTTACGTGGCACATATAGCGACGTATAAACCCAGGCAAATCTGACACCGATGACAACCGCGCTTAACACGGCCGCGTCGAGAGTGAGTTTCGTCATCGAAAACCCTTCAAGGCGCGCAACGCTTCCCGAAAGATGAATTCCCATCAAGACGAAAACCAGTGTGTTCAACAGGAACACAATGACGTTCCACATCGAGCGCGAAAGTATACGCATTGCAGCTGAAACGGCGACTGGCGCGCGCCGTCCGTAAACCAGCCCCGCTGCCACCACCGCAAGCACGCCCGAAACGTGCAGGGATTCGGCGCTCACGTAGGCGACGTATGGTACCAACAGCGACGTCAGTACTTCTATGAAGACGTCACTCAGGTGACGGTGAATATTGATGAAAACGAGCCCGATAAGGATGCCAAGTGCGATACCGCCAGTCGCCACGCCGACGAATTGCACACTGGCATCGAACAAGGAAAAAGTGCCGGTCAGGACGGCGACGACGGCAAATTTGTAAAGCACTAACCCCGATGCGTCATTCACCAGACTTTCACCCTCGAGCACCGTGACGACATGGCGCGGAATTTTCAGCCGCGACAAAATCGCGCTTGCGGCCACTGCATCCGGGGGTGAAACGATTGCGCCAAAAACAAACGCTGCCGCCCAGGGAATCTCAGGTATCAAGAGCTTAAGTACGGCACCGACGGCAAGCGTCGTGACGACAACCAGCCCGATAGCGAGCAGGCTGATGGTGCGAATAGCCAACGCAAAATCGCGCCAGGATGTGAGCGCAGCAGCCTGATACAAAATGGGCGGCAGTACCAGGACCAGAATGAGTTCCGGGTCGAACAGCAACTGCGGCACCATAGGAATAAACCCGAGTACACCGCCGCCAATGACCAATGCGATGGGATATGGAAAATTGAAGTGCCGCGCGACCCACGATAGCGCGACAGCGCAAAGCGACACGAACACCGCCAGCTGGAGTAGTTCCATTGCAATACCGATACCTTTTAAGCTCGTTTATTCACTATTAAAGTGAAGCAGATTTCTCAACCGAACATACCTGGTTGTAGGGACAGCGTTAAAGGTTTGTCAATCGCGCCAGCCAAGCGTTCCTGCGTGAAGAATAAATCCGGGCGAGTAGTGCCGCCCTTCCTCGTTGCACATTTCAACGCTCAACCTACCTCACGCCCGTCTGCCCTCAGTAAATGAATAGGGGAGCACGATTTTCCATTCTCCAGTTGCGCGGGAGAGGTTAGAGTTGAAGCTGGACGCGGCTTCGCAGACATTTTATGTCGGAAAACCTCGCCAACGCTAGACTTTACTCATTGACTGTTGTGTTGCGCAACATTTCTGCCGCATGCTTTCGGGTCGCTTCGGTGATCTTGATGCCGCCCAGCATACGCGCGATCTCTTCAACGCGCGTCTTGTCGGTGAGTCGCGTGATTGATGTTGTAGCGACCCCATCGGTCGCAGTCTTGGCGACTTGAAACTGGTGCTGCGCACAGGCCGCGACCTGCGGCAGATGCGTGACTGCCAACACCTGATGTTGCGAACCCAGCGAGCGCAACAATCGCCCCACCACTTCGGCAACACGCCCGCCGATGCCGGCATCGACCTCGTCGAAAATCATCGTTGCGACACTGGCCTTTGCCGAGGCCAGCATCTGGATCGCCAAACTTACGCGAGACAATTCGCCGCCCGACGCAATCTTCGCCAGCGGCCCCAGTGTCTGCCCTTCATGCGCCGCGACCTGAAATTCGCAGCCTTCCAAGCCCGATGGCGATGGCTCACGCGGCGTGAACTCGACCGCAAACTTGCCGCCCGGCATGGCGAGTTCCTGCAATGATTTGGTTACGTTGGCGGCGAATTTCTTCGCAGCGAGCTGACGCGATTTGGTGAGTTTTTTTGCAGCGTCCAGGAAAATGGCGCTGGCAGTCTGTTCAGCCGCGATCAATTCATCGAGCGATTGCCCGCCTCCCAGCGCGCTCATGCGATCACGCTTTTGCTGCAGGATGTCAGGAATGCGTTTGGGCTCGATGCGGAATTTACGCGCGATCTCCTGCACGTCGGCCATCTCGCGATCAATTTCTGTCAGCCGCGCCGGATCGACATCGAGCGAACGCAGGTAATGGCGCAAATTCGAGACCGCTTCGCGCAATTCCACACTCGCCGAATCAACCAGCACCACCGACTCTTTCAACGCCGGATCGGTTTCAGCGTCTTTCGATAGCCGCGAGGCAACATTGTCGATTCGCGACAGCACAGCGCCCTCATCGTCATCGAGACTGTCGATGGCCGACTGCGCGGATTCGATGAGGCCGGCGGCATTGGCCAGCCTGCGCTGCTCATTTAATGTTTCTTCCCAGCGCGTGATCGAAAATTTCAGCGTCTCGAGTTCGCGGATCTGATAATTTAACTCCTCAAATTCCCGACTGATGGCGATTTCGTTTGCTTCGCGCGCGGCGCGTGTTGCGGCGAGTTGCGACCATGCCGTGTGTTTTGTTTTGACGTCGACAAGAAGGCTCTCGTTATCGGCAAAACCATCGAGCAGACCGAGTTGTGCGTCGCGCTTCAGCAGCGTCTGGTGCTCGTGCTGGCCATGCACATCCATCAGTCGTTCGGCCAGATCGCGCATTTGTGTGAGCGTCACCGAGGTGCCGTTGATGAACGCCTTGGAGCGGCCACCGGCATCGAGCACACGACGAAACAGCAGCATGTTCTTGTCGTCATCGGCCAGATCGTTGTCGCGCAGCCAGTTGCGGGCGTCTTTGGTCTGTGTGAGGTCGAACTCGGCGGCGATCTCCGCACGCGCCTTGCCGACACGCACGACATTGGCTTCTGCCCGGCCCCCCAGCGCAAGCGACAAGGCGTCGATCATGATCGATTTTCCGGCACCGGTCTCGCCCGTGAGCGCGGTGAAGCCCAACTCGAAATCAAGCTCCAGCGTATCGACAATCACAAAATCGCGGATAACCAGCGAGCGCAGCATTATGGATCTCGCTCGTTCCAGTGCAGCTTGGACCTGAGCATCGAAAAATAACTATAACCAACCGGGTGCAGCAACCGGAGCCGGTTCTTATGGGCTTTCACGATCACCACATCTTCCAGTTCGGGATCGAAGAACGCCTGCACGTCGAAATTCACGCGGGCGTTCGCGCCTCGAATCAGCCGGATGCGTACTTCCGATTCGTTGGAAATCGCGATCGGGCGGTTGGACAAGGTGTGGGGCGAAATCGGCACCAGTGAAATCACTGACAACCCCGGCTGCAGAATCGGTCCACCGCTGGAGAGCGCGTAGGCAGTGGACCCGGTCGGCGTATTCACGATGATCCCATCGGCACGCAGCGAGTAAATGAATTCTCCATTCACTTCGACAGCGAATTCGATCATGGTGCCCATCGCGCCCCGACTGAACACCACGTCGTTGAATGCTACAGATTTGAAAATGGTTTTATCGCCGCGACGTATTTCCGCATCGAGCAAGAAACGCAGCTCTTCCTTGTATTCGCCATCCAGCATGGCAGTGATCATCGGCACCAGCGAATCGGCGGGAATATCGGTGAGAAACCCGAGATGACCAAGATTTATTCCAACCAGCGGCACATGGTGCGCCACGACCGACCGCGCCAGCGACAGCAAAGTGCCATCGCCACCGACCGCAATAGCAAGGTCCGCACCGCTAAGTAACTGATCCAGCGGCTCGCGCGGCATCACGGCATCCGGTTTGGCATCGGCAAAACTGGCGGTATGCGCGTCCACACGCACGACGATGTCGCGACTTTGCAGTAACGCGATCAATTGGTTCAGCGGCTCACGCACGCCTACACCATCGGGTTTACCGACAATCGCAACAGTTTTAAACGCGGATTTCATTGTGACGATTAAATCACAGGATGGGCAGCGGAAGAAGTTCGCGAATAGTTGTTACCTGTTGATCCACACAAACCCCCCGCTTTTGCCTACAATTGCCCCATGCTGTCTGAACGTGCCCAAACCCTGCTGAAATTCCTCGTGGAACGCTACATCGCCGATGGCCAACCGGTCGGCTCGCGCGCGCTGTCGAAATTTTCGGGGATGGAACTCTCTCCCGCCTCCATCCGCAACGTGATGGCGGACCTCGAAGAAATGGGCTACATCGCCAGCCCGCATACGTCTGCCGGACGTATCCCGACGCCGAAAGGTTATCGGCTGTTTGTCGATACGCTGCTCACCATACAGCCGCTCGAACTGCTGGAACGTCAGCACCTCGAAAGCAATATCCGCCCCGACGATGCACGCCACGTCGTGGCGTCAGCCTCCCAGTTGCTGTCCGACCTGACCCACTTCGCGGGCATCGTTGTCACGCCTCAGCGGCGAGGCATCGGCTTGAAGCACGTGGAGTTTATGCAGCTTTCCGAAAAGCGCGTGCTGCTGATCCTTGTTGCCACCGACGGCGATGTGCAGAATCGCGTGCTCGTCACCGAAAAACCGTACTCACCATCGCAGTTGACCGAAGCGGCCAATTACATCAACCAGCATTACGCGGGCTATGAATTTGACCAGATTCGCGAAAAAGTGAAAAGTGAGCTGTCGCAGCTCCATCGCGATATTTCCACGCTGATGTCGGCAATGGTGGACGCGCGTGGCCAAGGCTCGGATTCGTCAGGGGTCGTGGTGTCGGGCGAACGCAATCTGCTAGGCGTGAGCGATATTTCCATGAACATGGCCAGCATCAGGAAACTCTTCAATGTATTCGATCACAAGACGCAATTGATGGAATTACTCGACGTCAGCAATCGCGCTGAAGGCGTCAAGATTTTTATCGGCGGCGAATCCACACTGGTAGCGCTCGATGAATTTTCAGTCGTCACCGCGCCTTATGAGATCGACGGCAAGATCGTGGGTACGGTCGGCGTCATCGGGCCGACGCGCATGGCCTATGAGCGGGTGATCCCGATTGTCGATGTGACGGCGAAATTGCTATCATCGGCGCTGTCGCAAAACTAATTTTGGGCCTCCAAGAAAGCCGTTCGCCCTGAGCCTGTCGAAGGGCTGCAGACTGGGACACCTTGTTTCTCATGTGTGCTTCGACAAGCTCAGCACGAACGGCGTTTCTTGGAAGTCTTGTGTTCGAAACACTAGCACTGGCGAGGCTTCTGGAACTTTTTTGCTCTGAACGCCCCGCCAATGCTTGACCTATAAATATGTCACGCCCATGGCCTACAAACCAGAACCACCTTTTACCCACGGCACGCCACTTTCCACCGGCGTCCTGCTGATCAATCTCGGCACACCGGATGAACCCACACCCAGCGCGGTGCGGCGTTACCTGAAACAGTTTCTTTCCGATACGCGCGTCGTCGAAATCCCCAAGGCAATCTGGTGGATCATCCTCAACCTGATCATCCTCAACGTGCGCCCCGCGAAATCGGCAAAAAAATACGCAACCATCTGGACGAAAGAAGGCTCGCCTTTACGCATTTACACCGCTCGGCAAACGCAGATGCTGCGCGGCTTCCTCGGCGAAAAAATCAAAAGCCCTTTGAAGGTCGAATACGCGATGCGTTACGGCAATCCATCAATGGCGAGCGCCATCGATAAATTGAAAGCCGCTAATTGCGACAACATTCTGGTCCTGCCGCTCTATCCGCAATACGCAGCCAGCACGACGGCCTCCACGATGGACGAACTCGGCCGCGTGCTTGCTGAAATGCGCAACGTGCCCGGCATCCGCTTCGTGCGCAGCTTTCACGATCATCCCGCCTACATCAAAGCGATTGCGAAGAATGTGCTGGCCGAGTGGATGAAAATCGGCCGCCCGAATTTTGCGACTGATAAGTTGCTGATGACGTTTCATGGCGTACCGAAATTTCATCTCGACAAAGGCGACCCTTACCATTGCCAGTGCCACAAAAGTGCGCGTCTGATCGCCGAAGAACTGGGCGTGAAGAAAGGCGACTACGTGGTGACGTTTCAATCGCGCTTTGGCAAAACCGAATGGCTGCAACCGTACACAGATAAGACACTTGAAACGCTAGGTGCGGCCGGCACCAAACGTATCGATGTGATTTGCCCGGGGTTTGCGGCGGATTGTCTGGAAACGCTTGAGGAAATTGCGATGGAGGCAAAGGAGACTTTTCTCCATGCGGGCGGCAAGACGTTTAATTACATTCCGGTGGCCAATGATACGCAGGCGTATGTGGGGGCATTGGCGGCGATTGTGCAGGAGGAGTTAGTGGGGTGGGTGAGCGCGGATTGGGATCGGAATGCCGCCAAGCGGGAAGATACGGCTTCGCTGGCGCGGGCGAAAGCCATCGGGGCAGCGTCGTAAGTTGGCTATTTCCCTTTTGAGCCACTTGAGTCGAAGCCGAGAGCAGCGGTGCGTGTCGCGCGCTCCAAATTGCAAATCAGTGCTAACCTTTCCCGAACTAACAATGCTGGAGTCCCAAAATGAATAAACCTTACTTCGTTCACGCCCAATGGGACGAAGAGGCGAAAGTATGGGTTGCTTCGAGCGACGATGTTCCCGGCCTGGCGACCGAAGCCGACACGACGGAAGCCCTCGTTCAAAAGCTAAAGACCCTCATTCCCGAACTGCTTGAATTGAATGGTCAGACTCGATTAGCACCCATCGCATTTGAATTGCTGACCCGCCGCTTCGAACTCGCGGACGCTGGCGCTGTAGAACGGGTGGATCGCGGCGACTGCGGCACAATCGAGTGCGGCGTAAAGCTCGCGCCATTCGCGTGTCGGCACCACGGGGCCGGCGGCCAGGCCCATGGGC
>ENA-OFCE01001032-OFCE01001032.1-metagenomes-genome-assembly--contig:-NODE-1032-length-15461-cov-24.120537_pt1 | contig 15461 bp, 13 predicted proteins | sample MGYA00153388_OFCE01 | MGnify analysis MGYA00153388
AACGGCACTGCCGTCTCCTCTATATCATTCCGGCGCAGCCGGAATTGATATCAGTTTAATCTTCTATTGATAGGGCAATGTGCGCAATACGCACCCTACAGATACAGTTTACATAAATCCCAATTTCCAATTCCCAATTCCCAATTTCCAATTTCCAATAACTAATAACGCTTAATTAGTAGGGCGATCGCAAATTCCGTCCCCGTTCCCATCTCCGACCAACAGTTAATCGTCCCGCCGTGTTTCTTGACAATAATTTCGCGACCAATTGCCAATCCCAAACCAGTCCCTACACCTCTCGGTTTAGTAGTAAAGAATGTTTCAAACATTTTTTCTTGACTTGCGGGCGGTATTCCCGTACCGTTATCCGAAATTCGCACTACCACAGAGTCGTCGTCCAAGTATTCTGTAGCGATCGCAATTTTCGGCGAAAACCTCGGTGCTTCCTGTTTTGCGGACTCCGAACCAGATAGTTGATTCCCATCCTCTGAGCGAATTTTCTCAAGTTTTGCTTTCTCTTCCACAGCATCCAGTGCATTATTTAGCAAGTTCACAAACACCTGGTAAAGCAAACCCATATAGCCTTCAATATTCGGGATATTTCCGTAGTTTCGCACCACTTCAATGCCCTGTTCGACGCGGCTGTTAAGAATTAGCAAACTGCTGTCTATGCAGGCGTGCAAATCGAGTGGATGAGGTGTCGCATCGTCGAGCCGAGAAAAATCTTTCAAGCTTAAAATAATAGCTTTGGCTCTTTCAGCACCCACCTGCATCGAATCAAATATTTTCATCAAATCTTCTTTCAGAAAATCGATGTCTATTTCTTCGGCTTTCGCGATTATTGTGGGAGGCGGGTTGGGAATTTCTGTCTCGTAAGTTCTGAGCAAATCTAAAATATCTTCAACGTAATTTTTGGCAGGGTCAATATTGCCATAGATAAAATTGATTGGGTTGTTAACTTCGTGAGCCACACCCGCTAACATCCGTCCTAAAGTCGCCATTTTTTCATTTTGAAGTATCTGGCTTTCTTGCTCAGATTTCAATTGTTGTAGCAAGTGATTTACTTTCTGAATCAGTTGATCTAGCGAAGTTGCCAATACTCCTACTTCATCGGTGCTGGTAACAGGTACTTGCAACTTAAAATTCGATTCTTCGGTGACTTGCTGGGCGATTTTAGTCACAGCGGCGATCGGTTTGGCGATCGCCCGACTGGTAAAGCTCGCTAGCAGTACCGCAACGACGATCGACAGTACGATGCTACCGATAATTATTTGCACCCGCAGCGTCTGGACTTGCAGCACCGCCTCTCGCGCTGCATCTTCTTGGTTTTGAGCGCGATCGATGATTTCTGCTAAATCATTGAGTGCCCTATCTAGTTGGAACCCTATTTTATCTCGTTCCAAATCTAAGAGCAACTTCCGCCTAACACTTTTTGTAGATAGCTTTTGTGGCAAATTACTAATTTCTTCATTAACCTTTTCTAGCTGGTCAATGTAATTAGACAGTAGCGAATCATAAGTTTTTTTGAAATCTTGTAAACCTTCTAGCTATCCCAAATTTGTCTGACTTTTAAGTTCAGATAGTGACAACTTCAAACTGTACATATTGTTTTGTAGTTCTTGGTATTTTTTGTCAAATGTTTCAGGCTGTTCAAGAGAGTAAATCAATCGCTCTTGGCTATTTTGCGTTCGCAGTAAATCCACCTGCAACTTATTTAAAAGCCGACTTTCTAGATCGATGTGTACTTGGTTGTTGGTTTTGCGATAATGATTGCCGACCAGCATTCCGGCGGTTGTTCCCCCAATCGCCACACAAAGAGCCAGTGCGTAGCCACCGCAAATTTTGTCACCAATACTGAGGTTGGCGAAGGAACGAGCTATTTTAGCGAAATAATTCTGCCTTGGAGGCGGACTTTCTTTGATATTATGTTCGCAAGAGGTAGGGATTTCTTGTGAAGGCTGATTGAGATGTTTGATCTGCATAGATGCGAACCTACGAATAATTCACGCACTGACAGTCTAGTTTAACTTAACTTGCGACTGATTTGAGAGTACCGCATCTATAATTTTTGTGAATTAGGACGCTCTTACCTGGCTAAGAAACTGGGTTTTTCGTTTCTGCTTTCGGAACTTTCAAAACTTACTTATCTGAACAAACCGGATTTTTAGGTACTTAATGTGATATTTGTTTTTTGATCAAAAAGATCAGAAATCAGGACACGACAGTGCCGTGTCCCTACAATTGATCGCGGCGCAAGAAACGGCAGTGCCGTGTCCTCGCCGATCGTTCCGGCGCAGCCAGAATTGATCTCAAACCCCGCAAATCGCGCCCGCAGGACAACCAGAATCGGGATTTGCCGACTCGCACAGTACAATCTAATAGCTGCAAGCAACGCTTGCCGGGCGCTTAGTCATATCAATTTCGGTTACACCGGAATGATAGAGGACACGGCAGTGCCATTTCTTGCGCAATGTTATTTTGGGTAGGGACACGGCACGTGCAGTGTCCTGATTTCGGTAATATTAATAATTCCGATACTACCGGATTTCAGCTCAGTTCCGAATTACGATCGCAGTGTAAAAATCAAAGCATAACCCTTTTATTTGCCGCCCTCCCCATGCCTTTGCCGCGCCTGTTAACATTAATTGCTGCTTTCTGCCTCACCCTGGGGCTGATTATTGGGCTGGTGAGTTCCTTAACAGGGCTTTACAGTCAAGTTGCGTGGTCTGCTTCTCCGCTACTGGCTAATCTACTAATCTTCCTAATAATTGTACTTTTAGGAACGCTAATTTTTGCGCTGTTTTACTATTTTAGGCTACTACAACGCCCCGGAAAAGTTAAGGGGAAACGGGCAATTAATCCCAAAATTCCTGTTGTTAAAAGTGAAGCTGCTTCCGAAAATCTCAAAGCAATTAGGCAACAAGTCGATCGCATTCAAGACGAAGTAGCGCGCCAAGCTTTGCTATTGAGAGCGCGCGAAATCGAAGCTAGCATGGCTCGCGGTAGCGTTCGAGTAGTTATTTTCGGCACCGGTTCTGCGGGCAAAACGTCGGCTGTCAATGCGCTGGTGGGGCGGATGGCGGGACAGGTGGGCGCGCCGATGGGAACTACCGAAGTTGGAGAAACTTACACTCTTTCATTGAAAGGAATCGATCGAGAATTAGCAATTACTGATACACCGGGAATTTTGGAGGCGGGAGTAGCGGGAACTTACCGAGAGGAATTGGCAAGACAATTGGCCGCGAGGGCAGATTTAATCTTATTTGTTTTGGACGGCGATTTGCGAAAATCCGAGTACGAACCGCTGCGAACTTTGGCGGAAATTGGCAAAAGGTCGATCGTGGTTTTTAATAAAGTTGACCTTTATCCCGACAACGACAGAGATGAAATTCTCACTAGATTGCGAGAACGAGTCAAAGGTTTTGTATCAGCAATGGATGTAGTCGCGATTACCGCAAATCCGCAAAAAGTTGTACTAGAAGATGGCACAATCTTTCAGCCAGACCCAGATATTATGCCATTAATCCGGCGCATCGCAGCGATTTTACGAGCCGAAGGCGAAGACTTAATTGCTGACAATATTTTGCTGCAATCTCAGCATTTGGGAGACCAAGCGCGCAAGTTAATTGATGCTCAAAGGCGCAGGCAAGCTGATAAAGTAGTAGAGCGATTTCAGTGGATTGGAGCCGGCGTAATTGCCGTAACGCCTTTGCCAGTCGTGGATTTGTTAGCGACAGCAGCAGTTAATGCTCAAATGGTAGTAGAAATTGCCAAGATTTACGGCTGCGAATTAAATATCGATCGCGCGAAAGAATTGGCATTATCTCTGGCAAAAACCCTAGCAAGTTTGGGAATAGTTGAAGGCGTAATTCAAGTAGTATCAAGGGCGCTACAATTAAGCGTAGCCGGGTTTGTACTGGGCAAAGCAATTCAAGCAGTCAGCGCCGCTTATTTAACTAGAATTGCCGGAAAAAGTTTCATTGAATATTTCCGTCACGACCAAGATTGGGGCGACGGTGGCATTGCCGAAGTCGTGCAAAAGCAGTTTCAGCTAAATCGGAAAGACGAGTTTGTCAAAGCATTTGTCAAAGATGCGATCGCCCGCGTTGTCGAACCTCTGAACATATATCAGCAAGAATCGGAACCGGAATTAGAAATGTCATCAGAATTGGAACCCGAACCTTTGTATCAGCCGGAGTACGAAGATTGGGAAACTTACAGCAACAAACGAAAGGATGAATGGTAATTGGGAATTGGGCATGGGGGATTGGGCATTGGGAATTGTCAACTTCAACGGACAACTATCAACTGTCAACTGACTAACTTCGCCCCAGCAACAAATAAACAATCATTTCTCCTTTACCTTTAATCTCAATCGCACCGCGCATTTTAAACGCAAATTTATCTTTTAAACGCTCGTAAACCGCAGCAGTCACCTGAATTTTCCCGGGAATACCGTTTGATTCCATCCGATGAGCAACATTCACGGTATCCCCCCACAAATCGTAACTAAATTTAGTTAAACCAATGACTCCCGCCACCACTCCACCAATATTTATCCCAATGCGGAGACTAAAGCTGTGATTGTTTTTGGCATTGAAGCTAGCAACAGCAGCTTGCATATCTAATGCCATTTGGGCGATCGCCTCTGCGTGATTTTCCTGCGGTTCCGGCAAACCGCCAACTACCATATAAGCATCACCAATAGTTTTGATTTTCTCCAAACCATGCTGTAACGACAACTGGTCAAATTGACTAAAAATTTGATTCAAAACTTTCACAGTTTCCGTCGCAGTTTTGTTAGATGCAAAATTCGTAAATCCGACCAAATCGGCGAATAAAACGCTGACATCCGAAAAGCTATCAGCAATTATATTTTGTCCATCCTGCAAGCGATCCGCAATCGGTTTCGGCAAAATATTTAGTAGTAATTCTTCTATTTTTTCTTTCTGAAATTTTGTTGTTTCCAACAGCAACCGCGTTTCAATTTCTGCCTCTTCCCGAAAAGCGATTTCTCGGCGATACATCTTATTTTTTTCCATCAGTTGCAGTTCTAATTCCCTCAGCCGCAATTGATTTTCCACCCTAGCTACCACCTCTACTGGTTCAAAAGGTTTAGTAATGTAGTCTACTCCGCCAGCATTAAAGGCTTTCACCTTATTAGAAACTTCTACCAAAGCACTCAGAAAAATAATCGGAATGCCGCGAGTGCGATCGTTCGATTTCAAGCGAGTGCAAACTTCGTAGCCATCCATAGCCGGCATCATAATATCTAGCAAAATTAAGTCAGGCTGAGTCAAATCTACCGAATCGAGCGCTAGTTTACCGCTCGATGCAAGTCCTACTTTATAGCCTTTTCTTGATAAAATTCGCTCCAGTAAACTTAAATTGTTAAGACTGTCATCAACAATTAAAATACTGCCCATAGTTTTTGGAGAATATGGTTGATTCATCTGTTGTTTGGTACGGGGTTAGTTAAACTTAAGATTTCTTTGAATTTATAACTGGCGCACGGGTGAGTCGAAACTGGGTTTTTTGGCAAAAATCTTTGATTGCAGCAGGGGAGGAAGAGTAAAAAAACCTGTCTTTAAGGGTCGGAATGCGTGCTGTAATCAAATTTATCCTAATTTGTCAGGCACTGCGAAAGCTTTGGTTAAAACTTCATATTGCAGTAACTTCGATCGCCCTGGGCGTCGATTGATTGACTAGCAAGTTGATTCACTGCTTGCTACCCATTTTGAAACCAAAAATATCCCATGAGTCCCACGGCTGCTGCAATTTGCACTACAAAAGAGACTACTAAGACACTTTGCACGGGTAATTTTTGCGAAATTCTGATGCCAGCCGAATTCAAAAGTACGATCGACATCCCGGGCTATTGAAAAATGAGCGTGATTTTTTAATCGCAGACTTCTTAAGTCTACGATGCTACATTATGTTGAGAAATTTTACAATAGTTTACATATTGAAAGACTAGGGGGGATCAAGTAAAACTATGCTTAGAGCGATCGAATCGAACACAATTTTGATATCATTTAGAACTAACAAAAAATTGGCTATTGTCCGTCGGGGTAAAAACAATGAGCGATCGACCAATCATTCTCGGTATTGTCGGAGACAGCGCAGCGGGCAAAACTACCCTGACCAAGGGAATTGCCCAAGTATTGGGACCAGAAAATGTTACCATTATTTGTACAGATGACTATCACCGCTACGACAGAAAGCAGCGGGCAGAAATCGGGCTCACAGCATTGCATCCCGACTGCAATTACCTCGACATCATGCAGCAGCACCTCAGCCTGCTACGCACCGGACAAGCAATTCTCAAACCCATCTACAACCACAAATCCGGTACATTTGACCCGCCGGAATACATCAAGCCCAGCAAATTTGTAATAGTTGAAGGTTTGCTGGGTTACGCAACCCGCACAATCCGCGATTCTTACGACGTAAAAGTGTATCTTGCTCCTCCAGAAGAGTTGCGAACTGAATGGAAAGTTAAACGCGATATCATGAAGCGCGGTTATACCGAAGAACAGGTGCTTGCAGAAATGCAAAAGCGGGAACCGGATTCAGAAGACTTCATTCGCCCCCAGCGCAAATTTGCCGACGTTGTAGTTAGTTTTTACCCGCCTGAAGCGGACAAAGAATCTAATTTGAGCGTCCGTTTAGTCCTCCGACCGACAATTCCTCACCCTGATTTTACTGAAATTTTAGGTCGAGGCAGCGATAGTTTTAAACCTGCAATTCGCTTGGGACTCGATCGGGATATGGGCAAACCGGTTGATGTTTTAGAAGTACACTCCCACGCCACTAGCGAACAAGTAAACGAACTGGAAAAGATTTTGTGCAGCGAATTGCCGCACCTGCGGGGATTTTGTAGTGCTCAGGGTAATCCAGAAATTGGCAAACTGATCGGCACAACGGGCGAAGTTTTGCAAAGTTACCCGCTAGCTTTGACGCAGTTGCTAGTTGCATATCACATGATGAAAGCAATACAGATTTATTAGTTAGTTGCGATTAGTTAGTGGTTATTTGTTATGAGACTTTGGGTCATTAATTCCAATTGCCCTTGCCAATTAAATCAATTCCGGTTGTATCGGAATTGATCTTACCGGAAATCAGGAAACGGCAGTGCCATGTCCCTACAATTGATGGCGGTAGGGAAACGGCACTGCCGTGTCCTCTATATCATTCCGGCGCAGCCGGAATTGATATTACTCATCGTCATAAATAACAAATAGCCAATAACAAGTAACCAATAACTAATGTGCTAAAAAAGTCAGATAAGCAGTCGCTAATTGCTGAATTTGCAGCGAGACTGGCAACTGACTTTGAGGTGCGGGCACCATTTCACCTCGGAAGTCCAGCAGGGTGACGAGCAGCAGATAGCCAAGTGCTAATACTATAGAAAATGCGCCAGTGACAATAGCAATAACTTTTGAACGTTCCATATTCAGAATATTTTTAGTGCATCTAATATTAGTTTAACATTAAAAAGAGCAATTTTAACTAAAGTTATACAATAGAATATAATCAGGTGCTACTTATTTGTATGACAAAAATGGAACCTCTTGTAGATGCGCCGAATCCGACTGAGATGCCGGGAGCTATCCCAGTGGTGGAAACATTTAATTTGGGGAAGTTCTACCGTACTGGCTTCTGGATGAACGAAAAGATTGAATCGCTCAAAAATTGCACTCTGACTGTCTCTGAGGGGGAAACTTTCGGGATGTTAGGACAAAATGGAGCGGGGAAAACGACGCTGCTGAAGACTTTGCTGGGGATAGTGAAGCCGACTTCCGGCAGGGCGCTGCTGTTGGGGAGGCCTTTGGGCGATCGCACTGTGAAGCAACGAGTCGGCTATTTGCCGGAAAATCCCTATTTTTACGATTATCTCACCGGCTGGGAATTCTTGCAATTTGCGGCGGGCTTATTTCAAATTCCGCCCTCGATTCAGCGACAGCGAATTCCGCATTTACTAGATTTAGTAGGGCTAGCTCAATCGGCGGCAATCAAAAAACAATTGCGCCAGTATTCTAAGGGAATGTTGCAACGGATTGGCATGGCTCAAGCTTTGATTAACAATCCAGATGTGATATTTTTAGATGAGCCGATGTCGGGTTTAGATCCGATGGGACGCTATCAAATGCGGGAGATTATTTTATCACTAAAAAGTCAAGGAAAAACGATTTTTTTTAATTCTCACATACTTTCAGATGTGGAGAAGATTTGCGATCGGGTGGGAATTTTGGCAAAGGGTGAGTTAATCTGCATTGGTGCGATCGACAAACTTTTGGGTAATACTGAAACTTACCGAGTTCAAGGTAGGGGCGGTCATTTGAATATCCTGAAAAAATGGATACCGGATATGGAAGTTGATGATAATTTGTGGTACGGTCATTTGCAGGGCGATCCCAAGCAGTTTATGTCTAGTCTGAGCGCCACGGGAGGGCAGCTAATTGGGATGAATTTGGCTAAGCCTAGTTTGGAAGAGTTTTTTATGCAGCAACTACAAGAAAGAGGGATTTATTCGAGTAGTTGAAATTGATATATCAAATTTCTTGTGGGGTAGGCATCTTGCCCGCCCAGACTTATAGAAACGGGCAAGATGCCCGTTCCACAAGAGTTTAATTTTCTTGTGGGGGTGGGCCTAAGAACCCGTCCCTGAAAGGCTAATTTTTTTCACTTCCGCTAACAATAGAAACTCTATATTTCCACACACCAACTCTACACAATTCCACTGCCGCAAATACTCACAAACTTCAGAAATAATCGCATTTGCTGCATCTAAATCTTCTGCTTGATGTGCGTGATAGTGCGCTCTAATTAACGGCTGAATATCCTCGATATCTTGCCATTCCGATTTTGGTTTGAGGGAATGCTGATATAATAATTATAAGCTTGGCTGTGGGCGGTACGGAGATTTTCTGGATTTTGATTTAGCAGGTACTCGCCCTTTTCTCGAACCAGCGGATGCAACTGATAGGATTTGAGATGGCGATCGTAATATAGCAATTGTCGGCGCTTGAGTGCTTGAATAATGTTTTCTTTAAGCTCATACTTGCTAACTTCTGGCATTTGAGCGCTAATTCCTGCAAAAAATAGCGGATATTCTGAGATTTGATAGACAGAAATTCGGCTGAGACAAGTTTGTTCGCCGTCGCCCAGACGCGCTATCATTTCATCAATTAATCTTTCAATATCTCGAATCAGCAACCAGTCTCTATTGTGTAAAAACATCCCGACATTTCCCTGAAATTCGCTATCGTCTCAAATCAAGGCTGCGACGAGTTGTAAGGCTTTGGGATGTCCACAATAGCGATCGCCCATTTCCGCTAATTCCTCTGGATTTGCAGTCAGATTAAAAGATTGCAAGAGGGCAACTGCGCTATCTCGATCCAATCCGTTGAGCTGGATTTCGCGGGTGACAGTTGGCGGCAATTCGGCCAAGCTTTCGCGACTGGTGAAGATAATTTTGCTTTGATGTTCTGTTTCTAATAGTTGTTTGAATAACCAAGCATATTCTGCACAATCGCCCGCGAAATAACCGGCCGTTTTTGCTTCTCCTGCTTGCAAAAGTGTTTCGGCGCGATCGAAAACGAGCAAGCAAAGTTTTTCTCTGAGGATTTTCAGCAAATTTTCGGTTTTTTTGCCGCAGTCATTTTGAGTGTTGGTGGCTGCGGTAATCTCGCCGTTGGAGAGGGTGAATAGGAGGGAGTCAATTGTGCGATCGCACGGGGGTGCTTTACCTGTTGCGGATTCCAAGGATTGCCAAGCGGCGCAGGTGAAGGGCGTATTTTCTGTGTGGAGTTGGCGAATTAGTTGGCTGATGAGGGTGGTTTTGCCGATGCCTGGTAATCCCACAATTGAGATGGCGGTGATATCGGAGTTAACGATCGTAGTTTTTAAGATTTCGATTTCTTTGGTGCGCTGTACCCAATTTCTGACGGGGGGTAAGTTTTCTGGGAGGGGGAAAGTGCGATCGGTTTGGTTGTCTAGGGGGATATCTGCGATCGCGGCGGCTAAAAGTAATTCTGTTTTCTTGATATCATTGCGCTCGATAATATCTTCCCAGTTATTGATTCCTACAGCCTTGCAAATATCGATAAATGTTTCGCGTCGAATTCGGTTTTGCACCCAAAATCTCCTTAAAGTCGCTTTTGAAGTTAGAGCCGCTTTGCACCAGGTATCCTCACTTTTATTCCATCCGAGATTGCGTCTTACCATGTCAATGATTTTTAGCCCTTCTTCGGATGCTCTGAGCAAACCTGCCATTGGTACTCCTCTACGGAAACTCTGCCTTAGTAAAGAATGTTACACGATCTGGTGAGCCAAATGAGCCAAATGAGCCAAATGAGCCAAGTGAGCCTTTGATATTGAGCCAAATGGTGAGCCGTTAAGCCTATACAGATTCAGGATTGTGGAGTATTGTGAAGTGATGAGTCTGGCTGTCAGCTACGTTTGACGGTGCATCTGGCGGGCGATCGGGCATACAGCTTATCTGCTGTTGGGAGCAATGTAAAGTTTTGTTACAAGAATAGGGCGATTTGCATAAAAAGCAGAGGAAGGCCCTGATAGATATTTAGGAAAGCTTGCTAGGCGGGCTTTGCTGGTTTTTACGCAACTATATTTTTGGGGAGATGGGATTATGACGAATATTAGCTTAGGGCAAACGATTGACGGAAGTTTGAGCAGCACTGATACTAAAAACCCTAAAAGATTGGGCAGCTTCTTCGATGACTATACCTTGACTGGGGTTTCTAATTGGCAGCAAGTTCAAGTTAACATGGATTCGACTGCTATTGACAGTTACCTACAACTGGTAAATGCTTCAACAGGTGAAGTAATTGCCTTTAGCGATGACTTAATTAAGGGCGGTAAGAATTCACAGTTAAAATTCACAGTAATTCCGGGTGTGAATTACGTGATTCGAGCTACTAACTTCAACGCGACGCAAACAGGAAACTATACCTTCAAAACTAGCTCGTTGGGGACTGCATCATCTTTAGTTGTTACGAGAAATGGACAAGAAGCCGGAACAGTCGATCCATTAGGTAGATTTGTATCTATAGGAAGTTTTGTTGAAGCCGGAAGTAGCTCAACATTCGCTGACATCGCTTTCTCTAATGACAACAAGCTTTTGGGTATTAAGGATGATTCATTGCCTACCCAATTATACAAAATTAATCCTGAAACAGGTTCATCCTCACTAATTGGGAACTTTCCTTCTGGGGTGGGAATGATTGCTCTGGAATATGCTCCTGGTAACATACTCTATGGGGCGAGTCGCTTTAATGGATCTAAGAGCCCTCAACTATACACGATTAATCCCCAGACTGGGGATGCATCATCAATAGCCAACTTTCCTTGGGAAGCAGGTTTCAGTGGCGATATCGTATTTGATCGTGTCAATAACGGATTTTTGTTTGCTAAAGGTAGCAATTCTAGCCCTAGCTCTAGCTATAGTTTATTTTCAGTTTCTTTAACTGGTCAATCCACTAGAATTGGTGACATTGGCTTTGCTGTGGTTGGCTTGTCTTTTGAGGGAAGCACTCTTGTTGGTTTCACAAAATTTGACAATAAGCGTATTACTATTGATACTGCAACAGGAAAAGGGACTTTTGATAGAAATATCACTGGTCTTAGTGATGGCTATACGATTAGTGGTGCAGGGTCTATCCCATCTGCGACTCGAACCACAACTCCGACTCCCCCAACTCCCAATCCAACCCCCGAAAAGCTACCAAATACAGTCAAGGCTGATTTTGTTGACTCAGACACGGATCGCAAAATAAAACTTGCAATTGATTCAGCGACTGTCGGGGGTGTGGCGTCGGCTGCGATTGCACGTTTTATTAATCCTTTCGTGGCAGCAGGTATAGCTATTACTACAGATTTTGCCCAAAGTCAATTAAAACAAGCATATGATCGATTACCCTACGGATATTTCCCCGAATTACTCCATGATTTGAGGATCAAAAAAAATGAACGGAATGTTAGTCTTAAGCCAGTTTCTCAAAGCTCAAATGAGGCTAAGCAAACATGGATCGTCATTCATGGTTTGAATGTTGATGCTAGCGACGATACGAAGAATGCAGCAGATTTTTCTGATTTAGGAAAAGCAGTTTCTCAGGCGAATCCAGACGATCGAGTTCTACTTCTAGACTGGAAAGAAGCAGCGGCTGGCGGTAAGCTGAATGATAAAGAATTTGATCCACTTGGTGCACTTGCTCTATTAAGGCTTGGCAATTACACTGCTGCTAAGTGGATTAGACCCGTTGCTGAGTGGGTAGTAAATAAGCTTAAAGAAGAATTTGGAGTTGATGCTGAATATGCCAGTAAAAATCTTAATTTAATTGGTCATAGCCTTGGTTCATTACTCAGTAATGAAATTGCTCGCAAATGGCAAGAAGAACAAACAGGAGACAAAAAAGGTATAGATCAAAATGGTAAAGGAATAGGTGTAAATACAATATTTGCCCTCGATCCACCATCCCAACTTAACATTAGTGGTTTATCACTCGGACAGCCCGGATTTGGATATGATGTAGATGGAAGAACAGCAGTAATGGATTTTATATCTCCTGAGTCAGGAAGTGAACAAATCTATCGGCCTAACTTCAAAGAAGTATCCCGTTTTTCTAGAGCTTTTGTTGGTAAAAATAGTCTGTCTGGAAATCAAAAGTTTGCAGCACAGGCAGACGAATCATTCCAAATGAGTTTTAGCGATGAAGGTCGTGCAGATAAGGGGGACGAGCATCTGTGGGTTATCGATGCGTTCAAAAATCTGATTGTCCAAAAAAACGAGTTGGGAGATATTGGAAATTTAGTGAGCCTCAACCCTATTTTGAGTGATGTTCTCAAAGGTAAAGAGAAAGCTTACGATAATCGCCATGCAGGAATTCTGGCATTTAATACTCCCAAATATGCCAAGAACAACTTACCTGCAAATGATGAAGAATTGCCCAAGCCACTATTTTTGACTGTAAAAAATAAGGATGGTGGCAATGATGATGACATCGTTTACGGTACTAACGGAAAGGATACTTTAGATGGTTCTGATGGTTTGTTAACTCAAGGTAGCTCACTTTATAGTGGTGCCGGCAACGACATATTTTACGGTAAGGCAGGAGATGATATAATTTTTGGTGGTTCTGGCAATGATACCATCTACGGCGGTAAAAGCAACGATACCATCTACGGCGAACAGGACAATGACATTATTTTCGGGGATGATAACCAGGAGCTAATCTGGGGTGGTAAAGGAGATGACACCATTAACGGAGGAGATGGAAACGATACTCTTAATGGAGATGATAATAACGATGTCCTCATAGGTGGCGCGGGTTCAGATATATTAAATGGAGGTTTTGGTGATGATGTTCTCTACGGCGGGACTGACAAAGATCAAGACACACTAATAGGGGGCTTAGGTAACACTACATTTTTGTTAGGATTGGATAATGGTTTGCCTGTTACAACAGACAAACGCAATCGAGACAAAGTTGACATAATAGAGGATTTTCGTGCAGGTATATTGTTCGGTTTTGGTAGAGGCCCAGATGTTCGTGGTATCAGCGCGATTGGCTTAATCAATGGTTTAAAGGCAGACCAGATTGTAGTCGAAAGATTTGGTGAAGGATTGGGTGGTTTATTTAACCAAAAGACAGCGATTATTGCTAATGGTCAGTATTTGGCTGTTCTCAATGGTGAGTGGTTCAATAAAGCTGATTTGAGGCTGAATGAAATACCAAGTTTAGTATTATGAGGGTATTCCTAAGTATCTAGGGTGAGCGCCTAAAAACATCATGGAGGAAAGAGCGATCGCCCTTAATCCCTCTTCCTCCATCCCCTTTCATCTGCGGTTCAAAAAAAAGTGCGCTCGCCCTTGACGACAAAAAGCGCGATCGCCCTCTAAAACAATCCCCAATACCCAGACTCCCCCACAACCACCTTCCTTAAATCTCAACCCTCTCATAGACCTTGAATCATGATTAAACTAAAATTCAAAATATTAGCAACACTAGCCCTAATCAGTGCAATTGGCATAGATTGTACCAGCCTAGTCAAACCAGCCACCGCACAAACAGCCGCATCCCTAGCCTACCATCTCAAACAAGCAGGCGCTAAGCTGTATGGCGCTTCTTGGTGTCCTTACACTCGAAGACAGGCGCAATTGTTCGGAGATTCCTTCAGCTAAGTTCAATACATTGAATGTTACCCCAATGGTAAAAATGGTGAATTTAATTCGCAGTGCCAGAGAGCCCGAGTTTTTACCTATCCTACATGGGTAATTGGTGCTCGCACGAATGAGGGCAGGATGTCTATTCAAGAACTAGCCAACTTTTCTAATTATGGTACACCTTCAAATACCAACGATAAAGTAAAAATATGTGACTATAAAACCGACCTGATTTTTTATGAAAGAAATCCTCAAATGTTGGGTCGGAAAATTTCTAGTTCTCAATCTAGTTTAGCAAATGAATGGTCAGGAATTAGAAGGAATATTCGGGGATGTCAGTAACGCACTAAAGCCCTAGTATTTGTGGGGGCAATCCCCCGTGGTTGCCCCTGTTTGCAACAACCTGGCCAGGGCGGGCACGGGGGCACCGCCCCTACACGATCACCGGGCGGGCACGGGGGCACCGCCCCTACATATCTGGTTGGGGGTGGTATTTTTCTAGATGCAAAGGTTCGTCTTCCCAAGCGATTGGGTTGTTGAGGATATATTCACGAATTTTTTTGCAAGATTCCTCATCCCGGATAATATGTTCGTGATAGTTACGCTGCCAAATTTTTTTTGGAAAAGGTGTCCAACCTAAGTTGGCAACACCATGTCGGTATTTAGCAGTTGTCAGTGATTTGAAGCGCTGAACAACATCTGGCAATGTCATGGGTTTCTTAGGAATAGCGCCAGAAATATTATCTGGCATCAAAACAATAATTCCGTGAAAATGATCTGGCATTACCACAAAAGCATCCACTTCTACACCTGGATAATGTAATGGCAATTCATTCCAAATAGTTTGCACCATCAGCCCTGGTTCGCTCAAATATATTTGGCTATTGCGGATTTCTCCTAATGTATGTAAACCATCTTTAATACAGATAGTAACAAAATAAGCTCCCGCTTGAGAATAATCATATTCCTTGAGGCGAATAGAACGCCGATGATGTTTAGCAGCATCGTACTTCATGATAATTCGATTGTGATGTCTATTCGATTGTACCGTAGGGGCGGTGCCCCCGTGCCCGCCCAATCTGATACGTAGGGGCGGTGCCCCGTGCCCGCCCAATCCGATGCGTAGGGGCGGTGCCGTGCCCGCCCAATCCGATGCGTAGGGGCGGTGCCCCCGTGCCCGCCCTGGCCTGTGGAAACGGCGGGAGGATTGCCCCTACATATTTGGTAAGTAGTTAAGCAAAATTAATTACATAATTATTTCCAAATTCTTTAAGAA
>ENA-OFCE01001033-OFCE01001033.1-metagenomes-genome-assembly--contig:-NODE-1033-length-15441-cov-5.352268_pt1 | contig 15441 bp, 15 predicted proteins | sample MGYA00153388_OFCE01 | MGnify analysis MGYA00153388
GCGCCTTTCTGTTTGTGCGTGAACGGCTGAACACCCATCACACGGAGACACGGCGCCGCGGAATCGAGTGCGGTTGCAGCGATCCTCGCGCATAGGGGCGTTGTAAAACTAATTACGCGGAGCCGCGACGTGGTCTGCGTGGAGGCCTGTGCTGGCAGATCCATCGCAACAACTCAACGGCAACAGCATACTCTTTTCACGCAGAGGCGCAGAGGGTTCGGTGCGCGCGCATCTTCGCGTGATGTCGGGCTCCGCATTATGCGGACTTGCGGATGGCTTTGGAAACTGCGTGCGTGAGACGTAGTTCCAGCAAAGGAGTCAGCGATGCCTGTTCGTCCGAGGAACTTCGTAACCGCGTGACTCTGCGTCTCTGCGTCTCTGCGTGAAAAGGTTGCGCTGTTGCCGTTGAGACGCTGATATCCGCGCCGTCGCCAGGATCACGCGCAGGGCACTCCGCGGCTCCGTGCCTCCGTGTGAGCGGTGTTCGCAGTTCGCGCTCGCGACTCCGCCGGATTGTGCACGACGAGCGTTCGTGTGCCGCCACGCCGCCCGCATGCGAGCGACGGCGGGCGATGGCGGGCGGAGTTCAGCCCTTGGCGGGCGGCGGGGCGCCGGGCACTTCGAGCGAGTCGGCCGGCGTATTCTCGTTTTCGAGCGCGCGGAACGGCAGGAAGATCGAGATGCGCCGGTTCGTGGGGTCGTACGGATCATTCGCGTTGCGCAGGTCGCGATCGGCAAGGCCGCGCACCTGTACCAGGCGATCGTTCGGCACGCCGGACGACACGACCACGCGGCGGGCAGCGTTGGCGCGGTCGGCGCTCAATTCCCAGTTGGTGTAGCTGCCGCCCACACCAAACGGCGCACCGTCGGTGTGCCCCTCGAGAATGATCGGATTCGACAGCAGCGCGATTTCCGAGGCGATCAACCCGATGGCGGTGAGGGCGCGGGGCCGCAGCACGGCGGAGCCCTGGGCGAAGAAATCCTCGCCACTTCCCTTCTCCACCAGCTCGATGCGCAGGCCATCGCGCGTGATGATGACCTCGATGGAATTCTTCAGGCCTCTGAGGCTCGGGCTGCTGTCCAGCTTCGCGGCGAGACGCTTCTGGAAGTCCTTGAACTGTGCCTCTTCCACACGCCGGACGATCAGCTTGAGCGCATTCTTCTTCACGCGTGCCGGTGACGTACCCGAGGCGACGGGCGATGCGCCGCCGCTGTAGGCGTTCTTGGTGCCCACCGGATTCTGGAAGTAGCCCTCGACCGCTTTCTTGGTCTGATCGTCGAGGCCCACGATCCAGAGCACCATGAAGAAGGCCATCATCGCCGTCACGAAGTCGGCATAGGCAATCTTCCACGCGCCTCCATGCACCGCGTGTCCGCCCTTCTTCACCCGCTTGATGATGATGGGCTGGAGCTTCTTGGCGTCACCGGCCATCGTTGACCCCCAAGACGCCGATTACGGCGTCGTCCTCCCGAGGGGGAGCGGTCCGCCTTGGGAGCGGCCCGGCGGCGGACCCTCCAGCCTCCGTCATTTCTTGCCTTTCACGTGGTTTTCCAGCTCGGTGAAGCTCGGCCGGTCGCCGCTGTACAACACCTTGCGTCCAAACTCGATGGCCACCTGCGGCGCGTAGCCCTGCATGCTGGCCAGGAGCGTGGTCTTGATGCATTGCAGTTCCTTGCCGGCGTCCTCGACCTTCTGCTCCAACAGGCCGCCCAGCGGCTCGACGAAGCCATAGGCCATGAAGATGCCCAGGAACGTGCCCACCAGGGCCGAGCCGATCATCCCGCCCAGCACGGCGGGCGGCTGGCCCACCGAGCCCATGGTGTTGATCACGCCCAGCACCGCGGCCACGATGCCGAAGGCCGGCAGCCCCCCGGCCAGGCGCTGGATGGCAGCCACCGCGGCGTGCTCCTCGGCATGGTGGGTGTCGATCTCGCTGTCCATCAGGCTCTCGATCTCGTGGGCGTTGAGGTTGCCCGAGACCATCATGCGCAGGTAGTCAGTGATAAATTCGACGATGTGATGGTCGCTGCCCACGGTCGGGTACTTTTTGAAGATCGGCGAGTTGGCAGGCTCTTCGACGTCCTTCTCGATCGACATCAGGCCTTCCTTGCGGGCCTTCTGCAGGATGTCGAAGAGCAGCGCCATCAACTCCATGTAGCGCGCCTTGCTGTACTTGCTGCCCTTGAAGCAGCGGCCCACGCCGGCCAGCGTGGCCTTGATGACCTTCATCTGGTTGTTGGCCAGGAAGGCGCCCAGCGCGGCCCCCAAAATGGTAGTCAGCTCGAACGGCAAGGCCTTCAGGATCGGCGTCATGTTGCCGCCGTGCGCGATGTACACGCCGAAGATGCAGGCCAGCGCGACGACCCAACCGATGATGACGAACATGTCCGCGGACCCCAGTGGCTGCCCTCACGCCAGTGGCGCGGTTCAGGGCTTGCGAGGGTTATCGGCGGCTGGGCCGGCCGGTTGAGTCTTGTTTCAAGTGCTGGCAGCCGCCGCCATCCGGTACACCCACACCGGCCGCCGGCCCGGCCCTTGCAGGCAGGCGACGGGCACCGCGCCGGGCACGGCGAACTCCAGGCTCACCAGCCAAGCTCCGGGGCGCAGTTCGGCGTGTGCCTTCTGCCAGGCGCGCTTCATGCTCTCGGGGCGCTGGAACAGGTACACCAGGTCCAGGCCGGACCAGTCGCCGGCCCACATGTCACCGCGTCGCACACGGGCCCAGGGGCAGCGCATTACCGCCGCAGCCCACAACGGCGCGCTCCACTCGACGCCTTCGACCCGCGCATCGGGCCAGGTACGGCGCAGGGCGGCCAGACCGTGGCCCAGGCCGCAGCCCGCGTCCAGCACGCGGCGCGGGGGCGGCGCGGCGACCACCTCGGCCAGGCCTTGCAGCGCTGCCGCGGGCGTGGGGAAGAACGGCGCGTCGCGCCAGGCGCGCAGCGGGTACAGGCACAACAGCGGCAACAACATCAGCAACCAGGCCCAGGCCGGCCATGCCGAAGCCAGGCCCAGCGCCGCAGCCGACAGCGGGAATCCGGCCGCCGCCAGCCCGCGCCGCCATCGGCCCCGGCAGGCCAGCGCCAGGGCACAGCCGACCACCACGCCGCTCAGCAACGCCCAGCCCGGCCCGCCGCCAGAGGCCAGCACAGCAACCCACGCGCACCAAGCCCCCGCCCAGGCCAGCAAGGCAGGCAGGGGCCAGGGCAGGCGCAGGATGGAGGCTGGCCGGCAGAGGCGGGTCAGGATCGGCATGGGCGGCCAGTGTGCTGCGGCCGGCCCGGCGGGCAAGCCGCAAACAGACGGCAAAGCGCCTTCAGTTCGTCGCGCGCAAAAAAGCGAGCCCCGAAGGACCCGCTGGAAAGGCACAGAGGTCTGTGCCAGGAGGAGCTGAACAACGCAATGCCCAGATCATCGGCGCAGGGAAGTCGTCGTACCGGCCCGGCCACGCGAGATAGTGTGGAGCATTACCGCCCTCAGTGCGCGGCATGCATGGGCAGCGGGCCGGGCAGCGCTGCCGGCAACGCCGCCAAGGCCGGTCCGAACTGCAAGGACCCGGCCAGCCGCCCCTTGCCGGCGCGGGCCGGCGGGTTGCACAGGCCGCAGACGAAATGGCGGGCGATCTCGTGCGGATGCGTGACGTAATGGCCGCCGCACTTGCTGCATTCCGTCATCGTCAGCATGCCGTTGTCAACGAACTTCACGAGCCGCCAAGCGCGTGTGACGCTGAGCAGCGGCTCCAGGCCCTGGGTGCCGATCTGTTCCAGGTACAACTGATACGCCTTGATGACGGCGTCGATCTCGTCCAGCGCGGTGACCTTGTTCAGGTATTCGTGGATGTTCAGGAACAGGCTGGCGTGGATGTTGGGCTGCCACGTCATGAACCAGTCGGTCGAGAAAGGCAGCTGGCCCTTGCTGGGGCTCTTGCCGGCCACTTCCTTGTACAGGCGCAGCAGGCGTTCGTAGCTGAGGTCCGTCTCGCTCTCGAGCACCTGCAGGCGGGCGCCGAGGTGAATCAGCGTGACGGCACGTTCGATCTGGCGGGCTTCGATGAGGATGCTCTTGTTGCGGGCCATGATGTTCCCCGGACTCAGGCCGCTTCGGCGTGGCGGCCGGCGAGCAGGATGGCGGCGTGCAGGCGGCTCATGCCGTCGTTGGCGGCACCGCGGCCGTGGCTGGCCAGCAGGTTCCACACCACGTCGTCGTCCATGCGGAAGCGGCACAGCAGCGTGTTGCTGTTGGCGATCTTCATCATCTGCGCCGGGGTCAGCGCGCCGATGAGGGCGGCGTTGTCCTCGCTCACGCCCAAGCGGTACAGGGCTTGCTCCAGGTCGGTGCGAATCAGGCTCTGCGCCAGCATCAGGTAGGACAGGTTGGCTTCACGGATTTCGGCGAGGATTTGTTCAGCGGTCATGGCGGCTCCAGGGGGGGGTGGTGGTGCGGTCGGGCGGGGTGGGCGAGATCGATGAAAGCAACTGTATGGATTCGAATTGGGTGGTGTCATCAGCCCAGTTCCGTCGCCACCGTCCCGCTTCTTCTCCCGCCCGTGTAGGGCAGATTCCTACATGGCCCCCACGGGCGTGACAAGCTTCACGCAGCGCCGCCCACAACGAAAGGGGCCCCCGACGCAGGGCTTGCGCAAGGGGCCACGTGCGCCCGCCGCAGGGGCGGCCAGGCGGTGACGCAGGGACTGACTACTTGAAGCTGTACTGCAGATTCAGGTAATACGAGCGACCGCGCGGGTCGCCATAGGTCGGGTCCCAGGTGACCTGGAAATAGCGCGACTGGTTGGTGAACGGCGGCGCGGTGTCCAGCACGTTCAGCACGCCACCGCGCAAGCGCAGGCTCTTGGTGAAGCGGTAGCTGCCGGCCAGGTCCCACAGCGAATAGGCCCCGACGTCGCGGTTGTTCCACTCAGGTGCGGCCAGCCCTTCGACGTTCTGGTCGCGGTAGCCCGACAGGTAGGTGTTGCTCAAGCTCAGGCCCACGTTGCCCAGGTCCCAGTCCAAAGTGGCCTTGTGGCGCCAGCGCTGCACGGCCTTGTCGTCGCGGAAGCGGCCCAGGCCGTCCACCAGCGGCGAACGCGGGTCGGTGCTGAACTTGTACTCGGTCACCAGCGTGCCCGCCACGCTGGCACCGAAGCGGCCAACGCCGCTGTCTGCACCGCGCCAGCGCAGCGCCAGATCCACGCCCGAGGTGTTGAGCTTGCCGCGGTTTTCCTTCTTCACGGTGATGACGTTGACGAAGCCGCCGGAGTCGCGTGCCACGATGGCCGGGTTGTTGTAGTAAACCGGGTTGCCGAAGATGGTTTCTTCGCCGATCTCGGAAATGATGTCGGTCTTGCGGATCGACCAAAAGTCGACGCTACCGTCCCAGTTGCGCGACGGCTCGAACACCACACCCAGGCTGAACTGCTTGGACTTCTCGGGCTTCAAATCGAAGTTGGAGAAACGGTCCACGTTCAACTGCCCGACCTCGCCCGACACCGGGTCGCGCACGAAGCTGGCCGTGATGCCGACGCGCACGGGGCGGAACATGTCGGCGATCGACGGCGCACGGAAGCCGGTGCCGTAGGAAGCGCGCCCCATCATCGTGCGGTCGGGGCGGAAGCTGATGCCGAGCTTGGGGTTGGTGGTGCTCAGCTTGGGCGACGTGAAATTCGTGGCCGCGTTGTACACGCCGTCGTACCGGTCGTGGCGAATCGCGAACTGGCCTTCCCACTGCTTGGTGAACGGGGCGATCACCTCGGCGAAGGCACCCATCACGTCGCGCGAGTTGGTGGTGTCGGCCAGCAAGGCGCCTGAGCTGGAACGGTCACCGACGACATCGTTGCTCTTGAGCACGTCGCTGGCGCGGAACTCGGTCTTCTCGCGGCGCAGCTCGGTGCCTATCGCCAGCATCATGTCGCCACCCTCCAGCTTGGACAGCGCGCGCGTGAGCTTGCCGTCGACGCTGGTGGAGCTGCCCTCGGAAATGCGGGCTGCGCCGTCCAGCCGAATCGAGTCCATGAAGGCCTTGCCCGCAGGCGTGGGCAGCACGAAGGGGTTGTAGGCACCCGACGCGAGGCCAGCCCGCATGCGGGTGTTGGACACCCAGCCCGAAAGGTTGGTGTCGGTGGCCTTGTTCACGCTGTAGTTCAGCGCGGCGTCGTAGTCCCAGGCGCCCAGCAAGCCGGTGGCTCCCACCACCAGACGCTGGGCCTCGCTCTCGACTCGGCTGGTGCGCTTGCCGGCGTCCGACAGACGGAAGCGGTGGGCCACCGGCGTGGTGATGCCCGTGACGGCCTGCAGCGAAGCCGGCAGCGTGACGCCGACACTGGTGGCGATGTTTCCCGAGGTGGCCGGCGACGCCGCGTAGTCGCTCTCGGTCTTGCTCAGCAACAGTTCTCCGAAGATCTGGTGGTTGTCGGCGATCTGGAACGTGGCTCGTCCAATAAGGTTGGCCTTGTCCGAGGCCGGGTAGATCTCGGTGTCGCCCATGTAGTTGAAGGCACAACCTTCACGGCCGCCGAGCGAGCTGGGGGTGACCGAGTTCGGGTTCGCGCCGCCCGTGCAAGAGATCTTCGCGAAGTTCACGCGGCGTGCCGTCGTCGCGGTGCCGCCCGGGTTCCAGGTGCCATCGGCATTGCTGCCCTTCAGTGCAGTGCTCGGGTTGGCCCTCACGAAGTTGTTCAGCGTGGTCAGCTGCGCCGCCGTCAGGTCCACGTTAGCCGGAAAGGGGTTGCTCGACAACTGCGGCCCCAGACGGGTGGCCAGGTCGTACTCCCTAATGAAGTCGCGCTCGCGGGAGTTGAGCGGGTCGAGCTTTTGCACGTCCACCGCGGCGAATACATTGAAGCGGTCCTTGGCGAGGTCGCCGAAGCCTGCCGAGGCATTGAAGCTGGTCTTGCCGGCGCCGCCGTCCTGCGTCTTCAGCGCGTACAGGCTCAGATCGCCGCCCTGGTAGTCCTTGCGCGTGATGAAGTTGATCACGCCGCCCATGGCGTCGGTGCCGTAGATGGCCGAGGCGCCGTCCTTCAGCACTTCGACGCGCAGGATGGCGCCGGCCGGAATGTTGTTCAGGTCCACGCCGGCGTTGTCGCCGGGCGTGGCGAAGTTGGCCAGACGGCGGCCGTTGAGCAGCACCAGCGTGCTGCTGACACCCAGGCCGCGCAGGTTGGCGCCGTTGAAGCCGCGCTGCGCACCGGATTGGTCGCTGATGCTGGCGCCGTCGGTCAACCCGCCGACGTTGGCGGTGATCTTCTGCAGCAGTTCGGCCGCCGTGGTCACGCCGCTCTTGTCGATCTCCTCCCGCGTCACGGTCTGCACCGGCAGCGACGTTTCGCTGGCCAGGCGCTTGATCGACGAGCCGGTGATCTCCACGCGCTGCTCCTGCGCCTGCAGGCTGGTGCTCGACAAGGCCAGGGCGGCCAGGAAGGCCTGGCTGGCCAGGACGACGGGCTTGAGATGGCGGCGGGGCCTGTTCATGGGGCAATTTCCTTGATCGGTGCGTGACAGCGATGCGCGACAACAGTGGTGGCGGACGGACTTCCACCAGACCTGCCCGGGACTCTAGGCAGCGCCCGCGGGCTTGCCTACAGGGCGGCGGAGCCCCGGTCGCGATCAGGCAACTGGGTGTCGCAAAAGCCCAATTGAAGACCACGGGCTGTCGCTTTGCAGGTGACAAGATCGGCGCCTTCCCCGCACGAGACCGTGACATGCAGCGCTGGCGAATCACCGTTCGATCTTGCTTCTTCTCGCTGGTGCTGGCGCTGTTCGCCACGGCCAGCCATGCACAGGGCACGGTGGTGGCCGTGGGCAGCTCGGTGCGCGACGACAACGACGCTGTGTGGAGCCGACTGATCGAGCTGGCCGGCGGCAAGGGCGCTAAGATCGCGGTCTTCACCGCGCCCGCGGGCGACCCCGACGCGGCGGCCAAAGCCATCATCGGCAGCCTGACGCGGCGCGGCGCCGTGGGCGAGCACATCCGCGTCGGCCCGCGCATCGAAGGGCAGGACCTGGCCGCGGCGGTGCGCGACCCGGCCTGGGTGGCGCGGGTGGACGCCGCGCAGGCGGTCTACCTCAGCGGCGGCCAGCAAGCGCGCCTGATAGACACCTTGCGCCCTGGCGGCGTCGACAGCCCGCTGCTCGATGCGGTGATGCGTTTGTTCGCCCGTGGCGGCGTGGTGGCTGGCGAAAGCGCCGGTGCCGCAGTCATGAGCGAAATCATTTTCCTGGCGCCCCCGCAGGACGTGCTTTCGCTGATGAAGAGCCCCTTGCGCGAGGGCCAGGACATAGGCCGCGGCTTAGGCTTCGTGCGCCAGGATGTCATCGTCGACCAGCATCTCATCCGCCGCGGTCGCATCGGGCGCTTGCTGGCTCTCATGCAGCAGAGGGACAAGCCGCTGGGCCTGGGCATCGAGGAACATACCGCGGTGGTGGTGCGCGGCGACGAGGTCGAGGTCGTGGGCGACCGCGGCGTGCTGGTGGTCGACTTCACTGACGCCCGCCGCGACCGGGCGCTGGATGCCTTCAACGTGCGCGGCGCGCGCTTGTCGCTGCTGGACCATGGCGACCGCTACAACCTCGCCACACGGCGACTGACGCCGGCGGCCACCAAGCTGCCCGGCCGCCTTGACGTCGCCCGGGCCGACGGCACCGGACGGCCGGGCGCGGACGCCATCGACGATACGTTCTTCAACGACATGCTGGCTGACAACATGATGGTCACCGCGCTATCGCGCCTGGTGGACCCGGGCCAGCGCCAGGTCCGGGGCCTGTCCTTCGCCACGCGACCCGCGGCCGGCGACGCCCGGCCTGACCTGGGTTTCGAGTGGCGGCTGGCGTTGACACCCGCGTCGACGGCCTATCGCACGCGGCCCGATCGCTACACCGTCGGCGAGGTGGAATTGGATATCGTTCCGGTGTCGATGCAGCGGCCGCTGTACATCCCGTACCGGCGCTGAACCCGGGTCCACCGCCATGCCACAAGTCCTCCGGCTTCTTGCCCTCGCTATGTTCCTGTCCTGGCTGCCCGGCCACGCGGCGGCTGCCGAGCCGTCCACGCTGCGCGTCGGCGTCGAGGGCGCCTACCCGCCCTTCAGTTCGCTGGGCACCGACGGCAAGCTCAAGGGCTTCGACATCGACATCGCCCAGGCGGTGTGCGAGCGCCTGAAGGCGCGATGCGTCTACGTGCAGACCGAATTCGACGCCATGATCCCGGCGCTGCGGGCGAAGAAGTTCGACGCCATCGTGGCCTCGATGTCGATCACGCCCGAACGCCTGAAGGCCGTGGACTTCAGCGACAAGTACTACAACACGCCGACCCGCTTCGTCGTGCGCAGCGACAGCCGCATCGAGGTCAGCCCCGAGGGCCTGAAGGGCCGCAAGGTCGGCGTGCAGCGCACCACGATCCAGGACCGCTTCGCCACCGCCACCTTCAAGGCCAGCGAGATCGTGCGCTACAGCAAGCAGGACGAGGTCTTCCTCGACCTCGTCAACGGCCGCATCGACGGCGTGCTGGTGGACTCCGTCGCTGCTGACCAGGGCTTCCTGAAGACCCCCGCCGGCAAGGGCTTCGTCTTCCGCGGCCCGGTGTACGACGACCCGGCCTTCTTCGGCACCGGTGCCGGCATCGCGGTGCGCAAGGGCGACACCGCGCTGCGCGACAAGATCAACGCCGCGCTGGCCGCGATCCGCGCCGATGGCAGCTACAAGAAGTTGAACGACCGCTACTTCGATTTCGACGTCTATGGTGCCGAGCAACAGAAGCGGTAAGCCACGACGCCGGGGCCCATGACGGTGCACCGCCATGGCTTCGTGCTGCTGCCGGGCTTTTCGCTGCTGGCGCTCGGTGGCGCGCTCGATGCGCTGGCCGGCGCCAACGAAGTGCTGGAGGAATCGGCCTACGCAAGCGTGACGCTGTCGCTGGACGGCCGGCCGGTGCGCGCCTTGTGCGGCACGGCGGTGGCCCCCGTGCACGGCCTGGCCGACGCACCGCCGCTGGACGCCGTGTTCGTCGTCAGCGACACGCCCCTGCCCGAGACCTCGCGCGACGGCCACGGCGCGCTGCACGGCTGGCTGCGTGATCGCGCCACCTCGGCCACCGTGATGGGCGGCATCGGCACGGGGGCTGCCGTGCTGGCCCAGGCCGGCCTGCTGAACGGCCACCGCGCCACGCTGCACTGGGCGCACGGCCCGCAACTGGCCGACGCGCATGCCGCCGTGGTGGTGTCGAGCAACGTCTACGAAATCGACCGCGCCCGCCTGACCTGCACGGGGGCGACAGCCAGCCTGGACATGATGATCGCCTGGCTGGGCCAGCGCCACGGCGAGCGCGTGGCGCAGGAACTGGTGGCGCACTTCGGCCTGGAGCGCCTGCGCGCACGCGACGAACGCCAGCGCGCCCCGCTGGCTGCGCGCCTGGGCCTGGGCAGCGCGCGGCTGACCGAGGCCGTGTCGCTGATGGAAGCCAACCTGGGTGAACCGCTGCCCACCGAGGACATCGCGCGGCTGGTCGGCGTGTCGCGGCGCCAGCTCGAACGCCTCTTCAAGCAGCACCTGGACGAACTGCCCAGCCGCTACTACGCCGAGCTGCGCCTGTCGCGTGCACGCCGGTTGCTGCAGCAGACGAGCCAGTCGATCCTGCAAGTGGGCTTGAGCTGCGGGTTCTCGTCGGGATCGCACTTCAGCAACGCCTATCGCGCGCGTTACGGCCACACGCCGCGCGAAGAACGCAGCCAGCGTGCCAATGCCTGGCGTGAACAAGCGCCCACCGCCCCACCGCAAGACACCGCTGCAAACGCGCAGCCGAGGACAGTCAACGCATGAACCCCAACGACCTGCTCTTTCGCGCCGCCGGGCCGCACGACCTGGCCGCCTTCGAGCGCATCGCCGCGGCCAGCGCCACCGGCATCACCACCCTGCCCGCCGACAGCCTTGTCTTGCGCGACAAGCTCGAACGCTCGGCGCAAGCGTTCTCGTCCAGCGACGACAGCAGCGGCGAGGAGATCTACCTGTTCGTGGTCGAAGACCTGGCAGCCATCGGCGGCCCCCGCGTGGTGGGCACCAGCGGCATCGCCGCCAGTGCAGGTTTTGCCGACCGCTTCTACAGCTATCGCAACGAGATGGTGGTGCACGCCAGCCGCGAACTGGCCGCCAGCAACCGCATCCACACGCTGCACCTGTGCCACGACCTGACGGGGCACACGCTGCTCACGTCCTTCTACATCGAGCCGGCCTACGAACACACGCTGGCGCCGCAGTTGCTGTCGCGCGGGCGGCTGCTGTTCATCGCCGAGTTCGCGCATTGCTTTTCCGACCGCATCGCCGCCGAGAGCCCGGGCTTGAGCGACGACAGCGGCCGCTGCCCCTTCTGGGACGCCGTGGGCCGGCGCTTCTTCGACATGGACTATCCGCAGGTCGAACGCCTCACCGGCGGCCGCAACAAGGCCTTTATCGCCGAGCTGATGCCGCAGTCGCCGATCTACGTGCCGCTGTTGCCGGAAGAAGCGCAGTGGGCCATCGGGCAGCTGCACCCAGTCGGCGAGCTGCCCTTCGCCATCCTGCTCGATGAAGGCTTCGACACCGAGACCTATGTCGACATCTTCGACGGCGGGCCCACCGTCGACGGCCGCGTGGCCATGCTCAAGAGCGTGGCCGGCTCGCGCAACCGGCGGGTCGGTCATACCCCGACCCCTGCCGATGCCGATGCCGATGCCGACGCCGATGCGGCTGAGGCTGAGGCCCCCTGGCACATGATCAGTAACAGCAAACGCCATGACTTCCGCGCCCTGTTGCGCCGCGCGCCGTCGGCGGGCGATGCGCTGGCGCTCGACGCAGCGACACTCGCGAGCCTGGCGGTGCAGGCCGGTCAGGCCACGCGTGCCGTGGCGCTCGTGGGGGCCGTGGCATGAAGGCCGCGCTGGTACGTCCGGCCGGGGCCGCCGACCTGCCGCAGCTGCAGGCCTTGTCAGGGTCGGCCGCACCGGCAGCCGACGGCGAGGTGCTGCTGGTCGCCCAGGCCGCCCCGCCGGACGACGAGCCCGGTGCGCTGCTGGCCTGCCTGCGCCTGCGCCAGGCCGTCGGCATGGATGTGCCCCGCGTCTGGTACCACGTCGGTTGCACGGTGCATGCCGCGCCGGAACTGGGCTTGTTCCACCGCCAGCGCACACTGATGCTGGGCCACGACCACACCGGCGCCAGCGAGCTGGCCGACATCGCCTGGGCGCGCGAGGACGTGGCCTTGTCCGACCAGGCCGCCACCCTGCAACTGCTGGTGCAGACGGCGCTGCTCTTGATTGCATGCAACCGCGCGCGGTATGCCGGCAGGCTGATCACCGAGTTGCCCGGCCCGCGCGACAGCAGCGGGCAATCACCCTTCTGGCAGGGCCTGGGTCGCCACTTCTACCCAGGCGACGCGCAAGCCGCGGCCGTTGCCCACGGCGCCGCCTGGCGCACCCATGTGTCGGCCTTGTTGCCGCGCCAGCCGGTGTACACGTCCTTCCTGCCGGCACCAGCACAGGTCGCGATCGCCCAGGTTCATTCCGATGCCTTGCTCTTGCGCGACGTGCTGGAGCAGGCCGGGCTGCGCTACAGCCACCATGTCAACGTCGAAGACGCCGGGCCCGTGCTGGAGGCAACCACCGACGATCTGGCCACCGTGCGCCGCGCACGGCGCTTCATGCTGGCGCTGGCGCTGGCGCCCCAAGAAAAAGACCAAGCCTGCGTCGTCCTGGCAACCAGCGCCGATGCAGGTGCCGACGGCGGCTGGCGCGCTAAGCGTGTGCGCGGGCAAGTGCAGAGCGCGAGCCTCGCGATCAGTGGTGAGGCACTGGCGTTGCTGGGCACAGCGGCCGGTTCACGCGCGTGGGTGACTCCCCTGGCGGGAGACGGAGGCTGAGCGACTGGCGCTGGCCCCAGCGTGCCTCAGCCGCGCTCGATGCAGGCGTAGGCGCTGTGGTTGTGGATCGATTCGAAGTTCTCGACCTCGACCTTGTAGCGGCCCACCCGGGCGTCGGCGTTGAGCGCCAGGGCCACGTCGCGCACCAGGTCTTCGACGAACTTGGGGTTCTCGTAGGCGTGCTCGGTGACCCACTTTTCGTCGGGCCGCTTGAGCAGTGGCCAGATTTCGCTGGAGGCGACATCTTCGGCAAAGCGCACCAGTTCACGCCATTCGATGGCCTGCAGCAGCTCGACCCGGATCGTGACCAATGAGCGTTGGTTGTGGGCGCCGTAGTCGGAGACTTCCTTCGAGCACGGGCACAGGCTCTTCACCGGCACCGCCACCTCGGCCCACACCGACGTCACGCCGGCCAGGGTCTGCGCGATCCAGCGGCCCTGGTAGTCGAGCAGACTTTGCACGCCCGACACCGGCGCCCGCTTGCGCAGGAAGAAGCTGAAAGCGGCCTCGACGCGGCCTTCGGTCGCGCCCAGCTTGACGAGCATCTGGGCATGGTGTTCGCGCAGCATGGCAGCGTCCAGCGGGGCGTCTAGCTCGGCCTGGGCATCCAGCCACGCGATGAAGCGCGACATGTGCGTGCCCTTCTTCTCGGCGGGCAGGGCCACGTCCAGCGACCACAGCGCAGCCGTGTGCTGCACCGCGCTGGCCACGCTCAGCTGCAGCGGGTAGCGCACGTCCTTCACGCCTACGCGCTGGATCGCCAGGTGGCGTTCGTCCGGCGCACTCTGGGTGTCGGGGATGTGCAGGGCGTCGGTGAGGTTGTTCATCAGGGGTGCGAGCATCGCATCAAACCCGGGCCACGGTGCCGCTCCGGTCTTGAAGGCCCGATCAGGTGTGCTGAATCAGCTGTTGACTGCCGCCAGCGATGGTCGGCTGCCGAAGCGCTTGAGGATGGATTGCTCGATGCCCGCGGCGTCCAGCCCGCACAGCGACAGCAGCTTGGCCGGGTCGCCGTGTTCGGTGAAGACATCGGGCACACCCAGCACCTGTACCGGCACCACGACGCCGGCCGCGGCCAGGCATTCCAGCACCGCGCTGCCCGCGCCGCCCATGATGCAACCCTCTTCCACCGTCACCAGCGCGTCGTGGCTGCGCGCCAGGCGCAGCACCAGCTCGGCATCAGCGCCGACCTGATCCTGTGCTTCTTGCGCCATCTCAGCGAAGACGCGGCGCTGGCCACGCTGGAGCAGGCGCTGCCCTACCGAGCGCACTTCATCGGCGTCGGGCTGGACAGCAGCGAACGGGGCCACCCGCCGGAAAAGTTCGCGCGCGTGTTCGCCCGGGCCCGCGAACTCGGCCTGCACGTGGTGGCGCATGCGGGTGAAGAGGGGCCGCCCGAGTACATCTGGAACGCGCTGGACGTGCTGGGTGTGCAGCGCATCGACCACGGCGTGCGTTGCCTGGAGGACGCGGCTCTGGTGCGGCGCCTGGTGGCCGAGCGCATGCCGCTCACGGTGTGCCCGCTGTCCAACGTCAAGCTGTGCGTGTTCAAGACCCTGGCCGAGCACAACCTGCCTGGGCTGCTGGACGCGGGCCTGTGCGTGACGCTGCACAGCGACGACCCCGCCTACTTCGGCGGCTACATCAACGACAACTTCGTGGCCACGTTCCAGGCTTTGCCGCAGCTGGGGCCGCAGCACGCCTACACGCTGGCGCGCAACAGCTTCGAGGCCAGCTTCGCGCCCGCCGCACACAAGGCGCGTTGGGTGGCGCAGTTGGACGAGGTGTTCGCCCGCGCGAACTGAAGCCGGCGCGTCAGGCCGCGAACGCGCCGGTGCCAGGGCCGGCGTAGAAGGCATAGGCATCCATGCCGAGATCGCCGTAGGTAAGGCTGTCGTGGATGCGCACCCCGCGCGCGCCCGGCCCCGCGGCTCCGGCGGCCACGAACCAGGGCAGCAGGTGCTCGTCGGTCGGGTGCATCAGCGCGGCAAACGGTGCCTGTGCCCGGTAGTCGAACAAGGCCTTCCAGTCGCCGGCGGCGGCGCGCGCCGCCCACCAGTCGCGAAAGGCCGTGCTCTCGGGCGTGGCGGGCTACGTCGGGATGAACGTGTCGGTCCGCGCGAACGTCCGCACGGCCGAGGCGGCTCGCAGCGGGCTCCCGAAGGCGCTCGACCTCGCCTTCACGTCCGGCGCGATCACCGGGATGCTCGTCGTCGGGCTGGGCTTGCTCGGCGTCGCCGGCTACTACGCCGTCCTGCGCGAGTTCGTCTTCGACGCGGCCGACCCCGACGGGATGCGACACATCATCGAGGCCAGCGTGGCACCGAGTTCCATGGCGGCCGGCGGTGGATCGTTTACGCGCATGGCACCGTCAGGGGTCACGCGTATTCGCACCTGGCGCCCATCCGCGGGGAGCGGCAGCAGCTCGAGCCGCCCTTGGTCGGCGGCGGCACCGGCCCACATGGCCATCGAGTCGGTGGTTTCCGGCGGCTGCATCGTCAGCGGTTCCGTCTTCAGAACGGTGCTGTTTTCGCAGGTGCGCGTGCACTCGTATTCAACGG